>JRHI01001018.1_pt1 | contig 26452 bp, 24 predicted proteins | sample 215371 | NCBI WGS metagenome assembly JRHI01 (sample SAMN02929681, study PRJNA255918) | sediment metagenome | biome: cave system; feature: Ice Cave; material: Sediment; isolation source: sediment from deep within a dark volcanic ice cave with no known source of... ...
GAGCGTCTGGCTGAGCGCGTCGTCGGGGCCGAGCAGGTGCTCGAGCGCCAGCGCGAGGGTTTGGAGGGGCTCGAGCACGAGATCGAAGTTGTCCACGAAGTGTCTTCGGCCCGCGTCGCGGCGGCGATTGAGCTCTCGGCTGATGCTTCGGCAACCGCTTCCGGGTTGCAGGATTGGGTTACGCAGCTCGAGACTCGGCTGGGCGGGCTTGCCGGGGAGGTGCAAGCCGCGGGCGCCCGTGCCAGCGAGCTCGCTGATCTGGTCTCCAGGGGCGAGGAAGCGCAGAGGCGACAAGAAGACGCACTCGACGCTCTGGAGAGGGAGGCTGGTTCGCTGGAGCGGCGAGCAGCCGATCTGGCTCGCCAGCTCGAAGCCGAGCGCGAGCGCGGGGCCGCCGAGCGCGAGAGCGCGGCTACTGAGCGGGACAACGCTGCGATGCGCGTTCAGGAGTTGGAGCGGGTGCGCGAACGCGCGCTGGACTCGCTGGCCGAAGCTAGTGAGCTCGTCGGTCGGCTCGTTGAGGAGCCTCCCGCGCTCGAGGAGCGGACGAGCGACCTGGCGGCCAAGCTCACCGCCGCGAGCGAGGCGGCGGCGGCAACGGCAGAGCGCGCGGCGAGAGCAGAGCAGGAGATCGCCCGCGTCCGGGACCAGGCGGAAGAGCTTCACGCTGATCAGGGCGTCATCTTGGAACGGGAGCTCGCCGAGGTGCGCCAGCTCACGGTGGCTCTCCGCGAGGCGAGTTCCGAGCGCGACGAGGTTGAACGTCAGCTACGCGGCTCGACCGCCGAGGTCGCGGCGCTCAGCGAGCAGATCGCCGGGCTGAAGGAGCGCCTGGAGGCACAGCGCGAAGTCCCGCTTGCACCCGCAGCCTCGGCGGGCGGACGCGAAGCCCCGGGACTGCAGGCGCTGATCGAGGATCTCAGAAGCTCCCTCGCCAACGCTAACTCGACGGCAGACGCACAGGCGCACGAACGGACGCGCCTCGAGCAACATCTCGGACGCCTCGAACGCGAGCTCGATCAGGCGCGCGAACGCCTCAGCGGACCGAGGTCAGGCTCAGCGACCTGAGCGAGATCCGCCGGAGCCGCGCGATCTGACATGAGGCTCCGGTAGACGGTTAGGACCCTCGCTGCGAGCGCAGTCGCATTCAATCGTTGCGAGCGCTCGCGGCCGTTGCTCCGAGTGGGCCGCTCCAGGCACGCGATAAGGGCCGCGCCCGCGGAGTTGGTCGTCGGCTCGACGAGGAAGGAGGGGTGCACGCCATCGAGCAGCTCGGGGTTGTCACCGACGGCGGTTGCGACGACCGGCAGGTTGCACATCAGCGCCTCCTTGACCACGTTGCATGACCCTTCCATCCGCGACAGGAGTACGAGGCAATCGGCGGCGCTCATGTAGATCGGCATCCGCTCGGGGTCGATCCGGTGAGCGACGGCCAAGCGGACGTTGCCGAGCACCGCGTTCGCGTGCTTCACGACCGCCGTCGTGAGCGGGTAGCGCTTGCGCTCCTCTGCCGGATTCGCGGCGTACAACGCTACCCGCTCGGATTCGCTCCAGCCGAGCTGCGCCCGTGCGCGAGCGCGATCGACGGGGTGGAACAGCTCGAGATCCACGCCGTGCGGGATTACGTGATTACGCCGCCGCACGCCGCTCGGCAGCGTCGCCTCCATCTCCCGCGACCTGGTGATCGTCGCCGATGCAACGCGCGAATGCGCACGGATGATCCAGCACCTGGCGCGTCCCACGAGCGAGACGCGCCCATCTCGTCGGGCTGAGTCATAGAGGAGATCCCCACCGAGATACGTGACGAGTAGCGGCGCACGCCGGTAGAACGCTGCGGGCAGCGCCGCCTCGCCGCTGTAACAGTGCACAAGGGAGTGGCGGCGACGGCGGAAGTTCATCCCGAACAGCCGGACGGCCGCCACCACGTAGGCCAGCTTCGATTGGTAACCCCGAATGAACAGCACCTCGTAGCGGACGCCGAGGGCGCTCAGCGACTCCATCTCTCGCTGGATGAACACGCAGTGCCCGGGGTTCTCGGGATGCGGCCACCCACTCGTCACGACGAGGACCCGAGCCTTGGGATCGACGTGCTCCCGCGTGGTCAGGGGACGGCGGCGCTCCCGGCTCACGGCGCGGTGAGGGAGGCGGCCGGGGCGACTCCGCGCACGCCGATCTTCGGCTCCTCGAGCGTCGCGATCTCCTGGAAATGCGCCTCGCGGAACCATCCGATCACCTCGTCCTCGGTGTGGGTCGAGTCGAATTCGGGCGAGATGGTGTCGAACCACGTTAGTCGAAGCTCGGTCAGCGTCCGCGGGCGGACTGTCCGCTCCCCCCATTTCGTGCGTGGGCCCAGCCCTGGAAGCGAGCGCACACCGCGGTAGAGCCAGAGCGCCGCGATCGATGGATAGGACAGGAGGTTTGCGACGAGCTGCAGTGCCCGCGGTGGCAGGCGGGAGACGCCGACCAGGTCGAAAATTCGCTTGACCAGGTTGAACGGGCTGAAGCGTTTCGGATACACCCACACGTAGAGCACGCCGCTCGGCGCGACCAGCCCGGCCAGGGAGCGGTGCGCGCCGGCTGGATCGGGCGTGTGGTGGAGGACACCGTTGCACCAGATATGGCCGAAGCTCCCGGGCTTGAACGGGAGGGCGAAAATGTTCGCCTGCACTATGTGGACGTTCGCGTAGGAGCTGCACGATCGCGCCGCAGCGTCCACCGCGTCGTTCATGTCCACGCCGATCACCAGCGACGCGCCATGGTCCGCGAACAGCTGGCAGAACCTCCCCGACCCGCACCCCGCGTCGAGCACCACCGCTCCCCGCACGTCCGCCTCGCTTATGCCCATGCCGTCAAGGACCATCTCCCAGTCCTGCTCGCGGGTCCGGCCGAACAGCGTCTCGTCTTCGAACTCACCACGATGATGGGCCTCCCACTCGTAGCCGAAAGTCCGAGCAACGCCGAGCAACTGATGAGCCGCGAGCTCCTCGTTGAGACGCGGTACTCCGTTGACGATCGCATAGCTGTGCGCACACGTCGTGCACGTGAGCGTGCCTGTCGCGATCCGCATGCGGTCGGCCTGCTCGCCGGACAGGGTCAACTCTGCGCCGCACCTCGGGCATGCCAGCAAGTTGAGCACGATACGGTCCACGGTCGTCGGATCAAGCGGTGTAGCGATAGCCGAGCGCGCCGATCGCGCGGCCGGTCCAGGCCGGCGTGTGGCGGATGAGCGCCTTCAGCATCGTGTGCTTGGAGTCGCCGCGGGCGCTTGGCGGCCCGGCGGCGAGGCTCGTGTGATGCAGCGGCTCCTCGCGCGCTCCCCACCCGAGTTTGAACGCTCGCAGCCCGTCGTTGCCCGGCTCGGTTCGTCCGAAGTCGAAATCGCGCGCCCCCTCGAGGCAACTCTGCTCGATCGCTCGCCAGAGCACCGCTTGCGTAGCGCCGAGCGTGCCGAAGCGACGATCGGAGGCCGAGTACTTGTACGTCACCCTTCCGTACGCGGTCAGGAACACCGCCCCGGCGATCGGCACCCCATCACGCCTGGCGATCAGGACGAAGCCGAGCCCCGGAGCCAGCATGCGCTTCCAGAGCAACTCGAAGAAGCGATGCGGCTGGACCGGCACGCCAAGTCGCCGGCGGGTCATCACGTGCAGACCGTAAAACACGTCGCAGAGTTCGTGCGCCGTCTGCCCCCGTTCGACGAGCACGCCTTCCCGAAACGCGCGCCGGATCGGACCCTTCACGCGAGATTTGTGAAAGCGCGCGTAGATCGCTTCGGGGTCTGGACCGAGCTCGAGCTGGTGCCAGTGCCCCTGCTCGGTCGTCCATCCGCCACCCGGAACACGGTCGCGTATCTCGATGCGTTGCACACCGAGCTCGCTGCGCGTGTCGGCGAGCAGCGCGGCGAACTCCGTGGATGTCGCGGCGTCTAGCGCCAGCGGGCCGCAGCGATCGGTGAAAGGAAGCGAGACCCAGCGCCGCCGCCCGCTGGGACCGATCTCGACCAGCGGCAGACCGGCGAGGATAGAACCGTCGTCGTCGAGCATTGTGACTGCCCTCGAGCGGAAGCGATAGCACTCGCCCAGCAGTGCCGCCCAGGCCGGATGATGGAATGCGGACGCGCTCGGACGCCGAACGACGAAGTCGGCCCATCCGGCGTCGGTGATCGCCAGCACACCGAGGCGATGGCGAGTGATCATGCCGCTGTGCATCGCCGGATACTCTAGATCCGCGGGGCGATGCGTGGTGGCTCGAGACGCCCGGCGGAAACGGACGCGTCTGGGACACTATGCTCCGCGCCGATGCGAGGGCTCATTCGCCGCGCGCTGCCGGTGCGCCTCAGAAAGGCGCTCAGATGGGCGCTCGACCGGCGTCTCATGAGCCTGGCGGTCGAATCGATAGCTTTGGCGCGGCTGCCGAGGGCCTCGATTCAGCCGACCGAGCCCCGTCCGGCGCTCGATACGAGCTTCGTCTTCGATCGGGCTGACCATGTGCTGTTGGAGTCGGTCGACGAGCGGATTCGCCGAAGTGGCCTCACGCACAACGTGGGGGGCGTGAATCCCGGTGACCGACGCGCGATCAGTGCACTGGCGGCCCACCTGGAACCTCGGCGTGTGCTGGAGGTCGGCACGCATGTTGGGTCCTCGACGCTGGCACTCGCCGCGACTCTGGCTCGCTCGCAAGCCAGGATCACGACCGTCGACGTCGTGGATGTGAACGATCCCAACGGGCTGTACTGGGCGCGATTTGGGGCACCGCATCCGCCGCAGGAGATTGTTCGCGACCTGGCGCCGGTGGAGTTTGTGGTTGCCAGCTCGCTCGCCTACTTGGAAAGCGCTCCGGACATGTTCGACTTCATCTTCCTCGACGGCGACCACTCCGCGGGAAATGTCTATCGTGAGCTACCGCTTGCGCTCTCGCGCTTGAGCCGCGGCGGCGTGATCCTTTTGCACGACTACTTCCCCCGGGGGCACCGGCTATGGGAGGAGGGGGAGCTGATCCTGGGCCCATATCTCGCCGTCCGTCGCTTGATCCGTGAGGGCTGGCCGATCGCGGTGCTCCCGGTGGGCGAGCTGCCGTGGCCGACGAAGCTCGATGGTCGCGTCTCGAGCCTGGCACTGGTGTTGGGGCGCTGACGGGCCGACTCACGAGGAGGCGTTTGCGCCCCAGAAACGTGGCAGCCGCGGGGTGCGCCGGCGAGTGGCCGGGAGCAGCGGCCGCTCGGGCGGCTCCACGCCCGCGACGATCGCCGCGGGGGCGGCGGCGAGCATCCAGCCGGCCTGCTCTCGCCCGACCAGTGACTCGGCCGCTCGGGCCGCTTCCGCCAGCCGGCCCACCGGGCGCCACGACGCCGCACGGTGGCCATCGGAGGCGATTGCGTGTGCGATCCCACGTTGGCACAGCTCGCGGCCAAGACGGCTCGCCGGCGAGCGCCGCGACGGCCCGAGCAGTGACTCGGCGTTGACCTGCAGCAGCACGCCCTCGCCGACGAGCTCTTCGAGCATGGCCGGGTTACGTTGGAAATCCGGGTTCTGCTCTGGGTGCGCAAGTGTGATCCGCACTCCCCTCGAGGACAGGCTGTAGAGGAGGCGGCCGAGGCCGGCGATGCTGCGCCGGGGCGTCTCGATCAGCACGTCGGTGCCCCGCTGGCCGTACGTAGCAAGCGCCAGCTCGTCGTCCGTCGCCTCGAGTGCCCACACGAGCGACACCTCCGCGCCCAAGACGAGCCTCAGAATGATTCCCGCATCTGTGAGCGCGCCGCGGAGTTCCTCGCACCGCGCGGCCAGCTCGTCGACGCGGACCGCGGGGAAGTCGGCGCTCAGATGCGGCGTCGCCGCGAGCACGGCGGTTCCGGCTTCGGTGGCCGTTCTCGCCATCTCGATGGCGGCGTCGAGATCGGGTGGCCCATCGTCGACCCCCGGAAGCACATGTGCGTGGATGTCGACGTAGCCCGGCACGTAGGCCATTCTGCCGGATCCTGATCAGCGCACGCAACGCACCACCACCCCGCTGTCGCAGGTTCAACAACCGAGCCGTCGGTACGCTGCGCCTCGATGTCAATCCCACTCTTCGATATCTCGTCGGCAACGGCACCGCTGCGGGACCGGTTCGAGGCAGCGTTCCGCCGCGTCCTCGCCAGCGGCACCTACATTCTCGGTCACGAGGTGGCCAGCTTCGAACGCGAGCTCGCCGCCTACCTCGGCGTCCGCCACGTCGTCGGCGTCGCGAACGGCACGGACGCAATCACGATCGCCCTGCTCGCACTCGGAGTGGGGCCGGGCGACGAGGTGGTCGTGCCTTCGTTTACGTTCTTCGCAAGCGCCGAGGCGATCGTGCCGACCGGCGCCACGCCGGTATTCTGCGACGTCGACCTCGACACCGCGTGTGTGAGCACCGAGACAGTGCGCGCGGCGCTCACGCGGCGCACGAAGGCAATCATCGCGGTGGATCTGTTCGGGAACCCGGCCCCCGCCGACGAGCTCGAGAGGGAGCTGGGGATTCCCGTCGTCGAGGATGCGGCGCAGGCGGCTGGAAGCACCCTCCGGGGGAAGCCAGCAGGATCGCTTGGCCGCCTAGCGACGTTCAGCTTCTATCCCTCCAAGAACCTCGGGTGCTTGGGTGACGGCGGCGCCATCGCGACCGACGACGAGGAGCTGGCGGATCGCGCGCGGCTCCTGCGCGCACACGGCTCGCGCGATGGCTTCACCTACCAGGTGGCCGGCTACAACTCGAGGCTCGACGAGCTCCAGGCCGCAATGCTGCGGATCTGCCTGCCGGAGCTGGACGCATGGGCGGCAGCACGGCGCGAGGTCGACCGTCTCTACCGTGAGTGCGGTCTCGAGGACCACGTGACGGTCCCGGTGGCAGCCGAGGGCTCACGCCCGGCCTGGCACCTGTTCGTGATCCGTCACGAGCGTCGTGAGGCGATTGCCCGCGCCCTTCAGGCGGCGGGGATCGGTCACCGGGTCTACTACCGAGCGCCAATCCACCGCCAGCCGGCCATGCTCTCCTACGGCGCGGACGCGGACCTGGCGGCAACTGAGGACTTGGTGCGCACGCACCTTGCGATCCCGATCAGCCCGACCATGTCCGTAAAGCAGGTAGAGGAGGTCGTGTCGGTCATCGGCGGCGTCTGTTCCGGGCATGGCGTGAACCCCCCGGCCGGCGCCCAGCGTGACTGACCCCGTCTTCATTTCCGGGAGCGGTGATCCTGCCCGGCGGTGATGACGGACGCGTGCCTGTCCGAGGGAGACCGAACGAGACGATCCAGGGCGCCACAAGCGACTGCTCAGGTAGCGAGCGCGGCCTCACCGGCGGATGAATTCGCACGTTTACCCGTGCAGTAGAATCGCCGTGAATCTGGATTCACCGCCCCAAGGAGACGAACGTGGACCTGAACGACACGCCTGAGCAGTCCGCCTATCGGGACGAAGTGCGGGCCTGGCTCGAGGCGAACAAGGAGCAGGCGCCGCCTCGCTCGGGCTCCTATGAGGACAAGGACTACATCGACGCTCGGCGCGCCTGGCAGCGGCGGCTGGCCGAGGCCGGGCTCGCCGGCGTCACCTGGCCACAGGAGGTCGGTGGCCGCGGAATGGGACCGATCGAGCAGGTCACGGTCAATCAGGAGATCGGCCGCGCCGGGGTCCCTGGAATCCTCGATGTGATCGGGATTGGAATGCTCGGCCCGTGTCTGATTGCCCACGGAAGCGATGAGCAGAAGAGCCGATACCTCGGCCCGATGCTGCACGGCGACGAGGTTTGGTGCCAGATGTTCTCCGAGCCGGGCGCCGGGTCAGACCTTGCTGCCGTGCAGACGCGCGCGCGGCGCGGCGGGGATGGCACGTGGACCCTGAACGGCCAAAAGGTCTGGACGACCAACGCTCAGTTCGCCTCCTACGGCCTGCTGCTGGCCCGGACCGACGCCGACGTGCCAAAGCACAAGGGCCTCACGATGTTCATCGTCCCGATGGACGCGAGTGGGGTGACGGTCCGCGGGCTGCGACAGATCTCCGGAGAAGCTGAGTTCAACGAAGTGTTCTTAGACGACGTCGTCCTCGATGAGGACGCGGTAGTCGGTGGTGTCGGTAATGGCTGGGGCACTGCGCTGACCGTGCTGATGTTCGAGCGCCTGACGATCGGTTTCGGTTCGGAGTCATTCGGCTCCTCGTCGCAGCTGGCCGCGACGGTGGCTGCTGACCCGGCGGCACGAGAAGACGCTGATGTTCGACTGCGGCTCGGCAACATCATCACCGAGCTGCTGGCCGTGCGGTTCAACGGGTACCGGGCGCTGACGGCGCTCGCCCGCGGGCAGATTCCCGGCCCGGAGGCGGGGCTGGCCAAGGTCACGCTGGTCAACGCGGCGATCGCTGCCACCGAGCTCGGAGCCGACGTCGTTGGACCTGATGCACTCGACGCCGACAGCGACTGGAGCTATCTGATCTCGTTCCTGCCGGGGCTGAAGTCCGCCGGGGGCACCGAACAGATCCTGCGCAACACGATCGGCGAGCGGGTCCTGGGCCTGCCGCCCGAGCCCCGGCTCGACAAGGGCATCCCGTTCAGCGAGCTCCGGGTCAAGGAGAAGGAGGCAGTGGCCCGATGAACTTTGCTCTGACAGACGAACAGGTGCTGTTGCGCGAGGCCGCGCGAGGCGCCCTGGGCCGGTTCAGGACGATCGAGGCGGCACGTGAGGCGATGGAGAATCCGGCGGCGTTGCCCGACTTGTGGCCGACGGCAGTCGAGGCCGGTTGGCCCGGGTTGTTGATCGACGAGGAGCACGGCGGCGCGGGGCTTGACGCGTTCGAGGGATTACTGGTCGCCGAGGAGTGCGGTCGTGCGCTGGCCGGGGTTCCGCTGTTGGGAATGCTGCCCGCCACGGCGATCCTCAATGCGGCCGGAGACCAGACGCTCCAGGCGATCGCCGCCGGCGAACTGCGGCCCGCCTATCTGCCGGCGCGGCCACCCAGCGAGTTCGAGCCTGGATGGACGGTCGAACCGCGTGCGGGGGCGCGCCGGGACCGGCCGCCGGCCGCGAAGGTGAGCGGGGACGAGGTCGTGTTGGAGGGTACTGTCGCTTTCGTTCCCGACGCGCCCGGAGCCGACCTGCTGGTGGTGGTCGGCGAGACGGACGACGGTTCGCCCGTCGCGGCGGCGGTCGAGGCCGGTGCGCACGGGGTCAGCGTCGAAGCGCTGACCCGGTATGACGCCACTCGCTCGCTCGCGCACGTGACTCTCTCCGAAGCAAAGGGACGCCGGCTCGCCGCCGGTCCCGACGTGCTCGCGGATGCCTGGTACCTTGCCCACGCGCTGATCGCGGCCGAGTCACTGGGCGCGGTGCAGACCTGTCTGGAAGTAAGCGTCGCGTATGCGAAGGAGCGGTTCACCTTCGGGCGGGCGATCGGCTCCTATCAGGCGCTCAAACACGAGCTCACCGAGGTGCTGCGTCTGCAGGAGAATTCTCGTGGCCTCGAGTACTACGCCGGTTGGGCGCGCAAGTCAAAACCCGAGGAATTCCCGTTGGCGGCCAGTGCAGCGCGTTCGGAGGCAGGACACGCACTCGACTTCGCCGCTCGCTCGATGATCAACGTCCACGGAGGTATCGGCGCCACGTGGGAGCACGACGCGCCGCTGTTCTTCCGCCGGGCCCAGCTCTCACGTCGGCTACTCGGCGGCACCAAGGACGCGACCGATCGAGTGGCCGAGCAGAGCCTGAAGGCGGCCTGAGCCGCGAGCTTAACACCCTCGTCGAGGGGCCCGCCAAGGCTCCGGTGCTCGTCCTCGTCCACGGCCTGTGTGAGTCGCTTCGCGTTTGGGACAGGTTGGTCCCGCTGTTGCTCGATCACTTTCGGATCGTTCGAGTCGATCTGTTCGGCTTCGGTGATTCACCGCCGCCTCAACCCCCGGACGGCTACGGGATTGAGACCAGGCCCGTGGGGTGGCGAAGGCGTTGAGCGCGGCTGGGGTGCCGAAAGCGACGCTGGTTGGCCACTCGCTCGGGGGGTCGGTCACCGTCGCCCTCGCCGAGCATGAACCCGCGCTCGTGAAATCGCTCGTCCTGATCAACTCCCCTCCGACGCTCCAGAGCAGGCAGCCGTCCACGGCCGAGCGGGCTCTGCGCCGGCCGCTCATCGGCGAGCTGGCGTGGAAATTGATGGGCGGCCGTGAGCGCCGAGCGGGGCTGCGCTCAGCGTTCGCGCCAGGCTTCGAAGTCCCGCAAGTGTTCATCGAGGATCTGGGGCGCACGTCCCACCCGGCGTTCTCGGGTGCCACAGCGGCCCTTGACGCGTACCTCACGGAGCGAGCTTTGGCCGACCGCGTCGCCGCATTGGGGATCCGCGCGCTGGTGATCTTCGGAGTCGAGGATCAGCGCGTCGACGCGGGCGCGCTGGCACCGTTCGACGGACTGGCAGACGTGACCGTCGAACGCGTGGAGGGCTGCGGGCATTCGCCGATGTGGGAGCGACCCGAGCTCACCGGGACGTTGGTGAGAACCTTCGTCGGCGCGGGCAGGAGCCGCCTTGCACAGTGAATCCCTATTCATTACGATTGTGAATCAGGATTCACGCCCCCGCGAGTGCGAGCGGCAAGCGAACAGGAGCCCGATGGCCACGATCGACGTCACCAATCCCGCCCGAGAGGTCCGCAACCAGCCGCCGCCGCTGCAGCCGGTCGATCTGTTCGAGGTAGACCTGGCGCTGCGGGAGGCGCTGGAACGTGAGGGCGGGGGGTGGGGGGTCGATCGAGCGCACGAGGCCGGGACCGTGGCGGGCGGTGTGGAGGCGCACGAGCATGGCCTGCGGGCCGAGCGCAACCTGCCGATTCTCCGGACGCACGACCGCTACGGCAACCGGGTCGATGAGGTCGAGCTCGACCCGTCCTGGCACTGGCTGCTGCGCGGGGCGGTCGAACGCGGGATCCACGGTCTGCCGTGGCGTGAGCAGAAGCCCGGCGCCCACGTGGTGCGCGCCGCCCTGTTCTCCCTGTGGAGCAACGCCAACGCGGGTGTGATGTGTCCGGTCTCGATGACCTACGCCGCTGTTCCCGCGCTGCGCGACGGCGCCCCGGAGCTGGCGGCCGAATGGGAGCCGCGGCTGACCCAGCCCGATTACGAGTCAGGCGCGCTGTCGGGCATGGCGATGACCGAGCGCCAGGGCGGCTCGGACGTCCGGGCCAACATCACGCGCGCCGAGCCTCTCGGCGACGGGCTCTACGAGCTCCATGGCCACAAGTGGTTCTGCTCCTATCCGCCCTGCGATGTCTTCCTGGTGTTGGCCCAGGCGCCCGCCGGACTGAGCTGCTTCCTGGTTGAGCGCGGGCCCGGGATGGAGTTCCAGCGGCTCAAGGACAAGCTCGGGACCCGGTCGCTGCCCTCGTCTGAGGTCGAGTTCCACGGCATCCACGGGCGCCTGATCGGCGAGGAGGGTCGCGGCGTTCCCGCGATCATCCGGATGGTCAACCACACCCGGCTGGATTGCCTGCTCGGCTCGGCCACGGGAATGCGGCGCGGCGTACTCGAGGCGATTCACCATGCGCGTCACCGCCTGGCGTTCGGACGGCTGCTGGCCGAGCAGCCGGCGATGGAGAACGTCCTGGCTGACCTGGCCATCGAATCCGAGGCGGCGACGGTCAGTGCGATGCGGCTGGCGCGGAGCTACGACGAACCCGAGCAGGCAGCCTTCCGGCGCTTCGGGACGGCGGTGATGAAGTACTGGGTGTGTAAGCGCGCCGCGCCTCATGCCGCCGAGGCGCTCGAGTGCCTCGGGGGAAACGGCTTCGTCGAAGAATCCGGATTGCCATTGCTCTACCGCGATTCCCCGCTGAACTCGATCTGGGAAGGCTCGGGCAACGTGGCCGCGCTGGACGTACTCCGCGCGCTGGTCAAAGAACCCGAAGGACTGCCGGCGTTCATGGCCGAATGTGAGCTCGCCACCGGCGCCGACCCCCGGCTCGATGCGCACCTGGTGAAGCTGCGCGAGCGGGCCGGCGCGATGTTCACCGGCGGCGATCCGCAGTTCGGCGCCCGCCGGCTGGTCGAGGAGCTGGCGGTGGCGCTCCAGGGCTCGTTGCTCGTCCGCCACTCGCCCCCGGCCGTCGCGGACGCGTTCTGCGCCGCTCGCCTGGACGGCCAGGGTGGCCGGGCCTACGGGACGCTGCCCCCCGGCGTCGACGCGGCGGCAATCATCGAGCGCGCGCTGCCGACGTGAGCGTCGTGGAGTATGCGGTCTCAGACCGCGTTGCCCACCTGACGCTGAACCGGCCGCACCGGGGCAACGGGATCACCCGGGAACTAGCCGTCGAGCTGGAGCGGTGCGTGGAGCGAGCCGATCTCGATCCGGCGGTGCACGTACTGCTGCTGGCGGGGCGCGGCAAAGGGTTCTGCGGTGGCTACGATCTGGTCCAGAGCGCCGAGGGGCAAGGTGGCCTCGGGCCGGAGGCCGAGGATGGAGCCGCCCCGCTCGCCCCGCCTGGCTCGCCGCTCGATCCCGCGGTGATGATGGCCAACCATGATCCCGCGGGCACCTGGGACCCGATGGTCGACTTCGCGATGATGAGCCGGAACGTCCGCGCGTTCATGTCGCTGTTTCACTGCTCCAAGCCGGTCATCTGCAAGGTCCACGGTTTCTGCGTCGCCGGCGGCACCGATATGGCGCTGTGCTCAGATCTGCTGCTCATCGCCGCCGACGCGAAGATCGGTTACCCGCCGGCGCGTGTCTGGGGTTCGCCGACCACCTCCCTCTGGGCCTACCGGCTCGGGCCCCAGCGCGCCAAGCGCCTGCTGTTCACCGGCGACTCGCTCTCGGGCTCCGAGGCGCTCGAGTGGGGGCTGGCGATCGAAGCGCCCTCCTCCGCGCAGCTCGACGAGCGCGCCGAGGCACTGGCCCAGCGGATCGCCCAGATGCCGCTCAACCAACTGCGCATGATGAAACTGCTGGTCAACCAGTCGCTCTACTCCCAGGGCCTGCACTGCACCCAGCTGCTGGGCACCGTCTTCGACGGGCTGACGCGCCACACCAGCGAGGGCTACGCGTTCCAGCAGCGGGCGGCAGAGGCCGGCTTCAAGCAGGCCGTGCGCGAGCGCGACGAACCTTTCGGCGACCTCGGACCCTCCACGTACAAGGGATGACCGAGGATCTTCTCGCGCCCACGCGCGCGCGCCTGCTGCACGCCGCCCAGGAGCTGATCGAGGAGGGAGGCTACGGGGCGGCGTCGGTGGTCGCCATCGCCGAGCGCGCCGGCGTGGCGGCCGGGACGCTGTATCGCCATTTCTCATCCAAGGAGGAGCTGTTCGTGGAGCTGTTTCGCTCGGTCTGTGACCGCGAGGTGCGAGCGATGCAGTCCGCGGCCGAGCAGATGTCCCCGGAGGCTGCTTACGCCGACCGGCTCGAAACCGTACTGGCGACCTTCGCCGAGCGGGCGATGCGCCGGCCGCGCCTGGCCTGGGCGCTGATCGCCGAGCCGGTCGATCCGCGCGTCGATGCGGAGCGGCTCGCCTACCGCGAGCAATATGCCGAGCTGATCGCCGAAGGGGTGCGAGCCGGTGTCGCCGCGGGTCAGCTGCCCGAGCAGAACGCGGAGCTGATCGCGGCTGCGCTGGTTGGTGGCTGCGGGGAGGCCCTGGTCGGGCCGCTCTCGCCGCTGGCCGGGACCCGGCCCTCGAGCGCCGAGGTGATCACGGGATTACGGACGTTCGTGCGCCGGGCCGTGGGGGCGGGATGACGGAAACCGGCGTGCGCGTGGAGCGCGACGGCCCCGTTAGCACCGTGCTGCTCTCGCGGCCCGAGCGGCGCAACGCCGTCGACGGCGCGAGCGCCGCCGCGCTGGCCGATGCGTTTCGCGCCTTTGAGGCAGATCCCGAGGCCGCGGTTGCCGTACTGCACGGCGAGGGCGGCAGCTTCTGCGCCGGCGCCGATCTGAAGGCGGTCGGGACGCCGGAGGGGAACGTGGTCACCGCCGACGGCGACGGCCCGATGGGGCCGACCCGGATGCGGCTGGGCAAGCCGGTCATCGCCGCCGTCGCCGGGCACGCGGTGGCCGGCGGACTCGAGCTAGCGCTGTGGTGCGATCTGCGGGTGGCCGAGGAGGATGCTGTGTTCGGCGTCTACTGCCGCCGCTGGGGCGTGCCCCTGATCGACGGCGGGACGGTGCGGCTGCCGCGGCTGATCGGCACAAGTCGGGCAATGGACATGATCCTTACCGGCCGGGGGGTCACCGCGGCTGAGGCGCTCGAGATCGGCCTGGTCAACCGGCTGGTTGCGCCCGGTGGCAGCCGCGCCGCGGCTGAGCGGCTGGCCCACGAGCTGGCTCAGTTCCCCCAGACGTGCCTGCGCGAGGATCGTCTGTCGCTGCTCGAGCAGGATGGACTGGCCGAACCCGACGCACTGGCGAGCGAGCTCGAGCACGGGATCCGCTCGCTGGCCGAGGTTCAGGCCGGCCTCGAGCGCTTCCGCGCCGGAGCCGGGCGCCACGGCGCGTTTGAAAACTAGCCCCGCCGGGGACTTGAAATCGGGTCCGATGGCCGCGCGCTGGTAGGACAGCGCGCGGCCCCGAACCCCTTTACGCCTCGTCGGGGCGCGTGACCTCGCCGCGCCAGGCTCCGCTCGCCTGACCACGCGACTCGATCATCTGCTTGAAACGCTCCAGATCGCCCTTTACTCGGCGATCCGGGGCGCCGATCGCGTCGCCCAGCTTCTCCAGGAGGCCCTCGGGCAGGAAGTCCAGCTGGACCATCACCCGAGTCCGGTCTGAATCGAGGCGGTGAAAGGTGACCACGCCGGCGTTCTCCTTGCCGTTGACGTTGCGCCACGCCACCCTCTCGTCGGGCTTCTGCTCGGTCACCTCGGCGTCCCATTCGTGGCGATGGCCGGCGACCTGGGCGACCCAGTGCAGATGGATCTCATCGAGCTGCTTGACCTCCTCGGCGCCTTCCATGAACCCTGGGAACTCCTCGAATTGCGTCCACTGGTTGTATGCCGTGGATAGCGGAACCTGCACCTCGATCGACTGCTCTACGGTTGCCATGGTTCTCCTTTCGGAACTTGGTGGTACACATGGCATACCCGAACAGTGCGTGTGATAAATCTAAACTTCGTGTTGATTACGACCTGAAGGCGAGCAAATGTAAGACATGATCTTTTCGAGCGCCATCGACACCCTGCTTGACCGGTCCATCGCCCTCGGCTATGGACATCCCGGCTTGAACGTCCGCCGGCACCTCGACTGGTGGCCCGAGGAGCTGCCGCGGATGGACGGGAAGGTGGTGCTCGTCACCGGAGCGGCAACTGGCCTTGGCTTGGCCTCTGCGCGCGGATTCGCCCAGTTGGGTGCTTCGGTTCGAGCGCTCGCCCGCAACGAGCAACGTGCCCGGGATGCCGCGTCGCTGATCACCGAGGCGGTCCCGGGAGCGGACGTGCGACCCGTTTCGTGCGACCTCAGCAGCTTGCGTGCGCTGCGAGAGTTCGCTGCTCAATTCAGCGAGCACGAGCCCCGGCTCGATGTGCTGGTCAATAACGCCGGGGTGATGCCGCAGGAGCGAACGAAATCGGCTGATGGGCACGAGCTGATGTTCGCCACTCATGTGCTGGCGCCGTTTGCGCTCACGACGCTGCTGCGGGACCTACTCGTGCACAGCGCCCCGGCGCGGGTGATCAACGTCAGCTCCGGCGGCATGTACAGCCAGAGCCTGCCAGCCGGCGATCTGGAGTCAGACCAGGTGAGCTACAGCCCCAAGCGCCTCTACGCGCGCACCAAGCGTGAGCAGGTGGTGATCACCGAGCGGTGGGCGCAGGAGCTGGCGGGGACGTCCGTGGTCGTCCACGCCATGCACCCGGGCTGGGTTGATACCGAGGGCGTCCAGAACTGGATGCCCGTCTTTCGGAAAGTGACGCGCCTGATCATCCGCGACCCCGAGCAGGGCGCGGACTCGATCGTCTGGCTCGGCGCCGCTCAGCAGCCACTGGACAGCACGGGAAGGTTTTGGATGGATCGGCGGGCGCGGCCCACCCACTACTTCCTGGGAGCAGGTGAAGACAGCCAGCAGGAGCGCGACGAGCTCTGGCGCTATTGCCGCACCCAGCTCCAGGGCGCTGAGATCCCGGTTCCCGCCTAGGGTCGGCACCAGTAGCGTCGGGCCGGATCGCTGGGTCGCCCAGTCGTAGCAGCGCTCCTCGAGCGCATCATCGATCCAGGCCAGCGGACGTTCCGCCCCGGCGTAGGCGTCGATCGCGGCAAGCTTCCAATGAGCTCGTGAGGACGTGACTTGCCGGTCAAAGGTGAGAAACGGCAGCTCACCGGTAGCCCGAGTGCCCACGGGAGGTATTCGTTGGCTTTTTCCTCCCATCCCGTGCACCAGACAAGTTCGAAGGCGCGGGACAGTGTTCGCAGGTGTTCGCCGGCCGCGGCCGAAAGGAAGTGCGCAATTCCGTCGACCAGCACGAATTGCCCGTCCGGATGGTCGCTCGGCGCAAAGCCAAACAGCGAGATTACGCCGTCCACATCGACCATCAACACGGGCTCACACATATGACGCTCTTATCTGGGTTCGCCAACCTCTCCGCGATGGCATCGCCGCCCAGACTGTCACGGGGTAGTAGATCTGGGGTACTGGGGCCCGCGGACTCAAGCCAGGCGAACGTGCTGCCGAGGTCAGGCGTAAGGCAGTTCCCCCCGTCACCGGCTTCCGCCCCCAATACATGACTCCCATCTTCGGCATCCTGCTCGCGCTGGCCTGTGCCCTGGCCACGAACATCGGCTTCTTGTACAAGCACCGCGGCGCGTGCGCAGCTCCCGCCGTCGACATGCGCCACCCCCTGCGGACAGGGGCTGGGCTGTTCCGCTCACGCTTGTTCGCGATCGGCATGCTGGTCGCCGCCGTGGCTTGGATCTTTCACGTCGCCGCGATGGCGGTGGCTCCGCTGTCGCTCGTCCAGGCCGTTCTGGCGGGCGGAGTGGTGCTGCTGGCGGTGATGGCGGAGAAGCTGTTCGGGTTGAAGATCGGGCGCAGGCAATGGCTCGGCCTTGGGCTGACAGCCTTCGGACTGATGCTTTTGGGGGCCACGCTCCCGGTCGAGCACGGGGTACATTCGCGCTTCTCGGTCCCGGGGATGATCGCCTTCGAGGCGGCCCTGGTCGCAGTGGGGACGCTGCTGATCATGGGACCGAGGATCGGCGCCCCGCGCCAGCACCACGGGTACATGCTCGGCGCCGCGGCCGGCATCCTGTTCGGCGTCTCCGACGTGGCCATCAAGGCGATCTCGGGCCTGATTGGGGCCTCTGGGGCCGCCGGGCTGCTGACCCCGTGGCTGCTGCTCACGATCGCTGCCTCGATCGCCGCCTTTTACGCCTCGGCCAAGGGGCTCCAGGACGGCGATCCGATTCCGGTCATCGCGATCACCGGAACCGCCGCCAACCTCGCCGGCATCGTCGGCGGGATCATCGTCTTCGGCGACCCGATGGCCGGCAACCCGCTCTCGCTGGTCGTCCAGGTCATGGCCTTTGTGCTCGTGCTGGGCGCCGCCTGGCTGATGCCCGCCCCCGTGCGGGCCGCGCGCGCGGTCTAGTCGGAGCCGGAGGCCAGCGGCTGCCGTTGGGCGGCCCGAGCGTCGGCCACCGGAAGGGCCACCTGGGTCGGGGCGCTGCGGCCGCGCAGCTGAACCGCCTCCCCGCACTGCCACCGGACGGACTCGTCCTGGCGGGCAGCCGCGACTGCTCCGGCCGACGCAACCAGCGCACCGGCCTGAGACTTGGATAGCTCGGTGAGGCGAGCGGCCTCGTTGACGGGGTCGCCGATCACCGTGTACTCGTAGCGCTGCGGGGCGCCGACGTTGCCCGCCACCACCCGTCCGGCCGAGACTCCGATACCGGCCCTGATCTCCGGCAGCTCGGCGCGCAGACGAGTCCGCAGCATCCGCGCCGCAGCGAGGGCGTGCGAGGCCGCATCGGGGTCGGGGAGGGGCGCGCCGAAGACGCACAGCGCCGCGTCGCCCTCGAACTTGTTGACCCAGCCCTGCTCGGTCGCGATCACCTCGACCACAATCGCGAAGAACCGATTCAGCAGCCCTACGACGTCGGCTGGGTCTTTCACCTCGGCCAGCGTGGTCGAGCCCTCTAGATCCACGAACAGGATCGCGGCGTCCCGCGTCTCACCCCCGAGTTCCACGCCTCGCTGCAGCGCGTTGTGGACGACCGCCTCGCCGACCTGCCGGCCGAACAGGTCCCGAAGCTGCTCGCGCTCACGTAGGCCTTCGAGCATCTGGTTGAACCCGGCCTGGAGCAGGCCGATCTCGCTGCCGTCGTTGACCGGGACCGGCTCGTCCAGGTTGCCGCGCTCGACGCGGCCCACGCCGCGGCGCAGCGATTCGATCGGGTCGGCCAGCGACCGTGCGAGGGCAACCATCATCATCAGGCCGACGGCCAGCCCGGTGAGGCTCAGCACGAGAATCACGATCGACAGACGGTGGGCGGTGAAGCGGTGTTCGGAGAGCCCGCCGAGGCCGACCAACGCCAGCCCGAGCAAGGCGATGCCCGCCCCGAGCGCCCAGGCCAGGATCGTGCGCGTGGCCACCCCGGGCAGCTGCGGCCGCGCCGGCACCGCGCCGGCCAGCGCCCAGGCGGTGATCGGGCGGAGCAGGCGCTCGCCGAGCAGGTAGGTCAACGCGCCCGTGACCAGACCTCCGAGCACGACCGTCACGGCGACGTTGGATGCCGCTTCAAGTGAAAAGGGGGCGTTCAGCGTCGTGAAGGTGACGGCCGCGGTGAGCCACATCGCTCCGATCACCTGCTGCTGGCGCACCGGGAAGCGAAGGGTCCGCGCCCGGTCGTACTCGGTCGGCTCCGCCTCGGTTGCGGCCCAGCCCATCGCATCGGTGAACTGGCGTGAGGAGAGCTTCCATCCAAGGGGGAACACCACCAGCGCCAACACCACGAACACGACGGTGTTCAACAGCAGCAGCCGACCCGGGTGCGAGACTCCGCTCGGATTCGGGAGCACGTAGGCAAGGAACAGGAACACGATCAGGCCGCCGACCGCATTTGCCCCTGCCACGGCGTAGCCAAAGCGCAGTTGAATTCCTCTCAACAGCACGTCTCGCCCGGCGGGGACAGCCATGGCCGGATTCTCGCAGTCCGCCAGCGGCCCGCTAGGCACCGCTGGCGTGCAGCAGAACCTCCGCCACCTGTCGGGGATCGTCGTGGAAAGGCAGGTGCCCGCAGCCGCGCAGGGTGAGATTGCGAGCCGCGGGGATCGCGCGGGCGGCCCGCAACGCCTGGTGGGGCAGCAACAGTCGGTCGCGCTCGCCCCAGGCGATGCTTACCGGCACGTTGATCTGCCCGCCGCCGGTGAAGCGATCCCGGCTGATCGCGACCACGGTCTCGTCGAACCACGGGGCCCCCGCGAGGGCACGCACCGAGGGGATGAGCTCGGATAGGGGAATCCGCTCCGGATGCGCCGCCATCTGCTTGAACGCGAGCCGTCGAACCCGCGGGCGGGCCAGAAACCGCTCCGCGTGCGGGGCGATGACGCGGCTGGATGCGGCGGTCAGGGTCAGCGAGGCGTGCTGGAAGACGCCCTCCACTCGGTTGTGGAAACCCGCCGGCGAGAGTCCGGTGGCGCTCCGGACGCGGCCCCGCTTGGCCAACTCCAGTGAAATCCAGCCGCCCAGCGAGTTGCCGGCCACGTGCGGTCGATCAAGCCCCAGCTCGTCGAGGAAGTCGCCCACCAGCGAGGTGAGCGACGCGACTCCGGCCGGCGTTCCGAGCGGGGGCATCGCGGAGCCGCCGAAGCCCGGCAGGTCCAGGGCGATCAGCTCACGGTCGGCGCTCAGGTGATCGATAACCGGAAGCCATGCCTGCCAGCGATGACCGATGCCGTGGATCAGCACCAGCGGCTCGCCGGATCCGGCTCGATGGTGGTTCAAGCGCACTGCGAAACCCTAACCGGACAACCGTTGCGCGCGGATACCGACGGAACGGATAATTGAGACTCCGAGACGGCGGCGTTACCGTTGTACAAAACGGCAAACCCGTCGGAGGAGAGCATCGTGAGCATCGAGCAGGCAGTTCGAACCGAGACGGGGACCCTGCAGGAGCAGGCCCGTAGGCATCTCTGGATGCACTTCACTCGGATGTCGGCCTATGCCGAGCACGAGATCCCGATCATCGTGCGCGGCGAAGGTTGCTACGTCTACGACGAGCACGGCAACCGCTATCTCGACGGCCTCTCGGCACTGTTCTGCGTGAACATCGGGCACGGGCGGGCGGACATCGTGCAGGCAGGTGCCGACCAGGCCAAGGACCTTGGGTTCTTCACCAACTGGTCCTATGCCCATCCTCCGGCGATCGAACTGGCAGCGCGGATCGCCTCGCTGGCTCCCGGCGACCTCAACCGCGTGTTCTTCACCAGCGGCGGCAGCGAGGCCGTCGAATCGGCGCTGAAGCTCGCTCGTCAGTACTACAAGCTGCGCGGCAAGGCCAACAAGCACAAGGTCATCGCCCGCGAGATCGCCTATCACGGAACCAGCCTCGGAGCGCTCTCGGCCACCGGCATCACGGCGCTGCGCGAGCCGTTCGAGCCGCTGGCTCCGGGTGGCTGTCACGTGCCCAACACCAACACCTACCGGCTGAAGCCGGGCATGACCGAGGACCTTCTGGCCGACACGATCGCCGACCGGATCGAGTTCGAGGGCCCGGACACCGTGGCGGCGGTGATCCTCGAGCCGGTCCAGAACGCCGGTGGCTGCTTCACCCCGCCGGAAGGGTACTTCCAGCGCGTGCGTGAGATCTGCGATGAGTACGACGTGCTGATGATCTCCGACGAGGTGATCTGCGCGTGGGGCCGACTCGGCGAATGGTTCGGCGCCGACCGATACGACTATCTCCCGGACGTGATCACCACCGCCAAGGGCCTGACCAGCGCGTATGCGCCGATGGGCGCGGTGATCGTCTCTGACCGAATCGCTGAACCGTTCATGGAGGGCAACCACAGCTTCACCCACGGGATCACGTTCGGCGGCCATCCCGTCAGCGCTGCCATCGCCATGGCCAACCTGGATGCGTTCGAGCAGGAAGGCGTGATCGAGCATGTGCGCGCCCACGAAGCAGAGTTCCGGGCCACGCTCGACTCCCTGCGGGATCTGCCGATCGTCGGCGATGTCCGCGGTGCCGGGTACTTCCAGGCGATCGAGCTGGTCCGTGACAAGGAGACCAAGGAGTCGTTCTCCGACGAGGAGGCCGAGACGCTGCTGCGCGGCTATCTCTCCGGTGAGCTCTACCGGCGTGGGCTCATCTGCCGGGCGGATGATCGAGGTGACCCGGTGATCCAGCTCTCGCCGCCGCTGATCGCCGGCCCCGAGCAGTTCAAGGAAATCGAATCGATCCTGCGGTCGGTGCTGACCGAGGCCGGCGAGCGGATGCATGTGCACGGCGGCGTCCACCGGGGAAGCCACGCGGCTACCCGGCCGCAGTCTTGACGAGGACCGTTGCTGACCGTTCGTGATCTGCTCGGAGAGCTGGACGTCCGGCTGCTGACCGGAGAGGCAGGACTCGAGCTTCCGGTCCGCTGGGTTCACATCTCCGAGCTGCGGGACCCGACGCCGTGGCTGTCCGGGGGTGAGGTGCTGCTCACCACCGGCATGCAGCTCGATACGGCTGCCCGCCAGCGCGAGTTCATCACGCGGCTGGCCGACCATCAGCTGGCCGGGCTCGGATTCGGGTCGGGGTTCGGCCACGACCACGTGCCTGACGCGATTCTCGAGGTCGCTGCCGAGCGCGACTTTCCGGTGTTCGAGGTGCCCTACGCGGTGCCGTTCATCGCCATTACCGAAGCCGCGTTCTCTCAGCTGGTCAACGAGCAGTACGCGGTTCTCCGCCGAGCTCTGGCTGCGCAGGAGCGCCTCGAGCGAATCGTTCTCTCTGAGCGCGGGCTCGATGCGCTGGCCGGAGCGCTGGCGGCGCTGATCGGTGCTGCGGTCGCGGTGTTCGACCCCCGGGGAGAGCTCCTCGCCCAGCACGCGTTCCGGCGCCCGGTGCAGGAGGAGTCGCTCGACGTGCTGAAGACTGAGCTGCGTGAGCGGGGACGTCGCCGGGACGGTCGTGCGTTCATGCCCAGCGGCGAGGAAGGCGGCCGGGCGCTGGCGCTCCCCGTCGCCCCCGACGGGGTTGGCGTCTCCGGCGGGTCGGCCGGCGGTCGTGTGCCGGAGGCGTGGCTGGTGGCGATCAAGGACTCCGGTCCGCTGTCGGACTTCGATCGGCTGACGCTGAACCAGGCCGTCACCATCGTCGCACTCGAGCTGCTGCGGGCGCGGGTCGCGGGGGACACCGAGCGGCGGCTGGCCGGGGACGTGCTGGCGGCGATCGTCCGAGGCGAGCTGTCCGGGGGCGAGCTCAAGCGGAGGCTGCAACCGTTTGGACTGACCGATCGCGTGGCGGCGATCGTCGTGACCCGCTCGGGCAACGGTCGTAGCTCGCCGGCTCCCGCCGAGCTGGCGCTGGCGGCGGCGCTGCGCGACGACGCGGCGCCGGCCCTGGTGGCCACCAGCGGTTCGCTGACCTGCGCGCTCGTGCCCGGGATGGAGGAAGAGGATCTGTTCTCGCTCGCCCACCGCGCGACGTCGCGCCTGGGCACCGAGCTCGAGGTTCTGGTTCAGGCCGGGGTCGGCCGCGCCGTGCCGCTGGCCGACGCCCGCCGCAGCTTTCACGAGGCGCGCTGCGCACTCGACGCGCTCACGTTGGGGATGAGCACTAACGGATCGAGCGCCAACGGCGGCTCGGGCGCGGTTGGCCCGGGCGCGGGACCGGCAGGCGCCGGCGGCCGGGGCGGTTCGGGCGCCCGCGTCGGCACGTACAAGGACCTGGGATCGTTTCAGCTGCTGCTCTCGCTTCAGGACGATGAGGCGCTGCGGCTGTTCTGCGACTCGATTCTCGGCCCGATCGAAGCCAGCGAGGGTCATTACGGCGGCGAGTTGATGCGCTCGCTCGAGGCCTTCATCGAGGAAAACGGACAGTGGGAGCGCGCCGCGCGGCGGCTGTACTGCCATCGGCATACGTTGCGCTACCGGATCCGCAGGGTCGAGGAGCTGACCGGCCGAAACCTCGGCAGTGCCCGTGACCGGATCGAGTTCTGGCTCGCCCTACGGGGCCGGGAATTGGTGAGGTGAGCTGGCGCGTGTTGGGTGCCCGAGCGGGTGCGATTGCGAGAGCGAACTGGAGGTGAAGGCGTGAAGGTCGGCGTTCCAACCGAGGTCAAGCCGGATGAGTACCGCGTAGCGCTAACGCCCTCAGGGGTGCGCGAGCTGGCCGATGCGGGTCACGAGGTGTTCGTCCAGACCGGGGCCGGGCTGGGTTCGGCGATCTCGGACTCCGACTACGCCACGCAGGGGGCGTCGATCCTCCCCGACGCCGCGGCCGTGTTCGGCGAGGCTGAGCTGATCGTCAAGGTCAAGGAGCCCCAGCCCGGCGAGGTGGGGATGCTCGAGCGTCGGCACACGCTGTTCACCTACCTGCACCTCGCGGCCGACGCGGAACTGACCCGAGGCCTAATGGAGTCCGGCGCCATCTGCATCGCCTACGAGACGGTCGAGGACGTCCGTGGGCGACTGCCGCTGCTGGCCCCGATGTCAGAGGTGGCGGGCAAGATCGCCACCCAGGCTGGGGCGTTCATGCTCGAGAAACCGCTCGGGGGGCGGGGAATCCTCCTCGGAGGTGTTCCCGGCGTGGCGGCGGCCAACGTGATGGTCATCGGCGGCGGCGTGGTGGGCATGAACGCGGCCTTCATCGCCCTCGGGATGGAGGCGACGGTCTACGTCTACGACCGCAGCATCGATCGCCTGCGCGAGCTCGACATCGCGTTCGGAGGCCGCGCCGACACCTGCTTTGCCTCGACCTTGGAGATCGAGCAGCGGCTGCCGTTCATGGATCTGGTGATTGGCGCCGTGCTGGTCCATGGAGCCCGCGCGCCGCGGGTGATCACGCGTGCCCAACTCGGCCTGATGAAACGCCAGGCGGTCCTCGTCGACGTCTCGATCGACCAGGGGGGTTGCTTTGAGACCTCACGTCCGACCACGCACTCCGACCCGACCTACGAGGTCGACGGCATCACCCACTACTGCGTGACGAACATGCCCGGTGCGGTTCCGATCACCTCGACCTACGCGCTGACCAACGCGACCATGCCCTATGTGCTGCATCTGGCCTCGGATGGCGTGGCCGGCGCGATCGCTCACAACCCGGGGCTGAGACTGGGGGTCAACGTGGTGGGCGGCCAGGTCACCTATGCGCCGGTGGCCTCAGCGGTCGGGGAGCCGGTGGTCGCGGTGGATGAGGCGCTGGCGGGGATCGGCGCAGGGGCTAGGAAATAGCGCCGGGGGATCTGGCACGAGGCCGGGCGCGAGGACCCGGGCGGCTGAGAGCGCAACTGCTACTGTGCCAAATCGCATGCCGACTACCAGCCAATTGATCCGAAAGGGTCGCACCGCGCCCAAGAAGAAGCTTGCCACCCCGGGCCTCAAGTCCGGCAAGGGCCGCAAGAAGAAGGTCGCGGCGCCGCAGCGTCGCGGAGTGTGCACGCGCGTCTACACGACCACGCCGAAGAAGCCGAACTCCGCGCTGCGCAAGGTGGCTCGTGTTCGTCTGACCAACGGCATGGAGGTCGGTGCCTACATTCCCGGTGAGGGTCACAACCTGCAGGAGCACTCAGTCGTGCTCGTGCGCGGCGGTCGCGTCAAGGACCTTCCCGGCTTTCGTTACAAGGTGATCCGTGGGACGCTGGACGCCGCCGGCGTCGGCGACCGCAAGAAGGCTCGCTCGCAGTACGGCGTGAAGGCCAAGTAGAGACGGATGCCGCGCCGCGCCGCAGCCCAGATCCGGCCAATCGAGCCCGACCCGGTTCACCGCAATCGTCTCGTACAGCAGGTCATCAACAAGGTGATGCTGGACGGTAAGAAGCCGGTGGCCGAGAAGATCGTCTACGACGCCCTGGCGATTCTCGGCGAGCGCTCGGGCAAGAACCCGGTCGAGCAGCTCGAGGCTGGGATCAAGGCGTTGACCCCGGTCCTGGAGGTCAAGTCCCGCCGGGTCGGCGGCGCCACCTACCAGGTTCCCGTCGAGGTTCCCGCCCGGCGCGCCCGCACCCTGGCCGTCCGGTGGCTGGTCGGCTTCGCCCGTCAGCGTCGCGAGAAGACGATGGCCCAGCGGCTGGCCAACGAGCTCCTGGACGCCACGCAGCAGCAGGGCAACGCGTTCAAGCGTAAGGACGACGTGTACCGCATGGCGCAGGCCAACAAGGCCTTCGCTCACTACCGCTGGTAGACGCATCCGTTCGCCCCTCGGTGTCCGTTGCCATTCGCGCAGTGGGTTTGTCCTCGGCGCGATGTCGCGGGGGCGCGCACGGCCTCGGCGCGAGTTCCGCACCAAAGCGCCGGGGCGCCGAACGTGGTTCCTTCTTCGCGCTGAGCACGAGTTTGTCGCCAAACCTCCCGGGCGCTCTGGCGATTTGGTGCCTTATTCGGCCTCGTGAAAGGCCGTCGGCATGGACGGCCAGACGGCCTGAGGGGGATCAGCACCGCGGGCGAAAGGTGCGAGCGAATCACGAACCCTCGGCCCGGACGCTGCCGCCGCGGTCCGGACGAGAACGCGAGGGCCGCCCGCCACACGGGACCGGGGGGCTGCAGCGGGACAACCCTCGCGGCTATGAATGTAACGATCCCGAGGCGCCGTCGGCGAGGCCCGAGCCCCATTGTCAGGATGCGGACATCGGAGTTTGGCGGGCAGGGCGCGGTGGCCCTCCGAGCAGAAGGAACCCGCAGACGCAGGTGATGAGCAGGACGACGGCACCCAGGGTCTCCATGTACATCCCGGCACTAGGGCTCGAGCTCGCGCTCACGAAGTGGCCGCTGCCGGAGACGAGACCGCTCGCGTGGGCATCGGGCAGGTCGTCGAGCAGGGCGATCAGCAGCGCGATCACGGCCAGAAGGCCGATCGACAGCAGCGCCGGACGGCTCCCCACGCGCCACACGCCGTAGGCCAAGGCGCCGGCCAGCAACGCGATCGGGACCATCGCATAGGCGTGGTGTGAGCCCGTCCCGACCGACTTGACGGCCGCCCCCGCGGCCCCCGTGCTGACCTCGAACAGGGTGGTGAACTCGGCCACCAGCAGCAGCAGGGCTCCCAGCAGGCCGCCGGCCAGAATCGCGCCGCTGACGCCACCTCCGGCGGGCGCGCCGCTACCCTCAGTGGAGGCAGCTCCGGGTTGGTCGGAGGCCGAGAACTGAAGGGGAGAATCCCGTTCGGATGGCTCCGGTCCTCTGCTATATTCAGAGTTCGCCTCGGGCGGCGTCGCGTTCATCTGTGCTCGCACCCGGGCGTGGAGTATTTAAGCCATGGAGACGCCGACTTTTTAGGAATCTGCCCCACGCCGACCGCCGCGACGTGATGGGGCCCACTGGGCCCTTTTTCATGTCCGGAGCCGGTC
>JRHI01001019.1_pt1 | contig 26448 bp, 21 predicted proteins | sample 215371 | NCBI WGS metagenome assembly JRHI01 (sample SAMN02929681, study PRJNA255918) | sediment metagenome | biome: cave system; feature: Ice Cave; material: Sediment; isolation source: sediment from deep within a dark volcanic ice cave with no known source of... ...
ACAGCAAGTGTGCCCATCAAAAACTGTCTCATCCGAGGGGTGCAGTCGAAAAGCTTGGGAACAACTTGGGAACAAACACTGCCGAATACCGTGCAAAACCGTGATGTATGACATAGGAAAATGCTAGACGAACCAACTACTTAGCGTTTCTGCTCTTACCTTGGGCGCAGGAGGTCCCGAGTTCGAATCTCGGCGCCCCGACCATCTACTTCTTCATTTTCTATGCACCGTCGCTGATGTAAGGCGGCCAATATCTCTGCAGCACTGATGGCGACACGAGTCTTGAAGATGCACCTGCAGACTTGTCCGCGACGATCGCCCGAATGAAACTAACTTCCTCTTTGCTATAGGGCGTGCCATCGGTACGAAAAATTTCATGGAACCAGATGGCAGGTTCACGATTATCGGTGTACGGATGTTGCCAGGAGTCCCAGGGTAGATACGTTTGTGTTCTTCCAGCGACCAGGCCCCAGTTAATGGCGGCAACATGATATTTCTTGGCGATAGGCAGCGACCCCTGGAACGTGCTTCCGTTTCCGCGGGCCATATATTCAGTGCAAAGAATGGGTCGATGGTAGGGTTGCAGCCAGATAATGCGCTTCTCGAATTCTTCCGGTTTGTCGTAGCTATGGAAAGAAATTACGTCCGACATCTCGATTTGTATTTTCTCCATGGGGTCCAATTTATCGGGTGACGACCAGCCACCTTTCCAAACGCCACTCGTCAATGGCTGAGTGGGATGTGCCTCGCGCGCCCAATCAAACACTTTTGGCAGCAACGCCAGGATCAACGCAACTTTGTTTTTGGGCTCCAATTCCCCATAGCTTCCCTGGTTCGTGTTATCCGGTTCATTCCAGAGGTCCCATCCGAGAACACGCTCATCTTTTGCGAGAGCACCTACAACGCCCTTTACATACGCTTCCAAGCGTCCGTATTGCAAAGGATCCTGCAAGGCGGTCGCGCCGGGGCTTTGCACCCAACCAGAATTGTGAACGCCGGGCCGAGGCTCATGTTGTTTCCCGAGTTGTGGTTTTGGATCCCAACAAGAATCGAACAGAACGAACAGCGGCTTGATGTGATGCTTGGCTGCAATTTGCAAAAAGGTGTCCATGCGCTTCCTGAAGCCTGCCGCGTCTTGTTCCCACGGCAGGTCGTGAAGAAAAACACGCATAGTGTTGAGTCCGATGGATTCGGCCCAACCGAGTTCGAGATCAATCCGTTTTGGATCGAACGAGTCTGCCTGCCACATTTCGAGCTCGTTGATTGCCGAGGCTGGGGTGTAGTTGCTTCCTACAAGCCACGGCTGCCTGGCATACCAATCGTTGGCGGCCTTTTCTGACCAACGCAGCGCCCGGATTTCCTTCGCTTGAACACCACAGCTAAGCACAAGAATAAGTAACAGGCTGAACCACGTCGTCCTTGCCGTCGCTGCTTGCATCTTTCATCCTCCCGGTATACGAGTTTCTAAAATCTGAATAGAGACTGACTGACTATCGTCTACACTCCCGAGTTTCGATGTAAAAAGTGGATTTCCGTGAGATTCGCCAGGCGCTCAGCCGCGCTTTCCGGCGTGATGTCACGCTGCGGGGATCCCAGCATCTCGTAGCCAACCATAAACTTGCGGACCGTCGCAGAGCGCAGGAGAGGCGGAAAATAGTGCGCGTGAAAATGGCATTCCGGATGAGGGCCATCCGTGGGGCGCTGATGAAATCCCATCGAGTACGGAAAATGTGTCTCAAAAAGATTGTCATAACGGATGGTAATTTTTTTCAGGATGTCGGCCAGTAGATCGCGTTCCTCTGAGGATAGCTCGTGCATCGCAGCAAGATGCCGCTTGCTTAACAAAAGAGTTTCAAACGGCCACAAGGCCCAATAAGGAACGATGACCGCGAAGTCATCATTTTGGCAGACGACCCGTTCGCTTTTGCGGAGTTCCAGGTTCAGATAGTCACAGAGAAGACAGGACTTTTTTTCGCGAGTGTATTCTTCGAAGGAAGAAAGCTCCCTGGCTGGAATATTGGGAAGTGAAGCGTTTGCCCATATTTGACAGTGGGGATGCGGATTGCTCGCTCCCATAAGCTCACCGCGATTTTCAAAGATCTGAATGTGGCGTACCCAGGAGCGTTTTTCTAAATCTTGAAATTGTTCGCACCAAACGTCCACAACGTTGCGGATTTCTCCCTTTGTCATCAGGGGAAGAGTCAGGTCGTGCCGCGGCGAGAAGCAGGCGACTCGACAGATTCCAGCTTCTGACTGGGCAACGAGGAGGCCTGCATCGTTCGCATCAACGTGCGGGGTGTTAGGAAGCAACGCGGCGTAGTCGTTGTCGAAAACGAAGGCGTTTGTGTATTTCGGGTTGCTAGCGCCACCGGCACGCTCGTTCCCCGGACAAAGGTAGCAGTTCGGATCGTATGCGAGGTCAGTTTTCGGCATGCCATGATCCACTTTTCCCTGCCACGGCCGTTGCGTGCGGTGCGGAGACACCAATACCCATTCGCGGATGAGCGGGTTCAAGCGGCGATGAGGTACCTGCTGCAGGTCAGAAAGGTTCATTGGGATTGAACGCCGGATTCGATTTCTCCCGATTCCACCATTTCGGCGCCTTGGGACGCCTTGCAAACATAAATGTTTGGATGATATCCGGTCGCAGCCTTATACCCTTGGGCCACACGCTTACAAAATGCATCGGATTCAGCTGCGCTCACGAGATTGATTGTGCAGCCGCCAAAGCCTCCGCCGGTCATGCGCGCTCCAAATACTCCGGCCTGATGCATGGCGAGTTCCACCATGACATCGAGTTCCGGGCAACTGACTTCATGGTCATCGCGGAGGCTACGGTGCGAATCGGCCATCAGCCTACGTAAGATTCCAATTTCCCCAGATTCAAATGCGGAGGCGGCTTCGCGCACACGCATAATCTCCGTTATTACGTGACGGCAGCGCTTGTAAACAGTGTTGCTCAGCACTTCGCGATGAGTCTCCAGATCGACTATGGAAACGTCACGCAACGCGCGGATTCCGGGAAGGCGTCTGGATAGCTGGGATACGCCTTCCTCACATTCGGTGCGGCGAACGTTGTATTCGCTGGTGCCAAGCTTGTGCTGAACCATGGTGTTGCAAATTACCAGATCGACGTCAGGCGGCAAGCGCAACAAACGAGACTCAAGCGAGCGGCAATCGAGAAGCAAAATGTTTCCGGCGCGCCCATGACAAGAAACAAACTGATCCATAATGCCGCAGCGCGCGCCAACGAATTCATTTTCGGCTCGCTGGCAAAGCAGAGCGAGCTTCGATAACTCGATGGAATGGTTAGCCAGGTCCAAGAGAGCGAATCCCGTGGACACTTCCACAGCCGCGGATGAGCTGAGCCCCGCACCGAGAGGCACTTCGCCCAATATATATATATTGGCTCCGCGTAGCCGGTAGCCTTCCTGCTCAAGCGCCCAGGCGACACCCAGAGGATAGTCCGCCCATTTACCGGTTGCGTGAACTTTCAGGTTGTCGAGATCCGCTTCGACCGATTCATCGAAGTTCTCAGAATAAAGCACGAGTTTGCGGTCCTCTCGAGGACCGATGGCTACCCAGCAGGAGAATCCGATCGCCGCAGGAAGAACGAATCCGTCGTTGTAATCGGTATGCTCACCGATCAAATTAACGCGGCCTGGAGCGCGATACACTTTCGCGGTCGAACGGAATCTGGAGTTGAATTTCGCGAGCAGCTCGCGTGCCCTATCCATAAATGTTCTCTTTATTGTCCAACCGACAAACCGGAAACGGCCCGCTCTTTTTAGTGAACTTTTTAGTGATGCGGGTCTTTCGCCTTCAGCGTGGCTTCCTGAGGGCGTGGACGAAAAAACATTGCACGCGCGCCGAGACCCAGCATGAACAACCCAAAAAAGAACAGAACTACACCCCATTCAAGATTTACGTTGATGCCGAGAGATTGTGCGTAGATAGATGGATTGCTGAAAAATCCGAAGACTGCCAGCAAAAGGCCGATAAGAGTAAAGAGCATTCCTATCGGCAAACGAATGTCCAGACCCATGAAAGCTCCTCTAGCGGAAGATAATGTTCAGCAAAACGGTGGCAACCAAGACTGCGCCACCTAGAAAAGCGGGCTTCTTATACCAAGGCAAATGAACTTCCGTTACACGCTTCGTCAGCGAATATACGAGGCCCACGAGCTGCGACTCGTCGGGGCGCTTGGTCACGAGACTGATCAGGATGGTAATCACAAAACAAGCGACCCACGCGAATATCGCGGTCCAAAAATTCTGAGCCATTTCACTGGGATAGCTATGAACGATGGCCAGCCAGCCGCCCTTGATACTCGCAACGGAGCTCTCCGGAATTGTTAGGCCATGATGGATGGCTGCCGCAACCGTCCCTGAAAGCAATCCGACGAAAGCGCCATGACCTGTGGTGCGTTTCCAAAACATGCCAAGAAGAAACGTGGCGAATAACGGTGCATTCACGAAGGCGAACACCAACTGAAGCATGTCCATGATGTTGTTGAACCGGGTGGCCAAATATGCCGTTCCGATCGACAAAGCGATACCAAACACAGTCGCCAATCGACCCATCATCAAATAATGGGAGTCACTGGCGTTGGGCCGAATGTACGGCTCGTAAATGTCATGCGTCCAAACGGTATTGAACGCAGTCACGTTCCCGGCCATCCCGGACATGAAACTTGCAAGTAAAGCGGTAAGACCCAGACCAAGAAGGCCAGTCGGAAAATAGTGAAGCAGCAGGTTAGGAACCGCGAGATCGTAATCCAGCAGCGGGTTACCGTGCTGGTCAAGAACAGGCTGGTTGTTTGCGGGGTCTAGTTTTACTGGAATGAGCCCCTGGCCGGTCGGGGCCGCGGTGGTTATATTTTGCGATGTCGCAAACGGAGTAACGATTTGCCTGGGCAGCGCAATCGCGATGAGTCCAGGAAGGATGACAAGAAAAGGGAGCAAAATCTTGGGCACCGCAGCGATGAGCGGAGTGCGCCGCGCCGAAGCCATCGAATTAGCGGCCATGGCTCGCTGAATGACGAGGAAGTCCGTACACCAATAGCCGAACGAAAGGACGAATCCGAGGCCCATCGTAAGGCCAAACCATTCGACTCCGAGGCGGTTTGTGTGCGGATTGCCCATTCCTACCCAGGAATGCATGTAGGAAGGATCGAGTGTGGCTTTCAACCCGGACCATCCGCCCACATTCTTCATGCCCAGCCAAACCAAGGGAGCGAATCCGGCAACAATCAGGAAAAACTGCAAGACTTCGTTGTAAATGGCGCTGGTGAGCCCACCGAGATAGATGTAGCTGAGCACCACGAGTCCAGAAACCACAATGCCGGTGTGGAAAATCCACCCCTGGGGAATACCAAAATGCCGAAATGGCCCATCGAGAATATGCAAAATCTGGATCAACTTCGCCATCGCGTACATCGAAATGCCTGACGAAAAAATCGTCATGATGGCGAAGGAAATGGCGTTGAGCCCGCGCGTTTTTTCGTCAAAACGGAGACGCAGATATTCGGGGACAGAGCGCGCACGGGAACCGTAATAGAACGGCATCATGAAGATGCCCACAAAAATCATTGCCGGAACCGCGCCTATCCAATAGAAGTGGCTGGTGGAAAGACCATACTTGGCTCCGGAGGCACCCATGCCGATTACTTCTTGCGCGCCCAGATTGGCGGAGATAAAGGCCAGACCGCAGATCCACGCAGGAATAGAACGGCCAGCTAGAAAAAAGTCCGTGCTGGTTTTCATGTAACGCTTCAGGGCGACACCGATACCCAAAACGAAAGCGAAATACACGGCCATGATGATCCAGTCGATGCTGGTCAAGCCCAAGTTTCGCTCCTCGACTTGGCACGATATCCATGCCGTGGTTCTCAAAAATGCCTGGCCGCTCCCGAGAATCGCTAAAGGAGACTGCCGTTCGTGTTAAAGTGTAAGCGATTACATCAGTAAATTGTTCGAAGTGCTAGCAAAAAATACGACTTTTCGCCTGGAGGCGGTCCATGGAAGGACTTTTTGCCAAGCTAGCAGCTACGATCCTTTTTTCGATCTTCGCCGCAGTGCACTGCACGGTTCAGGCACCTGCGGATAGCGAAGTGTCGAAGGCAACTTCTATCCATATCAACGCGGATAAGCCCCTGGGCTACACCGTTCCCAGAACGATCTTTGGGAGCTTCCTGGAACCCGATTGCCAATTCCACTTATGGCGGCCTCGTAGCGGATGTGGTTGACAACCCCAGCTTTGAGGAAGGTCTGTGGGACGCCGGCCATGTAAAGAAGCTATTGGTGGACGAACCGTCTTTAGTTCGCGCTTCAGAACTCGGTCTTCCTCTGCCTTGGGAGCCGCTGGACTATGCCCAGGAAAATCGCTATGAACCGCGGTGGAACGATGCGGCGAATTCGTACCGCTCGATTTTCGTGATGGGCTTGCCGGATAAAGCCGTCGGCATTCGACAAAAAGTGTACCTGCCGGTTCACCGAACCTTGCAATATCGGGGAAGTATTTACATTAAATACGTCAGCGGGCCGCAAACCGTGGACATTTCGTTGCGCAAGCGCAATCGCGCGGACACGGTATTTGATTACAGCGCGATCCAGGTATCCGGCACCGATTGGACGGGTTACGAGTTTTCACTGGAATTGCCTCAGCATAAAATTGCGGCCCTGGAACCGGCTGACTTCGTCATAGCCGTGAAAAACGAAGCGCGGGTGCTTCTGGATCAAGTTTCACTGCAGCCTGCCGACAATATTGATGGAATGGACCCGGACATGATTTCCATGGCCAAGGCCATGAAGTCACCGATCATTCGGTTCGGCGGAAACTTCACTTCCGCGTACCATTGGCGAGACGGTGTTGGGCCGCTCGACAAACGAGTGAGCATGAAGAATGTGGCCTGGGGAATTCCGGAGTACAACACCTTTGGTACGGATGAATTACTGCGGTTTTGTGAACTGGTCGGTTCACGTCCGCAAATTGCGCTGAATCTTGGCACCGGCACCCCAGAAGAGGACGCTGCGTGGGTCAAACACGTAAACGAGCGGTGGGGGGATCATTCCGGAGGATTGCTTTGGGAGATGGGCAATGAATTATGGGGAAACTTTCAGTCCGGTTATCCCACTTTGCAGCCGGTGGCAGAGAGAACAAAGATCTTTAGTCAGGCAGTACATCAGGCGGACCCAAAAGCAATTTTAATTGGCACTGGCGCCGATGAAGACTTCTATCACGATTGGAACGCCGCGCAACTCACAAACGCAGATTCTATAAGCTATTTGTCTACGCACTTTGTGGTGACTACACCCGACGTGCAAAGAAAAAATCCGTCCGCTGATTTTATTGCCGAAGCAAACTTCGCACTTCCTGTGTAGCTAGAGCGAAAATTGCGAGAGATGCACGAGCAAATTCAGACCGTTCCAGCAGCCCGCGACAAAGTGAAAATTGCTTTCACAGAATGGCTGTTCGGGGGTGAAAGCGAGAGTGCTCCGCGCTACGACAACATGGGCGGAGCTATTACAAACGCAGGTTTCCTTAACATGTTGATGAGAGTTGCAGATTTTGTTCCAGTTTCCGACATGACCGGCACGATTTATTTTGGAGGTATCTGGAAAGAACGCAGCCGGGTTTTTGGCGTTCCTGCCTACTGGGCTTTCCGGATGTATTCCAACACGGATGCCACCAGGCCGGTGGAAATCACGACTAATTCCCCGAAGTATAACGTGGAGCAAGGCTCCAATCGCCTTCCGAAGATTCCCGACGTTCCGTATCTGGATGTCGTGGCTGCTCTGAATAGTTCAGGCGACACGATGACAATGTTTTGTGTTAACCGTCACCTGTCGAGAGATATTACGACGGACATTAGCATCAGCGGCTTCAAACCTGCCGGCCAAGTTGCGGCAGAAAGTCTTTACGGCAGCAGCATCTATGAAAAGAACGACGAAGTAACACCCGACGCGATACATCCACGAAGTAGTACCGTGAACGTGAATGGTTCACAGTTGGATTTTACGTTTCGGCACGAAAGCGTGACAGTGCTTAAGTTACATCGAGCTAAATAAAGTCCGGTCCAGAAAACCGGATGCTTCCAATGAACCCGGCGATTTTAGAGCGAAGCCGAAAAACTATTCTTTATGCCTTCCCGTGGAGTTACGGACAATAAGATGCGTTTCCACATGGAACTCGCGGCCCATCTTGCTTTTCTCCCCGATCGCGGAAGTCAGCGCGTCTAGCGCCTTCTCTGCCAGTTCAGAACGCGATAACCGGACCGTGGTCAATGCCGGCTGCGTATATTGACTGAAATCGATGTCGTCATATCCCACGACGGAAATATCGCCCGGCACACGTAAGCCGGCGTTGTAGATGGCGCGCAACGCGCCAATCGCGGTCAAATCGTTGGAAGCCAAGACGGCGGTGGGTCGCTTCCCGAGCGCGAGGAGCCGAATCATTGCAGACTCACCACCATCGATCTTGTGATTTCCCGATTCAATCAACCTGTCATCCACCAACAGTCCATAGTGCCCAAGCCACTTGAGGAACGCTGTCCTACGAATCTGTGCGGAGCGCAATTCCAGGGGACCGCCAATAAATCCGATGCGCTTGTGGCCCAAATTAAATATGTGCTCCATAGCCTCGTGAATGCCGGTCTCATAGTTGACCTTGATATTGCTGATGCGCTCACGAACCTTGCCGGTGTCCAGGAATACGATGGGAATCCTGCGTTCTTCAAGTTGCGCTATAAGTCCTTTTTCCATTTCTGAGGTGAACACGGCGACGCCATCCACATTGCGTTCTAACATTCGCCGCACACAGTGGGACATACGACCGGGATCGTAACCGGTGTTCCCTACGATTACGTCCAACCCGTGTTTCAGTGAAAGCTCCTCAAAGCTTTTCACCAATTCGGGGAAGAACGGGTTGGAGATATCGGAAATAATCAGGCCCAGTAGCTTTGTGCGGCCAGACACGAGAGCGCGCGCGTTGGTGTTTGGGTGATATCCCATCGCGCGAACGACTTTCCATACCCGTTCAGCTGTTTCTGGACTAACAGTTCCAGTCGCATTAATTGTTCGGGAGACGGTCGCGGTAGAAACTCGGGCTCGTTTGGCTACTTCAGAGATATTCATGAGTGGACCGGTGCGCTATGGCTAGGGTACAGCAACGATCTTACGTTGGGAACTCGAATCCAGAGTGTATACGCTTACATTCTTTGTCTATAGCGGCGTCGCAAGCGTCGCTGTCGCCCACAAAGTGCAATGTTAAGAGAAGGAAACCGCAAAGAGGCCGGGGTGTGGGCCTCTTTGCGGTTCGTGGAGCAACTCCCTCGACAAAACCGCTAGAACTGCAGTTTGAGCTGGAATTGCGTAATTTTCTGGGGTACTGGTCCGTTGGCGCATGAACCGCAACCCAGGATGTTGCCAAAAGCAATAGCGTTGTTCGTAAATTTCGGGTTGTTGTCCAATGGCCCGCCACCTATGGCGAGCTGAAAGACATGCCGGTTAAAGGCATTAATGAACTGGGCTTGGAATTCCAGATTAAAGCCTTCTCGTATTGGAAAGCGCTTGATGACGCTGAAATCTTCTCCGCGATACCAGGGGGATCGCGCCGCGTAGACACGCGGGCCGTTCCCGAATACATAGGGAGTACCGGGTGTCCCGATGTTCGCATTAGGATCCGAAAACGCTGCCTTATTGGACACCGCATTTGTGAATGGATCGAAGTGTCCACTCTTGTATTCAGCGCTAAAGATTGGCCCTGCGGGATCGAATATTTCGCCCTGATACACGGGCTGGTTACCGGCGCACGGGATGCTGGTAACTTGATTTCCTATGTTGAGGAAGCTGGAAAGATCTGCAAAATTGGAGTTTGTCCCGCGCTCGGCAGCCGTCGGCACTGTTGCCGTGCTTATCCGGCTCTGCGGTTGCTTGTAATCTTCCCAGGAAAAGAAGAAGAAAGATTTATCCCAACCGTTGTAAATCTTGGGTATCCAAACCGGTCCGCCGATTCAACAGGGATACCTGCTGGCGTCGGAGATTCAGGATCTCCGTAAGGTTTACACTCTCGAACTAACGCACGACACCGGCAAGGACTGGAACTTTTTCCGCGATTCTTCCAAGAATATTTTGTGGCCCATGTGGAACAGGAATATCGCGACGAAATGCAAGGCATCGTGGACGGTGCGAACGCGCAAGGCGTCAAGATCGATATCTGGGATGTCGTAGCACTGAATGCGGCTATGGAGTGGAGTTACTACGTACCATCACCGCGCAAAACTAAATATCAATCGACCATTCAGCAATTGTCTCTGCGATTTTTGCGCTAGATGTGCTCTTTGCTCAATTGCTGAAGATTATCCAAAGCCACTTCATTTTTGGGATCGAGCTGTAAAGCGCGCTCAAGATGCTTCCTTGCTTCCTTGACGTCGCCAGTTTCGGCGAACGCGCTGCCGAGATTCGCTTCCGCGCTCGCATCGTCGGGTTTGAGGCGCACGGCAATTTGGAATTGTGCGAGCGCTCCCGTGAAATCACCCAGCGCCGCCAGTGCGTTCCCAAGATTGTAGTGCGCATCGAAATAGTCCGAGCGAGCGTTTACTGCCACGGTCAATTTCGAAATGGCCTCTTGCGGGTTGCCAACCGCCAACAACGCCGCGCCAAACGCATTGTTCACGGTCGGTTCATTTGGACGGATGCGGCTGGCCTCGGCAAAATGCTCCATAGCCCCCGGAAATTCGCCGCGCTCCATCAACAGCGCGGCCAGGTTGTAATGAGCCTCGAAATCTTCGGCATTTTTTTGAATATTGTGTCTGGCCATCGCTTCGACGATCTGAACGCGCGGATCGCCCACGGCCCCCACGGAATCCTGTGGTAAGACCTGCAACCAAAGATGCGCCATCTCGTCGACCGCGCGGTTCCCGGCGACAACTTTCTGCGGTGGGAAATTCGGGTTACGCACATTAGCTTCGGAATTGTCGTAAGAAAATTTCATCGAGATAGTAGTGCCCTTGAGCAACTTGACGGGTTCGGCATAGCGGTACACCGCTTGCCAGTTCAAATTCCAGTCTTTGATATGAATCAGCAATTCGGAGTGGCCGTCTGGGAATTTGGCGATTGCCTGCATATCCTTCCCGAGGTAATGAGCATGCGGATAAATCGCCAGAACATCCACGTCCACCGGCACAGTGAATTCATCGGTGACGACAAAATCTTTTGCACCGGCTGGAATGTCCAGCATGCGATCGTTCTCCAATTGCAGCAATATTGGATGTAAGGTGGCCGGTTGGTTGGTGAAATAAAGACCAAGCGTCGGCAGAATCGTTTCAGGTTTACCTGAAGGTTGAAGATGCGCATTTAGAATTAGATCGGTGTCCTTGTCCAGGCGCAGGGCCATCCCATCGCGTTCCACATAAGGCACCGAACCCGGCTTCCAGAATAAAAAATGACTGTCCGGATCGAATGCTTCGGACTCAAGAGTCAATTCCATTCCGCCGAAACCCGCGCCCGGTACTTTTTCCTGATGACGGGCGTTCTGCTGGCGGTCTACCAGAACGTTGGCGTGATGTACCAGGCGCTTATCACCTGGACGAATTTCGATGGCACTAAGCCAGCGCGTACGGTCCACCGGGGTACGAAAAATAAAATTCCAATAGTTGTCAGTGCCGCCGGGAGGCAGCGCAAACGACTTGGTCGCGTTAACGATCACATCCGGCTTACCGAGCTGCCAGCCTTCAACAAACTTCGGCTTCGGCGGAAGGTCACCGGCATTCCCCTCCAGCCCACCCTGCTGTACCCACGCCTGGATGCGCGCGATATCGTCCTCCAATAGGCGCAGATCGTCTGCAAATTTAAGCGCGCCGGGCTCGGGCAACCACGGAGGCATAAAACGACTGCTGGTAACCGCGGCGATCTGCCGCGCGTGTGCTTTCGCATCCGCGTAGGTGAGCAAGGGAAAAGGTCCCGATTCGCCGGGTCGATGGCATCCCGCGCACGAGCGATAGAGGATAGGCGCAATGTCTCGATTGAAAGTGATCCGCGGCGACGCTGTTGCTGTTTTTTCCTGAGCTGCCGTGATGCTCGTGATGGCACCGACAGCGGCGGCACAAACCAACAAAACTAAATGCCCACGAAATTTCTTAGGTAGATCGCTCATTCAAGGTCCGAAATGTAACATCCCACGGCGGGCGTTACCGTTGTACTTATCGATTTGCCCGCGATCACAGCCTGAATGACATCGCTAAGCTCGTGAGTTGTAGCGCTCTTTCGCGCGCGACCAAAATCTTCATACAGATTATCGATGCGGCCGTGATAAATCAGGCTGCGTTTCGCATCGAATATCGCGGCTTCGGGAGTGATTTGCGCCTGGCTGAGTTTCACCAGAGTATGTTGCGGATCGCGCAGCGCGGTGATGGTGTAGCCAAATTCCGCATTATGCTTGCGGATTGTTTCCGCCGTTTCTTTTTTATTCGGATAAATCAGGAAAAAAGCCGCTTTACCTGCGTATTGCGTGCTGAGCCGCTGAATCGCCGGAGCGTAGCGATTTGAAATCGGGCAATCCGTAAGGACGAAAATCAACACAACAATCTTATCCTTGGACATCGCGAACGGATCCGCCGGAGATCCACTCAGATCCAGCGCGCCACTTTGTGCACCGCAGGTAACGGAAAATGCCTCGAGAATCCCAAGCATCAAGAAAACTGTGGAAATATAAGAAAGAGTTCGGATGGGCGGCAGACTTCTCACCATACGTCCTCACTTTCAGGACCTTTAAATGTTACTGCGCGCACCTGCAGCTTGTCTATTTCTGCCTATTTGTTGACGGTGTATTGCAGTGATCCGTCTTTGGACCCGCCAGCCTTGCGAACGTTACCCTCCATGGCGCGAACGAGGCCTCTCAGCATTCCGGCAAACACGAATTGATGGAGGGGATATAACACGTACCAATAAAGTTGTCCCATTATGCCGACGGGATCGAAGATTGCCGTTTGGCGCAGGATCGAGCCTGAGCCGTCAGGCTCTACTTCAAATTGAAGCCAGGCCCTTCCCGGCAAGCGCATTTCCGCCGACAATCGCAGCAGCTTGCCGCGCTGAATCTCTTCCACACGCCAAAAGTCGACGGTATTCCCTACCAGTAGCCGATCAGGATCGCGCCGCCCGCGGCGCACACCCGCTCCGCCAACTGCCAAGTCCAATAACCCGCGAATATTCCACAGCCAGTTGGCGTAATACCAGCCCGTTTGGCCGCCAACCCTCTCGACTGGTCGAAACGCTACGGCTGGGGGAAAGGGCACGCGCGCCGAGCGCGAATCCACGATGCGACGGCCAAACTTCGCACCGCCCCATTCGGGAGTTGCACCGACGGAACTAAACGCGTCGGTCCAGTGGGTTGCAGCGAACTGGCGGTCCTCGTTAACGAGAGCGCGTTTCAACGCGTCGCGGAAGCCCAGAGGGCGAATGGAGAACAAATTATCCGCGGATCGATCATGCACAATGGTTTCGTTGCGCAAACTATCCACTAGCTCGCGACCGACCCGCGCATACACCGGCGTGACCAGACCCAGCCACAAGCTCGATAATCGTGGAGACAAAATCGGCATGGGGATCATTAACCGCCGCAACCCACGCTGATGCCCATACTCTTTCATCAAATCCAGATAGCTGACCTGATCGGCCCCGCCAATCTCGATAATTTGGCTATGGTCGATTTCCAGAGTCAGCGCCTGCAGCAGATAAGCGATCACATCCTGAATCGCAATCGGCTGCGTGTGTGTTTTTACCCAGCGCGGCGTAATCATCGCCGGCAGTTTTTCAACCAGCGCGCGGATCATCTCGAACGAGGCGCTGCCCGATCCGATGACGATAGAGGCTCTGAACTCAATGGTGGGCACGCCGCATTCGCGCAAGATACGCCCGGCTTCCTGTCGGCTCCGCAAGTGCGCCGATAACTCGCTTCCGCTGCCAAGTCCGCCGAGGTAGATGATCCGCTTTACACCTGCTTCTCGGGCCGCGGTCCCGAAAAGATTCGCTGCACGACGATCTTCCTCCTCGAAAGAATTCGCCGACGCCATGGAGTGCACAAGGTAATACGCGGTGTGCACTCCAGCCATGGCAGTAGCCAGAGACGCCGCATCAAGGACGTCGCCTCGCACTACTTCCGTGTCATCACCTACACGCTGGCGCAAAACTTCAGGATGGCGGCTTATGCATCGGACCGGGTATCCACCGGTTTCGAGCGCGTGAAGTAATCGCCCTCCGACGTAGCCGGTAGCGCCGGTGAGCAAAATCAAGTTGGTTTGCTTTATCAGGACCAGACCCTTCTAGGGAGAACTATACGCGGTGAAGATGTATCTGAGGTTACCTACAGTATGCCGCACCGGAGGACTCGATGTTGGCGAGCAGATGACTTACCCAATCCCCGAAAAACTGACAGGAATAAACGGCTCCGTTCAATTAGTGAACGGAGCCGCGCAGCACATCGTAAGTTCTTACTTCGGCATCATTACAGAATCAATAACGTGGATGACCCCGTTTTTGCACATGATGTCGGCTTTGATCACTTTGGCGTTGTCCACGATGACGGTGCCACCATTCACAGTGATCGTCAGAGGTTGACCATTGACCGTTTTGGCCGAGGACATTTTGGTGACTTGAGCCGCGGTGACCTTACCCGGAACCACGTGATAGGTCAGGATGGCTGCAAGCTTTTCTTTGTTCTCCGGCTTTAGCAGTTCTTCAACCGTACCCGCCGGGAGCTTGGCGAAGGCGTCATCTGTGGGAGCGAATACCGTAAATGGACCTTCGCCCTTGAGCGTAGCCACCAGACCTGCCGCCTGAAGTGCAGCGGCCAAGGTTTTGAATGATCCTGCGGCGACCGCAGTGTCCACGATGTCCATGGCTGGCGCTGCTTTCGGATGCGCAAACGCTCCCAGCGATAACGACAATGCCAGCGCTACTGCGGCGGTAAGAAAAGCAGCCTTCACACTTTGATTTGAAGTTCCTTTCATTTTTTTCTCCTTAGTTTATTTGATCTACCCGTCTGACTCTTGACTGCCACTGCTTCCCTGCTGATTCTGAAATTCGTAGCGGCTATCGCGAATGCTGCAGCGACGGCTGCACATGCCAACGTTGTTGAATAGCCTTGATGCTCACGCCTTGATAAACCCCTGCCAATCCAACCATTCCGTAAACGATTGCGCTGAGCGTTGAGAGCTGGCCAAACTTCATTCCGAAAATTGCAGCGACTAAGTCAAAATGGGCCACGGCTACCAGACCCCAGTTAAGTGCGCCTACGACAACCAAGATGGCCGCGAATACGTCTAGCTTCTTCATGATCAGCTCCTCCAAGAAATTTGCCAAACTACGATTTACATCTTTAACTATAGCGAAAAAGCATTTGACAGCAAGGAAAATAGGCTCCAAAATAAAAGTCACATGAACAGCAGTTAAATGCGTACTAACTTTTTGCCTGACAGTTAAATTAGGAGGGAACGATGCTTTCAGAAACGCTGACGAAAGGGTTGCGCAACTACGCCATCGGGGAAAAACTGCGCGGGCTGCGTCTGAGGAAGAAGATCGGATTGGTCGAATTGGGTAAGCACACCGGCCTTTCTGCCGCCATGCTGTCAAAAGTCGAGCGCGGCAAGCTCTTCCCTACATTGCCGACACTTCTGCGCATCGCTTTGGTGTTCAGCGTTGGCCTAGAGTACTTTTTCACCGATGATCAGAAGCGGCATGTGGTGGCCATCGTGCGGCGTGCGCAGCGCACACGATTTCCGGAAAGGTCCGATGGGCGCGATATTTCTTTTTATTTTGAATCGCTGGACTTCACTGCGTTAGAACGCAAACTTAACGCTTATTACGCCGAGTTCCAGCCGCTCCCGCCGGGCAAAGCACGCGCACACCAACACTCCGGGATCGAGTTTCTGACCGTTTTGCGAGGAAAACTGGAACTGCACATCGCCGCAGAGGAACACCTGCTCGAGTTGGGGGATTCCATCTATTTTGATTCCTCTCTTCCCCACTCTTACAGGAGAATCGGACAAAAACCGTGCGATGCAATCGTAGTCACCGTGTCATAAACAATGGAATTTCGCCGGTTTGACATATTAAACCCCGCCGCGGAGGAGGATGATTTCTACCTCCTACACGTTCGCGAGCACCAGGTGCTTACCTAAAGATTAGAAAATGAAGTAACCCTCTACCTCGTGTACGCTTACATGCGCATTTACGATAATTGGATTCTGTGACAGTCACGCGCTCTGATGAGGTCAACCAGGTGAAGTCACCCAAACCGGATAGACATCTCGCACGCCGGGCCGCGCGACTTTTCAGCCCAACGGTGAAAGAACGCATGGCAGCAGGAAAGCTGCTGCGCAAAAAAGTGCCGCGAACTTCCCATGGAAAGTGGGTTCGCCCAGCCAATCGGCCTGACCCGATTGAATTGCTAAAGAATGCCGACCGCGGAAGACTACAGGAACTCTTGCCAATCCGTTATGGCCGGATGCGCCACTCTCCGTTTGCGTTTTTCCGAGGCGCCGGAGCGCAGATGGCAGCAGACCTCGCCGAAACACCGGAAACGGGCATTCGCGTACAGGCTTGCGGAGATTGCCACGTCAGCAATTTTGGAGGGTTCGGTTCGCCGGAACGGCGATTAGTATTCGACATCAACGACTTTGATGAAACGCTGCATGCATCGTGGGAATGGGATTTGAAACGCTTGGCGACCAGTGTTGTGCTCGCGGCGCGGCAAATCGGCGCGCGTGAGCGGCATTGCAAAGATGCCGCGTCCATCGTGGTTAAGAGCTACCGCGAACATATGCGCGAATACGCGGGAATGTCTGCGTTGGAGGTGTGGTACTCGCAGATCGATGCGGAAATCCTGATCGATCAGGCGAAAACGCTCGCGGCGAAGAAGCGCTGGAAACGGGTTGAAGAGAAAGCACAATTGCAGACTGCGGAACACGTGTTCCCGAAAATAGCCGAGATGGTGAAAGGCCGGCCGCGCATCATTGACGATCCTCCGCTCGTTTATCATCCGCGCCAGCGGATCAAGCTTGAGAAACGGGTACGAGAAATGTTTCGCCGCTACCGGCTAACTCTGCCCGAGGAGCGTCGGGTGGTTCTTGATCGTTATCACATCGTAGATATCGCACGGAAAGTTGTGGGAGTTGGCAGCATCGGAACGCGTTGCGCGGTTGTTTTATTGATGGCAGGACCGCACGATCCTCTGTTTCTGCAATTCAAGGAAGCGCTGGCGTCGTTGCTTGAGCCATATTCCGGCAAGAGCCGTTACATCAACCATGGCGAACGAGTCGTCACTGGCCAGAGGATGCTCCAATCTGCCAGCGATGTTTTTCTCGGTTGGACCAGTGACGACCAGGGACACGATTATTATTTCCGGCAACTGCACGACATGAAGATGACCATCGACGTCGAGCACATGTCCGAGCAGGATTTCACGGAATATATCGAGGTTTGTGGATGGGCGCTGGCACGGGCGCACGCTCGCACCGGTGACGCTGCTCTGATTGCAGGATATATCGGGAAAAACGATGTGCTTGATGAGGCCGTTGCGGAATTTGCCGTGAAGTATGCGGATCAGACCGAGCGCGATCACGCACTGCTCGTGAAAGCCATTCGTGCGGGGCGTCTCCCCGTGGCGACAATTACGGAGCATGATTCATAAATCTGCAGGCGCTGTATGCAATAAGACAGTTGCGGCAGCCTAGCAGCGTTGGATCATGCGGAGTGGATACCCTCGCCTTCGACGATGGTTATGTACTTGTCGATGGGGAGATCACTGAACACGACCGCCTTACCGCTAGGCTGCGGCCACTGAATTTCTAGCTTATCTATTTTCGACCGCTGGCCAATTCCCAAGACTTCGCGCGGATCGTGCGAGGAGAGATAGCTTCCGCCACCAACTTTTAAGCGCGTGCGTTTCAAATCTCCTGCATGCCAGGTAATACGCGCGCCAATGGCATCGGGATTTGCATGCTTCCCAATCAAGCGCACACCCAGCCAGTGATTTCCCTGAGCCGCAACGTTTTTCAATAACATTGGAGCCCCACCATTAACGGCGACAAGAGCATCCACGGCGCCATCGTTGTCGAAATCACCGATAGCCAGTCCGCGCGCGGCGAAGCTCTGCGAGAAAACCGGTCCCGCCGATGCGGTGACGTTTTCAAACGTGCGGCCGGTGTTGTGGAAGAGCAGCAAGGGCTCGCGGTAGAACACATTGCTGGAGTGATCTTCGATCTTGTCGTCGGGATGCCCATTGGCGATAAAAAGATCCACGTTGCCGTCGTTATCGTAGTCAAAAAATTTCAACCCCCAGCCACTCATCAGAAGCGTGGTTCGGCCAAGTCCCATGGGTCCGGCCATGTCTTCAAACGTCAAGTCATGGTTGCTACGGTAGATCGAATACATCTCCTGGTCGACGTTTGCGACGAACAGATCCTGCCAGCCATCCTGATCGAAATCCGCGGAGTCCACTCCCATCCCTCCGCGCTCGCGACCGTCCTGGCTGAAAGCAACGCCGGCTTCGAGGCCGATCTCGGTAAATTTTCCTTTGTTGTTGAGAAAAAGAAAATTCTGGACCGTGTCATTGGCAACGAAGAGATCCATCCATCCGTCGTTGTTGATGTCGGTGGCGACGACGCCCCAGGCTTTGCCCATCACCTTGGCAATTCCAGATTCGACGGAAACGTCTCTGAATGTCCCGTCGCCGTTGTTGTGAAAAAGCCAGCTGCGTGACGAGGGGTAACTTCGCGGACTGCAGTTGTAGCGTTTTCCAGTACGCTCGTTGCCGCAAAATTTGTGTTTGGACTTGTCAAAATCAGCGAATCGGCAGACGAATAGATCGAGTTTTCCATCGTTGTCGTAGTCAAACCAGACCGCACTCGAAGACCAGCCGGGAGCGGCGACGCCGGCTTTTTCGGTGACATCGGTAAAGGTGCCGTCGCCGTTGTTGCGATAGAGAATGCTGCGGCCATATTGGGTGACGTAAAGATCGGGGAAACCGTCGCCATTATAGTCTCCCACGGCAACGCCCATGCCATAGCCTCCAGCGGCGACGCCTGCCTTTTCCGTGACATCGGTGAAAGTTCCGTCGCGATTATTCTTATAGAGCGCATTGCGCAGCGGCGGATCGGGGATAAAAAAATCGGACTTGCCGCTGTTGACGAGGTATATATCCATCCAGCCGTCATTGTCGTAATCCAGAAACGCGCATCCGGCGCCGGTAGTTTCAGGGAGGTAGTATTCGGGGGAACGCCCGTTTACGTGTCGCCAGGAGATTCCGGTCTTGGCGGCCGGAATTTCTTCAAACAAAACTGGCCTAGTTTGCTGGGATTGGACAATCCGCGAGGTTGCGTTGCGAGGAAATGGGCTTCCGCCGAAGAGTGCGAGACCGCCTGAAAGGCCCAGCTGGGCGCTCAAGGACCGCAAGAAATCCCGCCGAGAGAAGTCGGCTTTAGCCGCAGACCGGCTGCGGAAGCGGGGCAAGCAGGAACCAGGGCTCACAAGCGTGGTTTCTCCTTGTCGAGGCTGCTCACTTGACCTCCATAGGAATCTACACCTGGTTGCTTTGCAGCTTGCGTATTCAACCGGGCAAATTCCGCGCGAGCTTTGGCTGCTTCTTCTTTGCGGCCCACACGTGCATAGGCCTTCCCAAGCGAGAAGTACACTCCTGCCTCCCGGGGAAATGTTTTCTGGGCGATTTCAAGTTCCGGAATTGCGCCTGCTGCATCACCCGTGTCCAAGCGCAGCATCCCAAGGAGGTAATGGGCAAATGGCAAGCCTGGGGCCAGCCTGGCAGCCTCTTCGGCATATTTCAAACCACCCTGCGCGTCCACTAGTTCACGCGCGACCGCGATTTCCAGCATCGAATTTACATTTTTCGGATCGCGCTTCAACTCGAGTTGAAATTGCTCGACGGCTTCGTCAGTCTCATGGGTTTCCAGCAGCAGCCTGCCGAAAGCAAAATGAACATTTGGATAGTCCGGGTATTCATCAATTAGCTGGACGTACTTCTGTTTCGCATGGTCAAACTCGTTGGCAGTCAGCAACACTTCCGCCTCGCCAGCCCGTTCCACGACGCTGGCGCCTGGAGTGCCTTCCGCGGGTGATTCCTGTGGTTTCATCAGGAGAGCCGCAAGGCCCATCCCTACGGTCACTTCTCGGGTTCTAACCCGATCTCGTGACAATTGTCCGAGCGTTTCTTTTGCAGCGCCATATTTTCCCGCTCGCAATTGCAGCATCCCCAGATGATAGAGGGCCACTTTTCGCAATCCCTCGTTCTTGAGGATGCCGAGGTTTTCCGCGGCCAGCAGATGTATAAGAGCCGCATCGTCCTTACCCAGTTCGAACTGGCACAAGCCCAGCATGGCGTGCGCGGTGCCATTCTTTGCATCCAGGCTTATCAGTTTTTCAAAATGCCGCGCGGCCTTCGCATATTGGTCCTGGTCGTATTCGATGGTGGCCAGCGACCACCAGCCGTCGGCCCATCTGGGACGCAGCGCTAAAGCTTTGGTGTACAGGACAACGGCTTCGTCAAGGCGATTTTCGCTGCTGGCCTTTGCGGCTTGCTCGGAAAGCGATTTGAATTGGGTGCCGTTGGAGGGCCTGGTTTGCGAAGCCGCGTTTATCTGCGCCAGCGACAGAAACGAAGTCAGGAGTAGATTTCGGACCGCGGGGAGATAACCAGCTAGGTAGCGTCTTGCAAAGAAAATGGCAGGAACCCTCTGAAAAAGTATCGGTAAAAAAAAGGGAAGCTGTTAACCGGGACTTGCTTCATGTCCGCAGTCGACAGCTTCCCGGGGTGGCGCGCGGTCGAGCCGGGATTAATGGAGCAGACCCCTCTTGGTTAAAAGCTGAAACGCGCCTGTATTTCAATCGTGCGCGAGCCCAGGGCATTCTGCGCCTCGCCAAAATGGGGGTCGAGAATGTACACCTGTGGGTTCGTTAGATTCAGAGTGTTGAAAAGGTTGTAGAAATTGGCGCGGATCTCCAGCTTTGCATTTTCGCCGAGAATTTTCATGCTCGGCAGTCCAAAGGACTTGCTGAGAGTCGCGTCCACACCAAGGTAACCTGGTCCAGTAAATAAGTTGCGGCCAATTGGTCGGGATGGAACGGGGCCAATGGTCTGCTGGCCGGTTGGACAATCCTTCGTTGGAAACGTTACAAAGAGGCAATCAAACAAAGCTCCAGGAGGCGCACTGGGGGCGGTGAAGAACGCTGAGCCTCCGCCAGCGACCGTCGCGTTCGTACGGAAGTTCGGCTTTAAGCCTCCGTTATAAGCCGACGGAAGTATGTCACCGGATCCCGCGTCATTTGAAGAACCTCCCGCGTTCTTTCCGAAACTAAAGAGCGGGTCAACACCGTTAGTTATGTCACTAAGGTGATATCGCGGGGTAAACGGGAAGCCGGTGTGCGCATTGAGAATGCCGGATATGGTCCACCCTCCGACCACCTTCTCTTCCCAATTGTGGCTACCTCGGAATATCGTTGGAGACCAAATACCATACATCTTGAATGCATGGCGGGTATCGTAGTCCGATGTGCCGAATCCGGTGTGAAGGTCATATTGATAGAAGCCACCCGCGTAAGCATTCGAACCGGTGTCCAGGCTATGACTCCAGCGATACTGCGTATCCAGCTGGAATGAATGGCTGAAGTTATGCTTCAGTTCCAGGAGCAGCGCGTTGAAGTGTGCTGACCCGTCATCGGCATAATAGGTGATACCCGAAATTCTCGGATTCAACATTAAGCCCCGCGGAGCTCCAACGTCGTACAGGTTGTAGTGCTCCGTAAGGTGGCGCGTCGAACTGCCCTGATATCCAACGGAGGCGACCCACTGGCGCCCTAGATCGTACTCGGTGCCCAGCGTGTAGTGATAAGTGTAAGTTGTTGGCCACGTGGACGGAAAGGCGGTCAAGTCTACGCGCCCGGTCGTCGGGAGATTATTGCTGTCGAACGTGACAATGGCGTTCGGATTCGACTTGTAGCCGTTGGGATCAGTAGGACTGGATGGGAAGCTGTTGATGTATAAAATGTTGCTTCCGGAAAGCGTCGGGTTATTGTCGACAAATGGCGGATTGAACCGACCATCCAATGAATTTGACTGCACGATGCCATTGAACGCTACTCCGAATCCGCCGCGAACGACCAGGCGGTTCCCAAAGTCACGCCTGGCGAGCGATTTGGGACTCCACGCAAAGCCGAGCTGTGGGCCGAAGTTCGATTTTTGGGCGTCATACAAGCTTCCTCCAGTGCGTACGCGAGCACCGGAGAAAACGCTCCCTCCAGGGCCTAATACCACTGTGGCCAATTTTCCGTTTTTCGCAGATATAGCGCCAAAGTACTCCCATCGCAAACCGGCGGTGACGGACAGGTTGGACCTCACTTTGTAGTTGTCCTGGAAGAACAGACCAACAATGCTACTCCGCAGGTCCTTGCGAAGAGCGGAGGGTACGCCGGTAACGGGATCGAATTGCGCGTTTTCCTGCACCGGAGCATCGTTGAGGAAGTCAAAAATGTTGTTGAAGGTGTAACTCGGGCGATCGGCCCAGAAGGGCGCGTCAACGGACAACAGCCGCGTAAACTCCCCGCCCATCTTCATAGTGTGTGCACCGTGAACTTTAGTGAGCACATCTTTGGCAGCGTAAGTCCACTGATCAAAACCGTTAAAGGCACCGATTCCGTACCCGTTAAGTGTGATCGAGCCAGGGTTAGTGAAGTTTATTACCGGTAGCCCGAAGGGAGCCTTAGGGTTGCTTGCGAGGTCCTTGTTTTGCCAGCCGGCAGCATTTATGCGAACCTCGTTAACCAGAGACGAGCTGAACGTGTGATCCCAAATCGCCGTCGCTGCGCGGTTAAGATATGTCGTGTTAAAAAGATTCATCAGCCGATCCCCGCTCCCGCTACCATTCAAGGAGCTGGAAGAGTTCGGCACATAGTAAACGCTGAATACGAGCAGGTCTTTGCTGGTTAGATTGAAATCCACTCGTCCGTTGTACTGCACGTGACTGCTGTTGACGGGTTCGATAGTCCCCTGGTAGAAAGCGATATCCGCGGTGCTGGACAGATTTTCAGGTCCACCGGACCCATTTCCCCCAGTACCCGGTTGGCTGGAGTTCACGAAGCCCGCATCCTTGGTACCGATAGGCGCGGTCAGCGGCGATCCGAGGTTGAGCCCCTGACCAGGAATCTCATGACAATTGGTTCCTTCGATTAAACCGATGCTCGCGCAGGTCTGATCCACGATCGTGCCGCCATTGGGGGCGACCCCAGGAAAACTTAAGAACTTGGCTGCATTCGTTCCGGAGAGCGCCAGGGACCTAAAACCAGAGGTCTCATACCAAGCGCCTCCCGCACCTTGGCGCGCATTGTTCGATAGCCTTTCATAAGAGAAGAAGACAAACAACCGGTTGTGAAGAATTGGACCGCCGGCCGTGCCTCCAAAGTCGTTAAAACGACTGGCGTCGCGTACGTTGGCGTTATTGTATCCGTTATATCTTGTAAAGGCGTCAAGTCCGGGGCGGTGCGCCTTAAAAAACAGGCTGCCGTGATACTGGTTGGTTCCATTCTGAGAAATGATTTGAACTTGCGCGCCGCGGTAACGTCCGTTTTCCGCGTCATAATTATCGGTGGTTATTTTTACTTCCTTGATGGAGTCTTCGTTCGGGGTGACGACGGAAGTGCCTCCCCATGTCACGCTGGTTGTTCCTACACCGTCGATCTGATAATTGTTTTCGCCGGTCCGGGCGCCGTTTGAGGTAATCTGACCGCCGTTTTCGATCTTGAATACGCCGTCTGTGCCGCCGGTGCCACCTACTGTCGTTCCTGGCAGGTTACTCGTTCCGCCTCCAGCCGCTTGCGCGCCATCGCCGAAAGCTCCCGGTGCCAGTTGCAGGAGCTGGAAAGGATCGCGACCGATCGACGGCAATTTTTGAATGTCTTGGGCAGACACTGTTCCGCTGAGGTTTGCCGTCTCAGTGTCGATGAGAGGAGCGGTATCTCCATTCACTGTTACCGATTCCGAAACTTCTCCGACATCGAGCGTAACGCTTAGGGAGTTCGCCTGTTCGGCGATCACGCCGACGCCTTGCAGCACCTTCTTTTTGAATCCCGCCTTTTCGACTGTCACCGTAAAATGACTCGGCGGAAGGGAGTTGAAGTTATAAATACCCTGATCGTTCGTGGTAGACGTTAGACTTTGATCCGTCTCTTCATTCCGTAACGTAACTGTTGCTCCACTCACAACTGAGCCATCGGGATCAGTTACCACGCCCTGAATCGAGGCTCGATATTGCGCTGACGCCACAGGCAGAAGTATGCCCAAGCAAGCCAGGAGAAAAAGGCCGCCCATTACGAGTTTAGTTATTCGCATTTTATGCCACCCTTCAAGGTCGCTGACGTGCACCCCTTGCGTTTCTCAGCGATAAATCGGTTAACTGGCTGCAAGTATAGCTATCGAAAATTTTAATGTCAACGAATCATCGATCTGATGATCCATTGCAGGAAAATGGCCGGCGGTTCCACATCGTAGCCACGGCTGGCGGGTGGAGGCAGATCAATAAGGCTGTGACGGAGGGGCTGGTCCCGTGCTCGCGCGAATTATCAATTCGGGCTCGACAACAATTTCCCGCGTGTGAGTATTTTCGGAAGCGCCGGCAATTCGCTGTAATAGCGTTTCAGCGGCAAGAGAACCCATTTCGCGCAAGGGCTGCCGTACGGTCGTCAACGCCGGATTGGTGTAGCGCGCACTTTGAATGTCATCGAAACCCACCACGGAGATATCTTCCCAGACGCGGCGTCCAGCCTCGCGCAGGGCCTGGATTGATCCGATCGCGGAGATATCGTTGAACGCAATCAACGCCGTAAATGGCTCAGCCGTTGCTAGCAGTTTTTGTGCAGCGGTGAAACCCAGGTCGGAAGTAGCCGACTCCCCTTCCAATTGCACCACCAGCTTTTCGTTGACCTCCAGGCCCAGCTCCGCGGCGGCAGCACACATAGATTCCCAACGTACCTGCGTATCCGAACTGAAGACTTGGCCCTTAATAAATGCCAATTGGCGGTGACCGAGATTGATAACGTGTTCAAGAGCCAGGGTCGCCGCCCGCGCGTGATTCAGTACAATATTAGTGACGCCGGGAACGGCAGTGTGGCCAGAAACCGCCACTACCGGTAGCGCCACCCCCCTGGAAAACGCGGTGTCCACAGCAATCAAACCTTCCACTGCGCGTTGTTGCAGAAGATGAGGATATTCCGCCACCAGATCCTCGCGGTGACGGTGGCTGACCACAAAATAAAAGTAGCCTGCCTTTAACAAGTGATCTTCTATGCCCGACAAAACCAACGCGGCATACCCTTCGCTGATTTCGGGAACAAGGACGCCAATCGTCGAGCTCCGCTGCTGGCGCAGCGATCGAGCCAGAAAATTGGGGCGGTAATTCAGTTCACGCGCCGTGGCTCGTATCAGTTCCTGGGTGCTGAGGGGAATGGATTTGGCAGCGGGTGAATCGTTGATAACCAGGGATACCGCCGCTTTGGAAAGTCCTAAACGATCGGCGAGAACTTTCAAACTCACTCCGGCCTTGCGAGTCCTTTCTCGCTCGTGCTCGGGCGCGGTCTCTGGTTTCCGGCGGGACATAGCGACTATGGGCAGCAGTCTTGCACAGCCCGGCAAATGACAGCAAGTTATGATCTATTGGAATGAACGTCGCGTCAGGAGCAGAATTTATAATGCTCGAATCTATTATGATCCCTGGCGGCCACTGAGTGCTCGCCAGAACGCGTAGTAAGTTACCGCGGGAGAAGGAAACAACGCGCGAACATCGCAGAACGATTTCTGTTAAACCGTTGGAGGATTTTTGAATATGTCGAAAACGCAGCGGGATAAGAAATGCCACGGAGGATCCTGCCGGTTTGCGGCCGGCGCATTTCTGCTGGTGCTGATGTGCGCCCCGGGCAAAAGCGACACGCGATACTACCAGCACACTTTTTTTGACAATAGTTTGACGAACGAAGGGTACTTCTATAGCTCCGGAAATGTTTCCGCACCGAGCGAACTTGAACTAAAAGACCGCCGTCTGCCCGTAGAAACCAAAGTGTTCGTAACGCCACCGAACTCACTGCGGCTGGCGTGGCAATCCAAGCCAAACGGCGGATGGGACGCGGAAGTACGACTGGTGACATTTCGCAACCGGCCGCCGTCATTCGAAGGGGATGTCCTGAATTTCTGGTGCCATTCCAAAGAGGGTATTGCCGCAAAGGACTTACCGCTGATGCGAATTCAGGATTTGAGTAATGGATTTTCGGCGGCTCTATCGTGGGGACGATTTTCTGGAGACTTGCCCGCGGGGAAATGGCTGCGCGTACGAATTCCTTTGGAAAACTTTGTTACTGCCTCCATCCATCCGCTGCTGCGGCAAAACCTAAAGAACAT
>JRHI01001020.1_pt1 | contig 26423 bp, 24 predicted proteins | sample 215371 | NCBI WGS metagenome assembly JRHI01 (sample SAMN02929681, study PRJNA255918) | sediment metagenome | biome: cave system; feature: Ice Cave; material: Sediment; isolation source: sediment from deep within a dark volcanic ice cave with no known source of... ...
AATGGCCAGTTTACAACCCGAAGTTCAACAAACTGCTAGTCCTCTTCATCGCCGCTCTGCATTCCACGATACTCGAAGCGAACACGAGCGTCCCGCCGCAGCTGTCCGCCACGCTGTTGTGGACTGTCCTGGGCGGATTTATCGCCGCTACCGTGGCATGGCAAGCATTATTCTATTTGCGGTTTCGAACGCCCCATTGACGTGAGAGGCGATCGGCGCCGCGCGTCGGCACCCCAGTCCTAGCATGGCCGAGAAGAAAGCTTTTCTGCTCCGGCTCGATCCCGTCATCTGGAACGAGATGGAGCGGCTCGCCCAAAGCGAGCTACGCAGCGTCAACGCACAAATCGAGTTCCTGCTTCGCGATGCGCTCGCGCAGCGCGGTATCAAACCCAAGGGGAAGGCACGGGCGCCCTCCTCGCCGTCGTCCTCATCTTCCTCCTCATCGTCGTCCCCCTCCCGTGGCAGCCGGGTGGATTGAACCGTTGACCGAGGCGCTCGCCGACGCGCGCGCGTTTCGCGGATGGGTGCTGCGCGGAGCGCAGCCCAAGGACGAGGATTTCCTGTTCGCGCTGCATCGCGACGCCATGGGCGCTTACGTCGACCAGACCTGGGGCTGGAACGAGGAATGGCAGCGCGCACATTTCGCCGCGAACTACGCGCCAGAGCGCCAGGCAGTGATCGTGCGTGGTGGAACGGTGCTCCGCGATGTGGGCCGAATCAGCCTGACGCGCCACTGGCGCAAGATTTTTCTGCGCGACATCGAGCTAATGGGCCCTCACCGCAATCACGGTGTCGGCACGGCGATCATTACCGCCGTGGTGGCGCTTGCGCGTGACTCCGATCGCTATGTCGAGCTGCGGGTGCTGCGGTGCAATCCCGCGCAGCGGCTCTACGCGCGGCTCGGATTCCGGGTCATCGATGACGATGGCGCGCGTTTTAAGATGCGCACGCGGTAGAGTTGGGTCGATATAACCATTCATTTCGCCGCGAGCGTGTCTACCAGCCAGATACCGATCGCCTCGGTCTCCTCCATGCACACTGAGTGCTCCATTCGGTAGCTGCGCCAGTCGACGCGATAGCCAGCGGCGACGAGTGCGCGGCGCGAGGCGTCACCCCACTCGAAGCGCACCATCGGGTCGGCGGTACCGTGGGCCATGAAGATCGGCAGATCGCGATTGACCGCCGCCGCTTCCTCGATCAGCCTGTCCGCATTGACCAGATAGGTCGACAGCGCGATCACTCCCGCCAGCCGCTCCTGATGGCGGATGGCGGTGTACAGCGCGATGGCGCCACCTTGCGAGAAGCCGGCGAGCACGATCCGCGACGCGGCGATGCCGCGGGTTTTTTCGCGAGCGACCAGCGCTTCGAGCTGTGCCTGCGACTGCCGGACACCGGCAATATCGGCGCGGCTGTTCAGATCCGCGGCGGCGATGTCGTACCACGCGCGCATGGCCATGCCGTTATTGATCGTCACCTTACGCACCGGCGCGTGCGGAAACACAAACCTCAACGCAAGCGCGGCCGGGAGCTTGAGCTCGGGCACGATCGCCACGAAGTCGTTGCCGTCGGCGCCGAGGCCGTGCAGCCAGATGACGCTCGCCGTCGGATCCGGCGCGGTCTCGAGCTCGATCGAGGCCAGCAAAGGTGTGGTCATGTGGATGGGGGCAAACCCTGAAAGGTCCGCATTCTAGCCGACGACGACCGAAGCGAACGCACTTGATGCGAGGAGCCGCAACGTATTTGCCGCGTTACGGTCTAAGGCGTAGAATTCGCGCCTCGTAACGGGTCGCCGACACAATTGGCGGCCACGTGGTGGCGGCCCGTACCCGGTGACCGCGCAATCCAGAAACACAATTTTTGGAGTTCGTTCGATGGCCCCTCCTTCCGGCAGCGCGCACGCACTGCGTGACGTCACTCTCGACGACAAATATCAGCTCGAGTCCGGCCGCGTCTATGTGACCGGCGTTCAGGCGCTGGTGCGTCTCTTGATGCTGCAGCGCCAGCGCGACGTGCTGGCCGGACTGAATACCGCCGGCTTCGTCTCCGGCTATCGCGGCTCACCGCTGGGCGCGCTCGACCTATCGCTCTGGAGCGCGGAAAAGTTTCTTTCGAAAGCGCACATCCAGTTCCGGCCGGGATTGAACGAGGACCTGGCCGCGACCGCGATCTGGGGCAGCCAGCAGGTCAACATGTACCCCGGCGCCAAGTACGACGGCGTGTTCGCCATGTGGTACGGCAAGGGCCCCGGGGTCGACCGCTGCGGCGACGTGTTCAAGCACGCCAATTTCGCCGGCACATCGAAGCACGGCGGCGTGCTGGTGCTCGCCGGCGACGATCATGCGGCGAAATCGTCGACGCTTCCGCATCAATCCGATCATCAGTTCTCGGCCGCCATGATGCCGGTGCTGTATCCCTCGTCGGTGCAGGAAATCATCGACCTCGGTCTGCATGGCTGGGCGATGAGCCGCTACTCTGGATTGTGGGTCGGCTTCAAGTGCGTGTCCGACACCGTCGAAAGCTCGGCGTCGGTTTACATCGATCCCGACCGCGTCAAGCTGATTACGCCCGACGACTTTCCATTCCCGCCTGACGGCATTTCCATCCGCTGGCCCGACGGATTCCTCGACACCGAAGCGCGGATGCACGGTTACAAGATCTACGCGGCGCTGCATTACTGCCGAGCCAATCAGCTGAACCGCATCGTCATCGGTGGGCGCCCGGGCGGCAAGCCCGCGCGGCTTGGCATCATCACCAGCGGCAAGAGCTACATGGATGTTCGTCAGGCGCTCGAGGACCTCGGCATCACCGACGACGACGCGGCCGAGATCGGCATCCGCGTGTTCAAGGTGGCGATGCCGTGGCCGCTCGAGCCCGAGGGCGTGCGCCACTTCGCCGAAGGCCTGGAAGAAATCCTGGTGGTCGAGGAAAAGCGCCAGATCGTCGAATACCAGCTGAAGGAGCAGCTCTACAACTGGCGCACCGATGTGCGTCCGCGCGTGGTCGGCAAGTTCGACGAAAAGGGCGAGTGGATGCGTCCGCACGGCGACTGGCTGCTGCCCGCCACTTCCGAGCTGACGCCGGCGATGGTCGCGCGCGTCATCGCGCAGCGCATCGAAAAAATGGACCTGCATCCGCGCACCATGGAAAAAGTGCGCAGTCGCGTGGCCTTTATCAACGCCAAGGAAGCGGCGCTGGCCAAGCCCAAGATCAGTCTGCAGCGCATCCCGTATTTCTGTTCGGGGTGCCCGCACAATACGTCGACCAAGGTCCCCGAGGGCAGCCGCGCGACCGCGGGCATTGGCTGCCACGTGATGGCGATCTGGATGGACCGGTCGACCTCGACCTTCACCCACATGGGCGGCGAAGGCGTGCCATGGATTGGGCAGGCGCAGTTCACCAACGAAAAGCACATCTTCGCCAACTTGGGCGACGGGACCTACTATCACTCCGGCAGTCTCGCCATCCGAGCGTCGGTCGCGGCCAACGTCAACATCACCTACAAGATCCTCTATAACGACGCGGTGGCGATGACCGGCGGCCAGCCGGTCGACGGACCGCTCTCGCCGGCCGACATCGCGCGGCAAGTCGCGGCCGAGGGCGTGAAAAAGATCGTCGTCGTCACCGACGAGCCGGAAAAATATCCGTCCGGGTATTTCGCTCCCGGCATCGAGATTCACCACCGCGACGAGCTCGACCGCGTGCAACGCAGCTTGCGCGATACTTCCGGCGTCACCGTTCTGCTCTACGATCAAACCTGCGCCGCGGAAAAGCGCCGCCGCCGCAAGCGCGGCAAGTATCCCGATCCCGCCAAGCGGGTGGTCATCAACGAACTGGTGTGCGAAGGCTGCGGCGACTGCGGCGTGAAGTCGAATTGTGTCTCCGTCGCGCCGGTGGAAACCGAGTTCGGACGCAAGCGCACCATCGATCAGAGCTCGTGCAATAAGGATTTTTCCTGCGTCAACGGTTTTTGCCCGAGCTTCGTGACGGTGGTCGGCGGCACTCTGCGCAAGCCGCAAAAGGCCGCGTCGGGCGAATTCCCCGCGCTGCCGGAGCCCACGCTCGCGTCGACCGCGGCGCCCTACGGCATCCTGGTTACCGGGATCGGTGGCACCGGTGTGGTGACCATCGGCGCGCTGCTCGGCATGGCCGCGCATCTCGAGGGCAAGGGCTGCAGCGTCCTCGACATGACCGGGCTGGCGCAGAAAAACGGCGCCGTCGTCTCGCACGTGCGCATTGCCGATACGCCGGAACAGCTTTACGCCACGCGCATCGCCGCAGGAGAAGCGAAGCTGATTCTGGCGTGCGATATTCTTACCGGCGTCGGCTACGAGGCCGTGGCCAAGATGCAAAAAGGCGTGACCAAGGCACTGGTCAATACCGCGCTGGTGATGCCCGCCGATTTCACCCGCAACGCCGATCTCAAGTTCCCGCTGGGCTCGATGGAGCACGAGATCAAGGACGCGGTGGCTCCCGGCGACGCGGAGTTCCTTGACGCGACCAAGCTCGCCACCGGGCTGATGGGAGACTCCATCGCCACCAACCTGTTCATGGTCGGCTTCGCCTATCAGCGTGGATTGATTCCCCTGTCCGAGGCGGCGATTCTGCGGGCGATCGAATTGAACGGCGCGGCGATCGAATCGAACAAGGAGAGCTTTAAGTGGGGACGCCTGGCTGCCGTCGAGCCCGAGCGGGTGCTGGCCGCGGCGATTCCGCGGGAAAAGCCCAAGTCGCAGCGCTTGTCGACATCGCTCGATGAGATGATCGCCCGCCGCGCGAGCTTTCTCACCGCGTACCAGGATGGCGCGTACGCCAAGCGGTATACCGATTTCATCGACAAAGTGCGCACCGCCGAGCTCGCCAGATTGCCGGGCCGAAGCGCGCTCACCGAAGCCGTCGCGCGCTACTACTTCAAGCTGCTTGCGATCAAGGACGAATACGAAGTTGCACGGCTCTATACCGACGGCGATTTCGCCAAGCGCGTCGCGTCGCAGTTCGAAGGCGACTACAAGCTGACCTTCCATCTCGCGCCACCCTTGAGCAACAAGCCCGACGCGGTGACGGGCGAAGCGAAAAAAAGCGTCTACGGACCGTGGATGATGAGCGCGTTCAAGCTGCTGGCAAAAATGAAGGGCTTGCGCGGGACGGCGTTCGACATTTTCGGAAAGAGCGCCGAGCGGCGCAGGGAGCGGCAGCTGATCACCGACTACGAAGCGCTGATCGAGGAGCTCTTACCGAGGCTCGCCGCTCACAATCACGCCATCGCGGTCGAGCTGGCGAGCATTCCCGAATACATTCGCGGCTACGGCCACGTCAAGGATCGTCATCTCAAGGCGGCCAAGGCGAAGGAAGCCGAGCTGGTCGCGGCGTACCGCTCGGTCAAACCGGCACCACTGCCGCAGCCGATCGCCGCGTAGCGCGCGCTGTTGGCCGCGTCGGCGGCGCCCGCCGCCTCGCGTCGGCGCGGTCCCGTTCGCCCGCTACCGTACAATTCAGGGCCTGCGGCTTGAGCTTTTCGAATCCACTTCCCGCAGTACCGAGAGGCGAACATGCAGCAACCCTTCGATCTTTCCGGCAAGGTCGCTCTGGTCACCGGCGCATACCGCGGTCTCGGTTTTGCGATCGCCCAGGGCCTCGCGCGAGCCGGCGCGAAAGTGGTTCTGAACGGACGCCGGCAGGAGGCGATCGATTCCGCGGCCGAGTCGCTGCGGGGCGAAAAGCTCGACGTCTCGACCTCCGTGTTCGACGTCACCGATCGCGATGCCATCGACGCCGGCGTGGCCGCGATCGAATCCAGCGTCGGGTCGGTCGACATCCTGTTCAACAACGCCGGCATCCAGCGCCGTGGCGCCTTTGTCGGCTTCCCGCAGGAACAGTGGGATGAGATCATCGCCACCAACCTGACCGCGCCGTTCGCCGTATCGCAGGCGGTGCTGCCGCAAATGATCGCGAAAAAGCGCGGCAAGATCATTCACATCGCGTCGCTGATGAGCGAGCTGGCGCGGCCGAGTGTGGTGCCCTACACCGCAGCCAAGGGCGGAGTACGGCAGTTGACGCGCGGCATGGCGGTCGAGCTCGCCCCGCACAACATTCAGGTCAACGCCATCGCGCCGGGCTACTTCGCCACGGAGATGAATCGCGCGCTGATCGACAACGCCGAGTTCAACGCCTGGGTCTCCAAACGCACGCCGGCCGGCCGCTGGGGCCAGCCCGAAGAGCTCGCCGGGTTGGCGGTATTTCTCGCTTCGAACGCATCGAACTACATGACCGGGCAGATGCTGGTCATCGACGGCGGCATGAGTGTGGCGCTGTGAGCAGCGAGCTAGGTCCCGTCCGCGAAGCGAATGGGGTGCGAGCGCCCGCGAATCAGCGCCCGCCGGCGACACGCGACATTGCAGTTCACGAATACGTGCAAGGAGCCGGCGCCGCTCGCGTAGCGAGTGGGGGCGAGCGACCGCGAATCAGCGCCAGCCAGCGACACGCGCATTACACGTCCGTAAGACGATGATGGAGCTAGCGTTTCGTCGAACGGTGCAGTTTAGGGTCGTGCATCAGATCGTCGTCGAGCGCCTTGTCGGTCGCTGCTTGCCTGGGCTCGGGCGGGCTGATGTACAGATCGCGCTCGGCGGCTGCGATGGCCATGAGAATCGAATCGGTACCGATATCGGCGGCGCCTTCGGTGGCGGCCATCGCCCATGCCTTTCTGATCACGTGTTCATCGATCCCATCCACGTCAACGTCAGGCTCCTGCAGAAGCGTGTCCAGGCTCGCATCGTAGGTCTCCTCTTCGGTGACGATCGGGAGCGAAATCGCGCGCAGCATGATCGGCGCCGGCTCGGCCATGGCGGAGAAGTGAGCGAAGGTGTTTGCGACGCCGGTAGTCCGCATCGGCGATTCCCCGTCGATCAACGTCGTTGCGCCCCACTCGGGGACGACGAGGCGGCGGCGCTTGGCGAACGCGGTCAGCGCGATGGCGCCGATGCTGAGCAGCACCGCGGCATACGGCCAGGTCTGGTTCCATAGCGTCGCTTCCGGGACTTCAGCGCGCGTGTGGACCAGCGCGGTTGGAGGCAAGGCGGCAAGCCTATTCGTATTCGAGCCCTCCATTGACACACGAGAGAGCGACGCTGCCGCTGCCTCGGGAATGAATCCCCTGCTCGGTTCCGTCGCGATCAGGGCTACCGGCTCGGGTGGCGGCGCCGTCAGCGCAACCACCTCGGCGACAGGAGCTGTCTTTTGCGTTCGAGCGACCGCGACGGGCGCGGGCGGGTCGATGGGCGTGAAGGTGGTCGGCGCAGGAGCGGGAGATGAAGACGGAGCCGTCGAAGTCACGACCCGTTGCCCGCGACGCGCGGTGACTGGGCGTGCGCCAGCGTAATTCATGAATTCGTCGAGATCGGCGGGTGCCACCACGGCGTTCGACTCGGTTCCCTGCGGATCGAGCAGCAATACGTAATCGCGGCGCGTGGTGTCGCCGCCGCATCCAGTCTGCACCGAGAGTCGCAGCGCAGGCTCGTTCATGGCGCGCGGCGTGGTCACGATCAATTGCGTGCTAGCCGCGTTCCGTTCAACACTGACCTTGCCCGTCAGTAATTGTGGTGTACCACCCACCGGGTCACGGACCAGCTTCAAACAGGAGGTGTTGAGGGTTTCGCCAGCGCTAAGTGCGACGGGGATCACCACCCGCAGCGGCTGTCCCAGCGACGATTGCGGCGCGATATTGCCCAGCGCCACAGCCGAGACGGACCCGGGGTGGAGAAGAACGCCCGCCAGCGCAACAAAGGCGAGCATGGATATTCGGTGGATCAGAGCGAAGTGTCGCAAGGCGATCCCTCGGTCGGTGGGTCAGCAAATGCCGTCCTCGGGCACCCGTGTCTATCTTGAACGGGCTTCCAAGCGGCTCCAGTCCCGATCGAGCAAGTTCCATGCCGCCGGTCCGAAAAGCCTTCGCGCGCGGGTTGCCGGTTGGGGTAAGCTTCGCGCTTCCGCCCGCCGCATCGTCCGCTGCGTCTTCGTGTATCTGCTCCGCCTCATCCTCAAAAATTCGCTGCGGCACAAGCTGCGCACGATCCTGACCGTCGTCGGCATCGTCGTCGCGATCACCGCGTTCGGCCTGTTGCGCACCATCGTCGACGCCTGGTACGCGGGTGCCAACGCAAGCTCGAGCGCCCGGCTGGTGACGCGTAATTCGATCTCTCTTGTCTTTTCGCTGCCGCTCAACTACGCGCAGCGCATACGGCAGGTCGATGGCGTGAACGGCGTTTCGTGGGCAAACTGGTTCGGCGGCGTCTACATCACCGAGCGCAATTTCTTTCCCCAGTTCGCGATCGACGCTCCCACCTACCTCGATGCCTATCCCGAGTTCGTGCTTTCGCCGGAAGAGAAGAAGGCGTTCCTCGTCGATCGTCAGGGTTGCATCGTCGGGCGCAAGCTCGCGGACAAGTACGGCTGGAAGGTCGGCGACCAGATTCCACTGCGCGGCACCATCTTCTCCGGCACCTGGACGTTCAATCTGCGCGGCATTTACGACGGCGCGGACAAGGGCACCGATCAGGCGACCATGTTCTTTCACTGGGCATTGCTCAACGAGACCGTCAAGAAACGCTTCCCGCGACGGGGAGACCAGACCGGCGTGTTCATCGTGCAGCTCAAGGATCCGGGGCAGGCGGCGCCGGTGTCGGCGGCAATCGACGCCGTGTTCAAAAACTCGCTGGCCGAGACGCTGACCGAGACCGAGAAGGCGTTCCAGCTCGGATTCGTGGCCATGACCGAGGCGATCCTCCTCGCCATTCAGGCGGTTTCGTTCGTGGTCATTATCATCATCATGGCGGTGATGGCCAATACCATGGCGATGACGGCGCGCGAGCGTGGATCCGAGTACGCGACCATGAAGGCGCTGGGCTTCGGCGGCGGCTACGTCGCGCTGCTGATTCTCGGCGAATCGCTGGCCATCGCGCTCACGGGAGGCGTGATCGGCGTGCTGCTCACGTTTCCGATGGCGCACGCCTTCGCCGATGCGATCGGTTCGCTGCTGCCGACGTTCTTCATCAGTGACGAGACGCTGGCGATGCAGCTCGGCGCGGCGCTCATCGTCGGTCTTGTCGCCGCGGCGCTGCCGGCGTGGCGTGCGGCGAATATCCGCATCGTCGACGGGCTGCGCGCGGTCGGCTAGGACTCGAGGACCCAGGACTTCAAGGATGCGAGTTCCCGTCCTCTATATCGTGCGCAATCTCGCTGCCCGGCGGCTGACGACCATTCTGACCGCGGGGGGCATGGCCTTGGTGGTGTACGTTTTTGCGACGGTGCTGATGCTCGCCGCGGGGCTCGAAGCGACGCTCGTCGCCACGGGCCAGAATGACAACGTGATCGTCATCCGGCGTGGGGCGCAAACCGAAGTGCAAAGCGGTGTCGACCGCCGACAGGCTGCAATCGTCGAGAGCCTGCCCGAAGTCGCCATCGGCCAGAACGGCATGCCGCTCGTTTCCAAGGAGCCGGTGGTGCTGATCAACCTGCCCAAGCGGGAGACGGCCAAGCCGTCGAACGTCGTCATCCGCGGCGTGACGCCGACCGGGCTGGTCCTTCGGCCGCAGGTGCACATGATCGAAGGACGGATGTTCCGCGGTGGCAGCTCGGAGATCGTCGCCGGGCGCTCCATCGCCGGCGGCTTCCAGGGTGCGGGCCTGGGCGAAACGCTTCGCTTCGCGCAGCGCGACTGGCTGGTGGTGGGCGTATTCGACGCCGGTCGCACCGGCTTCGATTCCGAGATCTGGGGCGACGCCGAGCAGATGCTGCAGGCGTTCCGGCGCACCGGGTTTTCCGCGGTCATTTTCAAGCTCGTCGACAGCGACCGCTTCGATGAGGTGAAGAGCAGCATCGAGTCCGATCCGCGACTGACGCTCGAAGCCAAGCGCGAGACGCGCTTCTACGCCGACCAGTCGGAGGCGCTGTCGAAGTTCATCAGCTACCTGGGCACCACCATCTCGGTCATCTTTTCAATCGGCGCCATCATCGGCGCGATGATCACCATGTACGCAAGTGTCGCGAGCCGCACCAGCGAAATCGGCACCTTGCGCGCGCTGGGTTTTTCGCGCGGAGCCATCCTGGTCGCGTTTCTGGGTGAATCGTTGTTGCTGGGACTCATCGGCGGCGTGATCGGAGTGGTGTGCGCGTCGTTCATGCAGGCCATTTCGATCTCGACCATGAACTTTCAGACTTTCGCCGAGCTTGCGTTCCGCTTTGTGCTCACCCCGGGCATTGTCCTTGCCGCGCTGATGTTCGCGCTCGGCATGGGCTTCATCGGAGGCTTTCTGCCGGCGGCGCGCGCCGCACGGCTGAAGATCGTCGACGCGCTGCGTGCCGCGTGAGCAAGCGCCTTGCCCGTGTTTCCCTGGAGCAGCTTCGCAATTACGCGGTCGCGCGTTCGCTTTTTTCTCCGCGCGACCTTGAAGCCGCGGTGCGGACGCTCGGCTTCGTGCAGCTCGACCCGATCCGCGCGCCGGCCCGCGCCCAGGACCTGATCCTCAGGCATCGCGTCAGCGGCTATCGCGCCGGCGACCTGGAGAAGCACTATCCGTCGCTGCCGTTTACCGAGGAGCACCTTCATGTCTACGGTGTCCTGCCACGGGATTCGCTTCGCTTGCTGCACCCGCGGCCGGTCCGCGACCCGTGGCACGTCGAGCGCGAGCATCCGCGCCTTGCCAAGCGCATCCTCGCGCACGTCGGCAAGCACGGCCCGACACATCCGCGCGAGCTGCAAAAGGCGCTGGGCATGGCGCGCGTCATCAACGGCTGGGGCGGTGAGTCGATCGCGACCACGCGCATGCTCGAAGTGCTGCACTATCGCGGCCATCTGCGCATCGCGCGTCGCGACAAGGGCGTCAAAGTCTACGAGCTCGCACATCCTTCACTTAAGCCGCTTGCGGCGACGGAGCGCGTAACGAAGCTGCTCGAGCTGGTGTTGAACCTCTATGCGCCGCTGCCCGAGCGCAGCTTGCGCGAGCTGGCCGCGATCGTGACCCGAACGTCGCTGCCCGGCGCCAATAGTGCGAAAGCGGTGGAACGGCTGATCGAGGGCGATCGCGTACGACACGCCATCGTCGACGGAGTTGCGTATGTGTGGCCTGCCAGCGAGGACGTAACAGTCGAACCGCACGACGAAGTTCGCCTGCTCGCGCCGTTCGACCCGATCGTCTGGGATCGCCGCCGCTTCGAGCTGTTCTGGGGCTGGGCGTACCGGTTCGAGGCGTACACGCCGCCCGCAAAGCGCCACCTCGGCTATTACGCGCTGCCGCTTCTCTGGCGCGACGCGGTCATCGGCTGGGCCAACGCAGCGCTGGTCGGCGGTGCGCTCGAGGTCGAAACCGGGTTCACGGCCAAGCGCCCGCGCGAGGCCGCATTCCACCGCGAGCTGGACGCCGAGATTCAGCGGATGAGCGCGTTTCTCGGGGCGCCGCTCGGCAAGATCACTGCGCGCTGACAGCGCGCTTGTCGTAGTTCAAATGGGATCCACCGGACTCTTCATGATCTGTACGGCGATCTGGGGCTCGACCTGGCTGGCGATCACGTATCAGCTAGGCGACGTCGCGCCGGAGCTCTCGGTTGCCTATCGCTTCGGCCTTGCCGCGATAGTGCTGTTCGCGTGGTGCGCGGCCACGGGAAGATCGCTGCGCTTTTCCGTGCGCGAGCACGGATATCTCGCCGCGCTGGGCGTCATGCTCATGGGCCTGAACTACATCGGCTTCTATTGGTCCGAGCGCTTCGTAACGTCCGGCCTGGTCGCGGTGCTGTTTTCGACGATCGTGTTCATGAATCCCGTCGGCATGCGGCTCGCATTCGGCACGCCGGTGACGGGACGCATTTTGATCGCCGCGACGCTGGGCGTCGGCGGTGTCACGCTGCTCTTTCTGCCGGAGCTCGACCAGGCGACGCAAGGAGGCGCCGCGGGCTACGGTGTCGCGCTCGCGCTCGGCGCCACGGCGATCGCGTGCGGCGGCAACCTGATCGCGATGCGCAATCACAACGCCGGCATCCCGACCTTTCCGGGCACGGCGTGGGGCATGGCCTACGGCGCAGTGAGCGCCGCGCTTGTCGCCATCGTCCGAGGCGTGCCGTGGACATTCGATACGCATCCCGCCTATCTGCTTTCGCTGGCGTATCTCTCGGCGTTCGGCAGCATCATCGCCTTCGGCGCTTACCTGACGCTGCTCAAGCGCGTGGGCGGCGGCCCGGCCGCGTTCGTCGGCGTCGCCACGCCGGTGATCGCACTCGCGCTGTCTACCTTATTCGAAGGCTATCGCTGGACGTGGGTCGCGGCGCTCGGCGTGGTGCTCGCGGTGGCGGGGAACTGGCTGGCGTTGCGGCCGGGCGACGCGGTAAAGTAACGTAGGCGTCCGGATCGCGCAAAGCTATGCACTGTCCAATATGCGCGGCGAGCTGTTCGCCGCTAGGCGAAGTCGACTTCAACAAATGCTGCAGCGACGGCGCCCACACCGTGTTGCCTCGATCCGGCGTTGGTATTGCGTACGTTCTATGCGATCAGTGCCGCTTTTGTTTTGCCCCCGAATTTGCGACTTGGTCGCTCGACCATTTTGAAACCAAGGTTTACAACGCCGAATACGTCGTCGTCGATCCGGACTACCTCGACATCCGTCCGCGAGCCAATGCGAACAGTTTGCTCGCTACATTCGGCGACCGGGGCAAGGAGCTGCGGCATCTCGACTACGGCGGCGGGCGCGGATTGCTGAGCGATCTGTTGCGCGAGAAAGGATGGCGATCCGAGTCCTACGATCCCTTCGTAGACCGCTCAGTATCCTTGCAAGACCTGGGACCCTTTGATCTCGTTACCGCATACGAAGTTTTCGAGCACGTTCCGGACGTGCGCCGATTGGTCGCCGACCTCGCGTCCTTACTGGATCCAGATGGCGTCGTGCTGTTCAGCACGCTGCTTTCCGATGGGAACCTGGCTCCCGGGCACCCGCTGTCCTGGTGGTATGCCGTGCCGCGGAACGATCACATTAGCTTGTTCTCGGCGCGGAGCCTCGCGGCCCTGGGGGCGATCGAAGGATTTTCGGTCGGCAGCTTTTCACAAGACCTGCACGCATACTGGAGAAACATACCGCCGTGGGCCGCGCACATTCTCCGCCCTGCGTAACCGCCGTACCGACGTCGGGCTCGCGCCTCGAGATGTCGCCTCGGCCTAATCGCTAGTTGGTGAGGCAAAGCGGCGCAAGTCTTTGCGAACGGGCGCTATACTGGGTTGGGCCGCAGCCGGCGCACGGGGCCGTTTGCCGCGCGGTGTCCGCATCTGACAAGAAGAGATCGATGAACGCCAGACGATTGAGCATCGTGGGAGCGTGGCGCGGCCTTTTCGCCGTCGCCGGCGCGTGCATGCTTCCGGTGGCGCAGGTCGCATTGGCGCAGGGCAGCGACGACCAGTACGAAGTCACGGTGAAGATGGAGATGGCTGGCATGGCCATGCCCCCGATGTCGCAGCGATTGTGCGTGAAAAAAGGTGCGAGCGATGGAGACTTCGTCCCGCGACAGGAGAACTGCCGTGTGAGCGATACGACGCGCACTGGCTCGCGCATGACGTTCAAGATTGCCTGCGCTGGCAGCAATCCGATGACCGGCACCGGCGATTTCACCTTCGGCGCCAACGGTTACAATGGGCAGATCCGCATCAAGGGAAAGATGGAAGGCCAGGACGTCGACATGACGCAGGCGATCGACGCGCGCCGAGTCGGCGGCTGCACGGCGCGCTGATGACCCGACGTGGTGGGGGGTTTTCCGACGACGGCGTTCATGTCCGCAGTTGGCCGATTTGAGATACTGCCAAACGGCTGCAATCTATCGTGTCTGCCATAGCGCTCGTAAACCTCCGGGAAGTACAATTCGGAGCGGCGTCCGCTTCGGTGGCGGACATCGCCACATTCTTCAGGAGGATGTCTCATGCTTCGCAGAATCATCAGTCTTGTTCTCGTCGGCGCGCTACCGGCCTCGCTCGCCCTTGCGCAGGCGCCGTCGGGATCGCGACTCGACGACATCATGAAGAGCGGCAAGCTGCGCGTCTGCACGCCGGGCGATTACAAGCCGTTTAGCTACCTGCGGCCGGACGGCGGCTACGAGGGACTCGACATCGATCTGGTGCAGTCCGCCGCGAAGGCGCTCGGCGCCGAAGTCGTCATGGTCAAGGCTCCTTGGCCCTCGCTGATGAAGGACTTCCTCGAAAAGTGCGACCTCGCAGTCGGCGGGATCTCGGTCACTACTGACCGGCAGAAGACTGCATTCTTCACCACTGCTTACATGGTTAACGGTAAGGCGCCGATCACGAAATGCGAGAACGTCGCGAAATTCCAGACCATCGCCGACATTGACAAGCCGAACGTGACCGTCATCGAGAATCCCGGCGGTAGCAACGAACGCTTCGCGCGCGCTAACTTCAAACAGGCGAAGATCGTGATCTTCCCGGACAACGTGACCATCTTTGACGAGATCCTGAAGGGCAACGCCGACGTGATGATTTCGGAGTCCGTGGAGACGATCGTCCAGCACAAGCTTCGCCCCGGGCTGTGCGCCGTCAACCCGGACAAGCCGCTGCAGTACGGCGAGATGGCCTGGCTGCTGCCGCGCGGCGACGTGGCGATGAAAGAGTGGATGGACACTTGGCTTCATCTCGCCAAGGCATCCGGCGAGTACGACCGGGTCACCGGGCCGTGGCTGCGCTGATGCCGATGGCTTGGACGCGCCCACCTTGCTGGACGCGCAACGGCCGCTTACCGGCGAATTCTGCGGCGACGCTCACCGGCAGTTATTGGCCGACTCGAGACCGTGATCGAAGCGTGGTTCACCAAGTGTTGCGCAGTTCGCGGAGTTTCAAGAACACGGTGCGTTGGTCCGGCTTCTCGGGAAAATCGGGAAAAGCTTCGCGCAATTTCGCGATCACCGTGGGGCTCTCCAGACGAAAGAACGTGTTGACCTGCCTCTCGACGTCGATCGTTGATACGTAGGCGCTGTTCGGGTCTTGACCCGTGACCTTGTCGAGCATCTCCCGAGCACTCTTGTTATCGGGCTCGCGATTTAACGTGAAACGCAGATTGTTTTCTATGTAATCGTGGCCCGGATAAATCAATGTCGATGGGGGCAGCTTGGCGAGCTGCTCGGAAAACGTCTTGTAGAGCTCTGCCGGATGACCGCCATTATGGCAATTCCCGGCACCGGCATTGAATAGCGTATCGCCGCAGAAGAGTGCCGGCTGGTCGGTGCGGGACAGCAAGCACACGTGACTCATAGTGTGGCCCGGCGTATCCAGCGTCTCGAGTTCCACCGTCTTGCCTACTTTGACGACATCTCCCGCGCGCAAGCCGCGGGCCATATCGGCGATCTTGTCTCTAGCATTCTCGTGCGCCAGGATCTTGGCTCCTGTTTTCCGGACCATAGCGTCGTTCCCACCCGTATGGTCGCGGTGTTCGTGAGTGTTCAAGATCTGGGTGATACTCCAGCCTTCTTCCGTGGCGGCCTTTAGGCACTTCTCGGAATCCAAGGGGTCGATGGCCAGGGCCTCGCCGGTTTCGCTACAGGCGATGAGGTAATTGAAATTGCGGTAGGCGTTGGCGGTCCAAATTTGTTTGACGATCACGGCATCATCCCTGTTCGGTCAGCGTTTGGACAATCATAGCCCTGGAACGGGCCGCACGCGGCGTGAGCAGAACGTGTACGCAGCAAACCTGGCGATCTGCTCGACGCGGCGGCCCGGACAGAGGAGCTGGCACCATAACGGATGGAGGACAGCGATGGCCCATCAGCTAACCAGGTGCCGCAGCCGACCGGCCGTTCTGGGCCGGTCAGCGACCGTCGAGTCGGCGCGCTGGGGCCACTCAGACATAAGCGTTAGCGGGGAGTCGGTCGAAGCGATTCAATCGTCGCCTGGAAGTCATCGGGCGGTTCGCGCTCGAACAAAATACCTTCGGCGGTTCGCGGATGCACGAATCCGAGCGTCCGCGCATGAAGCATCGGACGGATTGCGTCGATCTTCAGGCCGGCGTAGTCGCGGATGTACAGGCGTTCGCCGACCAACGGATGGCCGAGTTCGGATAGGTGGATTCGGATCTGATGCTGGCGTCCGGTTTCAAGGCGGCATTCGACCAGCGTGGCACCCACGAGGCCGGCGATCGGTCTGATGTGCGTAACCGAACGTTTCGCCTCGATCGGAGCGTCGCCGTTCGGACGTCGGAAATGTCCATACGAGCCGCGGATCCCGTCGCCACGATCCAAGAGGAGATACGTCTCGACACGCGTCGCGGTGACAGCACCGTGCGCGATGGCATGGTAGACGCGATCGATGGCGTGCTCGCGGAACTGTGCTGCCAGCGTGCGCTTCGCATGGGCCGTCCGCGCAAACACCATCAGGCCGCTCGTATCCTTGTCGAGGCGGTGAACCACACCGAGCTTGGCGTCAACGCCATGCCCGCCCATCTGTCTTAGCAACGTTCGAGTGTAGTCGACGATCGTTTCCTTGTTCCCAGGTTCATCGGCGATGCTGAGCATCCCGACCGGCTTGTCGACGACGACGACGTCGCGGTCGTAAAACACGATTGCGCTCTCGGCAAGCGGACCGGTACGGAGCTTGGGTGCCCGTTGGTCAACGGCAACCACCGTACCCGGCGCGACGCGCGATGCGGGGTCGAGGCAGCGCTCGCCATTTACCGTGACGCGCCCCTCAGTGCACAGCCGACGCGCACGCGACCATGCGACTCTCGTCTGTTGGCGAACGACCGCTGCGATGGTGGGCTCGGGTGATTTCACGGCGAACGCGTGTTGGGCAACTCGTAACCGCGGCGATCTGATTTTCGCGACGGTTTCGCGGAAAGCCTGCGGTTGGTCCGCGGACACTGCACGGCGATAGCCTATCGCATACCAGCAATGGTTGCGATGACTGATCGTCAGCGCGACTGAGTCAAGTTCTCGCTTACCCACACTGAGGCCATCGCGAAAGTCGCAAGTCGACCCGAAGCGGTCGTTCGCACCGTCCCCACGCGTCGTGCCTAATCGAGGACGTCGAGTGCGGGCAAGCCACCAGATCCCGCCAGGCAGTGCCACAGATAAACCGCGAGTCCCGGGTCGCCGGTCCATAGCGAGTATCGTCGGCGCCCATGCTGCTGCCGTGATCGTTCGCTCTGAGTGATTGCGTGCATCGCAAAAGATCGTGCACGCGCAAGCCAGATTGGGTCGCCGGTGCGCTGGTGGAGCTTGAGGAAGGCATAGCCGTTGCCCGCCGTGCCGTGGCAGACGCCAGGGCCCTTAGCGAGCGGGCCGGCATTCCAAACCACATTCCCGGCTTTGACCAGCATGTCGTCCATGTCAACCGACCGCTTGACCGGAAAGTCCGACAGGCCAGTCACGATGCCGGGCGCGCCGTGGCACCACTGCAGGAGAATCTTAGTGCGGCCGGCACTTGGCGCTTCGGCAACCGGAGGCCAGTTGGCAAAATCATCCTCGAGAATTGCGGTGGCGCGAAGAGACTCGACGCAGCGATCGTAGAGCGCTTCGCGGCGATCCATGGGCAGCAATGCCGCGCCGCGGAGCAGCGCGTAGGCATTTCCCGCGAGGCCGTGACCGGCGCCGAGTAGCTGCTCGATGCGGCCGTAGAGATCCTGCGTCCACAGGTGGCAGCGGGCGGCCTTGCTGGGAAGCCAGGTCCGCCAGAGTTGCTCGACGTTCTCCAGGTAGAGTTCGCGCCAGCGTGCTTCTCCCGTCCAGCCAAGCATGTGCAGGGCGCCGACCATGGTGCCCGGTGCCGCCCAGAGTGCTTCGTTGGTGGGGTTCGGGATGTTCCCGGCGATCGCCCTGTACATCCGATCGGCCGACTCGCGCGAGCCAGTCAGCCGCCACTGGATGAGTAGGATGCCCACCTCGCCGAGGAAGTACGAAGGCACGACTTCCCCCGTATCCGGTTGAGCGAGGTAGGACTCGTAGACGCGATCGATCAAGTCGGGTGGCTTGATGCGCAGGGACACTGCACCGGCCCGCTGCAGGTACCACATCGCCCACAGCACTCCGGACGCGCCCAGATAGATCGACTTGTATGGTGGTTCGGAATCTTTCCCTTCATCTAGCGGGTGCCAGGGCCAAATGATGCCGGTCCCCTGCGTCGCCTCAATCTCTTCGACGATGGCGGCAATGGCAGCGTGGGCTCGCGTAGCGTCCCAGTCGATGTCGAGCAACGGTTCGTGTCGGGCGGGTTCGAACAGCAAGGTATCTCTCGGGAAGTTGAGAGGGTGGGACCGCGGGTGGCGCCGAACCTTACGTAGTCGAGCTCAACGTCCTACAGCACGGTCAGCGTTTGTCTGATTCCACCATTCCATCCTCTGGAGCAATGTTTAAAGAATGCCTGTGCGCTGCCAACCAAGTTTTTCCATTCCAAGATCACCAAAGCAATGATCACCTTCCTGCGAGGCATCCTCGGGATTTGCGTTTGCCTTTCCTTGGCAGTAGAAGCCGCGCCCTCAGCCGTGAGACAAACCTTTATGGTCAGCGCTCAGGTTGTGGCCGTCGATTGCACCGCACGTCCCGTGAAAATCAAGGCATGCGCGCCCGTAGTCGTTACCACCGAGATGCCCCAAACCGGCAATGTAAAGACCCCGGCGGCGAACGTGCTTTTTTTTGATGGGGCGCCGCTGGTTATTCCGCACCGTTGAACCGCCTAACCTCCTACAACAAAATGCGACGTTGTCTGATTGCGGCTTTTTGGCGCGAGGCCGAAGATGGCTCGTCGGTTCAACGCGCCGGAGGGTGATATGGCTGTAATCGCACCGAATGATGTTCTTCTGCAGGGGTGGCGTTACTCCGGCCATGGGACGGAGGCTCTCGGCCCAAGCGATAGCTCCGATTCGGGCAGCGACGTGCAAGGTGCCACCCAAGGCGGGGACAATGCTTTTCCCCCTCGAGGAACCAATACAAACGCGAGCGCGGACGATACCATCATCAATTACGCCGCACCTCACTGGCGTCCCAGCGCATAACAGCGCACTGGCATGTCGGCCTCGCAGTACATAGCAGGGAACCTATAATCGATAGAGGACACTATGACTATCATCTGGATCATTCTAATCGGCTTCGTTGTCGGGCTTCTGGCAAAGATGCTGACGCCTGGACGCGACCCAAGCGGTTTTATCATTACCGCGGCAATTGGTATCGTCGGCTCTTTGCTGGCAACGTTCGGAGGACAAGCGCTAGGTTTGTATCGCGCGGGTGAGCCGGCAGGCTTTATCGGCTCGGTGGTCGGCGCGGTCATTCTTCTCGCGGTCTACCACCTCGTAAGACGGAATTCGCGGGTCCTGAGCTGACAGTCGCACTTGCAATCCTGAAAGGCCTGCGAAAACACTCGCAGGCCTTTTCAATTCTGCGTCCACGGCGACTGTCTCTCGGGTAGGCCCGCTTTTACGGAGCCAGTCATAGGGCCCCTTGAACAGCCGGATGTTCTTCCACTTACCAGTGATCAGCACGTCCGGGGAGTAATCGTCCGCCCAGCGTTGGGGCATACGGTGCATTCAGCGGGTGCACTCGCGCCGCGATTGCCACCGTCCTGCGACCCCGCTCTGGACAGTCGATACGGGTCCCGCGTATCTGCTTTCGCAGCTAGCCGTAGTACAGTCATTAGTTGCGGGGATGCCGGCCTTTCCGGCTCCAGGGAATCCCACCTTTCACGAGGTTCGCGTTGGCAAACAAATTCGGCAGAGCGTCCGTACTTGTCTGCCTGATAGCGATGCAGTCCGGTGTGACAGCGATCGCCCAGCCGCGCTTCACGTTCGACGGAACGCCGGGCGTTCTTCCCAAAGAGGTAGTTCCTTCCCGCTACGCGCTAACGTTAGATCTCGATCCGGCGCGCGAAGAATTTTCCGGGAAGGCATCGATTGCCATAAGCGTGCGCAAGTCGGTGGCGTCGATCGTGGTCCACGCGCATGAGCTGGTGGCCACAGCCGTCAGCCTGACGGGAACAGGCGGGGCCCGGCCACTGTCGGTCAGCGCGGATCCCAAGACCCAGACATGGCGTCTCGCGCCCGACGATGCAGCACCAATCGCCGAAGGCAACTACACGTTGGATATCGCCTACACCGGTGTGGTGCATCGTTCCGGGGAGGGTCTCTATCGCGCCGACTACACCGTGCAAGGCAAACCCACACGCATGCTCGCGACGCAACTGGAGGCGCGGTTCGCCAGAACCTTGTTTCCGGGCTTCGACGAACCGGTATTTCGCGCCGTTTTCGACATTGCGGTGCGGGCACTGAAGGAGTACGACGTCGTCTCCAACATGCCGATCTCGAGCAAGGTATCGGAGGGCAATACCTACCTGCACCGTTTTCAGCCAACGCCGCCCATGTCGTCCTATCTAGTGACCGTTGCCGTGGGCCGGAAGGACTCGCCTTTCTTGACGACGCGATGGCAGCGACGCCGATGCAGCGAAAGGTACGCGCAGCCGGCCGCTTGCTCTTCGCCCCGGAGCTTTCCAGATTGGGCTGGGTGCCCGGGGTGCAAGACGACTTGGAAACATTGCAACTGCGCGGATTGCTCATATCCCAGCTCGCCCGCTTTGACGACCGAAGCTCGATCGAAGGGGCGCGGCAACTATTCGACCTGGACGAGTCGGGCACGGCGATGCTTTCGGCCTCGATCCGTGCTCCGGTGATGGAGGCAGTGGGCACTCATGCAGATCGAGCGCGATTCGATCAACTCCTCGCACGGCTCAAGACCGCAAACAGCGAGGAGGATCGGTGGATGTACGCCCACGCGCTGGCTGCCGGGCGAAACGCCCGCCAGGCCCGTGAATTCCTGTCCAATTCGCTGGTTGGTGTTGCCGCGCCGAACATCGCGTCTTCCATCCCGCGCATGGTTAGCGAAAGGTCTCCCTTTAATGCAATGGCCTACAGCTTTACGCTGACTCACTGGGAACAATTGGCCACCCTCTCGGGGGACGTCGGCAAGGTCTGGCTGCTTCCAAGCGCCGCATCGAAGTTCAACGACCTTGAACGCGCTAAGCGATTGCTCGTGGATCAGCGCCGCAAAGCCGGCGAAGACGGCGCGTCGCCCGCGGCCCGCACTGCTGCTCGCATTAAACTCCTGTCAGCCGTCAAGCGGCGTGACGCAGCAGGGATTGAGAAGTACTTGGCGAGTTGGTTGCCCGCCAGTTAAGCGACCGCGCCAGCCTTGCTGACCCACCATAGGCAATTTCAGTCCGCGTTACTGGACGCGGGCATCATCGAAGAATTCGTGCATCAGGTAACTCTCCAACGCTGCGTTATCCGAAAGACGAGCGGACAGCACGATGACGCGGCCCAGTCGCGGCGTTTCCCAGGTGAAATCCTCCTTTTCGAATTGGCGAATGATGGCGATCATCTTTCGCACCACGGCAATGCGCATGTCGGCGTTGTCACCCTTTCGCACCTCGATGAGCTGCGGCGTCCTGCGGCCCATGTCCTTGTTCCATCCGTAGAACTCGAACGCCGCGTCGTCGTAGGTCATGCGCTTGATCTGGAATATGCCGCCGCCTCTTTTCGCCTCTTGCGCGGCGACCCCGCGTGCCGGGGCGGGGAGATTGGCCGCGATGGCGCGATTGAATTGCGCTGCTTCATCGTTCAGAGCGGCTTCCTGCTCACCGCGCTCACGGCGCCTCGCCTGCACGTACGCCGCCAGATCACCCTCGATCGGCGGAGTGGGCCGCGTCGGCGCGGCAACGACCGGAGGCTGCGGCGGGGGCGCACGAACTGCGGGCGCCTGCGGATTGGGTTGCGTGATCACCGGGGGCGGCCGCGTGCGAGTAACCGTTCTTGGCGGGCTGGGAGGGGAGCTCGAGGCCTGCGTCTGTGGCGGGGACGGTGGCTGCGATGAGGGCGGCGTCGGCGTCGGCGGGGTAGCGAGTCGCACCTGCAATCGATCCCCTGTCTGATTCTGTTGCTGGTCTCCCGGCGTGAGCAGGTGCGTTCGCGGTATCCATATGAATAGAATCGCTACGTGGATGAGTATCGATACCGCGATCGTTACCCATAGCCTGGGGATGGTCACGACATCCTGCCGGACCCGCGGTTCATCGAGCCAGTGGCTCATCGATCAGTCGTTTCGGGGTGGCAAGGAATTGGGATAGCGTCCGGCCGTCGCAAGTCGTGGCGTCACAAACCGTGAGCGAAAGACTGAGGACACCCCGTCGGCGACACCAAGCTAATCCGGCACCACTGCAGTCCGCATCACCGGGTACAGGTTGAAGCGCTCGTCCCAGGATGCGTGCCGCATGGCGAAAAACTCCAGTCGTGCGGCCGGGCTTTTTGCGAATTCCGGGTCGTCGGAGAACTTTTTTTGAAACTCGGCTGCGAGCGCGGGATTCGCTGCCAGCTGCTCTCTCGCGACGTCTTCGGCGACGTAGTCTTCCATGTATTCCTTCTTCTCGTAGGCGCTGTTGAATGCTCCCCAGGCCACCAGCGAGTCCGGCGCCTGAGGCTCGAGCAGGGCCATTACCAGTCGCGCCTTCCCCTGTGCAATCGGTACAAACAACGCCCCGGCCCCCACGTTGCGAGTGTCACGTTTCCACACACCTTGCAATGACAGACGCTGGTGGCCTTCGTACGATGTCGGGCTGAAGTTCGCTTTGTCGGCGCGGAAGGTTTCGACCGCGGTCCCTCCCAGCGGGGTGGGCAGGACTCGAAACGCGACACCGTGTTGCTTGAGCTTTTGCCCCACCCATGCGGCATACGCAGCCGGCACCAGATAGCCGGCTTGAGGTGCCGTGACACTCAATGCGGGTTGCAGGTCGTCGCGTAACGGCACTTTCCAAATCTGCGGCTTGCTCTCGTCATACCGGGTCATCAGCGCGCCCGAGATGTCCGAGGGGGCGCGCGTGTACTCGTAGCCGCGAAATTCGATGATGCGGGTTTCCTTGCTGGCCTCAAAAGTGAGCCCAACGGATTGGCCTCCCAATCGGGAGGCCCGGCCGTCGGCTTCCTTGGCGTTTCTGAGCCATTCATTGCCGTGGGCCGCGATCTGCGAGAGCACCGATTCGATGGCATTGCACGTGATGCGCACACGGGTGGGGTAGTCTTTCCACGAATGAGTCTCGACCAGCATGCCGAAGCGGTTGCGAAGGTAGAAGTAGCCCGTCGAAAAGCGCGGCTCAGGCACCCAGTCGACAAAGCCCGAACTGGGGTCGTCGGCGACGGCGAACGAGAAGTAGAACGGTTGCGGTAGCGAGCCGTGTTGCGCCAGGTCAGCGATGACCGCGTCCCGTAGCGCAAGACCGGCCTTCTGCAGCCCGACGTCGCCGGCGTGCACAGGCTCGACCTGAATCGAGACGTCGTGCTCGAACTTGGCACCGTCGGTGACGTGAAGATCGATTACGGCGAGCGGGTCCCACTCGTTGACCAAGCGCAGCATGGCGTGCATTTCGGCAGTGTCTGCTTTAGCGTAATCGCGATTGAGGTTGAAATTCTGCGCGGTGGTGCGCCATCCCATTTCGTCCGGGCCGCGTTGATTGGGACGATTCCAGCGCCCGAAGCGCTCATGGCCATCGATGTTGAATACGGGGACGAAGACGAGGACCTGCTTGTCGAGCGCGCCCTTCGCGGCGCGACCGTCGAGGACCTCGCGCAGGGCTAGAAATCCGGCGTCCTTCCCATCGATCTCGCCGGCATGAATTCCACCCTGAATGAGAAGCACGGGGAGGCCCCGCTTGCGAGCGTCGCGAGCGCTCAGGGCGCCGGTGCGAGAGACAATCAGCGCCAGCATCGGCCGGCCTTCCGGCGTGCGACCGAACTGCGTACAGCGAACAGCTTTTGGATAAGACTTCTGGAACGCAGCGCAAAGGGCAATTACTTCGTCATAACGGCCGGTCTTCTGAAAGTTGGAGCGCTCGGCAACTGTGCTCAGAGTGGCGTTGGCGACGATTGATATGGGGACAACAAGGAGCGCCAGGAGACGCGACCGCAAGGCGGAGCGCATTTTGGTATTCCATCAGGGAAACATGGGAGAGCCGCTTCAGCGATACAGGAATTGGACGGCGACACGACCGCGCGATTTTGCTTGCTTTATTATAGACTGCGTGTGTTGCTGCCGGTGGTCACGAGGCGGTCCCAAAAAAGAGCGGGGCCGCGCTTTGTCAGCAGCGGCCCCCGTTTTTCTTAGTCGACCGCAGTTGCGATCGACGACCAACTGACGTCCGCGCTACAACGAGCCGTACACGTTGTTTATGCGGCGCGCCGACACGATCCTGCGGTCGACGTCCCGAGGCAGCCACGCGTACTGGCCCGGACCGAGCGTATAGCAGTCGCCACGGAAGCTCGCGTCCGTGCAGAAACTCCAGACTCCGCTTTGGATCACTATCGAAGCAGCGCGATCGTTGAAGCCGACCCGTTGAAGATCGGGTATCGCCACGCGGTCGATCACCACCGACTGACCACCGAAGTTAGGCAGCTCGTACAGCACGACTCGCCCGGTAATCGCAGAAGGCGGCGCCACGCTGACAGGCGCACTGCTCGTGACCGCAACCAGCTCCGCCGAGCTCACACGGCCCGTGAGCGAACCGAGGTTCTCGTAGCGGCCGGGACCAAAATCGGCGCACTCGCCACGGAAATATTGCCTGCTGCACAAGCGCCACACACCGCCATAAACGACGGCCGCATCGGCGCCGGCGTAGAGGCCGGACCTATCCAATCCGCCCATCGTCTTGGTCAGCTCGAGCGAACGGCCGTTAAAGCCCGACCTCTCGAAGAGCGCGATACGGGGCTCGGCGCTTGCGACGATCACCGGCGCCGGAACAACAGGGGCGGCGGCGACGATCACCGGCGCGGGCACTGCCGAGGTAATCGTTATCTCGCGCACCGACGCGACGTCATCGTTCAGCAAGGCGTTGACGTTCCGGTATTCACCTGGCTGGAACTGGATGCACTGCCCCTGGAAGTTGGCGCTCGTGCACGCCTGCCACACGCCGGAGCGAACGACCGCCGACGATGCCGTGGTGAAACCGCTTCTTTCCATATCCAGCATCGGGCTCTGCAGTGTCATCGCGCTGCCGCGAAAGTCCCTGTTCTGGAACAGCGTGATCTCGCCTGCCAGCGCGCTCGCGCTGAACAGCGCCAGCGCCGCGGCAAGGAAACCACGCAATGATCGGGTGTGTTTATTAGCCATAGGAAACTCCTGACAAGGGCACCGGCAATACCACCGGTAATAAATTTGACGAGCGCTGGCGGCGAAGGTTTAACGTTTTTGTGTTGCTATTCAGCGACGTCGGAGGTTCTCCGACAGTGAAAATCGTGGTCTCCCAAGGTCGAAACATCCTCGCATCCTGACCGATCAGTCATTCGGTACCTGTCATTTCCTACAGTTGACCGCAGATCATTGCGCGAATAGGGTGAATCCATCGCAGCACCGCAATGAGTTGCATGCCGACGCGTGCGACGGGAAGCATGCTGCCCAACGTGCAGGTCTTCATCCATCTGGATGATTGTGCTGAACGCGTTTCGCCAATATTTGAGCGGAAGCCGCAAAGAAGCTTCGCGCCAAATCAAGGGGAGCGGGGTGGGATTGTCGAACGCGAGCGGGCACTCGGGTGCTCAAGGGGATCGATTGCCGCGCGGGTGCTGCGCACGGTCTTGCGCGATGCGTCTGTTGATGTTGATGGGCCTGGCCGCAACACCCCAGTTACTAGACCCAGCATCCGGCGTCGGCAGTCGGCTATCGACGGGCGCGGCAATTCTTGCTTGGCTTGAAGATTGCGCCGGCGTGCTGTCGAAGACCGTCAAAGCACTGGTGGCCGCCACGTTCTTGGGCGCGCTCGCTTGGGGCTTGTGCGCCGGTTCCGCCTTGGCGCAGGCCCAGAGCCAGATTCAGTACACCTACGATGCTGCGGGAAATCTGATCCAAGTCACGCGCTCGGCGTTCACGCCAAGCCCCGACTTGACGGTGACCGGCCTGTCGGTTGGCGCAATCACCGCGAATGGGAACGGCTCGTTCAATATCCCGGTAACTTTCCAGGTTAACAACATCGGCACCGGCACGGCCGTGGCGCCTTGGTATGACCGTGGCTACCTATCGGCCAATGCGGTGCTTCACGACACCGACCAGGCATTGGGCGGATACAACAGTCGCAGTTCGAATCTCGCTGCAGGCGCGAATTACACCGTGAGCGCAACGTTCACGTCTACCACCACCACAACCTCCGGCAACTACACGCTGATCGTCAAGGCGGATGGCGGGGCGAGCGCGTCGGGACAATACAGTCCGACCGGCGTGAACTATGTCGCCGAATCTAACGAGACGAACAATACGCAGTCCGTTACGATCACGCTCCCTGCTCTCGTTCCGGCGCTGGTGATCGATGCGGCGAGTGCGACCAATGCCACGATTGCCAATGCGGGGGAGAGTGCGCGCTTTACCTTTACGGCGAGCGCGGG
>JRHI01001021.1_pt1 | contig 26422 bp, 16 predicted proteins | sample 215371 | NCBI WGS metagenome assembly JRHI01 (sample SAMN02929681, study PRJNA255918) | sediment metagenome | biome: cave system; feature: Ice Cave; material: Sediment; isolation source: sediment from deep within a dark volcanic ice cave with no known source of... ...
CGCACGGGGGGACACGCTTGTTTTGGGTCTAGGGGGTACTGACGATTACCACAGCTGTTGTCGTCTGCAGCTTCAGATTACCATCGAAGAATTGCAATGCAATCGTCAGGGTAAAGGTGCCCGGTTGCGAGGTGTTGACGCTCCCCTCCCAAGGCACAGCGGCACCGCCCGGCGTTGGGTTCCCCTGGGAAAGGCCCGGGAAGCCTGGAATCTTGAAGTTGTTGCCATCCACGGCGTAGAATGACAAGCCCTAAAACGATGTGCCAGTAGCAAGCTGTGCGGTCCCGCGCGCATAGAGTCGCCATGGCCCAGTTCCGGTGGCCGTTTGATTGCCTATTGTAACACTGGTCCGTCTCCCTTGGCATGGCCAGCCAACAGGCCAAGACTTGCGACTACTGCCAGGATTGCTAACTTTGTCTTCAACGTTGCTCTGAGAAGTGTGAGAACTCTGTGGTTCGATTATGGCGTTCGGGCCATACACTGGCCTTACACCTGCCGGCAGTCGCTCATCTGCCGTTCCAAGCGAACTTGCCCACTTTGGCACCTTTTGCCATTTGGAAAGTGTAATCCCTTGAGCAGCATGCGTCAATGTCTATTCCAGAACTTTGTTGCACATAGCCTTGGTGAGCATCGACGATAATGTAGACACTAGTTATCTGTCATTGGATTTCCGTGGTATTTCTGCTTCTGGCGAGAGCGAGGGATTCAGTCCTTCCATTTTTCTCCCGGTTGCAGTCTAGCGCAACAGTATCCTTGCGGTCCCCGCTGCGCAGGGGTAAATCCGTATCCCTTGACGGATGGTCAGCGACTGATAGTCTATCCGATATAGGTGCGTCTGTTCAGTATGACAGCCAGGTGACACCGGCGAAATCGCCGGATTTTTCAAGCCCCTACGGGGTGCCAAATTGACAGTTCCAGCCCTTCTCCGACAGACTCTGAGCGGGAATTGCCGGGGGGCACGACGTTACCGTTGGTCAGCGAGGCGTCGCTCACCCAGGCCGTGGGGGCGACCGAGGCCGTCTGACCGCCTCTGTCGATAATGGAGACGGTCACCGGACAGGGCCCGGTCGTGCGAGGGTGGTCCGCGTCGGACTCTCCCAGATCGCGGCGCAAGCGAGGAGGCGAGGCAGCCGAGCGGGTCCTATTGCGGGGCTCTCCGCATGGAGTAGAATAGCTTTATCTACAGCGGAGGAGGCGTTCCGTGTCAGACGAGATCATCGGCGGTTATCGTTTGCTCAAGCACATGGTGACGGGACAGACCAGCCAGGTCTGGGAAGTGGTCGAGACGAGCAGCCACCGGCACTTCGCCATGAAGATGCTGCTGCCGGAAAAGGCCCGCGACGCGGAGCACCGCCGCATGATCTTCCACGAAGCCGAGGTCGGCAAGGCGCTGGCGCATCCAAACATCATCAAGATCGTCACCTTCTCGAAAGGCGCCGACAATCCCTACATCGTCATGGAGTTCTTCCCGGCCGGTAATCTCAAGATGCGGCTGCTCCGCAAGGAATGGGACTTTCTCCACGAGAAGATGCAAGACATCCTCAAACAAGGGGCGACGGCCCTGGCCTTCATGAACGCCAAGGGCTGGGTCCACCGCGACGTCAAGGCCGACAATTTCCTCGTCAACAGCGCCGGCGAACTGCGCCTGATCGACTTCGCCCTGGCCCAGCACATGCAGAAAGACACGTTCATGTCGCGGCTGTTCCGCAGACGCGGCAAGGCGTCGGGGACGCGCAGCTACATGTCGCCGGAGCAGATTCGTGGTCTGCCGCTCGACGGCCGGGCCGACGTCTACAGTTTCGGCGCCACCTGCTACGAGATGGTCACCAATCGGCCGCCGTTCCGCGGCGCGAGCAACCAGGAACTGCTGGCCAAGCACATCATCGAGATACCGATCACTCCGCAGTTCCACAATCCCGACGTCACCGACGAGTTCGCCGAGTTGGTGCTGCGCATGCTCGCCAAGAAGAAGCAGGACCGGCCGCGCGACTTCCACGAGGTCCTCATGGCGCTGCGCACCATGCGCGTCTTCAGGGAGGCGGCGCGGACAAAGTAGGATGTACCAGCCCGCCGTGGGCTGGTAAGCTGGATCTTTCCGCCCGATCTGCTACACTTCCCTGCTGCAAGTACTCATTCAGGCTGGGGTCCGCCCATTTTCGAGAGAGGGGACGATGCCTCCGCAGTGGCTGCCGTTCGAGAAGGAAATCAGCGAGATGGAGGCGCTGCTGGCCAAGCTGGAAGCCGGCGCCACCGGCCAGGTCGGCAGCAGCGAAGAAATCCGCCGCATGCGCCGGGAATTGGTGAACCTCAAGCGCAAAAAGTACACCAACCTCACCGCCTGGGAGACCATCCTGGTCGCCCGGCATGTGGAACGGCCGCAGACCGTCGATTACATCAACCTGATCTTCGACGAGTTCGTCGAGCTGCACGGCGACCGGGCCATCGGCGACGACCGCGCCCTGCGCAGCGGCTTCGCCCGAATCGGCGATTTCCGTGTCCTGCTCATCGGCCATCAGAAGGGCCATACGCTCCGCGAACGGACCCAGTGCTTCTATGGCTGCGCCCATCCGGAAGGCTATCGCAAGGCGCTGAACAAGATGCGCCTGGCGGCGAAGTTCGGCCTGCCGATCATCTGCCTGATCGACACGCCGGGCGCCTATCCCGGCATCGGCGCCGAGGAGCGCGGCCAGGCTCAGCTCATCGCCACGAACCTATTCGAGATGGCGCGGCTGCCGGCGCCGATCGTCTGCGTCGTCATCGGTGAGGGCGGCTCCGGCGGCGCGCTCGGCATCGGTATCGGCGATCGGGTGAGCATGCTGGAGCATGCGTATTACTCGGTCATCAGTCCCGAGGGCTGCGCCGGTATCCTGTGGCGCGTGGCCACCGACGAGACGAAACCGTTGGCCGCCGAGGCGCTGAAGCTGACGGCGCGCGACCTGTTCCGCCTGCGCATCATCGACGACATCATTCCCGAGCCGCTCGGCGGCGCCCACCGCGACCAGCGCGAGATGGCCAACACGCTGAAGGCGTATCTGCTGCGCTACCTGCGTGACTTGCGCAACCTGCCGGTCGAGGTATTGCTGGAACGGCGCTACCAGAAGTTTCGCTGCATGGGCGACATCGACGAGGGGTTGGCCGTCGAGGTCGCCTCCCTGAGCGGGCCGACGGCCGGCAACAGTACGGCGGCAGCCGGTACCTGAGCCGGCTCGACGTACGCTGAGCCATGAGGCCGCGGCCGTGCGGGCGCGCTCACTGCTTCTCCACCGTCTTCGCCGCCACCGGGTCTATCTTGCGCAGCGCCGCCATGCCCGACCGTCGCATCGACGTATACTCATCTGGCTTGACATCCTCCTCGTCGTGCTCGATCGGCCGTATCCACATCGTTCGCCTGGCGTTCTCTTCATCCTCCTCCTGGATCGCTTGCAGCAGCGCCGGCACCGCCTCCTTCGCCGCGGGGCCGATGCAACCTAGCAGCTCGGCGATGCGCTCCCGGTGCTCGCTCTTCGACGCCCCGCCGCCGCGCAGGTCCTTCATCTTCAGCAGCGCGACCAGCACCGGCACCGTGTCCTTCGTGCGACCATCGATGCGCCATAGCGCTGCCGCCGCCGCCAGCTTCTCCGGCGCCCCGCCCTCCTTAAGAATCTTTTCAAGGTCCGGTACGGCGGCTTTCGCTGCGAGGCCGATGCGCCCGAGCGCCTCGGCGGCCTCGCTACGTTCGCTGACGTCGGAACCATGCAGCACCGCTCGCAGCGCCTCGACCGCCGGCACCGCCTGGCCGTCCACGCGCCACAGCGCCTCGGCTGCAATCGCGCGCAGATGGGACCGAACCTTTGCATCCGCCAGCAAGGCCTTGAGCGCCGGTGCTGTTTCCATCGCCTTCGCGCCGAGTTGGGACAATACCTCGGCTGCGCCCACGCGGGCGTCCTGATCCTGGTCCCAGTGATGGTTCGCATCGTCGGGCTTTACCAACTGCGCACCGAGAAGCGGCACCACCTCTCGCGGCATCTCCTGACCGAAGTACACGAGTGCCTTGATCGCTTCACGCTGGCCACCATGGTAATCCTTCAGCTGCGCCACCAGAATCGGAATCGCCGCCCTGGCGTCCGGACCGATCCGCCGCAAGGCGCGGGCCACCTCGCCTCGAACGTTGACGTATTCGTTCTTCATCGCCTCGACCAGCGCCGGCACGGCTTCGCGGGCGCCGGGGCCGATCTTGCCCAGCGCCCACACGGCCCGCTCCGTCAGCGATCCCTCCGGATCTTTCAGCACCTCGGCCAGTGCCGGCACCGCGGATGCTGCACGCGGTCCCATCCGTCCCAACGTCGTCGCCGCCTCGACGCGCACATCCTTGTCCGTATCAAACAGCGCCTCACTCACCAGGAGAGCGGCGGTGCGTGGGTCGGCCTCGGTCGTGTCCAGCAACTGCACGGCGCCCTTGCGCATGGCGGCGTCGCCCTCGGTCAGCCCCTCGACCAGTGCCGTCAGCGGCGGCTTGATTACCAGGTGCTGCCGTTGCACGAAACCGGCGTAATCGGCCTTACGCAACGGCGCCGGTTGCGCGGGCGGCTTCGGCGGCGTCTCCGGTTTGGCGAACTCGGGCAACCGCTCGGGGAGCACCGGCGCCGCGGGGGTGACGTGTCGTGGGTACTTTTCCCGCACGGTTTGCCACGCCTGCCGGTATTCTGCCAAAGACAGTGACACCAGTCTGTCACCGTTGAGCTGCTGGCCCGTCAGCGCGCGCGACACCGTCTCCAGTTCCTCGACCGGCCGCTCGTCGGGCCGCAAGTCCCACACAAGGAACTTGCTCCCTCGTTCCAGGGTATTCCCCTTCCACGGCCAGCGCGTGAAGAGCGTATGGCCGTCGGTGCTCAGGTGAACGGGCACGTCGTCGGAGTCCTGGCTATATTTCAGCCACGGTCCGACCGGCTCGCCCGTCGTCGCGTCCCACACGCGGGCGTGGCCGTGCCAGCTGCCACAGCACGCGGTCAGCAGCAGCAGGCCGTCGGCCGTGAAGGCCAGCCGCTTGCACTCCAGGACCAGGACCAGTGGCGGTGTCAACGGCCGGCCCGATACCTCCCATACCTGAGCGCGGTGCTCGCTCTTCTTCCCATTCCAGGCAGCGGCCATGCGCCGGCCGTCCCGGCTCAGCGCCAGCTGTGTCAGATCGCTCCCCGGCTGGATCAGCGCCGTCAACGCCTTGCCGCTGCGCACTTCGACGATCTTGATTTTACCTTTTTCGGTCCATGCCAGCACGGCACCATCGCCGCTGAAAGACGCCTCCTCGACGTGGTGCGCGTCGAGTTCCGGGCCGATCGGCTGCTTCGTCGCCACGTCCCAGACCTGAATGATCGTGTTTTCGCGGATGCTCGCCCCCTGGTTCCACCAGGTCAGTACACGCTTGCCGTCCGGGCTGAAGACTGCCATGTTGTACGGGTCATCGAGTTCCAGCGGTTTACCTGTCGCCGTGTCCCAGACCCCCATGAAGTTGTCTGACGAGCCGGGGTGCGCCAGAGCCAGCACGAAACGGCCGTCGGGCGAGAAGGACACGTGGACGGGCCGGCCGCCTTCCACGCCGTGCATCCCGAGGACCGGGCAGGCCGGCTCGCCCGTCTCCGCGTTCCAGACGTGCAGCTGCACGAGGGACTGTTTGTTGTCACTCTCGTCCTTCTTCGGCGTGGTCTTGCCCTTCGCGAGGGTACAGGCCGCCACCTTTCGCCCATCGGCACTCAGGGCGACACCGCCGCGATAGAACCACACCTTGGAGCGGAGGCGCGGCCCCATTGGCTTGCCTGCGCGGACATCGTATACCTGAAGGAAGTACGGCCCCTGGCCGGTCTTTTCGCCTTCGTTCTTGTCTTCCTGGGTCCACCCCGTGTTCCACATCACCAGGCGCCTGCCGTCGTCGCTGAGAAGCAATGAGCTGGTGCGGTTCTTCCCGGCAATGTCCGGCGTGGTCGCGGCATGGACCACTTGCTCCCCCAGCAGCGGCTGCTGTTGCATGAGCAGGCTGATGCGCATGCGCTCGACGATACAGCGAGCTTCCTCGCCGTCGGCCTTCAGCGCCTCGACGGCCCATGGCAGGGCACGACGGCTGTCGTTCTCGTCCAGCGCCGCGGTGACCTGCCGCAGCGCGGCCCGCACACGCAGCGGACGCGCATCCTCAACGGGATCAGGCGGCGCCGGCGGGGCGCCGGCCTGTTGCCGCTCCTGCGGCGGCGGCGGGGCAGGTGGCCGGGGCGTCGAGTCCCACAGTTTGACCACGTCGTCGCTGGCAGTGGCGAGGCGTTGACCGCTAGCGTCGAAGGCCACCGCTGCCGCACCGCCCGGCAGCAGGAGCGCTTCACGGTCGGCAGCCAGGTTCCACACCTTGATTACGCTCGGCGTGGCCGCCGCCAGTCGCTTGCCGTCGGGCGTGAATGCCAGGCCGACGACATCGCCCGCCTCGCCGCGCAGGGTGCGCACTTCCTTGCCGGTGGCCGCGTCGAGAATGCGAATCGCGTCTTCGATGGCTACTGCCAACCAGGCGCCATCGGTGCTGAACGCCAGGGCGCGGTTGATGCCCGTGCCGGTCGGCTCCACGAACAGCCTCTGGCCGGTCTCGGCGTCCCAGACGCGCAGTTCGCCAGGCGTCTTGCGCGTCGCTTCGGTGTTGCTCCAGTGGACCATGCCCGATAACACCCGCGCCAGTCGCCGGCCGTCGGGCGAGAACGCGATCTGCGGACCCGTGCTACCGGAGTTGCCCAGCAGCGTTAGCACGACCTGTCCCGTCTCCACGGCCCAGACGCGGACAATCGCGTCGCGCGTGGCGGCGGCGAGGCGCGTGCCGTCCGGACTGAACGCCACACTTTCCACGGCGGCCGTGCAACCGGTTAGCAACCGCCGCTCTTTGCCGGTGTCCGTCTCCCAGATGCGGACCGTCTTGTCGGCGCCGCCGGAGGCGACGAGCCGGCCGTCGGGACTGAGGGTCACGCAGCGGACCTCATCGGTGTGTCCCTGAAGCCGGTGTCGCTCCTTGCTGGTCGCGGCATCCCACAGGCGGACGGTCTTGTCGGCGCCGCCGGAGGCGACGAGTTGGCCGTTACGGCTGAGGGCAACGCTGTGGACCGCGCCATCATGGCCGCGGAAGGGACGGGCCTCCTGCTCGACGGTGGCGTCCCAGATCTTCACTTCGCCGCTCTTGCCCTGCGAGAAGATACTCAGAATGATGTTGCCCGTGGCCGTGGCCATGAGTTGGCCGTCGGGACTGAAGGCGACGCAAGTGATCATGTCATTGAGACCGCGCAGCGGCGCCAGTTGTTTGCCGCTGGGAACCTCCCAGAACTTGACCGTCTGGTCGCCGCAGGCCACGGCCAGACGTTTGCCGTCGCGGGTAAAGGCGACGTTGCCGTACAGGTTGGGAGGAATGCGCAGCGGTAGTACCTCCTTGCCGGTGGCCGTCTCCCACACGCGCACGGTCTGATCCTGGCCGAACGTTGCCAGGTACTTGCCGTCGGGACTGAAGGCTAGCTTGCCAACGTGAGCGGTGTGTCCGGTGAGCGTACGCACTTCCTTGCCGGTAACCGCGTCGCGCAGCCGAATGACAGCCGGTTGTCCAACCTCACCGCTGCTGCAAGCCAGGAGCCGGCCATCGGGACTGAAGACCACGGCGAGGAGAAGGTGATCGTCCGGGAGGGTGAGAAGTTCCTTACCGGTGGCAGCGTCCCAGAGCCGGAGCATTTTGTCCTCGCCGATCGACGCCAGGCGTTTGCCGTCGGGACTGAGAGCCGCGTCGTAGACGCCATGATGCCCCTCGCCGAGTCTGAGACGCACCTTGCCGGTGGCCGCGTCCCACACGAGCAGCTCGCCCTGTCCCGGCTTGTCACCAAACTTGAAATAATCCCTCGCTCCGGAGACGATCGTCTTGCCATCGGGAGTGAAGGCGACGCAGCTCGGCGACCGGCTGTGCTTGCGGAAGCTGAGGATTTCCTTGCCGGTCCGCGCGTCCCAGAGTTTGACCTTGCCGTCGAGGCCGAAGGTGGCCAGGCGCAGGCTATCGGGACTGAACACCGCGCCGCAAACGGCGCCTTCGTGGCCACGGAGGGCGTGCAGTTCCGCGTTATAAAGTCGCTTGAGGTAGCGCCATTCCCAGTCGCGCAGTTCCGAGGGGCATTCGTCGAGGAGCTTGTCGGCGCGCTGGGTGTTGTTGCCGAGCCATTCGTTGTGAGCCAGGGCGATGCGGCTGACGTAGAGGGCACGGTGCTCGTTCTCCAGGGCGTGGCGTGTGCGTTCCTCTTCCTGACGCACCTTTGTGAGGGCGGCGGCCCGTTCCTGGGCGGTCTGCTGTTCGCGCTCGAGGGCGTCGGCCTTGTCGTGCAGTGCCTGTTCGGTCTGCCGTTGTTCGCTGCGAATGCGCTGATTGCTGAGGAGCGTCCCGCCAAGGACAAGGACGAGGGCGAGGGCGCTCACCGCGATCAGGGCGGCAGCGGCCGGCCGGCGCCGCGCCCATTTGACGAGGCGCTCGGCGGCGCTGGTGCGGCGAGCCAGAATCGGTTCACCAGCGAGCCAGCGCTCCAGGTCGTCGGCCAACGCCGCCGCGCTGCCGTAGCGCTTGTCGGGCGTCTTGTCGAGGCATTTGAGGCAGATCGTTTCCAGATCGCGGTCGATGCCGGGGACGAGCGAGCGCAGCAGCGGTGCTTCCTTCTCGACAACTTGCAGGACCGTCTCCAGCGGCGTGTCGGCGCGGAAAGGCGGTTTGCCGGCGAGCAGTTCGTAGAGGATCGCGCCCAGGCTGTAGACGTCCACGGCGGTGGTGAGTCCACGCCGGGCGCCGGCCTGTTCGGGCGCCATGTAACTGGGCGTGCCGACGATGGCGTTCGACTGGGTCACGGGCGCATCCCCAGGCTCATGCCCGGGGACGCTCATGCGCTTGGCCAACCCGAAGTCGGTGACATGAGGTTGTCCCTGGGCATCGAGGAGGACGTTGCTCGGTTTCAGGTCGCGGTGCAGGATACCGTGCTGGTGCGCATAGTGAACCGCTCGCGCCAGAGGTACAAGGATTCTCACCGCAGAGAACGCGGAGAGAGGGAGCGAGGTCTTCTTTCTCTTGTTTTTACCGGCGCTCTCAGCGTTCTCCGCGGTAAACTCCCTGGACAACCAGTGGCTCAACGTCTCGCCCTCGATCAGCTTCATGCTGAAGTAATGTTGTCCCTGGTGTTCGCCGACCTCGTAGATGGGAACAATGTGGGCATGATCGAGGTTGGCGGCGGCCTCCGCCTCGGCGTGGAAACGCTGCACGTCGGCCGGTGCCGCGAGCTGTCCGGCCAGGATCATCTTGAGGGCGACGACACGGTTGAGCGAGATCTGCCGGGCCTTGTACACGACGCCCATGCCGCCGCGGGCGATTTCGTCGAGGATTTCGTAATCGCCGAAGTAGCGGACATACTTACTGGGGCTGGCCGGCGCGACGCCGGGAGCCAGGGTGGGCATGGCGGCGGGATTGGCGGGAGGCGGCGTCGGAGGGCGGAGTTGGCCGGCGGCCTGGGCGAAGCGGTCCTGGTCGGCGAAAAAGGCACGCAGTTCGCCCGTTAGGTCCGGATGCTGGGCGAGCAGCGCCTGCCGATCCGGCGCATAGCCAGCGGCGACGGCTTCGAGGTAGTCGGCGAGGATTTCGTTGACGCGCTCCTCGCGGGACGACGGCTGCTCGGAAGAGGGGTTCATGGCTTGCTCCACTGCTTGGCTCGGTTGGCCGCTCCCCTGCGGGTTCTACCAGTATAAGCGTGAAGCGGCTGGAAATGAGGCGCGCCGCCGGAAGATCTAACAGAATGGCGAGCGGCCGGTGTTAACCGGCCGGTTAACACCGGCCGCTCGCCTGACGGAAGCGGTCAGCGCACCTCGGTCAGAAGCGGCGTCGCGGTGGTGTCGGGGACGTTTTTATCATGAAGAAGAGAGGAAACAGCTCCTAACACCGTCTCCTTGATGCCGACGGCGGCCGGCCGAGCGGACTGCCGGCCCAGGCCCCAGAAGGCCAACGCCACCGCGGCGCCGAGCCACTTGCCGGGCGTCGGTGTCAGGACGCCGCCGAGGACGAGTTGGCCGCCCAGCCACTGCGCCGCCGCCCCGGCAACCGCGCCCAGGCCGGCAGCCAGCGCCGCGATGAAGATCAGGGTGGCGAGCCCCCAACCCAGGCCCAGGGCCTGTTCCTTCCCGTTGGTCTGTTCTTCCCAGTATGAGTGCAGCCACCAGGCGAGGACAGCCAAAACGAGGGGGACGCTCCCGCACACATTCCAGATCCAGTTAGCAGATGGGCCGAACACCGATGATTCCGCGATCGACTTCGCGGCGGCAGCCTGCGTCAGCGCCGGCATTCCCGGCGTACCCCACCAGGCGGCGACGATGAAGCCGCCGAGCAGCGCGAGCGACAACGCCAGGTTCAGGTTGCGGACCCATTCCTTGATCTGCCAGAGCTGGCCCATGAGCAGTCCGAGCAAGCCGCCGGCAGCCGTGGCGGCGAACACCAGCAGCAGCAGTCCGATGCCGCCGCCCGCGGCGAAGGCGCCGCCGATCAAGCCGCCGAGCCAGGCGCCGCGCCAGGAGGAACTCAATGCCTCGCGCAGGGACCGGCCCAGTCCTTCCTGGAGACCGTGCGGCATGCCCTCGGCGAACGCGAGCACGGCTCCGCACACCGTCAGCAGGATTGCACCCAGGAGTGCCCCGAATCGCGCCTCGGCACAGGAATTGGCCGCCGTCTCGACGAAATAGCCGCACGCCGATCCCCAGACGGCCGCCGCCATGGCACCGCCGATCGACCCGAGAAACTTCGAGCCGACCAGGTCCGGCGGCGGAACGGGCTGATCCAGCGGCACGGTCATGGATATTCTCCAGGAGGAGCGCAAGTGGAGAGCGAGGCGCGGGAACGGCCAAGCATGGGACCGTTGGAAACATAGGGGACAAAAAGGCGCAAGTCAAGCAACCAGGGACGTTGCCTATCGCTGCCTTTTACCCGAGTTTGGCCGGGTTGGAGAGCGACGTGAGCTGCCCGCCGAAGGAGTCCTGGAACCGCCCGCTGACCGGGGGTGCGCACCTGGCCCCGCCGCATTCTCTTCCGCAAGGACCCGCGCTGGAAGGAACCGTTTTCGTAACCCGCTCAGCGTCGTGATGCCTTGACTCCGGAAGGGTTGCTCGCGTTACTGTCGGCCTGGCGACGCCTTGCCAACTTTTCGGCTTCACCTTCGTTGATGATGCCCGCCTGAACGAGCGTGTGATAGCCGGGCCGGGCAAGTTCCATCGCCTCCCACTCATCTTGCTCACAGACTGCGTTCATTCCGTTCGTTTTCCCGTGGAGCGTCATCAGGTAGACGACCCAAGATATGGATTGCTCGGTCATTCTCATCAAACCCCCCTGACGACGGTTCCCGTCACTCAATGGTAGGCCCGACTGCGAACGGCGTGCTGACTCACGGCGCTGCCAAACGACATGTCGGTTCGATATGCGACCGACCTGATCTGCTTTACGCAGATCGACTGCTCCGATCGGGTTTTTCCATTACCAAACAATTCATTATGTCAGAACCGCGAGGGGATAGCAAGGAATGTGTCGTCAACATCCAGCCTCGCCACGGTTGTTTTATGCGCGGATCGCGCGGTTTACCCCTGGGCCACGATCTTGCCCGTCTTCCGGAGGCATTACACCACGGCGGTCAGGAACACGCTTCACCGGAAGGGCACGAAAAGAGCGGGGCAGGGGGGAACCTTCGGCCCTTTCGCGTGGATAGGATCAGCGGTCAGCCATTGGCTCTGGCCGATCGCCGCCTGCCCCTACCAGTATTCCTCGAAATGAATGTTCCCCTTCATCTTGGCGACCGGCTGATCCATCTGGAAGCCGCGCTGCTCCAGCAATTCGATGACGCCGGTCGGCTGCGGATACGAGCGCTGGCCTGTCTCCCGATCCTTGACCGGCACGCCGATCATCTTCGGATTGCCGCAGAGATAGACGTGCGTCCGCGCCGGATCGAGAGGCTGACCCAGGCGCTCCTCCAGCTGTCCGCTGGCGAGCAGGTCCTGGATGTAGACCTTGTGCCCGACCGTCTCGGCCTCGCGCGTCGTCAGGCTAAGATAGGTGTAGTTCGGATACCGCCGCATCAGTTCCTCGTGCGTTTCGACGTAGGCAAGGTCGCGGCGATAGCGGACGCAGCAGGCCGACAGGATACGTCCCTTGTGACCGCGGCGCAGCAACTCCCAGAGCATGTAGTTGTGCGGCGCCTCGCCGGTGCCGGTGGACAGGAACAGCACGCTATCGCCGGGTTGTACCGGGTCGAGCGTGAAGTGGCCGGTGATCTTCGCCTGCAGGAAGAGCCGGTCGCCGGTACGCAGCAGGAAGAGCCGGGGCGTGAGGGCCGGGGCGGCGGGACGACCCGTATGGCGCACCAGCACAATGTAGAACTCGAGGTAGTCGGTCTGGCCATCGAGGAGCCGGCCGCCGTCGTCGAGGATGGAGTGGCCGATCGAGTACGCCCGCCGCGTCAGGCGTGACTCCTCCTCCGGCTCGAGCACTTCTTCCTGGCAGCCGGGCGTGCGCGGCTCCCAGAAGCCAAGGCCGAGCGAGGTGTACTGCCCTGGTTTGTGGACCGGCAGGGGGAAGTCCGGACGGACCCGCACGATCATGAGGTCGGAATGGGAACGGCTCAGGCCGGCGACCGTGGCGTTGTAATACTTCTTGCGGAGTTCCTGGATCTGTTCAGGTGTCATGCTCGTTCATCCGGGATTCGTGAACGGGGCTGGGCGCCGGCCGCGCTACCGGGAGAGCCCTTGCAGGCGCGGCGGGCCGCAAAGCGTTTGCCGGCCCGCCGCGCCCGCAAGGGCTCTCCCAGCAAGTGTGCGGGCTTACGCCAGCTTCTTGACCGCTTCGTCGAAGACCTCGACGCAGGCCTTCATGTCCGGCGATGGGTCCTCGGGGTGAGCCTCGTACTCGATGCTGAGATGACCCTTGAACTTCACCTCGCGCAGCGCCTTGAGGACGGCGGCAATGTCCAGCGCGCCCTTGCCGAAGACCACGTCGGTGCGTTTCTCGTTGTCGTGGTCCTTGAGGTGCATGCCGAAGTTGCGGCCGTCCATGACGCGGACCTGGGCCTGGGGCACCAGTTTCTTGTTGAACGGCGGCTGGGCCGAGCGGATCAGGTGGCCGGTGTCGAGGCAGGAACCGATGAGCGGATGATGGTCCTTGACCGCCGCCATGATGATCTCGGCCGAATACCAGGCGTGCAGCTTCTCGCCCTGCGGACCGTGCGGATGGATGCCGATGGCGATCTTGTATTCCTCGCATAGCTTGTCGAGGCTATCGAACGTCTCGGGCTGATCCTTGGGAAGATCGGCGCTGAAGACCTTGATGCCGAGTTCCTTGCCGAACTCGAAACATTTCTTGTTGGCGTCGTGGTTCTTGTCAAAATGCTGAACGCCATAGGCGACAGGAGTGATCTCGTAATCCCGACAAAGCCGGAGGATGGCCTTGATGGTGTCCGGCTTGCTCTCGAGGGGAACGTGCTTCTGGTAGAACTCGATGTAGTGCAGGCCGAGCGCCTGGGTGCGCTTCAGGGCCGGTTCCAGGTCGAAGTTGCGAAAGCTGTAGCTCTGCACGCCGAGGGTGAAGCCGCCGAAGACGTCGTCCTTGCCCGCGGCCTGGAGAAGGGCCGGCAAAGCGGCCAGGCCGGCCGCGGCCGCCGCGCCGGTGTGGAGGAAACGCCGCCGGGTCATGCGATCCCCATGTCGATCCATGGTGTTGACTCCCAGTGCTGATGGAATCGTCGTTGGTACAGACGTGCTATTGGGTTAGCACCTGGCAGGGATGCTGTCAAGAGAGCGGGGCAGGACGGGTTTTCTTGTGTAGCCGCGGCGCGGCGCGGCTACACCATTACTTCTACAGCCCGGGCCGCGGCGCGCGTGACAATCCGCGCGCCGCGGCGCTGCTAAACCATCACTTCTTCGCGACGAACAGCTTGTCGATCTCCTCGTCGCTGAGCTTGTCCTTGCCGCTGCTCGCGTCGATGATGAGCGCGGTGCCGTTCGGCGTCACCCAGACGAGGTGATTGCCCAGCTGGAGGACCTCCTTGACCTTGGCGTGCCGTTCCAGGATGCGGAAGTAGGCGTCGCTCTGGGCCTTGACGACTACCTCCGGCATTTTCGGATCGTATTTATCGTCTATCCAGACGCCGCCGATCTCCAGGCAGTTACGCCCGGCAACGTTGCGCGACGCCCGGTACTCGAGCTGGCACTGGTTGCGCAGATTGTTTGTCTGCACCGACAGATCGACGCCGAGCTTACCTGTCTGAACGTCGTCGTACTGCCGCTTGGCGAAGGCCTCTCGGGCCTTGTCGAAGGCATCCTTCTTGTCTTTGGCTTCCTGGAGCGTCTTGTACCCCGCTCCCTGCTTGGCCCCGGCCCGCTCAAAACGCTGCTCCTCGAACTTGCCGCGGTTGGCATTCAGGTCGCCGTCCTTCTGCTGCACTTCCTTGGCGAACTCCGTCACTCTCCGGACAGCCCCGCCGGGTGCCGCCGGTTCCAGGGCCGGTGGCGGCATGCCGCCCAAACCGTTCCCGAAGCCGAAACCGGTGCCGCCCGCCGGCAAGGGCAGTCGTCCACCTCCCCTGGTCACCGGCATCGGGCCGTCCGGCACGATCAGGTAACTCGTGTACGGTGTCGTGATGCCGTACTTCTTCGCCAGCGCCACCACCTCGTCCACGAGTTCCTTCTTGTCGCCGTTGATGCGGATCTGGTCGAGCAGGAAGCCGACCTTGCGCCGCGCCCAGATTTCCTCGACGAAACCCTTGTCGTCACCGGTCTTCTCCGGGAACGTCAGCTCGTAAACGAACTCCCTGTTCTGCATGCCGATCGCGCCGCTGAGCCGAATCGCCGTCGGCCCCTTGCCGGTGTAGCGGCCCAGAACCACCAGCTGCTGATTGTGGAACAGGTCGGGCAGTTCCGCCGGATAGACCTCCGCGAAGTGGACGTCGTTCGTCGTGGCCAGTTTCAGGTTCGTCAACACGGGGTGGGTGATCTTGCTGTAAAGGCCGCTGACCTTGACCGAGATGTCCTCGGACGGACGGACGTAGGTGGCCACGGCCCGCGTCTGCTCGGCGAGCTGGTCGAGCATCGTGGCGTTGACATCGTCGCCGACGCCGAAGGTGAAGATGCGCGTGTTGGCCGTGTTACGGGCGGCGACGTTTTTGAGGATCTTGTCGGGATTCGTCTCGCCGATGGTCGGCTGGCCGTCGGTGAAGAAAACGATGGCAAAGGTCCGGCCGGGGTCGTTGCTGCGCATCTGCAGGGCCGCGGCCAGGGCGTCGTTGATGGCGGTGCCGCCGGTCGCTTCCAGGCCATCGACCCATTTATGCGCCTGGGCCAGTTGCTCCGCGGAAGCGTCGAGCAGGTTGTCGCGGTACTTGTTGACCGTGGTGGCGAAGTGGATGAGGTTGAAGCGGTCCTTCGGGCCGAGGTTCTCCAGACAGAATTTCATGGCTTTCTTCGCCTGGTCCATCTTTGGGCCGCGCATGCTGCCGGACGTGTCGAGCACCATGACCATGTCGCGCGGCACCTCGGATTCCTTGCCGAACTCCACCTTCGGCGTCACCAGGAGCATGAAGTAACCGTTCTCGGTACTGATCGGCCGATGCGTCAACGCCGTCAGGCCGACGTCCCTGTCGCCGAGTTGGTAGAAGAGCTGGAAATCCTTGTCGAGCAGGCCCTGGTTGCGCTCGAAGTTGACGGCCACTTCCTTGTCGTTGGCGCGCTTGAGGGTGATGGCGTGGGTGGGGCTGTAGACGTTCTGGACGGCGTGCTGCGAGCGGATGGTGGCGCTGATGCTGAAAGTTTCGAGAGTGCTCGTTGCCTTGCCATCGGTCTTGAGCGGGTAGACGTAACCGATCAGTTCGCCCTCGCGCGGCGTGACCGCGGTGTAGCGCAGGCTGACCTTCTGGTCGCCCTTGGCCGGAATGGGGAAGACGCGCATGCGGAGGAGATTGTTCCCCATGTATTCGAGGAGGCCGGGGTCCTGGGTGCGGCGGACGATGGACGTGTAGATCTCGCGAGCCTTGTCCGCCTCGACGAGTTCGCCCTTCACTTCCTTGTCGCCAACCCACATGGTAAAGCGATTGACGCTGGCGCCCTTCGGCACTGGAAAGATGTAGGTGGCCTCGAGGGCGCGGTCGGTGTGGTTGCGGAAGGTCTGCTCGACCTGAGTGACGGAGACCTGTTCGTCGATGGCGATGTGGACCTTGTGGTTGAGCATCGCCAGCGGCGGGATGGTCTTTTCCTCGGGAATCAGCAGGCCGTGGGCCTGGGCCAGGCCGCTGCAAACCAGCAGCGCGGCCAGTACGGGCAGGTAACGTCGCATGGCATCCCCTTTCCTGAAAATGGGCGCAAGGGCACTCTCCCGCAGAACAGACGAATGGCGCGACGATTTTGATTGCCGAGGCGGCGTGCGGCAAGGGATTGTTACACGGTTGTTACAGATCTTCCCAAGTCGTCGCGTGAATAGCTCGGGCCAGGATGGTCCCCAAGCGGGGCCAGTGCCGAGGACAGACATGGGGCAGGCTGAGTAAACCGGGCGGGGCCGGCAGACACTGCGGATCTCAGAAACCCTGCCCGCGCTGCCGGCGGCGTGCGGCGACCATTGGTCCCTGGCCCGAGAATCTCGGGGGAAGAGGTGTCTCCGAAGCGTCTCCTCCGCCGATCCTTTCTCCTGGCAGCGGCGCTCGGCGACACACACCGTCTGGTCGTCGGCCGTCGCGGCTAACCGCTCGCGCATGGACGGAACGGGAGCGGCGCCCTGGTCCCTCGTGTCGGTCTCGGATCGCCGGCAGTGTGTACGGTCCCACATCCCGGGTAGTGGGGCAACCGTGCCGCTGCGGCATCCGTGCCGACGCTCGTCTGGACCGTTGAGAAGCTGCAGCGCAGCGGTCCGGGTGGAAGCGAGGGCTATTTCCTGCCCACCTTGTTTGCCGATCCGTCACACAGGCGTATCCCGGACTCGGAGATGGCCTCACCGATGCGCCCGTCGGCGGCCGACGGTATCTTCCGAGTACGGGACGCCCGTGTTATTCCGCGCCCTGCAAGTCGGTCCGCAGTTGCTGCAAACCCCGCTTGATGAGTCCAGCCACCGCGGCGCGGGTGCGGCCGAGGTGCTCGGCGATTTGTACCAGCGACCAGCCGTGCCAGTGCTGCAGGACCAGCGCCTCGCGCTGGGCTTCCGGCAAACGCGCCAGGGCGACGGCCAGGCGCAGCCCCTGTTCGTTGCGTTCTGCCTGCTGGCTCGGCGAGGACTGATCGGCGGCCAACCAGGCGTCGAGTCGGGCTGACGATTCTTCCAGTGCCGCTTCCAGCGAGCGCTCGCGCGCCAGGTCGCGCTTCCCGGTCGCCAGTTTGCGCAGCTCGTCGGCGAGGTTGTTGGCGAGAATGCGGCGCAGCCAGGCCAACTCCTGGGCCGGCTGCGCGAAGCTCGGCCGGCTGCGGTATGCCTCCAGAACACTTTGCTGCACCACCCCCGACAGATCGATCTTGCTCCGCAGTGCCGGCTCGAGATGCACGCGGGCCAGAGCCTGGAGATAATCGCGCCAGCGCTGGGCCTCCTGCTCGCGATCCATGACAGGTACCTGACAATCAAGAGCGTGAAACCGCCGATCCCGCGCATTTTACTGATGCGGGGCCGCGCCTCAAGCAGAATCGGGATTCTGCGAACACGGATCTCTTCCCTGCGTTCCCCGGGTTTGCCGCGGCGCTGTGGTATGTGCGCCCCACCTTCTCGGCAGCTCCCATGCTCGCACCACTTCCCTCTTGCCAGGCCTGGACCTCTACTGAGAGGGCCCAACAAAGGGAGGATACCTCCTTGGAGCGCGGCCGGGCCGGCAGCGCTCCGGGGGCTCCGACTCCGGTGTGGCCGGTTGTTTGCTCTTGATTCCCTCCGCGCTGCTTTCCAGAATGGGCCTTGATGCCACCGCTGCCGCAAGGCGATGAACACCAGCAACCAGGGATGAGGAGGGCACGGAGCCTATGCAAAAAGACGTGCCGCGGGTGATCGGCGTCCCCAAGGAAATCAAGACGGACGAATACCGCGTCGCCCTGATCCCGGTCGGCGTCGAGGAACTGACGCGGGCCGGGCACAAGGTCCTCATCCAGAGCGGGGCAGGGCAGGGGAGTGGCATCAGCGACGAGCAGTACGCCATGCATGGCGCCGAGATCCTGCCTACCCCTGAAGAGATCTGGAAACGCGCCGATCTCATCATCAAGGTCAAGGAGCCGTTGCCGGGGGAGTGGCCGCTGCTTCGCGCCGGACAGATCGTCTTCACCTACTTCCACTTCGCCGCCGATGAGGCGCTGACCCGCGCCGTCCTCCAGTCGGGTATCACTGCCATTGCCTATGAAACCATCCACGATGCGAAAGGCTCTCTGCCGCTGCTGACGCCGATGAGCGAGGTGGCCGGACGCATGAGCATCCAGGAAGGGGCGAAGTTCCTGGAACGACCGTTCGAGGGCCGCGGCATCCTCCTCGGCGGCGTGCCGGGCGTGCTGCCCGCCAGCGTCGTCATCCTCGGCGGCGGCATCGTCGGCGCCAACGCGGCCAAGGTCGCCGCCGGACTGGGCGCCAACGTCACCATCCTCGACGTCAACCTCGATCGGCTGCGCTACCTCGACGACGTCATGCCACGCAACGTGACCACCCTCTTCAGCGATCGGCATAACATCCTCGATTGCCTGGCGCGGGCCGACCTGGTGATTGGCGCCGTGCTCATTCCGGGAGCGCGGGCGCCGCGCCTGGTGCGCCGCGAGGACCTGAAACGCATGCCGCCGCGCGCCGTCATCATCGACGTGGCCATCGACCAGGGTGGCTGCGTCGAGACGGCCCGGCCGACGACGCACAGTCAACCGACGTACATGGTGGACGACATCGTCCATTACTGCGTGACGAACATGCCGGGCGCCGTCGGCCGGACCAGCACCTACGCGCTGACGAACGTGACGCTCCCTTACGCGCTCCAGCTGGCGAACAAGGGACTGGACCGGGCAATCCGCGAGAACGCGGGACTGCGCCAGGGAGTGAACATCCGCCAGGGACGGGTGACGAACCAGGCGGTGGCTGAGACGTTCGGACTGGAATACGCGCCGGCGGGTGAGGGGTGATTGGGCCAAGGTTTCGACGGCGGGGCGCCGATACTTTGTATTGTAAAGTAATTTGTGCTATGCTATGGGAGGTCGTGTAGCAGCGGAGTGCGCGGCCCGCGCTCTGCTGTGCGTCGCGGCTACACGAATCCCTTGCAGCAAGGAGGCTGCGATGCCATGGACTGCCCGCCGCTGGTTGGCCGTTGGCCTACTCCTGGCGCTGTGCGGCTTCCTCTTCTTCTATGGACTGGCAGCCGGCGACCTGTATCGCACGGAGAACCTGCGCGCCCTCATCGCCGCTGACTTCCTGCGCAGCGGCGATTGGCTGGTGCCGCGCCAGTACGGTGAGCCGTTGCTGACGAAGCCGCCGGGCATGTACGCCGCGATCGCCCTGTTGAGCTGGCCGTTCGGCGGCGTCAGTACCTGGACGGCCCGACTGCCGTCGGCGCTGGCGGCGACGCTGACGGTCTTTCTCTTCTACTGGTACTTCGGCCGGCAGCTTGGCTGGCGCGGAGGGCTCGTCGCAGCCTGTCTGCTGCCCGCCTCGGTAATGTGGCTGGACAAGGTGCCGACCGCGGAGATCGACGTTTTGCAGGTGGCGTGGGTGACGGCAGCGATCGTGTTCTTCCTGCGGGCCGAGGAGGGGGAAGAGAATCTTGAGTTGAAAGGAGATGAACTCAATACTCAAAACGCAAAACGCATTACTACCTGTTGGTGGCTCGCCGCACTCCTCTGCGTCGCCGGCGGCTTCCTGACCAAGTGGACGGCGCCGGCGTTCTTCTACGGCATGATGCTGCCGCTGTTATGGTGGCGCGGCCGACTGCGGTTCCTCTTCCGTCGCGGCCACCTGCTCGGCGTTGCCGTCGCCGCTGGGGTCTGCCTGGGCTGGGCCGCGCTGGCGGTGCATCAGGTCGGGTGGAACGTCTTCTATGAAACAGTCAGCCGCGAGGCCCTGCAACGCCTGTCGCCGAGCCATCACCTGCGGGCCCTCCAGGAACTGTCGGCCGACCATCAGCCCAAGGTCTATCCATGGGTGGCCGTGCTCCTGTACCCGTTCCGCACCCTGGCGACGAACCTGCCCTGGTCGGCGTTCGCCCTCGTGGCGCTGTGGCCGGGCTTCGCCAAGCTGTGGGACGAGCGTGGCCGGCGCCTGCTGCAAGCCTTGCACTGCTGGGCGTGGCCGAACCTGCTCTTCTGGAGCGTCATCCCCGAGCACGCCCAGAGACACAGTTTCCCGCTGTTCCCGGCCCTGGCCGGACTGGCGGCGCTGGTCTGGCTCGCCTGGCTCGACGGCCGCTTGCGCTGGCCGCTGCCCCGCGTACCGGCGCGGATTGTCCTCGGCGGACTGCTCGGCCTGTGGCTGGCGGTCAAGATCGTCTTTGTCGAGGTGGTGGTGCCGGCGCGGAACAGCGGCCGCGCGCCGCGCGCCAAGGGCGAAGAGCTGGCCGCCATCGTGCCGTCCGGAGAGCCGCTCTACGTCTTTCGGCTCAAGGACGAGGGCATCATGTTCTACTATGGCCGCTGCCACCCCGTCCGCGACGCAGGACCGCCGGTGCGGCGCCGTCAAGGGGTGCCCGATTTGCCCTCGCAACGTGAACCTCTGTACTGTATTCTGGACGAGGCCGAGTGGAAGACGTTTACCGAACTGGCCCCACGATTTCCCGACGGGACCTTCGCGCCGCTGCTGCACCTGACCGATGAGCAGGGCGCGCCGATTGTGCTGGTGAAGGTTGCGAAACCGTCCGACGGTTTCGCTCATTTGCAGGAGGGGTCGCTCCCATGAATGCGCCGCTAGTTCCCGAAGGGACGCATGTCCTCACCGTCAGCGAACTGACGCGCCAGGTCAAGGACGTGGTCGAGGGCGGCTTCCCCTGCGTCTGGGTTGCGGGCGAGTTGTCGGGCTACAAGAAACACACCTCGGGCCATCACTACCTTACGCTCAAGGACAAGGATTCCCGGCTCGACGCGGTGATGTATCGCGGCGTCGCGCTGCGGCTGAGGTTCGACCCGCGCGACGGCATGGAGGTCATCGTTCGCGGCCGGCTCAACGTCTACGTGCCGCAGGGCAAATACCAGTTGTCCGTCGAGGAACTGCACCCGAAGGGGATCGGCGCCGTGGAATTGGCGCTGCGGCACCTGAAAGAGAAACTATTCCTCAAGGGCTACTTCGATCCGCAGCGGAAGAAACAGCTGCCGCGCTATCCGCGCCGCATCGTGCTGGTGACTAGCCCGACCGGGGCGGCAGTGCGCGACATGCTGGAGATCCTGGGCCGGCGCTGGCCGCTGGCCGAGGTGTGGATCTGTCCGGTGCCGGTGCAGGGCGAGGGCGCCGCCGCGAAGATCGCCGAAGCCATCCGCCGGCTGAACCGCCTGCGCGACATCGACGTGTTGATCGTCGGCCGCGGCGGCGGCAGCCTCGAAGACCTGTGGGCCTTCAACGAGGAGTGCATCGCTGACGCCATGTTCGCCTCGCGCATCCCCGTGGTCAGCGCCGTTGGTCACGAGATCGACCATACTATCGCCGACGAGGTGGCCGACCTGCGCGCGGCGACGCCGAGCGAGGCGGCCGAGAAGGTGGTGCCGGATCACCTGGAGGAACTGGAGGGGTTGCGCGGCCTGGAAGGGCAGCTGCGGGCGTTGCTGGTGCAGCGGCTGAACCAGGCCCGCCAGACCTTCGACGACCTGGCCCGGCGGCGCTGTTTTCGGTTGCCGCTGGAGCGCCTGCGCGACGAGGAACGCCGGCTCGACGACCTGGGCGAACGCCTGCAGCGGGCGCTGAAGCAACAGGTCGCGCTGGCAAAGCAGCGCGTCGAGGATCGAGCCGGCCGGCTGGGATCGCTGAGCCCCTTGAATGTGCTGGCGCGCGGCTATAGCCTAACACGCACGGAAGCCGGCCGGCACGTGGTCCGCAGCCCCGAACAACTGCTGCCCGGGGACCGCCTGGTGACGGTGGTCCAGCATGGGCAAATCATCAGCCGGGTGGAACAATTGCAAGGACCGACTGCCCCGGCCGCTTTCTGAGCCGTCATGGACGACTGTCTCCTGGCGTGGAGTGCGCATGACTACCTCCCAAGATTCGCTGACCTTCGAGCAGGCGCTGGCCGAACTGGACCGCATCGTCCACGAACTGGAGGACGGTACGATCGGCCTCGAGGAATCGTTGACCCGTTACGAGGATGGTGTCGGCCTGCTGAAGCGGTGCTACGCGCAGCTGCGCGAGGCGGAGCAGAAGATCCTGCTGCTAACTGGTGTGGACGAGGAGGGACAGCCGATCCTGCAGCCGTTCCAACCGGCGGCCGATGTCCGGCGGTTGCCGAGGAAAACGTAGCGAGTCGCTCGAGGGTTCGCGCTCATTAAGAAAGACCGCCAATCCGTAAGCGGCAAGAATGTGGATGGACCTCCCTTGAACGACGACCTGCAACGGTACATGCGAGACAGGCGGGTCCTGGTGGACGCCCATCTGGGCGCGGTGCTGCGTTCGCGTCCGGGTTGTCCGGCAGGACTGCTGGAGGCGATGCGTTACAGCCTGCTCGCTCCCGGCAAACGACTGCGGCCGCTGCTCGTGATCCTCGCCGCCGAAGCCTGTGGCGGTAGGGAGCAGGCCGCGCTGCCGGCCGCCGGCGCCGTCGAGATGATCCATACCTATTCGCTGATCCACGACGATCTGCCGGCGATGGACGACGACGACCTGCGCCGCGGCCTGCCGACGTGTCACAAGAAGTTCGGCGAGGCCTTGGCTATCCTGGCGGGCGATGCGCTGCTGACGATGGCATTTCAGGTGCTGGCGGAAGGTTATCCGCCGGCAACGGCGGCGGCGTGCTGCCGGGAGTTGGCGCACGGGGCAGGGGCCTGCGGCATGGTCGGCGGCCAGGTGGACGACCTCGCCTGGGAGAAACGCGGCGGCACGCTGGGCGACCTGGAAGCGCTGCACGCCCGCAAGACCGGCGCGCTCTTTCGTGCCTGTCTGCGCATGGGCGTGGTGGTCGCGCAGGGCGAACGGCCGCGCGGCGCCGAGTCGGCGCTCCTCGAGGCACTCGATGCCTACGGCCGCTGTTTCGGGCTGGCCTTTCAGATTACCGACGACCTGCTCGACGTCGAGGGCGACGCTGCTCAGACGGGCAAGCGGGTGCAGAAGGACGCGGCCCGAGGTAAACTGACGTATCCGGGCTTCCTCGGCGTCGCCGAGAGCCGCGCTCGGGCCGAGCGCCTGTGCCACGAGGCACAGCAGCACCTGGCGCCGCTCGGTCCCAACGGTGAACGTCTGGCGGCGCTGGCGCAGTATCTCTGTGCGCGGGATCGATGAGGGTCGTTTGCGGCTTGGCGGTCTGTTTTTCCGCTAACCCGCAAGCGGCGGAGGACCTATTCATGACCACACCTCTGTTGCCCGGCATCGCGTCACCGGCCGACCTGCAGCGGCTGAGCGACGCCCAGCTGCTCCAGTTGGCCCAGGAGATGCGCGATGAGCTGGTGCGTGTGCTCAGCATTCGCCCGGCCCACTTCGCCAGCAACCTGGGCGTGGTCGAACTGTGCCTGGCGCTGCACCTGACCTTTGACTTCACGCGCGACCGCCTCATCTGGGACACAGGCCATCAGATTTATCCGCACAAACTCATCACCGGACGTTACCCGCGCTTCGATACGATCCGCACGCGCGGCGGCCTGATGGGCTATCCCAATCCCGCCGAGAGTCCCTACGACCTCTTCATGACCGGCCATGCCGGCTGCAGCGTCTCGTGCGCCCTTGGCCTGAAGATCGGCGACGACTTGCTCGGCCAGAGCGATCGCCACAGTGTCGCGGTCATCGGCGACGGCGCGTTGCCGTCGGGCATCGTCTTCGAGGCGCTCAACAACGCCGGCGGTCTCAACAAGAACCTGCTCGTCATCCTCAACGACAACAAGATGTCCATCTGTCCGCGCACCGGTGCCCTGTCGCGGGCCCTGGATCTTGCCCGCTTGACGAACCTGTATCAGGACTCGAAGCGTCAGGTGCATCACCTGTTGTCGCGGGTGCCGTTGCTGGGCGGCATGGCGAACCAGGCGCTCGAACAGATGCGCGACGGCGTCAAGGCGTTGCTGCGCGGCGGCATGCTCTTCGAGGAACTCGGCTTCCGCTATATCGGCCCGATCGACGGCCACGACCTCGGCGGCCTGCGCCGCTGGTTGCGCGATGTCCGCGATCAAAAGGGCCCGATCCTGCTACACGTCCTGACCGAGAAAGGCCACGGGGTCCCTCAGGCGAGCGCCGACCCGGTGACGTACCACACGCCGCCGGTCTTCGAGAAGGTCGGGCCGGAGCGAACGATCCTGTCGCTGAAGCGCGGCGGCGCAAAGGGGTACACCGACGCTGTCTCGGCCGCCATTTACAAGGCGCTGCAGGACGATCGCCGCGTGACCGTCATCACGGCCGCCATGTGTCAGGGAAACAAGCTGGAGAAGGCGCGGGCCGACTTTCCCGACCGCTTCTTCGACACCGGCATCTGCGAATCGCACGCCGTCGCCTTCGCCGCCGGCCTGGCCAAGACGGGCGTTCGGCCGATCGTTGCCATTTACTCGACGTTCCTGCAACGAGCGTTCGACCAGCTGTTCCAGGAGGTGGCGTTACAGAACCTGCCGGTGACGTTGTGCCTGGACCGCGCCGGCCTCACCGGCCCCGACGGTCCGACGCATCACGGCGTCTTCGATACGCCGTACCTGCGGCTGTTCCCGAACATGGTTGTCATGGCTCCCGGCGACGAGGCGGATCTGGCGCCGATGCTGGAGTTCGCCCTGAAGCACAACGGCCCGGCAGCGCTGCGTTATCCGAAGGCAAACCTGGAGAAAGTGGAGCGGCCGGCGGTGCCGGTCGAGTTGGGCCAGGCGGAGGTCCACGATTGGGGTGATGACGGCGTCCTGCTTGTATTCGGCAGCCTGTTCCCGACGTGCGTGAAGGCGGCGGAGAAGCTGCGGCAGGAGGGGTTGCAGATCGGCGTCATCAACGCGCGCTTCGCCAAGCCGCTCGACAGGACGACGATCCTGAAGGCGGTGGAGGAACTGCCGTTGGTGGTGACAGTGGAGGAGGGGACGCTGGAGGGCGGTTTTGGTAGCGCAGTACTGGAGGCGGCGAACGCGGCCGGCCTTGACACACGGCGGATCGTGCGCCTGGGCATTCCGGATCGCTTCATCGAGCACGGCGAACGCGCCGAACTGCTGGCCGACCTGGGCCTGGACGTGAACGGCATCTGCGCGAACGTGCACCAGGCGCGCACTCCGAAAGAGGAAATGGCGCGGCGCCTGGCCTGACAGCCGTTTACGGCTTGGCGGTTGCTCTGTCCGCCAAGCCGCAAGCGCCTCAACGGATGGGAAAAATGCGTATCTTCGTCCTGGGCAACGGCACTCGTCCCGGCGTGTCGGAGGAGGCCGATCGGTTGCTGCCGTTGCTGCGGCAACACTGCGAGGTCGTCGTCTTCGACCTGCAGCAGACAAAGGACCTGTCCAGCGCGAGCGCCGACCTGGCCCTGGTGCTCGGCGGCGACGGTTCCATCCTCCGCGCCGCCCGGCAGATGGGCTATCATCAGGTTCCCGTCCTCGGCGTCAACCTCGGCAAGCTCGGCTTTCTCGCCGACCTCCATTCGGAGGAGGTGCGTAGCTGTCTGCCGCAAGTGCTGCGCGGCGAGTATCGCGTTTCGCAGCACGTCATGTTCGAGTGTCTCGTCACGGAGGAGGGGAAGGCCGAGATGCTCGGCCCATTCCTGGGCTTGAATGAAGTGGTGGTCCACGCCGGCCCGCCGTTCCACATGATCGACCTCGATCTGGAGGTGGACGGCGAAACGGTATCGCGTTTCAGCGGCGACGGTCTGATCGTCGCCACGCCGGTTGGCTCGACGGCGCACAGCCTGTCGGCGGGGGGTCCGATCCTCGGCCAGGAACTGCCGGCGTTCGTCATTACCCCGATCTGTCCGCACACGCTGACGAATCGTCCGCTGGTCGATTCGGCGGACAAGACGTACATGATCGTGGTGCGACGGGCGACGGAGGGGACGACGCTGATCGTGGACGGGCAGGAGAACATTCCGATGACGGCGCAGCATCGCATCACGGTACGGCGGGCGCCGGTGAACTTCATGCTGGCGAAAGTGCCGGGGCACAGTTATTACCAGACGCTGCGCGACAAATTGCGCTGGGGCAGCGGGCCGAATTACCGGGTGGAGCCGCGCGGGACGTGAGCCTCATTGTTCCTCCGCCTGGCGTGTGCTGCCATCCGATTGGGTGGACGGCGTCTTGAGAGTCTGTTCCGGAAGCCCCCTGGTTCGTGGCGACGGGC
>JRHI01001022.1_pt1 | contig 26417 bp, 22 predicted proteins | sample 215371 | NCBI WGS metagenome assembly JRHI01 (sample SAMN02929681, study PRJNA255918) | sediment metagenome | biome: cave system; feature: Ice Cave; material: Sediment; isolation source: sediment from deep within a dark volcanic ice cave with no known source of... ...
TCAGGCTTACCAACACGGACACTAATGTGGTTGTGCGCACGGTGACGACCGAGTCCAATGGCGATTACTCTGCTCCCCTTTTGCCCATTGGACACTACACCGTTGCGGTCGAGGCGCCAGGATTTAAGAAAGCCGTGCAGACCGGAATTGAGCTGAACGTCAACAGCAAGTTGACGATTAGCCCCACGCTGGAGTTAGGCCAGGCTCAAGAAACCGTGACGGTGGAAGCGAGCCCGTTGCAGGTGGAGCTGCAAAGCGCGACGGCCTCGGGACTCATTTCAGGTACTCAGATCCGCGAGCTTTCGTTGAATAATCGCAACTACACGCAATTAGTAGCTCTGATGCCTGGTGTTTCGTCGACGCAGGCAGATCAAGCTTACGTGGGGTTGACGAACCCGCTGTCGGGTGGTTTCAATCTCTTGGGCCTTTCCATAAATGGACAACGCGCAAGCGCGAACAATTGGACCGTGGATGGAGCCGATAACGTGGACCGAGGATCCAACTTCGGGTTGCTGACTACTCCGAGCGTGGACTCGATTGCTGAAGTGAAGGTATTGCGCAGCAATTACAACGCTGAATTTGGGCGTAGCGCGGCAGGACAAGTCAACGTGATTACCCGCTCGGGAGGAAGTACGTTTCATGGCGGCGCGTACGAATTCTTTCGAAACGACGTGCTTACCGCAAATACCGTCCTCAACAAAGCGCGAAAAGTTCCCACGCCTCGCCCGCCTTTGCGCTACAACAACTTCGGCTGGACCCTCGGGGGGCCGGTATACATCCCTGGCATTTACAACACGAGCAAGGACAAGACTTTCTTCTTTTTCTCTCAAGAGTTCCGACGGGTAACCACGTACAGTTCCTTTTTTGCATCCGTCCCGACCGCCGATGAGCTAAAAGGAACTTTTACGAACGATGTTTGCATCAAGTTTAACGCCGACAATACGTGCAAGACATACGGCAAACAAGTGACCGACTTCAGCCCAACCGCCCAGGCTTACGTGAAAGATATCTACTCCAAGACCCGCCTGGCTACCGACGCAACCCACCAGGTATTTAACCGCTTCCGAACGATGTCTAATTTCCGCCAGGAAGCGGCAAAGATTGACCACGTATTCGGGCCGCGCTTAAGCTTTTATGGGCGGTACCTGCATGACTCGATTCCTACGGTAGAGCCCCTCGGCTTGTTCTCATTCACTCCGTTGCCGGGCGTCGGCGAGACGGCCTCCAATGCCCCAGGTTGGAGCGCGGTAGCGCGTGCCACGGCGACTCTTACGCCTACCTGGCTCTTGGAAGGGGGTTACAATTATTCTTATGGGGCTATCGTCAGTACAGTTACCGGGCTTCTGAACCCGGCCAATTCTCCGGACATCAAAGTGAACCTTCCCTTCAAGGCAACCCCAGGGCGACTTCCTTCCCTCAGCTTTACGGGGCCGCCTTCCGATATCGGCAGCTTCGGTCCGTATCAGGACTACAATCGCAACCACCAAGTCTACGGTAACTTGACCAAAATTTCTGGCCGACACACCATGAAGTTTGGCGCCACCTACTATCACTATCAGAAGACCGAGAATAGTGGCGGCAACGCGGGTTCTTTTACGTTTGACACCAGCGGAGCAAAGTTTCCTACGGGAGTAAACCCCGATGTAATTAATTTTCAACAGAACTTTGCTAACTTTCTTCAGGGGCGCGCTTTACGATTTTCGCAAGCCTCACAGGATCTTTTTCCTGACGTGCGCGCCAATCAAATCGAAATTTTTGGTCAGGATCAGTTCCGTATCCGTCCGAAGTTTACGCTCAGCTATGGAGTGCGCTATTCCATTTTCCGCCAGCCGAGCGATGCCAGTGGGAAGCTGACGAATTTCGATCCAGGCTTGTACGACCCAGCAAAGGCCCCTTGCATCAGCAACGCTGGATTGATAGACAACGCCGATCCAAAGTGCTCGCGTTCAACGACGTTCGACCGATTGAACGGAATAGCCATTGCCGGTAAGAACTCCCCATTTGGGAGCAAAGTCGCGAACGAAGACAACAAGAACTTCGCGCCGCGCATCGGAATCGCCTGGGATCCCTGGAATCGCGGGAAGACTTCGGTGCGGGCCGGTTATGGGATTTTCTATGACGCCAGTCTTTTTGGCACTGTCGAACAGAATATTTTTGTTAACCCGCCATACGTCCAGAGCGTGACTATCAATAACACACTTTTTGATGACCCTACGGCGGGTTCCCGGGTGATCTCGGCAGCGCCGCCTACCATCTACAGCAGAGTACCAACCCCTAACCACACCCCATACACACAGACGTGGAGCTTGGATGTTCAACAGGAAGTCGCAAAAGGGTTTCTTGTAGACGTCGGATACTACGGAAGCAAAGGCACGCACCTGCTTGGGGCCATAGACATTAATCAGCCACGAGTGGGAGACTACATCAAGGCGGGGATTGGAACCGCCGACTCGGGTATCACGGGTACGGACACCGTTAAATTAAACCGTATTCGGCCATTCCTCGGATACGGTCCGATAAACGCCATCCGCAATCAATTTAACTCCAATTACCATTCGTTGCAGGCTTCGGCTGAGAAACGCCTCACTGGGAATTCGTTTATGGCGTTTGCCTACACTTGGTCGAAGTCCTTGACGGACAACCAGAGCGACCGCAGCACCGCGCCCCAGAATTCGTACGATATCCGCGCAGAGTATGGACCGTCCCCGCAGGACCGCACCCATATCTTCACCGCGAATTACGTATACGAGCTGCCCTTCTTCAAGTCACAGCAGGGCTTGATCGGGCATCTGGCGGGCGGCTGGGAAATTTCCGGCATCGTCACCTTGCAGTCAGGAACACCTCTGACGGTATTCGGTTTCCGAGGTGCTAGAATTGACCGCGCCGGCCAAGCGTGCCTTGGCGCCAGCCCGTGTTCAGTACGTCCCGACATGGTGGCCGATCCCAATAAGGGCGCTCCGCACACTTTCGACCAGTGGTTTAATACTTCTGCGTTTGTGGATGTGCCAAAAGGCCAGGCGCGTCCTGGCACGGCTCCCCGCGGCGCCGTTCGTGGCCCAGGTCACCAACGGTGGGACTTCTCGCTCTTTAAGAACATAAAATTTACCGAGAGATTGCATGCGCAGTTCCGGGCGGAAGCGTTCAACGYATTTAACCATACCAATCCTCTGGCCATTGGAACCACACTTGGAACTTTTAACTACGGCAAAGTCATCAGCACGCGCGATCCCCGCATTATGCAACTGGGACTGAAGGTGAACTTTTAACTAGTTCCCGCTACAAGATTAACAACTGAAAGAGGAAAGGGCGGCCGTTCGAAACGCCGCCCTTTTACTTTTGCAGTAGAGTTTGCTTGTGGAGCTGAGAGCCCAGTCTACTGGGCGATGCCCAGATAATGCATAGTGCGATGGCGTATTTGTCCTACTTGGCGATTCAGAAAGTGTTGGCGTTCGAGGAAGGGAAACACCGGCGAGCGCCGATGCGACAGCCGATTGAGCGCGAGACTCAGGCGAACATCGCGGCGCGCGTACTTCAATCCCGTGTTGAGTGTTTCCACCGCATCTTCGCGGCGCCCTGCCACTAAATAAACTTCCGCGAGATTTAGATAAAGTTGCGCCTGGTTGCGCTTCATGCGTACTGCCGTATCGCACAATTGCTCCGCCTCAGCCCATTTGCGTTCGGCCCGCGCCATAACTACGCCCAAATACGAGCGGTAATAGGGATTGTGCGCGTCCAGCTCCACCGCCTTGCGCATGTGCGGCAGCGCCTTGCCGGCATAGTTGTCCCGCAACAACGTCAGCGCTTGTTTGAACTCACGAAAAGCTTCGGTGTCAATCATGTTTGGATTCTCCCCCAATGCGCCTTGCCACACAGATCTCGCGATCCGGCCCGCAGTAGGCGCGTATGAATTTTTGATAGTGTGAGGACACGAATTTAAAATGCTTGAAAAGGCCTTGCGGCTTGAGAAGAAGCTGTGCTTGAGCCCCCATTGCGACCTCGGCAAAAAGCTTAGAACGCTCCAGACGCTATGGCTACTGCACTAGGGGACAGTCTTGGGACAGTGGGCCGCTCGATGGATGCTGCGATCGAAGAACAGGCCCATCGTACCAGCAGCAATGAGTCCGCATGCCACGAAACGAGCGCGGGCTGATTTCTACCCGCGACGCCACTTTTTCAAATCGCGCTCGACCTCCGCCGCCATGCTTTTCACACCACCGCGCAGCCAGTTTCGCGGGCGTTTGCCAAGGTCTTTGCGAACGGCAGGCATTGCCGATGCGCTCGCCAAATGAACGTTGGCTGTTTCCCAGCCCATCGAATACAGCAATCGAGTTTCATCGCGACGTTCCGGAAGCGAGCTCAATTCGATGCGCGAGCAATCCGGCGCCAGCCGCCGCACGATCCATGGCTCCGAATAACGCACGCAGGGGTCGGGTACGCGCACAGCCTGAGAAATAAGTTTAGGGCTCAGGATGAGGACGTGGCGTTTGGCGCCGCTGGCCCAAATGCATGCCGAAGGACGCACGCCTTTCGCTTCACGCGCGATATATCCGCCCCGCCAATCTGCCAACGCGACGATGCGGGGATGTCCGAGGCTGCCCAATCCAGCGATGCGCCGCCGCAACGAATACTCCATTCCTTTTTCCGGCAGCGTATCCTCAATGAGTTTCTTCGCTTCCCGCGGAATCTCCACCGCGATTTTCGGCAGCCTGTTCATCCGAGCCCAGAAATTTACGGGATCGCGCAGTTCATTGAGGGCCATTTTGCGAAGCCAGCGATGATCTTCGGCGAGCACAAAAGCCTTGCCGCCGGCTCGAAGGGAATCGCGATAGCCGTCTTCGATGGCCGCGCACGCTTTGCTGGAACGTATCGAAAGGTCGTCGGTGGCAATCGCGAGATGCGCGCTCGTGGCCAGCCGCACCAGGTCGGCCGTATATGCAAACGGAAACACTTCGTCAAAATCATTGACGCCCCAAATCAACCGCCCTTCGACGTCGCGCCATGTGCCGAAATTCTCGACGTGCAGATCGCCAATCGCAAGCACCTTGGGAGCCCCGGAAAGATCAGGGCAAATTTTTGGCCACAGTTGCGCCCAGCGATAAAAAGTTGCGCGAAGAAATGTAAATGGGGATACCCCCATCTCGACGTGTTTGTACTTGATGTCATTGGGAACGAGATTTAAGTGGCCGGCGAGCCATTGCTCGAAATCCTGCGTCGCTTTTTGAATTTTCATGTTTGGGCGGGTTTTCTAAAGGCTTTGCTTAAGAAGAGAGAGCGCCCTGCGTCTGAACGCGATAGGGCGCGCCATCCGCGCCCCCAACGCGACTTTCATAAATGGAGAAGCGCGCGGCAAGCTCGGCGACCTCTTTGCGTACGCGTAGCTCGACGGCTGTGTCGCCCATGTGCGAGAGCACATCGGTGATCCACGCGCCGATCTGCTCCATCTCCGGCTCGCGCATGCCGCGCGTGGTTACGGAGGGGCTGCCCAGCCGTATGCCGCCGCCTTTGACCGGGGGAAGCGGATCGAACGGAATGGAATTTTTGTTTACGGTGATGCCGGCGCGGTCGAGCGCCTGCTCCGCGTCGCGCCCGCAGATTCCTCGGGAATGCAATTCAATCAGGAAAAGGTGATTGTCGGTTCCGCCGCTGACGATGCGGAAGCCCCGCTTTGAAACGGCGGCAGCCATCGCTTTGGCGTTGGCCAACACTTGCTTTTGGTATTCACGAAACTCCGGCTGCATCGCTTCTTTCAGGCACACGGCTTTGGCCGCGATGGTGTGCACCAGAGGACCGCCCTGAATGCCGGGAAAAGTGATGCGGTCGAGATCTTTTGCGTATTGCGCGCGGCACAGCACTAAGCCGCCGCGCGGTCCGCGCAGCGTCTTATGCGTGGTGGTGGAAATAAAATCAGCGTGGGGCACGGGCGTGGGATGCACGCCCGCAGCGACCAGTCCGGCAATATGCGCCATGTCCACGAAAAAAATCGCGCCAACCGACTTCGCGATTTTTCCCAGCCTCTCAAAATCAAAAATGCGGGCGTAAGCGCTCGCACCGGCCACCAGCATTTTCGGTTTATGTTCTTGCGCCAGCTTCTCCACTTCGTCGTAGTCGATAGTTTCCGTATCCTGGCGCACGCCATACGACGTGAACTTATACATTTTTCCGGAAAAATTCAGCGGATGCCCGTGTGTGAGGTGACCGCCGTGCGCGAGATTCATGCCCAGAACTGTGTCGCCCGGCTGCAGCATGGTCATATACACGGCGATATTCGCTTGCGTGCCGGAGTGCGCCTGAACGTTGGCATGTTCCACCCTAAAAAGCTCCTTCGCGCGGTCGATGGCAATCTGCTCGACCTTGTCGGCGAATTCGCATCCGCCGTAATAACGTTTGCCCGGATAGCCTTCGGCGTATTTGTTCGTGAAGATTGATCCCATCGCTTCGAGCACCGCCTCGGAGACAAGATTTTCCGATGGGATCAGCTCGATCCCGGTCGCCTGGCGGCGCGCTTCGTCGCGCAGTATCGCGGCAATTTCCGGGTCCACTTGGTCAAGGGAGAGGTTCATTCGAATATTTGCAGATGTATTTGAGGCAGTCATATCGCCAGGCTCACAGAGTGCATTTTTGTTAGACCGATGGAATCATACCAGAACGCCCGAAATCGCGGATAGCGCTTCAATACTGCCCCGGGCCGGGGGTGAGGAATTTCTGTTTCCTACCCAATTATGAGAAAATGGGCTGGAAAATCATGAGTACGTCAATCGGTAAACATGCCGCGCTGACGAGACCCGACGACTTCGGGAAATTGCTCGAAGAAGAGGGGATTCTTTTCGTTCAGCTGGACAAGATTGTGAACTGGGCGCGCAAGAGTTCCATCTGGCCCCTGGGCTTCGGGCTGGCGTGCTGCGCGATTGAAATGATGTCCATGGCGGCATCCCGGTACGACGTTGCACGGTTCGGGGCCGAGGTATTTCGGCCATCCCCACGGCAGGCCGATCTGATGATTATTGCGGGGCGCGTCTCCCAGAAAATGGCGCCGGTCATCAAGCTTCTCTATGCGCAAATGCCCGAGCCGAAATGGGTGATTTCAATGGGTGCTTGCGCCACGTCGGGCGGGGTCTTCAATAATTATGCGATCGTGCAGGGCGTGAATCAGGTTATTCCCGTCGATGTATACGTTCCGGGCTGTCCGCCGCGTCCGGAAGCATTGCTGTACGCCATCCTGCAGCTGCAAAAGAAAATCGAGTCCGAACGCGGATCGTTCAAGCGGGCTCTCAATATAGCCAGCTAGAATGGGCTCGATTGAGACCCGCCGATAACTCCGGCCGTGGCCTGAATCAGACAACGATGACGCTGTGGACGCCCTGGTCGTGGTATAAATTCTATCCTTACGGATATTTGAAATTTTCCCTGTGCCCGGCGCGTATAAGCAGTGACGGCCCGCGTGGACGGCCCGGACCTTTGGCTAACGATGCGTGACGAACTATGATTTCTTCCAATACCTCCATGCATGATTTGTCTTCCTTAAAGATCGATGATCGCTCACGACCGTCGCGCGGGGCCGGCAAGAAACTAAGTGTGTTTGCGGCCATCGTGGGCGCCTGCGTATTGCTGGCAGGCGCACTGTTTGCCTTTCGCACTCAAAAACCGGTGGTCGAGGTTGCGGCGGTCCGCGGAGGTAACGATGCAAAAGCGGGCGCGCTGCTCAACGCCAGCGGATACGTAACGCCGCGGCGGCGCTCGACGATTGCCGCCAAAATTACTGGACGCGTGACCAAACTCTTTTTCGACGAGGGCGCCCGCGTTACGGCTGGGCAGGTATTGGCCACACTCGACGATGCGGATGCGCGCGTGCGCCTAAATTCAGCGAAGGCCGAGCGCAACGCTACGTTTGCGGCCATCGAAGATCTGCAAGTAAATCTCGCAAATGGAGAGCGCGAGTTAAAACGCGCACAAGAGCTGCTCGATACGGGGGTAGGAACATCGCAGGCTGTCGATGTGGCGCGCACAGCGGTGTCCAGCTATCGCGCTCGGATCGCCTCCGCGAAGGAGCAGGTACACTCGGCAGACGCAAGAATTTCCGTGACCCAGCAGGATGTAGAAAACGCAACGATACGCGCCCCGTACGATGGCGTCGTGGTATCCAAAGACGCGATGGTCGGGGAGATGGTCTCGCCGAATTCCGCCGGTGGCGGTTTTACGCGAACCGGGATTGCGACAATTGTGGATATGAATTCGAATGAAATTGAAGTGGATGTAAACGAGTCGTATATCGCGCGCGTGATGCCTAAGCAGAAGGTGGTCGCGACTTTGGATGCCTATCCTGACTGGCAGATTCCCGCCAAGGTAAGGACCATCATTCCGACGGCGGATCGCCAGAAGGCCACCGTAAAGGTGCGCATTTCTTTTGACAAGCTGGATCCGCGAATTTTGCCGGACATGGGCGTCAAGGTGGCGTTTCTTGGCGAAGACGCGCCCAGGAAAACCGCCGACACTCCACCGAAATTGTTTGTACCGAAGCACGCCGTGCGCGATGACAATGGGCAAAAGGTGGTGTTACTAGTTCGCGGCGGCAAAATTGAGCGCCGCGCCATTCGGCTCGGCTCGCAACGCGGGGATGACGTGGAAGTGATCGCGGGGCTTGACACGGGCGACAGCGTAGTCGTGCAGGGGCCTGAAAGCTTGCATGAGGGGCAATCCGTCGAAATCAAGAAATAGAGGAGCTGCGATGGTCAGAGTCGATGGGCGAGGCGATCGAACAAGTCTGGTTTGTGTTCGCGGTCTTGACAAAAAATACTCGCGAGCCGGGGAAGAGATTCACGTACTGCAGGGCTTGAATCTCGACGTGGATAAGGGCGACTTTGTCGCCTTCATGGGGCCGAGCGGCTCGGGAAAGACTACTCTGCTCAATTTACTCGGCGGTCTTGACGTACCGTCGGCGGGCAGCATCACGGTGGCGGGCGACGAGATTACCAATATGTCTTCGGGGAAGCTAACGACATGGCGCGCGCGGCACGTGGGATTCATCTTTCAAATGTATAACCTCATCCCTGTATTGACCGCGTTTCAGAACGTTGAGCTGCCGCTGCTGCTTACCAAGCTCTCGAAAGCGGAGCGACGCCAGCATGTTGAGACGGCTCTAGGGGTAGTGGGGCTAACCGATCGCATGAATCATTACCCGCGGCAACTCTCCGGAGGACAGGAGCAACGCGTAACCATCGCGCGCGCAATCGTCTCGGATCCGACATTCCTGCTCTGTGACGAACCGACCGGCGACTTGGACCGCAAAAACGCCGACGAGATCATGGAGCTGGTTCATCGATTGGTGAAGCAATACAGGAAAACGGTGCTGATGGTGACGCACGATCCCTTGGTCGCGCGGCAAGCGGACACAACGCTGCACCTGGAAAAGGGATCGCTGGTGGAAGCAGGCCGTCTGCCGGGAGTTTCGGTGGGAGGTGCGGCATGAAATTTCGTGGATTGATATTTGCGAATCTCTTTCGCAAAAAGCTCCGTTTTGTTCTGACCATCGGCTCGTTCGCCGTGGCGCTATTTTTGTTTGGATTTCTTGGCGCGGTGAAAAGCGCTTTCAACCGCGGCGTGGATGTCGCTGGCGCCGACCGTCTGGTGATCGTCAATCGCACGACCATCATCCAGCCCATACCGTTGGCGTACCGCGACCGCATTATGCGTATTCCCGGCATTAAATCAATCACACATAACAACTGGTTTGGAGGCGTCTATCAGAAGGAGCAAAACTTTTTTCCACAGTTTGTAATCGACGTGGAGAATCATCGCAAAGTCTTCCCGGAACTGGAAGTGCCTGACGACCAATGGCAGACCTTCGCCAAGGATCGGCAGGGTGCGATCGTGGGAGCGCGAACCGCCAAGCGTTTTGGCTGGAAGATAGGCGACCGGGTGCCCATCAAGAGCACCATATTCGGGGGATCAAACACCTGGGAGTTTAATATTGACGGAATTTATCATGGCAAACGCCCCACGGACGATGAAACTCAATTCTGGTTCCAGTGGGACTATTTTCAGGAGCGCGTTCCCGAGCGCCTGAAAGGTAAAGCGGGCTGGTATATCCTGCGCCTCGAGAATCCCGATGATGCTCCGCGAATCGCGAAAGCCATTGACGCGGAGTTTGCCAATTCTCCTTACGAAACCAAGACCGAGACCGAATCAGCCTTCGCCGCGGGATGGGCCAAGCAATTTGGAAACATTGAATTTTTGATTGTGACCATAGGCAGCGTTGTGTTTTTTACATTGCTTCTAGTTACGGGAAACACGATGGCAATTTCGGTGCGCGAGCGCACCGCCGAGCTCGGTGTTCTAAAGGCTGTAGGTTATTCCGATCGCTTTGTGCTTTTTTTGGTGATGATCGAAGTTCTGTTTATAGCCGCGGTTGGCGGCGTGATTGGACTGGGTCTCGCAACGATCGCCATGCCCGTGCTCAATAACGTCCTGAATGGCTTGCTGCCTTACGTGCTTCTTTCCAAAAGCACGATTTTAGCAGGCCTGGGCTTTGCGCTTGTGGTCGGCATAGTTAGCGGTCTGCTGCCGGCCTTGGGAGCAATGCGGTTGCGCGTCGTGGACGCCCTGCGGAGAGTGTGACATGGCCATTCCAATTGTTTATAACTTGCGAAGTGTTCGAGTCCGATGGGCTTCGGCCGTGGTTGCGGTGCTGGGCATTGCCGGCACAGTCGGAGTTTTCATAGCCATGCTCTCGCTGGCCCGAGGCTTTAAGGCTACCTTGGTTTCCTCGGGCTCAACCGGAAATGCGATTGTTATGCGCGCCGGGGCGACATCGGAAATGATGGGAGTGGTGTCGCTTGATTCCGTGAAAGTGATTCAAGATGCGCCGGGAGTAGCGCGCTCGGCCGACGGCCCTCTGGTAACTCCCGAAGTCGTCGGAGTCGTGCCCTTCCCGCTGCGCTCGACCGGAACCGACGCGAATGTGCAAGTTCGCGGAGTGTCCGGAAACGTTTTAAAAGTGCGCACCAATGTAAAAATGGCCCAGGGACGTTTCTTTCAACCTGGACTCTCCGAGCTAATCGTCGGCCGCAATGCAGCAACTACTTATTCCGGCCTTACGTTGGGTAATACGGTGCAGTTCGGTGGCGGGCGATGGCAGGTTGTTGGCGTTTTTGACGCCGGTGGAAGCGCGTTTGATTCCGAGGTGTGGTGCGATGCCGGTGTGCTGAATCAGGTCTTTAAGCGTCCAGAAAATATTTTTCAATCTGTGACGGTACACCTCACTTCGCCCGATTCCTTTCGACAATTTCAGGACGCTGTGACCTCCGATCCGCGCATGAGCGTGGACGTCAGCCGCGAAATTGATTATTACGATAAACAGTCGCGAACGCTTACAAAACTCATCACTATTCTCGGCGGGTTGGTGGCGGCCATCATGGCCGTCGGTGCAATCTTTGGCGCTCTCAATACCATGTATTCGGCGGTGGCGGAACGCTCGCGAGAGATTGCGACGATTCGCGCCCTGGGATTTGGCTCGACAAGCGTGGTTATTTCTTTCATCTTTGAGGCTCTGTTTATCTCCTTTGTGGGCGGCCTGCTGGGCTGTATTGCCGTACTGCCGCTCAATGGTTACACGACCGGCGCGATGAACTGGCAGACTTTCTCGCATCTGGCTTTTGCTTTCAAGATCACTCCTGGGTTGATGCTGGGAGGAATTATTTTCGCTCTGGTGATGGGTATCGCCGGGGGACTACCCCCGGCATTCCGCGCGGCCCGCCGCCCCATCGCCACCACATTGCGCGCGTTGTGAGAGGGTTTTTCCGTCCAGGTTGCTGTCTGCTATGGCTGATGGTTCGGGTGAATTCCTAATCGGTCATTTTGTTCGCCGGCTTCGAGCTGGCGAATACATAATTCCGTAACGCTAGAACTGCATTGATATATCTGGTAGGCGGGTAAATCGGCTTCCTGTACTTCGTAATCACCAGATTCCATAGAGCCCATATCTTCGGACCAATTCATCACGATCTTATTTCCTTCGATTGACCGAACCCGAAATTGCTCCGCCGAAGGCTCATAATTCCCATAAGCGAAGCATCGCCCGATGCATGCGCGGTCAACCATATGGTTGATGAATTTAATCCGCCATTGCGGGTCAGGTAGGACCGTTTCCATCACTCTTTGCCCTGGCGGCAGCGTACTGACGAGCCGCTCGACTTGCTCCTCCATGCTATTCAAAATTGCGGTGTCCTGATAAACGAAGGCGAAAAAAACAAGCGCGATCGCGCCGAACCCCATTGCGTGCCACTTTTGCGGGCGCATTCCACCCAGCAGGCAAGCCGCTAAGATTGCGGAGACCAGCGATAGCCGCTCCACGAGATACCCGAGAAGCCCTCCGGGCCCCGGAAACTGAATGACATTTGGGAGCAAGAAAGCCCCAAGCTCAACAAGAATATAAAGTTGCAGCGCGATCGCATACCTCGACCAGGCATCCCGGAGGCGTCTTTCCCTAATGTCAATTCCAATACCAATCAATGCAAATAGTAGCACCGGAAAATACACGAACATGTAGCGATGACCAAAAAGAACGAATTGGTCTGCGCCGTTGATCAAGTAAAGGGGCCACAGCACTCCACTCACGTTATAGTGATGCGAGAGGTAAAAATGTAAGCCGACCAGGAAAAACGCCGGGATTAACAAGAGAAGTGCGTGGTAACGAGGCTTCAGCTTCTGTGCTACTCCTACATATATGCAGGCCCCCAGCAGCCAGATGACGCCTAGAGGATGTGCAAGATAAATCAAAGGCGCCAGCGCCACAGCGATCAGACGCTCCCACACGCTGCCGTTCCAGAAAAGCGCCAGACCCAGAAATGAAAGCCCGATAGAGAGGTAATAATTAAAAAAGCCGGCATGGAACGTCCAACCATAAGCAACCATTGCGAGCACCGGCACGATGCTCCACGGAGCGCGCCGCATGGCCGCAGAAATCACTGCGAAGGTTCCCCAGAACAGGATAAGCACTGCGATGGCCACGGCGATTTTCTCACTCCAACGCAGACCGACAACTCGAGCTAGGCCAGTCAACATATGATCGAAACAAACATTGCTCCATTGCCGCGCGATCCAAAGGCCGGGCGCTTGACCATGCTGAATGAGTTGTACGAGCCACGCGTTATAAACATGACTCCCCAGATCTCCCGCTTCAATGCGGCGGTGCCAGAAACACGGAACAATCAAGACGGCCGAAATTGCGGCCAATCTTGCGCAATGTTGGCGGGCAAAAGCCGTCGCGCAGCCGACAGCCGGCAGCCTCGCACTCGGAGTTCGAGCGAGCTCATCCTCGCTGTTGTCCGATCGGCTCGCATGAAACTTACTAGTCATTAGCTCTGGGGCTCTGGCGGTATCGCTTGTTTTCAGGCGATGTCGGCGCAAACGCGTAGGTCACAAGAATCGGGCGAAAGTATGCCACAGATCGTTCTCGTCATGCGGGACGCCAGACAAAAATGGCTCTGGTCTGGCATACTAGATTCTGGGGCGCAAGGCAATGCGGCCGGCTGGTGGGTTGGAAACGGCCGCATCTATCAGGTAGCGATGCAGCCGATCTTGCTGGGGACTTCTGCAAACAAGCAATCCGTAGGAACAGTGGTAGTGGGCAAGGAAATTGATGTTCGCGCCGCAAAAGACTTGGGCCGGCTATGTTCCAGCCAAGTGGTCTTCCAGCATGATTCGAAGGTTCTAGTCAGTTCCCTTTCGTCCCTGGATGCGCAAGTGCTAACAGATCAATTGCGCGCCTCGCCTTTGCCGGAGCAAGTAAAGATAGGCGCCAGTCAGTTTTTCACGCGCTCCATCGACCTGAACCTGGGGGGCTACCCGGAAACCAGCTTGATTCTCCTCAAATCATACACCGAGGCAATGAGCTATCTGGATCGATTGAATCGTATTCTTCTCGCGCTTGGCTTTATCGCCGTATTAGCAGCGTGCGTGATCTGCTACGTCATTTCCGACGCCTTCACGCGTCCTCTGGGGAACCTGGTGCAAGGCGTGCGTGCTCTCGAATTGGGCAATTACGCCTACCCGCTCGAAACCCGCGGCGGCGATGAAGTAGCGGAAGTAACCGGCGCATTTGCGCGCATGCGCAGCACCATGCAAAAGAATGAAGCCGCGCGTCAACAGCTCGAAGATCAGCTTCGCCAGTCCCAGAAGATGGAAGCTTTGGGACGCTTGGCGGGCGGCGTGGCTCATGACTTCAATAACTTGCTGACGATCATCAAAGGACATTGCGACTTGATGTTGGAACGCATTGATCCGGACGATCCGTCTCATGCCGGGAGCCAGCAGATTCGTAAAGCAGCCGATCGCGCTGTGGTCCTGACGCGTCAATTGCTGGCCTTTAGCCGCAGTCAGGTTCTGCAGCCAAGAGTGATTGATTTGAATGCGCTGATTGGAGAAATGGATAAGCTTCTGCCGCGGCTGATTCGCGAGGATATTGAGTTCGTCTTCCAGCAGGGAACCCCGCTTGGTTGCGTGAAAGCGGACCCGGGGCAGATCGAACAAGTTGTGATGAACCTTACAGTGAATGCCTGCGACGCAATGCCGCGCGGCGGAAAACTGACCATTGAAACGCGGAATGTGAGTGTCGATGCGGATTACGCGCGAACGCACCCGACAATCCCGCTAGGCCGTTACGTGATGTTGGCTACCACCGATACCGGCCACGGCATGGATGCGGAAACGAAAGCGCGTATCTTTGAACCTTTCTTCACGACCAAAGAAAAAGGTAAAGGCACCGGATTAGGACTGGCCACGGTTTATGGAGTCGTGAAGCAGAGCGGCGGGTGCATTTGGGTGGATAGCGTGGTTGGACAAGGCACGCGATTCGAAATTTACTTGCCCCATGTAGCCGCCCCGGCCGAAGGCGGTGTGCTGGAAACTCCGATTATGCCCATTAGCACGCAAGCAGAGACGGTGCTGGTTGTGGAAGATGAGTCCGAGGTCCGGGAGTTGGCTTCAGAGTTTCTTCGAGCCGCGGGCTATACCGTACTTACGGCACGAGATGGCGCCGAGGCGCTCGCGGTAGCCAAAATTTCCAATAAGACGATCCACGTGCTTCTTACCGACATTGTCATGCCGAAAATGCGCGGAACGGAGCTAGCGCAGCGATTGAAGCTCGTACGTCCCAATCTTACAATTGTTTATATGTCCGGCTACCTCGAGCAACAGGAAGGAAACGACGAATTTATCGACGAACAATTTTTTATCCAGAAACCTTTCTCCCGCCAGTTGCTCCTCAATCGAATCGGGGAAGTGTTACGCAATACCGCTGACAAAACAACGCAGATTTCTCCAAAACTGCCCGGGGATGAAAAGAAAAGAAAGTTTAGTCCTGCCTCCATCATCCGTAACTAAAGATAGACTAATACTTTTTTTGCCCCGAAAGATTCAAAGATTTCCGAAGTGACAATCTAGGGTAGCTTCGTTGGAATTGCCGCGGACCAATGTAGCGCATTGAACAGAAGCTTGAATGTCGCGTGCGACTGTGCGCGGAACTGCGCGCGGAATCCAAGCAGCACCACTCTTCCCTTCCCGTAGCTTACTTCGACGGCGCCGAGCTTATTTTCGATATGCTCCGGCCCGCCAATCCATCCGCTCAGCAAAGGATTTTCCGAAGGATAGCGAACCACGGCGCGGGCTTGATTTTGGCTGAAGGCCGGCAGCAATTCAAACGCGGGACTGTTCAAGAAATATGCCGCCGATGCCGCCGGCATTCCGTAACCCACAGGGTTCTGGTCGTCCACCAGGATCTTTAAGATGGCTCCGGGGCAATAGAATTTGTCGGGAGATACGCCTCGCAAAGTGTTCCGAACGGCAAGCCCCAGGGTGTCAATTGCGAAATCCGACGCTTCGTCAAGAGCCACCAGCGTGCCGCCGCTGCGCACGAACTCGCCGACGTTTCGCGCCCCGTCTTCTCCGATTCCGCCGCGATTCTCGGGACGCACCCATTCGCCACGCAACCCTTCGAGAATGCTCCGCTTGGATTGGCTCGCAAAAACAATTACATCAAATTTTTCCGCAAGTTTACCGGCGCGAATGTCGTCGTTATGCAGAGTGGTGTAAGCGAACTCGTACTGCTCCAGCAGCCATCGTGTCCAGCCCTCATCTATGTTCGTGGTGAATGGCTGGTACAAACCGATGCGCGGCGCACGCAACTTCCAGGCAGAAGATTCCAGGCGGCCATTTAACGGTGCGAATTTCACGTGCGCTTCGCGGCCAATCTGGTCCAGTGTCGTGCCCGGATCTTTCGCGGATTTTGCGACAACTACAATCGCTCCAGCAGGAATTTCCTGGGGTGCCGCGCGTTGTCCCTCCGAGGTCCAATAAACGTCATATGCTCCGCTCGCTGACCCGGACTTGGCAAGCAAGCGGTTCACCGCGATGGCGCTGTTATTCGAATCGTGCGAGAGAATATACGCGCCTGCGGTGTTGCCCGGGGCGCCCGAGAGGCCGCCTTCCGGAAAAGGGATTGGACTGACGCGCTCGAGCTTTACGTCAAATGTTTTTTTTACTTCGATGGCTTCCACGCCCATTTGAAACGGGAGGGTCCACCCCGTCACATCGTAGGGCCGCTCCGGCGCTCGGCCCGGTACAGTAGGTTTCATGGGGTATTTCTGCGGCTCGAGAAGATCCTTCGCATAGTTACGGTACGGCTGGGCCATGGGAATCACATAAGCGCCAGCCTCGTATTTTTTCTCATCGGCCTCAAACGGCGCTGCTGCGCGATAAACTTCGACGCCGGCGAGGTCCAGCGCTTCCAGCATTCGCGCAGCATTTCCGGAATCATGTTGCACGCTGGGAATCACATAGGCAAAGGGATCGCCCTTACGTCCTGTTTCGATCGCCTTGCGATTCAGGCGATAAAAATTCTGCTGCAGCATGGCTCGATTTGCGGCCGCTCCCTCCAGGACTGCGTAAGTGATCGTCAACTCATAATCAATGATGTCGCGCAATCTCCAAGTGCCGCCCGTCCACGGCCGCGGATAATTTCCGCGCGGCCAGATATCCGCTGGAGGAGGCAGCGGCTTACGCGGATCGCCCGCCAAAGATTCAGCCGGACCGCGGGCATCGCCGGCAACACGATTCACCGTAGCGCGCTCCTGTTCGATCGGGCTGGCGATGCGCGCGCTCGCGACTTCCGTAAGCATGCCGATAATGTTGTGCCACCAGCCGCCATTCTTCGCCGTTCCTTCATACCAATACGTGAATTGCTCGCCGTAGACTACGCCGGGATAATTTTGCGCGTTCAGGGCCGAAAACATATACATCCCCATAAGGTCGACTTCGGCAAGGACCAGCGGGTCCTGATTGGGATTGATCGGATCGGAAAATGGCGGGACAAAAATGCGCGCGCCGCTCGAACCCATCTGGTGCTCGTCCAGAAAAAGCAGCGGAAACCAGTCCTTATAAAGAACTTTGGTTACCAGACGCGTCTCCTTTTGCGTGAGCATAAACGCGTCGCGATTGTCGTCATGACCGGTGTATTTGTGATAGAGCACGGGAAGCGGCGCATACTCATATTCCGTTCCCACGTTTTTCTTGTACCAGTCCACAACAATTACTTGCCCATCGGGATTCACCGAGGGCATCAGGAGGAAAACAACGTTTTCGAGCAGGTTGTCGATATACGCGGAATGCTCGGTCGCGAGGCGATGGACGAGCTCGAGCGTCATTTGAGTCGAACCAATCTCCGTCGAATGAATCGTGCACGTAATCAAGATTACGGCTGGGTCCTTCGCAATAATTTCCTGCGCCTCTTTTTCGCTGAGATGATATGGGTGCGCAAGTTTGTGTTGGTTCGCGCGTATCTCTTCCAGGCGCGCCAGGTTTTTCGGAGACGAGATCGTCAGCATGATAAAAGGATTGCCCATCGTGGATTTGCCTATTTCCGCAAAGCGCACCCGGTCAGAGGCTTTGGCCGCCCGTCCCATGTAATCCACCACTTGATCCCAGCTCGCCAGTTTCTTGTCAGTACCTATCTTGAAGCCGAGAAATTTTTCGGGCGTGGGAAGAGATTGGGCGCAGGCGGCGGTGGCCCCGAGCAGAACCGCCCAGGTGCTTAGCACAATTGCCAGTATCTGGACACCTAAGCGACTCACCATTTATGGCCTCCAAATTCTCAACCGCATTTGACGCGCTCCATTTAGTTTAGTGGCCCGCCAAAAATAAATTCTTCCGTGATTTCGTTGTTTATGGTTTGCGCCGGCGAGTATATTCGCTCGGCGTTGCCTCCGCTAGGTCCGTGTTACATGGAGGTTTGTTCGGTATGTTAGGCTTGAGATTCGAAGGCAACGATGTCTCACCGAAGCGGCCCTTGGACACAAACTAAGGATGGCGTTTTGAAGGAGACGCACTCATGAAGGTGGTAGCTGTAATCCCCGCGAGGTATGCCGCGACGCGATTGCCAGGCAAGCCTCTCATCGCGATAGCCGGCAAGCCCCTCATACAGCACGTTTGGGAGCGTGTGCGCCAGGCGCAGAGCATTTCTGAGATTGTGGTGGCCACCGACGATGAGCGCATCGCAAGCGCGGTCAAGGGATTTGGCGGCAGCGCCGTGATGACGCGCGCAGATCACCGGTCTGGAACCGAGCGCGTGGCTGAAGTTGCTTTGCGCGGGGACGGAGAAATTTATGTGAATATTCAAGGGGACGAACCGCTTATCCAGCCGGCGGCCATCGACGCCGCGGTACAAATTTTGCTGGACGACGAAGCGGTTCGCGTCGGAACCCTGGCCACTCCCATGACATCCGCCAAGGACGTGATGGACCCGAACATTGTTAAGGTAGTGGTGGACTTTGAGGATATGGCGCTTTATTTCTCGCGCGCGCCGATTCCCTGGGTGCGGGACGCCCAAGGTCCCGTTCACGCGAACCACGTAAAACACCTTGGTATTTATGTTTTCAGGCGTGACGCGCTGCTGGAGTTCGCGACGTTTCCTCATGGCGAATTGGAGCGGATCGAGCAGCTCGAGCAATTGCGCTGGCTGGAGAATGGCTTCAAGATTCGCGTCGCACAGGTGTCTTTTGACGCGGTAAGCGTCGATGTGCCGGAAGACGTGGCGCGCGTGGAAAAATTGATTCAAAGTGCGCAGAAAACAACGTGACGCGATTCGTGCCACAGGTTAATTGACAGACCTCCGGAAGTCGCGGATAATAATTCGTACTTCGACTCCCTGGGAGGTTAAGCAGGACCTGCGGCCTGTGCTGCCACACTCTGGACGCAAACTGCGCGGATGACGCCGAAATATATTTTTGTTACCGGCGGTGTTGTTTCCTCACTAGGCAAAGGCGTCGCGGCTGCCTCGATTGGTTGTCTCCTCGAAAGCCGCGGATACAAAGTTACCCTCCAGAAGTGCGACCCCTACCTAAACGTTGATCCTGGCACCATGAGCCCGTACCAGCACGGAGAAGTGTACGTCACTGACGACGGCGCGGAGACAGACCTCGACCTCGGACACTATGAGCGTTTCACGCACGCGAGGCTGACTCGCGACAACAATTGGACCACCGGGCGCATTTACGAATCCATCCTCACAAAAGAGCGCCGCGGGGATTACCTGGGTAAAACGGTGCAGGTAATTCCCCACGTCACCGATGAAATCAAGTCGGCGTTCCGAAAAGTTTCGGAAGAGGTCGACGTCGTTATCGTGGAAATTGGCGGGACTGTAGGCGATATCGAGTCGCTGCCCTTCCTCGAAGCGATCCGCCAGATGAGGCTGGAACTGGGCGCGGAAAATACCGTGTTCGTGCATGTGACCCTCGTGCCTTTTATTCCCACGGCTGGCGAACTGAAGACCAAGCCTACCCAGCACAGCGTCAAAGAGATGCTGAGCATCGGGATCCAGCCCGACCTCCTGCTTTGCCGCAGCGATCGCGGCATCGGCCGCGAGTTGAAGGCCAAGATTGCGTTGTTTTGCAACATGGCGGAATCCTGCGTGATTTCCGCGGAAGATGTGGATACGATTTACGCTGCGCCCGTTGCGCTCGCCCGCGAAGGTTTGGACAAGCAAATTTTAAGGCTGCTCAAGCTCGAAGAACGCCCCGCCGATCTCGTCCAATGGACCGAAATGTTGCGGCGCATGGCGCATCCGCTGGGCGAAGTGCGCATCGGAGTAGTTGGAAAATATGTGCAGTTGGAGGATGCGTACAAAAGTTTGCGTGAGGCGTTGATGCACGGGGGCTTGGCGCACAATCAGCGCACCGTGCTCGAATGGATTGAGGCCGAAGAGATTGATTCGGTGGAAATGGCGGCGCGGAAGTTGCGCCACGTAGACGGCATTCTTGTCCCGGGAGGATTCGGGAAGCGCGGCATTGCGGGGATGATCCACGCGATTCGTTATGCGCGCGATAAGCAAGTTCCCTTCTTCGGAATCTGCCTCGGGATGCAATGCGCCACCATCGAATATGCGCGCAACGTCAGTGGCCTCCCGCAGGCCGATAGCACCGAATTCGATCCGCAGACTCCCAACCGCGTAATTTACAAATTGCGCGAACTCCTCGGCGTCGATGAAATGGGCGGCACGATGCGTCTTGGATCGTGGCCGTGCAAGCTCGATCCGGGCTCGTTCGCGGCGCGCGCCTACGGAAAGCTTGAAATCAGCGAGCGCCATCGGCACCGTTATGAATTCAATTGCGATTACGAAAAGGCCTTAGTCGGCGCTGGCCTGAAAATCACCGGACGTACGCCCGACGGAATATATGTCGAAATCGTCGAAGCGCCCGATCATCCGTGGTTTGTCGGCTGCCAGTTCCATCCTGAGTTCAAATCGAAGCCGCTCGAACCTCATCCATTGTTTTCCGCATTTATGGGCGCTGCGCTGCAACATCGTGACGCTGCAGCCAGCCTCGCAAGCGAGCGCGAGCCGCGTCCCGCTTCCGCGCTAGGCACGGCATCCCACGCCACTGCCTGAGAACATCGTACCGTTCTCAATTTTTCATTGACTTCGGCAGATTCGGAAAACACGTTCGACTTGTGAGTTCGTTGAAACCGGAGAGACGCAAATCCGCTTGTAGTTTTTTAAAAACGTGACTTGATCAGCTTGCGGCAGGATCGAACAGCAGCGGAAAGAACTGTCCGCCCATTTTCTCGCCGCGAGGAATTACGGGAACGCCCTCGAGCATGGGTTCGTCGGAGTTTGACATCACGCCATCACGGAAAACATTGATCACCGTTGCGCGCCGCGGTCTTGCCGTATTGTTGGCGCCCGAGCCGTGCATGGTCCGCGCATGGTGAAACGCGCTCTCGCCCTTTTTCAACTCAATCGCAACAGGCTTGAATTTTTCTCTCAGCTCCTGCGGCAGAAGTCCGCGAATCGCATCCATTTCTCCAGTCAGCACAGTTTTCGGCAAATCCGGCCACTTGTGGCTTCCCGGAACATAATTTAAGCAGCCGTTCTCGCGCGTCGAGTCATCCAGGCCAATCCAGCAAGTGAGATGCGCCAAAGGCGTGGTCCTTGTCCAGTACGAATAATCCTGGTGCCATGCCACCACTCCGCCATGTCGCGCTGGCTTGCAGAAAAGTTGGTCGTGCCAGAAGCGCACCGGCCCGCCCAATAATTGCCAAGCCGGCACCAGGAACGCCGGGTTCCACAGCAGATCGTGAAATCCGGGCATCACGCGCCACGCTCCCAGCGCGTGAAAAACCACTCGTTCGGGATCCGTCGATTCGTTGGAATGATATTCGTGGAATAAGTGCCGCCCAGGATGCGCTGGATCCATCAGTTGCTCCAGTTCCCCGCGCAAAACTTCCACCTGCTCCTCTGTAAAAATGCGGACGCCTTTCAGATAGCCATTCTCGCGAAAGGATTCCACCTGCTCCGCACTCAGACGATACCGATCCCAGTCCGCAGCAGTACCGGCAGCACCAAGCCCAGCAGCACCAGTAGCCGCAGTACCCTCCGCAGTAGTTGAACGGGCCAACAGCGTGCCGACCGGATTGTGATAATTGGAGAGGTCTTTAATCATCGCCGATCCTACGCCGATCCTACAAAGACGAGACCTGGGCCACTGCTCGGAATTCTAATCGTCGCGCTGGAAAAATAAAACGGGACATTCAAAGTTTTAGCTTTGGTTTGGTGCGCCCGTCTCCATGGAGATAAGTTCCCAAATATGTCCATCTAAGTCCTGAAACCCATGCCCATACATAAAGCCGTGGTCTTGTGGTTTGTTGTAGGTGTTTCCGCCGGCGGCGACTGCCTTTCGGACCATTTCATCGACCTTCTCTCGGCTCTCAGAAGATAAACAGACAAGCACTTCTGTGCTTTTGGTGGCATCGCAAATTTCTTTGGGAGTAAAAGTCTTGAACTTGGCCTCCGTCAATAGCATCACGGAAATATCCTCGGCCACAATCATGCAAGTGGCAGTCTCATCGGTAAATGTGGGATTAAACTTGAAGCCGAGTTTAGTAAAGAACTCCACAGACTTATTGAGATCTTTTACCGGCAGATTCACGAAGATTTTAGTCGCCACGGTTTCTCCCTTTAAAGGTCGTTTTCAATAAGCATCAGGAATTCTGTCTGCAGCAGCGCTGGCCGCTAACCGCCCGCAATGGCCCCCACGATGAGTAAAGGCTCCTTTCCCGACGTGACCGCATCGGGCAGCGGAGTGTCCGGCGGATCATGAGACAGATCCTCCTCGCAAGCGAAGAACCGCAAGAATGGCCGGCGCTGTTGCGTCACGTGGTCGCGGATCGTGCCGCGCAGCATGGGATACCGCGCCTCCAGCGCGTCCACCACCGAGCGTTGCGTGGCCGGACCCGCGATCTCGAGCTCCACCTCGCCCTGAACGTGCGCCAGCCCTCGCAGATGGGACGGCAGAATCACCCGGATCGTCACTTGGCTCATGCCAACGTCTGCACCTCGACAGAGAGCACCGCCGGAAGATCTCGGACGATAGGATTCCAGTTATCTCCGGCATCGGTCGAAGCGTACACTTGTCCGCCGGTTGTGCCGAAATACACACCGCAGGAATCCAGCGAATCGATGGCCATCGCATCGCGCAATACGTTGACGTAGCAGTCGCTCTGCGGCAATCCTTTGGTTAGCGCTTCCCACTCGTTCCCGCCCGTGCGGCTGCGATAAACGCGCAGCTTGCCATCCGGCGGAAAGTGCTCCGAATCGCTTTTAATCGGCACCACGTAGATGGTTTCCGGCTCGTGCGCGTGAACGTCAATCACAAATCCAAAATCCGTCGGCAGATTTCCGCTGACCTCCCGCCACACGTCCCCGCCATTGTCGCTGCGCATTACGTCCCAATGCTTCTGCATGAAAAGCACATTCGGCCGCGACCGGTGCATCGCGATGCGGTGAACGCAGTGGCCCACCTCCGCCGCCGGGTCCGGAATGTATTGTGAACGCAGTCCCTGGTTGATCGGCCGCCAGGTCTGCCCTCCGTCGTCGGTTCGAAAAGTGCCAGCCGCCGAAATCGCAATGAATATTCGCTGCGGATTGCTGGGATCGATCAGAATTGTGTGCAGGCACATCCCGCCCGCGCCCGGTTGCCAACGAGGGCCGGAGCCGTGCCCGCGCAGTCCGGAAAGTTCCTGCCACGATTTTCCGCCGTCGGCCGAGCGGAACAAAGCCGCGTCTTCCACTCCGGCGTAAACCGTCTCCGGATCATTTAACGACGGCTCCAAATGCCACACGCGCTTGAACTCCCAAGGATGCTGCGTGCCGTCGTACCATTGATGCGTGGTGAGGGATTTGCCGATTCCCGGCGAAGTGTCATACACAAATTTGTTGCTCTCGCCTTTGGGCGAGCCGTCTGGCGCGGTGGTCTCGCCTGCCGGCGTGCCCGGCTGCATCCAAGTGTTGCCGCCGTCATCGGAGCGCTGAATCACCTGCCCGAACCATCCGCTGGTCTGCGACGCATACAGCCGATTCGGATCTGCCGGCGATCCCTTCATGTGGTAAACCTCCCACCCCGCAAAATGCGGCCCACTGACCTCCCACTGTTTGCGCCTGCCGTCCGACGTCAGAATGAATGCGCCTTTGCGCGTGCCCACCAATGCTCGTACCTTGCTCATCCTCCACCCCTTTCCTGGGCTTGCGTATGTACAAGCGATCGGCGCTCTCCGTACAAAAGCGCCCATCGCGCTCCATCCCTGCGCACTAACTTCGCAACGGAAGAAGCGTCTGCAGCCGCTCTTCTCGCAAATAAAGTCCAAGCCAGACTAGCACGCCAAGATAGATTGGGAATAAGACGTGCGAGAAGAGTGGATCGCCGACGCGCACGTGAGTAGCGACTGCGCCGCCAAGATAGCCAGTCAGCAAAATCGCGCCGAAAATAGAAGTGCGCGGAATCGCATAGAGGACCGTAGAAACGAGTAGGACGATCCCGATGCCCAGAATGGCGCTCTCAGGATATCCGAGTTTGGCGAACGCCTCCACGACAGGGCGTATTTTCGCCAATTTGATGATGCCGTCGAAGAGCAGGAACACTACGGGTAGCGCGCTGATGATGCGTCCCGCCCAGATCCTCTTCTTCGACGTCGGCCGCCCTTCAACACCCGATTGCATCGGTTTTTTCCTCTCTTTGTCGCTCTGCAGGCCGCCCCCAGCTTTGCGCTTGGCACTGAAGAAGTGCTTCGCCCAGAAGCGAGCACTTTCGGCCCTTTTACACGGGCGGCACGGTGACCGCGGTCATGCTGATACGTTAGCTCTCTGACCGGCTGAAGCCCGGCGACCCCTCAGGGTGGGACCCGGGGGGTCGCGGGCTTGCACGCTGTTTGCTTTTGAATCCGGATCAGGCTTTAGCTGTTGTTGCACGTGGCGCGTTCACCTGCTGCATGAATTGGCGCATGGCAGCAATATGATTCGGATTGCGGCCTTGCATCCACGATTCGTAATGCTGCGCCGCCTTTTCCAGGTGGGCCAGGAAATCCTTATTCGCGAACCGCTCGCGAAACTGCGGAACGACCGGCTTGACCATCTCCCAGACCCCGAAAAACTCGCCGCTGGTCTCAAAGAAAAGGTCTTCGTGCAGCAGGCCGTAGTTGAGCAGCGCGCAGGCTTGCTCCCAATAGCTCAGCACCATCATTGCCAGCGGGCCGGATTCCGTTCCCGGTCCAGCGATGCGCATGGCATCCTCGAGATTTTTCACGTGATAGTTCTTGAAGAACCAGTCGCGTCCTTCGCGCAGCCGCGCCTCGCGGCGCATCTCATAGATCTGCAGGTGCAATTGCGCCTGTTCGTGCGTAGGTTTCGTTCCCATGATAGTGAATCTCCTTTTTCTATTATTTTGTGAATCAACGACGATCTTTTTCTGTGCGCTGCAACCTCAACTTAATGTTCGTTACGGTTTGGCTGCGGCGGCTTGCTCGCAGTTGATCATCCAAGAAATGCCGAAGCGATCCACAAGCATGCCGAAGCGCTCGGCCCAAAACGTCTTCTGCATCGGCATTTGCACCTTGCCGTTCTCTGCCAACTTCTGAAATAGGCGTTCTCCCTCGGCCGGGTCTTTAAGCTCGAGCGTCAACGAAATACCCTTTGGCTCTTCGTAGCGGCCTGGCGGCGCATCGGACCCCATCAAGACTTGCCCCGCAATCGCCATGCGCGCGTGCATGATCTTCTTGCCCCACTCCGGTGGCGCCTCCTTTGCCATTGGCGATTCCCCCCAGGTAAACATGCCTTCGATTTTGCCGCCGAGACGCTGCTCGTAAAATTTGAACGCCTCCTCGCACTGCCCGTTAAAACTTAAATAAGGACTTATTTGCATGGTGCACTTCCTTTCTTTTCCTTTGACGCAGGAGCGAGAATTCCGTTGCGTGAGCACCTTATAAAACTTACTTGTTAAATGCAAGTGACAATTGTGCTACTGTGGAAATATGGCCGGGAAGAAGTCCAGCACTAAGCGCCGCTCCGGGTGCCCGCTGAACGCCTCCGTCGAGATGCTCGGTGATCGCTGGTCGCTCTTGATCCTTCGCGATATGATGTTGCGCGGTTTCCGCTCCTACAAGCAATTCCTGGAATCCTACGAAGGAATTGCCACAAACATCTTAGCCGATCGCCTGCGCAAACTGGAAGCCTGCGGAATCATTGCTACCGAGCCGGACCCGGGGGACGGCCGCAAGCTGAATTATGTCCTTACCGCCAAAGGAATCGATCTCGCCCCAGTCCTCACGGAAATGGTCCTCTGGGCAGCCGCACACGAAGATACCGAGAATCAAGCCCTTGTCCATACCATGCGAAAGGATAAGGAGAAATTTCTCGCCGCAGTGCGCCAGCGCTGGACCCAAAAGACAATCCGCTCAAGGGCTGGTAAGCGGTAGGAGCTACGGCGCCTACCCTCAGTTCTCCTAGCTGCCCCATTAGGATGATTTATATTTAGCTTTGCGATAATCTGTCAACTCCGGTTGAAAATTCCCCGTTGTACCGGTCGAAAATTCCCCGCCCCCGAACC
>JRHI01001023.1_pt1 | contig 26376 bp, 19 predicted proteins | sample 215371 | NCBI WGS metagenome assembly JRHI01 (sample SAMN02929681, study PRJNA255918) | sediment metagenome | biome: cave system; feature: Ice Cave; material: Sediment; isolation source: sediment from deep within a dark volcanic ice cave with no known source of... ...
AGCAATGCAAATTATTGCAGGGAAAGGAGTTAGATGGTGCGTTCGCCCTGACCCTCATCCCGACCCGGCCCATTTTCCAATGGTCACTGGCGGAGAGCGTCTATTACCTTGTGCAGCAGTTTCGGATAGCGTACGGCGAGAACTAAGTTGCTCTCCCGTGTGCGGACTCGCACAAAGCGAACCACTCCGAACAGTCGAGATTGACTCTCGATAGACGTGATTGAGGAAAGTGGGATTGATACCAGCCGGAGGCCATTGTGGAAAACGAACCGCGCGGTCGTCAATGATAAAGCGCCATAGATGGGCTTCGGGCCGGCGGCGCCTTCGGATCGCTCCGGGAGTGTAGCCGAGACCCGCAGCGGGATCACTTCGTCTGGGAACAGGCTACTACTAACTAATGGAAGGCGCCCAAAAACGCCGGATGAATAGAGACACTCTGCCGCTCAGGACCAGGCTGATGACTACTCCGCAGCTCCCGACCAGCAAGCCCAGGATAACGCTGTTCGTTGACTGCCACACGCGATACCCTTCCAGCGCAAATACGCCGGTAAGTAGAGCGCTTGTGCAGACATTCAAGAGATCGATGTCTAGCCACAGTAGTAACTTGTGCATCGCCTCGATTCGGTGTTCCCTGAGCGAACCGAAGCGGCGCGCGTTAGCACAGGCGATTGGGCACATGATGACGTCCCTGTAGGTGCATGCCCCATAAGAAGGGGAACCGAAGGGTGGTCGTCACAAGGGCGGCCAGCCAGGGATGAGGAAATGCCCCGGAGGTGCCAACCGGCAGCACAGGGGCTACCGAAGTCCAAGTTGCGGGAATTGGTTGTACAACTGCCACCGTGGCCGTGTCAAGGACACCTTCAAAAAATTCGGAGATTCCTCCTGGGAGTCGCCCCAGCCCTCGCGCTGCGACCTCGCTCGGGGAGACAGCCTCTCCCACGGGACCGATGGCAGGCAACGGAAACCTGGCGCGAACCACGCCGAGCCTGAGCATGTGGGGGACGTCACAGCCTTGACGGTATCACTCCGGCTTCCTAGGGTAAAGGTTTGTTCCGTTGGCGAAACCGCAGTCACTGTCGCTGGGGCACACAGAACGATGGTCCGCAAGAAGCTCGGCCGAGGCCGGAAGAATCGCTGTCGCTTTTGCACCAAGGAAGGCTGCCCACGCCCAGCCTTCGTCGATTACAAGGACGTGCAGACGCTCAAGAAGCTCTGCACCAGCCAGGGCAAACTCTTCAGCCGCAAGCGCAGTGGCAATTGCGCCGCCTTCCAGCGCGCCGTCAAGGACGCCATCAAGCGCGCTCGCTTCATGGCCCTCATGCCGTACGTCGGCGAATAGTTTGCGCGACCGGCCCACAGCGTCAACGAGTAGTAACCCCTGCTTGCTGGCGCTGTCGGCTCCCGCGCTCTTCTCCCGTCGCCATCTCCGCGCAACCGTTGTAGGATACTCCGCAGACGGGCCCGCGACGTCTACCCGGCGCGCGTGCTCCGACCGGGTACACCCGTTGCCGGGGTGACTCCTCACTCTCATCTCATGGAGATGAATCATGCTCACCCTGCGCCTGCCGGATGGTTCCATCAAGCAGGTTCCAGAGGGAACCTGCCCTCGCGAGGTAGCCGAGAGTATCGGCAAACGGCTCGCGCAGGCGGCCATCGCCGCCAAGGTCGATGGCGTCATCGTCGATCTCGACCGCGAACTGTCCGCCAGCGGCGAGGTCAGCTTCCAGATCCTGACCGACAAGGACGCGGAAGCCCTCGACGTGCTTCGCCATAGCTGCGCCCACATCATGGCCCGCGCCGTCATGCGTCTCTTCCCCGGCGTGCAGCTCGCGTTCGGCCCGACCATCGAGAACGGCTTTTATTACGACATTGATGTTACCCCGCCGCTGCGTGAAGAGGACTTTCCGCGTATCGAGGAGGCGATGCGCCAGATAGTCAAGGAAGCCGAGCCTTTCGAGCGCTTCGAGCGGCCGACTGCCGAGGCGAAGCAGCTGGCACGGGACCTTGACCAGGGATACAAGGTCGAACACATGGACGACGATCTGAAGCAGTACCCGACGCTCAGTTTCTATCGCCAGGGTGAGTTCATCGACCTCTGCCGCGGTCCGCACATTCCGCACGCCGGCAAGGTCGGGGCCTTCAAGGTGTTGAGTATCGCGGGAGCTTACTGGAAGAACGACGTCAGCCGCAAGCAATTGCAACGGCTGTATGGCACCGCGTTCTTCAATCAAAAGGACCTCGACGCCTACCTGAAGCAACTCGAGGAAGCGAAGAAACGCGACCACCGCGTTCTCGGCAAACAGCTCCGCCTCTTTACAATGAGCCCGGCGGTCGGCAGCGGTCTGATCCTGTGGATGCCAAAGGGCGGGACGGTCCGCGGTCTGCTGGAAACCTTCATCAAGGAAGAACTCCTCAAGCGCGGCTATCAGCCAGTGTATACGCCGCACATCGGCCGGCTTGAACTGTATCGCACGAGCGGCCATTTCCCCTACTATCGCGACGCCCAGTATCCGCCAATGTACGCTCATCCCGCCGGCTCGGCCCTCGACCTGGCCCAGCATCGGCTGGCGGCCGGGCCACTCGACGAGGTCCGCGAACGGGAAATGGAACGGTTCATGCAGCTGACGAGCTTCCACGTCCCCAGCTACGCGCAGGCTGGGAACCAGGAGGGGAAACTGGCCGCCGTCCATCAATACGTGCTGAACGTTTTGCGCGACATGGACCTGGACTTGCCCGCCTACGTCAGGGCTCAGACGGTCGCCGAACGCGCCGCGGCGCTGCTGGTCTGGTTGCACGACCAGGAAGGCTACCTGCTCAAGCCGATGAACTGTCCGCACCACATCCAGATTTACAAGGCCGAGCCACGCAGTTACCGCGACCTGCCGGTGCGTCTGGCCGAGTTCGGCACCGTCTACCGCTTCGAGCAGACCGGCGAACTCTCCGGCATGACCCGCGTGCGCGGCTTTACCCAGGATGACGCCCACCTGTTCGTCACACCCGACCAGATCGAAGCGGAGATGCGTAGCAACATCGACCTGGTGCTGTTCGTCCTGTCGAGCCTCGGCCTGACCGACTACCGCGTTCGCATCGGTCTGCGCGATCCAAAGAGCGACAAGTACGTCGGTAGCGACGAAAACTGGCACAACGCCCAGCGCACCCTTATCGACATCGTCCGCGGTCTGGGCATGAACTACACGGCGGAGGAAGGCGAGGCGGCGTTCTACGGGCCAAAGATCGACTTCATTGTCCGCGACTGCATCGGCCGCGAGTGGCAGCTCGGCACCGTGCAGCTAGATTACAACCTCCCGGAGCGTTTCAAGCTCGAGTACATCGGCCCCGACAACAGCCCACATCGGCCGGTCATGATTCATCGGGCGCCGTTTGGCTCGATGGAACGCTTCATGGGCATCCTCATCGAGCACTTTGCCGGCGCCTTCCCGCTCTGGTTGGCCCCGGAGCAGGTACGTGTCATGCCGGTGAGCGAGAAGTACGTCGAGTATGGCCGGAAAGTGGAGGGCGAGCTGAAGGCGGCCGGCTTCCGCGTCAGCGGCGATTATCGACCCGAGAAGATCGGCTACAAGATCCGCGAGGCCCAGCTGGAAAAGATCCCGTACATGCTCGTCGTCGGCGACAAGGAACAGGCCGCCGGGACGGTTGCCGTGCGCGATCGCTTCCAGGGCGATCTGGGTGCCATCACCGTCGCCGAACTGCTCGCTCGCCTGGACGGGGAGCTGCGTGAGAAGCGCATCCGCCCCGGTGAGCGCAGATAGCGCGGCACTCAGCGCAGTTAGGGGGAAGTGAGGCGGGCAGGAAAAAAGAACGTTTTGCTCTTTGCAAATACACCCCCGGCCGGTTTATGATGGGATGAGGTCTGGTCTGACCGACGCTTTCTTTGCGCCCGTCATCTGCGCCTCTAGGCGGAGTACCCAACATGGCAGCGTCTGCGAGTTTCAAACAGCAGTGCCCGAGTTGCGAAGCGATGGTGCCCATCAAGGACCCGAGTTTCATCGGACGGAAAATTGACTGTCCGAAATGCAAGTATCGCTTCGTGGTGGAAGACCCCGCCAGTGAGGAAGACGCTGAGGAAGCGAAGACAAGTAAAGGCAGCAAGAACGGCAAGGCCGCGCCAGCCGATAAGCGCTCCGGCAACGGCAAGGCAGCCACCGCGACGGCGGTGAAGAAGAAGCCCGGTCTGCGGGCGCGCCGTGACGAGGAAGAGGAGGAGGACGAGGCCCCGAAGAAGAAGAAATCGGGCACCTCCATGACGCTGATCCTGGGTATTGGCCTGGCCGCGGTTGCCGTCATCCTCCTCGTTGTCGGTCTCGTCGTTCTTCTCGGCAGCGGCKGCAACTCGCCGGCCAACAATAATCCGGCAAACCGTGGGGCATCCTCGGGAAGCGGTACTGATGGCGGGGCACCGGATGAAAACAACAATACGCCGCCTGCCGGCCCTTCGCTGACGGATGTCACGAACCTGCTGCCGAACGAGACGCAGATGGTATTGTCCTGTAACGTCGATCGCCTCCTCGCCAGCAGTGCGAAGCGTCTGGCCTTCGAGACGGCCGGCGGCTTCGTGACAGAGTCCTTCCAGAAGAAAATGGGAATCCCGGTGGAAGAAGTGACCCGCATGGTCACCGCCGTGAAGGACCCGCAGAGTCCCGAGGGTTGGACCTTCGGCGTCCTGCGAACGGCCAAGCCGGTGAAGCTCGAAACACTGGTGCAGAGCTTGGGCCTGGTCAAGGACGCCAAATCGCCGATCGAGGGGCAGGACTTCTACACCGTCACCGGAGAGATTGACAGCTTCACGCGCTTCCTCCTGGCCGATCCGCAACCCTCCAAGCCGCTCAATTTCCACTACTACGACGACCAGACGCTGATCTTCGCTAGCGCGGCGCCGATGCAGGCATTCCTGACGGCGAAGCGGCAGCCAAAGTTTCTGACGCAGCCTTCGGGCAGCGGCAGCGCGACCGACAGTAATAACAATCCATCGAACGAAGGCGGTCCGGCTGGAATGCCGGCCGGAATGATGCCGCCTGGTGGGGGCAGTGGTCCTCCAGCCGGAATGATGCCGCCTGGTGGGGGTAGTGGCCCTCCAGCTGGGAAGGGTGCGCCGCCCGGGATGACGCCGCCGGCTGGCGGCGCCGGAGGACCGCCGGCCGGTATGATGAGTCCCGCCCCTGGGGGCGGAGGTGGTCCGCCAGCAGGGATGATGCCGCCTGGAATGATGGCTCCCGGCGGGAGCGGCAGCGAGCAGGCCCAACCCGCGGCCTCGTCGTCCTACATGACGATCAAGACGCCCTTGAAAACGGTCCTCGACCTGGCGGAGGACGTAAAGCCGGCGCCGATCTTCAGCCTGGTTGCGGATTCGGAATTCATGCAGAAACAGGCCGAATTGAGCGCACAGCTGGGTGACCTGCGGCAGTTGCAACAAATTCAGAACCTCGATCGGCTGGCTGCCTTTGGCGGGGCCGTTCATCAGTTCACCAATAGCAAGTGCTCCGGCACGGCGGTGTGGGAACTCAAGAATGAAGACGATGCGCGAACCACTGAAAAGGGCCTGCGACTGGTGGCTCCGCTTCTGGCGCCGGTGTTGGGCAAAGCGCTCGACATGAAAATCGGCGTTGAGGAGGCTCCGGGTGCCGGTTTCGGCATGCCTTCGGGCATGATGCCCCCCGGAGGCGGTGCTGGAATGATGCCGGGAGGACCGGGCATGCCAGGTTCCGGCGGCCCCGGCGGTATGATGATGCCTCCTGGAGGGGGATCGGGCCCGGGAATGATGCCCAAAGGACCTGTCCCGGGTGGTATGGGTGGGCCCGGAGGTGCTGGTATGATGCCGCCGGGTGGAGGCCGTGGTATGATGCCGCCGGGTGGAGGTGCTGGCATGATGCCTCCCGGCGCTGGACCGGGTGGCAATCCCGACCAACCGGGTGCCAAGCCCGATAACGAAAAACCTACCTCTATGGTCAGCATTGGCCTCAAGGACAAGAGCGTGACAGTCCACTGGGACCTGACGCTGTCCGACCCTGCCTACCAGGCTATCGTCCGGGGGGGAGAACAGGTTGTCGTAAAAATGAAGGGCGCGGCGGACATGACCGGCCGCTCCAGAGTCCATGAACTCGCTGCCGCTCTGAAGGCCTACGCCGACAAGAACGGTGCGTTCCCGCGTGGCACAGTCGAGCGAAGAGTGGCTGCGGAACGGGCCAACCTGCCCTGGCAGCCTGACCAGCGCGTGAGCTGGATGGCCTCGCTGCTGCCGTTTCTCGGCCAGGGGGAATACGCGCGAGTGGCCGCCAAGATCCAGCCGGACAAGTCGTGGAATGAGGACGAAAACTTCTACATCGCCCAGATGCTGGTTCCTCAGTTCCTTGCGTCCGACTATCCTTCTGCCACTTGGTGGACACCTTACCCCGGCATGCTGATTCCAGTAGCGAATACTCACTTTGTCGCTGTGGCGGGGGTGGGGATCGACGCCGCCGATTATTCGGCAGCTGATCCCGCGGTCACGAAGAAACTGGGCGTCTTCGGCTACGATCGGGTCACCCTGGTCGCTGACATCAAGGACGGTCTGGAACAAACGATCGCGCTGCTGCAGGTGCCGGCCGACTACAAGACGCCCTGGCTCGCCGGTGGCGGTAGCACGGTCCGCGGCGTGGGCGAGTCCGGTAGCGTTCGACCGTTTGTGTGCGTTACTTACCAGGGCAAACGCGGCACCTATGCCGTCATGGCAGACGGCAAGGTACGCTTCATCCCAGAGACGATTGCAGACGAAACCTTCCAGGCGCTCTGCACGATCAAGGGTGGCGAGAAGATCGCCAACCTCGATCAGATCGCCCCAGTGGTTCCCGCGCCGGAGGTCAAGACGGAACTGAAGGCCGCGCTGCCGCCAGCGCCTGCCAGCACGCCGGTTGTGCCGGCGGTTCCCGGGACGGCGACACCGACCACGCCTGCGGCCCCGGCTGCTTCGATCCCACCGGGGGCGCCGGCGGGATTGCCAATGGCCCCGCGGAACTAAACCCCTGAAACTCTCCCATGCGGAGAGGACCAGCGACTGGGTGCCGATCGGAGAAGCTCTCGGACGGTCAGTTCTGAGACGGTTTCCCCGATCGGCACCCTGTTGTCGTTTCCCTTGCCCGGCCGCGAACTGTCACCACCATGACGTCTCGTTTCCCTCTCTTTCTCGGTCTCGACGTCGGCACGCAGAGCGTGCGTGCCGCCCTCTTCGACCTCTCCGGCGCTTGCTGCGGTTTGGGCACGGCACCCCTCGATACCCAGCATCCCCAGCCCGGCTGGGCGGAGCAGGACGCGGCGCAGTGGTGGCAGGCCGCGCGGACGGCGGTCCCCAAGGCGCTCGGCAAGGCTGAGGCCGTCGCGGGGGACCTTGCCGGCATCGGTCTTGACTGCACGGCCTGTACGGTCCTCCCTTGCCGCGGCGACGGCACGCCGCTGGGCCGAGCGCTGCTGTGGATGGATCAGCGCGCCTTCCGCGAGGCCGACGAGATCAGCGCTACCGGCGATCCCAGTCTTCGTTACGTATCGGGAGTCGTGTCCCCGGAGTGGATGCTGCCAAAGGCGCTTTGGCTGAAACGGCACGATTCTGCACGCTACCACCAGGCCGAACTCATTGTCGAGTGTACCGACTGGTTCATGTACCGCCTCACCGGCAACTGGAACCTGTCGCTCAACAACGTCTCGGTGAAATGGAACTACGCCCGCCCTGATGGTGGCTGGAGCGCCGCCCTGGTGCGAGGGATTGGTCTTGCCGATCTGCCGGGGAAGTGGCCGCAGCAAATCGTGCCCCTGGGCAAGGGCGAGGGCCGCCTGTCCCGAATTGCAGCCGACGACCTGGGTCTGCAGCCGGGCATTCCCGTGGCACAGGGTGGGATCGATGCCTATCTCGGCATGCTGGGTCTGGGAGCGGTGGGCGCCGGCGACCTGGCGATGATCGTTGGTTCCAGCACCTGCCACCTGGGGATGGCGGAGCAGGCGTTATTCGGCAGTGGCATGCTCGGCTGTTATCCCGACGCGGTTGTCGAGGGGCTGTACACACTCGAGGGCGGGCAAACGGCGACCGGGTCGATCCTGAACTGGTATCGCCAGCACTTCGCCGGCAACGAAGCCGCCGAGGCAGAGGGCACGGGCCGCAACGTCTACGAGGTGCTGGACGCCAAGGCCGCTGCCGTGTCGCCGGGCAGCGACGGCCTCATCTGGCTCGATTACTGGCAGGGAAACCGCTGTCCGCTCAAGGACCCACGGGCGCGCGGCACTCTCTGGGGCCTGACGCTGTCGCACGGACCAGGCCACGTTTTCCGCAGCATCTACGAAGGCACCGCCTTCGGCATGCGGCACATTCTGGAAGACCTCGAGGGTCACGGCTTTCGCGCTGATCGACTGTTTGCAGGTGGTGGCGGCGCCCGCAGTCGGCTCTGGCTGCAAATACACGCCGATATTCTCGGACGACCGATCACCTTGCCGCGCGAGAACGAAGCCTGTGCCCTCGGCGCCGCGCTGGTAGCGGCTGTTCACAGCGGCCACTATCCGGACCTGAACGAGGCTGCACGTCGCATGGTGCAGGTTGCCGGCGTCCTCGAGCCGCGGGAGCAGCTCCGGCAGGCCTACGACTACTATTATGCCAAGTACCGGGCGACCTACCCGGCTCTGCGTGCGTTGATGCACGAGATGGCCGACGAACGGCCGTTGTAAGCCGGCCGGGAGCCGCTCAGGAGGCTACCGTCCATGATTCTGGAAGCCCGCGCCGAAAACTGTTGTTCCATGACCTTCATCCTCAAACGCGACGGCCTATCGCATGGCACGTTTTCGGGCCACTGGCTAAGTGAGAGCCTGGACGTGCAATGTATGGGTCGGCAACGCCTACGCTTTCGCAATGTCCGCTGGCTGTGGAGCGAGTTCGTCCTGGAGGAAGCCGAAAGCGGTGAACTTATGGGCCGAGCCGTGCGCGGCGGCGTCTTCACGCGTAGCTGGGACCTCGAATTGGCTGCCGGTACCGCGGTGCTGGCTGCCGCTGGGCTCTTTTCCACCGCCTACGAACTTCGCCAGGACAACGAGGTCAAGGCGCGGGTGGACCGCCTTGGCCTGTGCGATCGAGGCTGGCGCGTGCAGGAATGGGACGGCCTGGCAGATACGGACCTGATCCTGGTGGGGCTGGTATACCATACGGTCCAGGAGCGGGAACGGCGACAGCAGGCTCATGCAGGGGCGCACGGATCTTAGACGAAGGCTGGGTCCGATATATCAGCAAGGGCTGCTTCTGCCCTTGCCGGCCCATCGGGCTGCTGCGGGCTAGTACGCGGCATTGCTCTTTCCTTCCGCCGCGCGACCCTTACAATGGGAATCCAGTCAAAGGCTCAGCCGTCTCCTACCTGGGGTAGCGTCGCCGATGTCCGATCCAGCCATGCCGTCTGCTCTTGCGACCCGCTGCATCGTACGGCATGGCGCCATGCGCTTCCTCGGCGACTTCGAGCCGGCCGACAGCTTTGCCTGCAAACGCGGTGACCAGGTTGTGCTACGCACCGATCGTGGGCTGGAGACGGGCGAGGTCCTCTGTCCGACGAACCCGCGCGCCCTGGAACTCCTGGCTGAGCCGACCTCGGGCAAGATCATCCGCGGATTCACGGACGCCGACCGCGCCGAGATGGAGCGGCTGCGCCAGGCCGAAGGGCGGGAGTTCGACACCTGCCTCCGCTTCATCGAGCAGCGCAAACTGCAAATGGAGCTGGTTACCGCCGAGCACCTGTTCGGCGGCGAACGGATCATTTTCTATTTCCTGGCCGAGAAGCGCGTTGATTTCCGCGACCTGGTGAAAGACCTGGCGCGCGAGTACCAAACTCGCATTGAGATGAGGCAAATCGGCGTCCGCGACGAGGCGAAATTGCTGGCCGATTACGGCGACTGCGGCAAGCCGGTCTGCTGCAACACGCACATGGTTACCATGCCACCGGTGTCAATGCGCATGGCGAAATTGCAAAAATCGACACTCGATCCGTCGAAAATCTCGGGCCGCTGCGGTCGGCTGAAGTGTTGCCTGCGCTTCGAGCAGGAAGTCTATGAAGAGTTCCACCGGCAGCTGCCGTCGGTCGGTTCGCGTATCTTGACGCGCAAGGGCCAGGGCAAGGTGCTGGCGCAGGAAGTGCTAGCTCGCAAGGTCCTCGTCGAGTTCGAGGACAGCCGCCGCGTGCTGGTGGCGATGGAGGAGATTCTGACTCAGCTGAAATAGCGGCCCTTGGGCAGTGGTTCACAGTACGTCCACTAGCCAATGGCCMCCAGCCACTAGCCACTGCTTATGACGATGCACCATCCCAAACTAGCCGACCTGGTGCGGCGCGATCCGCGCTATGCCTACGAGGCGTATGAGTTCGTCTTCGCGGCGCTGGCGCACACGCAGAAATTGCTCGGCCGGGCTGTGCCCGACGAGCCGCCCGCGGAGCCGGGACCGAACCACCACGTCTCCGGCGGCGAACTGCTTCACGGTGTCCGCGACCTGGCCCTGCGCGAGTTCGGCTTCATGGCTCGTACCGTCTTCCACATGTGGGGCATCGAACGCACGGATGACTTCGGCGAGATCATCTTCAACCTCATCGAAGCGAACCTCATGAGCAGGACACCCAACGACAGCCGCCGCGACTTCCAAAACGTCTATGACCTCGATCAGGTGCTGGTACGCGAGTACCAGATCCGGCTGGACGAGGCGGAGTGAGGATGATGAGGTCCGCAAGGCTGCGGTTCGCGTGGCTGCTGCTGCTCGGCGTGCTGTTCTTCGGATGGATCGGCTGGCTGGGCCATCTCGTCCGGAACCGGCCCATCGTCGTCGAACATGCCCAGGTGCTCGTCGCCGACCTCGACGTCATTGCCCCGGTCGACAGCCTGGAAGAGCCAATCCTCGTCGAGGAGGTCGTCTGGTCGCGCGATCCGAAGGACAAGGATTTGAATACGAAAAAGATAAAGATCGTCAATTTATCTAATTGTCGCGGCGACTGGACGGGACCTGGCCAGTACATCCTGCCGCTGTTCAAGATCGGCGAAAAGACTTTTGAGGTGGCCAATCCGAGCGGTCATCCGGACGGCGAGCAGCAGCGGCCGGATCGGCAGCACCCCCTGGCGCCGGGTTATGAGCCCGCGCCGCCGCAACCGCCCCGCATCTATCCGCTGACGCCGCAGACTCGAGCACAACTCCTGCAGATTGTGAAGGGGTAAGCGCCACACGCCGAATCATCGATTCAGCGCTCGACACTCGACGTTTAGCCTTCATCAATAGAGGGCGCGGGCCAGTCCAAGAACGAACGCGGCGAACAGCAGCAGAAGGGCCAGCATCATCAGGATGCGCAGGGAGCGCTGCACGCTGGTCCGCCGTGCGGTGGCGCCGATGATCGGAGCGGCGACCAGGCTCCCGACCGAGCCGATGGCGAACACCACGCCGTAGGCCGTCCCCTTGTGTTCCGGAAAACTGTGGAAAACGATCCCCACCAGCGTCGGGAAGATCGGTCCCAGAAGCGCCCCCAGGATGAGTAGCCCCAGGCCCGCGTTTCCCTTGGTAGCAGCGCCGGCCAGGTTGCCCAGTGCCACTGCGGACAACAGTGCCAGTACCAGGATCACCCATGCCTCGTGCTGCTGCGGCAGGACGCCGTTGGCCTCCAGGAAGGCCATGCCCAACCGCGAGGCGAAGAACGTCAGCCAGAATCCCGACAGCAGCCAGGCAGCCCGATGCTCTCGCCAACCGAGCTGGGTCAAGTAGGTGGTCGCCCAGGTGCCAACCGCAAATTCGATCGGCCAGTACAGCAGGAACGTCAGTCCGGCCAACCACAGGAGCGGGTGACGCAACACCGCCCCCAGGTCGCCCTGTGGCAGGCCGGCAGGAAGCCGATCTCCAGCCAGCAAAACCGCCAGTGCTGCCGGTACGAGGCACATCAGCGCGAGTATGCCCAGCGTCCAGCGAAAGCGCACGGTTCCCAGCAGCAGATCGACCAGTGCCGGCGTGATGAGACAGCCGAGACCGAAGAACACATTGCCGAGGTTGAGCGATGCCGCCTCGTTGTCGGGGAAGAAGGCCACCGGCATCAGGACCATAGTGCCGGTGCTCAGGCAGGCCCCACCCAGGCCGACGCACAGGATGCATATCAGGGCCCAGTTGTAGCTGGAGCGCAGGGTCAGGCTGAACAGGGCCAGCGCGGTTAGCAAGGCGCCAAGCGTCAGGATGTGCTTCGCGCCGAAGCGGTCGATGAGGTAACCGCTCAGCAGCATCATCGGAATGAGTGCCAGGTTCAGGGCGGAGAGCAGGCCGCCGACGCGCGTGTCGCCGATGCCGAGACGCTTTGCCAGGGCGAGCTTCAGGCTCCCCAATAGCGTCAGGACCATTCCAAAGGCGAATGCCCCGGAAATGGTCAAGGCGGTCACGAGGGTGAAGCCTGTCATGAATACCTCCCTGGCCAAGGATGAAGAAGAGGAAAGCAGAATGAACAAAAGATTAGGTCAACTTTGTTCGGCTTTCCTCCTTCCTCCTTTTCGGCGCCCCCCTTCCCGATGAGGGGACGATCCCATTCAATACTCTAGAGAATCGGGGTTGGCTCAACGTTCGCGCTCCCCTACTTTAGAATACGCTTCAGCGACCGGAGCATTTAGCCCGGCGACAGTGCGGCTGGGCGACGTGTTCTGGCCGGCGAACGTTTTTTCGGCGGCGGTGTCGGAAGAAAGGGCGGTCGCCAGCGTCGAGAATGGCGGCAAAAGGGGGGGACGTGGGACGCGGGAGACCGTAGGGGGATTTCCACTTGCAACGCCTGTGTGGGCCTCCTATACTGACCCTTTCACTGAAAAGGGCAGCTGCGCTAGCGTAGCTCAACGGCAGAGCACTGGTTTTGTAAACCAGCGGTTGTGAGTTCGATTCTCACCGCTAGCTTCCGTAAGGGAAGAAGCGGTAGGGCAGATGGCCGAGCGGCCAATGGCACCAGACTGTAAATCTGGCGGGTTATCCCTACGCAGGTTCGAATCCTGCTCTGCCCACTGCCTTCGCCGAGCGGAGGTCATGCGGGTGTAGCTCAAAGGGAGAGCACTTGCCTTCCAAGCAAGTCGTTGGGAGTTCGATTCTCCTCACCCGCTGTGCCGGAGGGACACGACCGGCCCGCAAGGCTGCTTTAGCTCAGTGGTAGAGCGCGTCCTTGGTAAGGACGAGGTCCTGGGTTCAACCCCCAGAAGCAGCTCTCGACGTCTTTTTTGTGAGTACTTGGGCCACGCGGGCGCGAACGCCCGAGCTGTTGCATAGAACCTGCGGAGGAACGGATGGCTAAGGACGTCTTTCAGCGGACCAAACCACACGTCAACGTTGGCACGATTGGCCACATCGATCACGGCAAGACGACGCTGACGACCGCGCTGGTGATGCGCTCGGCGGCCAAGATCAAGCCCGATCTCAAGGTCAAGAGCTACAAGGAAATCGCCAAGGGTGGCACCGAACGCGACGATCTCAAGACGGTGACGATTGCCGTGGCCCACGTCGAGTATGAAACGGCCAATCGACATTACGCCCACATCGACTGCCCCGGGCACGCCGACTACATCAAGAACATGATCACCGGCGCCGCCCAGATGGACGGTGCCATCCTCGTCGTCGCTGCCAACGACGGCCCGATGCCTCAGACCCGCGAGCACTTGCTGCTCGCGCGTCAGGTGAACGTCCCTTACATCGTCGTCTTCCTCAACAAGGTGGACACGGTGGACGATCCCGAGTTGCTCGAGCTGGTCGAGCTGGAGCTCCGCGAGTTGCTCGCCAAGTATGAATTCCCCGGCGACGAGGTGCCGATTATTCGCGGCAGCGCCCTGCCGGCCATGCTCGCCAACGGCAAGGACGACGCGGCCTGCAAATGCATTGACGATCTGTTCAATGCTCTCGACACCTACATTCCCACCCCGCAGCGCATGGAGGACAAGCCGTTCCTCATGAGCATCGAGGACGTGTTCTCGATCAAGGGCCGCGGCACCGTGGGCACCGGCCGCATCGAACGCGGTGTCTGCAAGGTCGGCGACGAAGTCGAGATCGTCGGACTGATGAAGGCGCCGCGCAAGACCGTCGTCACCGGCGTCGAGATGTTCAACAAGACCCTTGAAAAGGGCATCGCCGGCGACAACGTCGGCCTGCTCCTGCGGGGTATCGAGCGTACGGACCTGGAACGCGGTCAGGTGCTGGCGAAACCGAACTCCATCACGCCGCACACCAAGTTCGAGGCGAGCGTCTACGTGCTGTCGAAGGAAGAAGGCGGCCGGCACACGCCATTCTTCGCCGGCTACAAGCCGCAGTTCTACTTCCGGACCACCGACGTGACCGGCTCAGTCGTAGAGCTGATCGCAGCCGACGGCAGCAAGGCTGAGATGTGCATGCCGGGCGAAAACATCAAGGTGAAGGTCGAGTTGCTGCCCGAGATGCCGATCGCCATGGAGGAAAACCTCCGTTTCGCCATCCGCGAAGGCGGCCGTACGGTCGGCTCCGGCGTCGTGACCAAGGTTATCGAGTAACCCCATGAACGAACGGCAGGCAGCGGTCGGTTTGTCCGGTCGCTGCCTGCTGCCTGCTTGCCTGGAATAGGACCATGCGCGAATACGTCTGGCTGGAATGTACCGTGTGTAGCGCCCGGAACTACCGGACGCAGAAAGAGACTCGAGGCGCCGGCCGGCTCGAATTGAAGAAGTTCTGCCGGAAGGAACGCAAGCACACGCCGCACAAGGAATCCCGCAAAAAGTGATACGGTGACACGGTGGCCAAGAGATTGCCGTACGCGGCTGTCCATTAAGGAGCAGATGGTTGCTCTTCAACTTGTCACCTTGTCACTGTGTCACGAAAAAGGGGCGTAGCTCAATTGGCAGAGCACCGGTCTCCAAAACCGGGGGTTGAGCGTTCGACTCGCTCCGCCCCTGTTTCTCCGGCGGGTTCGTGAGCAGCGTCGAGGAGGGAGCCCCGGACCAGGATGGCGGGGCCGGCGCCGCTTGAGGGAAGCGGGTCAGGTCAGGCTGCAGCCGACCTTCGCCCCCTTCCCATATTCTCGTGAACAGGAATTGCCATGGCCGTGGCGGTCAAGAATAAGCGGGAAGCCACTTCCACCAGCGTGCTCGACCGCTTGCCGGTCTGTATTGCGCTGGGGGTGCTGTACATCGTCCTCAGCGTGGGGATCGTCTTCCCCTTTCTCGCTCGCCTATGGTGGGAGTGGCTGGGGCTCAGCCGTGGCTCGACAGGCGCGTGGCTGCTCCTGATCGCGATTGGCCTGGCGGCTGCCACGGGACTCACCCTTCTCGGCGGCCGGCTGCTGGCCGCGCGGACGAACATGAAGGGCTTGCGCGCCGGCATCGCGCTCGGCGTGGTCGGCATCTTCGCGATCGCTCTGCTGACGCAGTGGGCCGGCACTTCCCTGGCGGAAGGACTTCTCGCACGAGGGATGAGTTGGAGGCTAGGCGCCGCACTCGCCATCGGCTTCGGGGTGGTACTGTTGGTGTTGGGTGGGACCTACCTGCTAAGTGACAGGAGCGAGAAGGTCCTGACAGCTCTGGAAGATCAGGGCTGGTTCAACCCTGAAGCCTACAAGCGGTCGCAGGGGCTGCGCGTTCGCCGCGGCACGCTCCTGGGCGTTCTCGTCCTGGCGGGAGCCGGCATCTGGCTCGTCCACCTGAACCTGGCCAAACAGGGCGGCGACTGGATGCTCAATGTCCCCTTCACGGCGAAGGCGATCGTAACTGCCCAGACCGTCGGCGACAATCCAGAGCTGCAGAAGGCCCTGGAGCAGCAGCAGCAACAGGCTGCCGAGGCATGGCAGAAGACGCGGACCGCGGCGCTGGAGACGCTCACGAAGGCGGAGGGTAAGTTCCCACACGATCTCCGTTCGCAGCTGGATGAGTTGGCAAAGCAGGAGCCGAAGGTGCGAGAACTGCTCGCCAAGGGCGTGGACAAAGAAGAGCCAACCGTCTCGGCGCAGGAGCGCGCGAACTTGGAGCAGGCCATCGCCGCACTGGAAACGCCCGAGCCGGACACCAGCCTCAAGATCAACCCCTTTGACCTGCGCGATTTAAATGAACGCTTTACCAAGAACTACGTGAAGATCAAGAACCCCGGTGATGATCCCTACAACGGCGTCATCGCTCCCGACACGGGGAAGGACTTCGAGACGGGCCAGGTCGTACCGCACGATGAGTGGGAACGGCAGCAGAAGGCGCGTGAGGAGAAGCAGCGCCAGCTGCGAGAAGACAAGAAGCCAAAGGGTAACCCCGACCTTGTCGTCGCGCCCACGGAGAGCCCGGTGGCGCCCGCCAAGGCAGCCGACACTGAGCACACGCAGCTCGTGCTGATGAAGCAGATGGCGTTCACGCTGCCCGTGATCCTCGCCCTGCTGGCACTATGGCTGGGCTGGCGCCTGGTCAACATGCCGGTGTTCGCCGACTTCCTGATCGCCACCGAGGCGGAGTTGAACAAGGTCTCCTGGCCAACGCAGAAACACCTCATTCAGGACACGATCGTCGTGCTGACCACGGTGATCCTGCTGGCGGTCACCCTGTTCCTCGCCGATGTCCTCTGGAGCCGGTTGCTGACGGGAATCGGCGTGCTCCAGCCGCCGCCCAAGGATACTTCCAAGACCCAGGAACAACCGTGGTAAGCCAGGCTCGCGCCCCTCGATTGCGGCAACGCCGTCAAACGAGTGTGTCGCCGCAGGGGGCCGCCTGAGGATTCAGTCATGCCGGACGACCTGTCTACCGCTGATACGATAACGCTGGCCGCACATGAGAACGAGCCGGCGCCTGAGGAGGGCGCGGCTGCGCCTACTCCACCGACCGCCGCATCTCCTTCGCCCAGCGATGGTGCAGGCAAAATAGAGCCCCAGCTGCCGGCTGCTGCCGCTCCACCCCCCAGCGAGCCACCAGCGGCCCCTCCCGATACTGGTCCCAAGGAAGCAGGCGAGCCTGCACCAGCACCTAGCAACAAACGCTGGTACATCGTCAAGGTCCAGAGCGGTCGCGAGGAATCGATCAAGGATGCCATCGAACGCCGGGTGAAGATCGAGGGCCTCGAGGAATGCGTCGGCCAGATCGTCATTCCCGTTGAGCGCGTCACCGAGATGCGCAACAACAAGCGCGTGCAGCGGACGCGCAAACTTTATCCCGGCTATTTGATGGTCGAGGTGGAATACAACGACCGAATTCTCTATCTCTTTCGAGAGACCTCCGGCGTCGGCGATTTCGTCGGCGGAGGCGTGAACCGGCCGCCACCGCCGATGCCTCCGCGGGAAGTGGAGCGTATTCTCGAGCAGCAGGAGACAGAGAAGCCCGGTATCAAGGTCACGAAACCAAAGTTCGACCGGGGCGATCGCGTTCGCGTCAAGGACGGTACCTTCCTCGGCATGGAAGGCGAAGTCAAGGAGATCCTCGAGGCGCGCAACCTGGTCCGCGTCGAGCTGACCATCTTCGGCCGGCCTGTGCCGGTCGAGTTGGAATACTGGCAGGTGGAAATGGTGTAATAGTTCTTGGTCCCTGGTCCCTGGTTCTTCGCCGCAGGACCGCGATACCGGCATGCGGCCAAGGACCATCGACCAGGGACCAAGAACTTAGAAGGAAGCAACGATGGCGAAGCAGGTAACCGCACAGATCAAGCTGCAATGCGTCGGCGGCCAGGCGACCCCGGCACCGCCCGTTGGCCCGGCCCTCGGCCAGCACGGCGTTAACATCGGGCAGTTCGTCTCCCAGTTCAACGACCGCACCAAGGAGATGCGCGGTATCACCGTGCCGGTGGTAATTACGGTCTATTCCGATCGCAGCTTCGAGTTCATCGTCAAGAGCCCGCCGGCAGCAGTCCTCCTCAAGCAGGCGGCCGGCATTCCGCTCGAAAAGAAGAAGGGCGGCGAGGTCATTCCGCCCGACGAGAAGACGAAGTTGACCGGCAAGTACAAGGGCTTCAAGGTCAGCAAGGCCCAGGTCCGCGAGATCACCCAGCGAAAGTTGCAGGACCTCAACGCCCGCGACCTCGAGCATGGCCTCAGCATCGTCGAGGGTACGGCGCGAAGCCTGGGCATCACGGTCGAGGGCTAGCACCCACCCCGGTTTTCCTCAGGGGCCACGAACCTGAAACCAGCCGCCGGCACTTCCGGCGGGACCGCGCCGGATTTACTCCTGCCGGTCTTTCCTTTTTGAGTCAATGACAGCAAACGATCATGGCCAAGAAACAAGCAAATCCCGCAGCTGAAGAAACTCAGGCCGACCCCGCTGCCGCCGAGCCGAAGAAGGGCAAGGAAGGCAAGGCGAAGGAGGCCAAGGCGAAGCCTGCTCCAGCCGCCGAGGCCCGGCCGACTCCACCTGTCGCGGCGCCCACCGAAGGAAAGGCCGCTCCGACCGCTCCGTCAAGCCAGGAGCCAAGCGCGAAGAAGAGGGGCAAGGCCCCTGGTAGGGCGCCGCGCCGCGGCAAGAAGCTGCGCAATCAACTCAAGAACACGCACCAGAAACTAGCCAAGGAAATGCCCGCCCCGCTGAAGAAGGCCGTGGGTCTGCTCAAATCGGTCAAGCGCGCCAAGTTCGACGAAACCGTTGAGGTTCACATGTCGCTCGGTATCGACACCACGCAAAGCGACCAGATGATCCGCGGCAGCATCTCGCTGCCCCACGGTCTCGGCAAGGTCAAGCGCGTGGTGGTCTTCTGCCAGGGCGATAACGTCGCCAAGGCGAAGGAGGCCGGCGCCGACTTCGCCGGCGCTGACGACCTGATCGAGAAGATCCAGAAGCAGAACTGGCTCGAATTCGACGTGGCTCTGGCCACGCAAGACATGATGGGCAAGGTCAGTCGTCTCGGTAAGGTCCTCGGCCCCCGCGGCCTGATGCCGACGCCGAAGGCGGGCACGGTCGTGACGGCCGGTCAGGACGTCGCGCAGGCTGTCCGCGAGCAGAAGGCAGGCAAGGTCGAGTACCGCTCCGACAAGGGCGGCAACGTCCACGCTGGCGTCGGCAAGATCAGCTTCGACGAGGACAAGCTGGTGGAAAACATCGTCGCCTTCGTCGATCAGATCAGGGCTGTCAAGCCTTCGGGAATCAAGGGCAACTACGTCAAGTCGATCACCATCTCCGCCACGATGGCGCCCGGCGTCACCGTCAGCATGTAAGGCACGAACTGGCCCGCAACGCTCGCCCCTGGTAGCGCTGCTGGCTGGTTGAGAAGGATGGGAACCCCACCATGAGCAAACAGATCAAGCAGATGCAGATGGACGTCTTGAAGAAGACCTTCGAGGGCGTCCGCGATCTCGTCGTCTTGAACATCAGCGGGATCGACTGCCACGCGGACGGCGTGCTGCGCCGCAATCTGCGCAAGAAGAACATTCACCTGCAGATCGTCAAGAACAGCCTGACGCGCCGGGTGTTCGATGACATGGGCTTCAAGTTGAAGGCCGATTCGCCGTACTGGCAGGGAAACACCGCGCTGGCCTGGGGCGCCGACAGCGTGGCGACGCTGAGCCGTGAGATCGACGGCCAGGTGAGAGACCTCGAAAAGAAGAACGCCAAACTGAAGGACCGGATCAAATTCAAGGGCGCCATCATTGAGGGCGAGGCGATCACTTTCGACCAGGCCAAGAAGATGCCTACGCGCATGGAAGCGATCGGGCAGATCATCGCCATGATCCTCGCCCCCGGCTCCGCGATCGCCGGTCAGCTGGTCGGCCCGGCGTCGCAGGTCGCCAGTCAGATTCAGACCCTCAGCGAAAAGAAGGAAGAGAAGTCTGAGGAGGCTGCCGCTGCCGAGCCGGCACCCCCGGCCGGCTAGGCCAAGCACCCATACACCGTTTTCCACAAGAACAAACTATTACGCACGACGCTGCTCCGCTTCAAGCAGCACTGCACCGATGAAAGGATAAGAATCCATGGCAGAAGGTAATGGTCGCACCTGGGCCGCCGACGTTAAGGACATCGGCGACAAGATCGCTGCGCTGACGGTCGTCAAGGCCGTGGAGCTGCGTGACTATCTGAAGGACGTCTACAAGATCGAACCCGCTGCCGGCGGCGTGGTCGTGCAGGGCCCGGGCGCGGGTCCCGCCGTTATTGATCCGCCGGTCGCGAAGACCGAGTTCACGGTCGTCCTCGAAGGCTTCGACGCCGCCAAGAAGATCAATGTCATCAAGGTGGTGCGCGAAATCACGGGCCTGGGTCTCAAGGAAGCAAAGGACCTGGTCGAAGGGTCGCCGAAGCCGGTCAAGGAGAACATCTCCAAGGACGAGGCCGAAGCGCTCAAGAAGAAACTCGAAGACGGCGGCGCGAAGGTCTCCCTCAAGTAGGCGCGCCCTGGCCAATTCGGACTGGTCCCCCTACAATTTCTAGCTGGGGCCTCATGCAATCCCCATGCCCGACCGCCGTGCTCCGGCGGTCGGGCGCGTTTTCCTTTCCTCAACCGGAGTTGAGGCGCGGCAGCGGCCCGGCGGATGGTCTCGGACGACCCTGGCGGGACCGGCAGGCAACCCTGTTGTCCTTACGGTGGGACCCAGCGTGCCACACGTTTGCCAACCTCCTTGCCCCGGGCCCTCGTACTCGGCCCGCGGTCACCGCTCCAGGGAAGGGGTCCGACCCGCTTGCCCACGACTCGTGAAGTGCGCTGTTCCGGAACCGGCGATCTTCCCCCATACGCGCTTGATCCTAACGGTTGATAGGCGCAAGAATCAGTCCAGGCTGTGCGTCCGCGTGTGAGCGCGCCTTCTCCGGCGGCCCGCTTTGACCCGCTTGCAGCACAGCCCCTGGGAGGAGCACGACTTATGCCCATCCCGGCAACCCGTACGGTCATCCCCGAAACGATCCGCAACTTCGGCCGCTTCGGGGATCTGGCGGAGATTCCGCCCCTGTGCGACATCCAGGTGCGCTCCTATGAGCGCTTTCTCCAGCTCGACATACCCCCTGACCAGCGCCAGCCCTTCGGCCTCGAGGGCGTGATGCGCGAAATCTTCCCCATCGAGAGCTACGACAAGCAGCTCTCCTTGCAGTACATCAAGTACGAACTCGGCAAACCGCGCTACGGCCCCGACGAGTGCCGGCAGCTGCGCCTCACCTGCGGTCGCCCCTTCCGCGTCTGGCTCCGCCTCAACAAGGAGCAGCCCGTCGAGGAAGAGGTCTACCTCGGCGACATGCCCATCATGATTGGCGGTGGCGAGTTCATCATCAACGGCGCGGAACGCGTCGTCGTCAGCCAGTTGCACCGCTCCCCTGGCGTAGATTTCACCCAGGAAATGGAGGGCGAGCGCCGCTTGCACTCCTGCCGCATCATCCCCGAGCGCGGCTCCTGGATCGAGATCGATGTCACCAAGAAGGAAACCCTTGGCGTCCGCATCGACCAGAGCGGCAAGTTCTCCGCCATGACCTTGCTCCGCGCCATGGACCCCGCGTACTCCACCGACGCCGACATCATGAAGGCGTTCTACCCGGTCGAGGAAGTGCGCGTCACTCCAGCCATCCGCGAACGCCTCGCCGGTAACAAGGCCAAGGAACTCCCGCCCGCCATCGCCGTGGGTGACGTCATCGACCCGGAGACCGGCGAAGTCTACCTCGACAGTGGCTGCCCCTTCACCGAGGAAGTCGTCGACCGCATCCTTGCTTGCACGCTCAAGGAAGTCACGGTCCTGGGCAAGTCCAAGGACGAGCTCATTATCAAGTCGCTCGACGAGGATCCGACCAACACCCATGAGGAAGCGCTGCTGAAAATCTATCAGCGCCTCCGTCCGGGCAACCCGCCCCAGCTGGAGAAGGCCAAGGAACTTTTCCGCGAGAAGTTCCAGGACCCCAACCGCTATCGTCTCGGCAAGGTCGGCCGTTTCCGCATCAACCGGAAGTTCAATCAGGACATTCCGGAGAGCGAAATGACACTCCGTGCCCTCGACTACCTCAACGCCATCCGCTACGTCCTGCGGCTGCGCGGCGGCGAGGGGCACATTGACGACATCGACCACCTCGGCAACCGCCGTGTCCGCACCATCGACGAACTGGCCGCCGATGAACTGCGCAAGGGCTTCCTCAAGCTGCGCCGCACTGTCCAGGAGCGCATGAGCATCCGCGACCAGCAGGAAATGACGCCGCGCACACTCATCAATCCCAAAAGCATCTCCGCGGCCATCGAGTATTTCTTCGGCCGCGGCGAGCTTTCGCAGGTGGTCGACCAAACCAACCCCCTCTCGCAGCTGACGCATGAGCGCCGCCTCTCCGCGCTTGGACCGGGCGGCCTGAATCGCAAACGGGCCGGGTTTGACGTGCGCGACGTCCACATCTCGCACTACGGCCGCATCTGCCCGATCGAGACGCCTGAAGGGACGAATATCGGCCTGATCTCCCACCTGAGCATTTACGCTCGCGTGGACGAGTACGGCTTCCTCATCACGCCCTACCGCGGCATGACCAAGCGGAAGATGACGCCGGACGTCCGCTGGCTGCGGGCGGATGAAGAATCCGCGGCGCACCTGGCCCCGGCCGACAGTCCCAGCGAGAGCCAGAAGATCACGCTGGACAAGGTCATCGCCCGCTACGGCGGCGACTTCGTCATCGTGCCGGCCGACGCGGTCGAGTACATCGACATCTCGCCGAAGCAGATGGTCGGCGTCTCGGCCGGGCTGATCCCGTTCCTGGAACACGACGACGCCAACCGCGCGCTCATGGGTTCCAACATGCAGCGCCAGGCTGTGCCATTGCTCATTACCGAGCCGCCGCTCGTTTCCACCGGACTTGAACGCGAGGTGGCGACGAACAGCGGCATGGTCGTCCGCGCGGAGAAGGCCGGTGTCGTCACCTTCGTTGACGCCCAGCGCATCAAGGTCGATGAGCACGAGTACGTCCTGCGCAAGTTCACCGGCCTGAACGAGCACACCTGTTTGAACCAGAAGCCGATCATCAAGGTCGGCCAGAAAGTAAAGGCCGGCCAGGTGCTCGCCGATGGTGCCGCAACGCGCAAGGGCGAACTCGCCCTGGGCCGCAACGTCCTCGTCGCGTTCATGGCGTGGGATGGCTACAACTTCGAGGACGCCATCATCATCAGCGAACGGCTGGTGAAGAACGACACGTACACCTCGATCCACATCGAGGAGTTCGAGATCGAGATCCGCGAAACCAAACTCGGCAAGGAAGAGTTCACCCGCGACATCCCGAACGTGTCGCCGAAGGCCCTGGGAAACCTCGATGAACACGGCGTCGTCCAGATCGGCACGTTCGTCGTGCCAGGCGACATCCTGGTCGGCAAGGTATCGCCGAAGTCGAAGAGCGAGCTTACGCCCGAGGAGAAGCTGCTGCACGCGATCTTCGGCCGGGCCGGTGAGGACGTCAAGAACGACAGCCTCGAGGTGCCGTCCGGCGTTGAGGGCATCGTCATCGACACCCAGCGCTTCAGCCGCCGGGCCAGCATGTCGGAGGAGGAACGGAAGGCCTTCGACAAGCTCCAGAAGGAGACCGAGAGTAATTTCAACAAGACGATCGCTGACCAGTTCCGCTCATTCGTGAACGAGTTGAGCGGCCTCCTCGACAAGAAGGAACTCAAGGATCCCAACAGCAATAAGCCGCTGGCGGCCGACAAGGACGATCGGCTCGTCGTCGAGCAGGCGCAATCGTTCAAGCTGGACAAACTCGACATCCGTTCTCCGGAACGGCAGCGCCATGCGAAGGAGATCTTCGACAAGCACTTCGAGAGGATCCTCTTCCTGTTCGATGAGAAGGAACGCCGGCTGAATTCGCTGAAGCGCGGCGACGAGTTGCCAAGTGGCGTGCAGCAGATGGTGAAGGTGTACATCGCCACGAAGCGGCAAATCTCCGTCGGCGACAAGATGGCCGGCCGGCACGGCAACAAGGGCGTGATCTCCAAGATCCTGCCCGAGGAAGACATGCCGTATCTGACGGACGGCACGCCCGTGGATATTCTGCTGAATCCGCTGGGCGTGCCCAGCCGCATGAACGTCGGTCAGATTCTGGAGACGCACCTGGGCTGGGCGGCGCAGAAGCTCGATTTCCGGGCCATCACGCCGGTCTTCGATGGGGCCAGCGAGGAGGAGATCCGCAAGTGCCTCAAGGAGGCGGGCATCTCGGAGAGCGGCAAGAGCACGCTGTACGACGGCCGTACCGGCGACGCCTTTGAGCAGCCGGTGACGGTCGGCTACATCTACATGCTCAAGCTGCACCACCTCGTCGATGACAAGGTGCATGCCCGGGCGACAGGACCGTACTCGCTCATTACCCAGCAGCCGCTCGGCGGCAAGGCCCGGTTCGGTGGTCAGCGCTTTGGCGAAATGGAAGTGTGGGCGCTGGAAGCCTACGGTGCCGCCTTCGTTCTCCAGGAACTCCTCACTGTCAAATCGGATGATGTCGAGGGGCGGACCAAGATCTACGAGTCGATGGTCAAGGGGGAGAACACCCTCGAGGCCGGCACGCCGGCGAGTTTCGACGTGCTGACCAACGAGATCCGCGGCCTCGGTCTGAACATGCAACTGGAGAAAAAGCGGTTCTAGCCAGCGCTTGCCGCTTACGGCCTGGCGGGATGCCCACCACGCCGCAAGCGGCGCGTATGGAAAATACTGTGCCAAAAAGTGTTTTTCTTCTTGCAATTATTACAAACTTTTGCTTGAATAGCGTGATATGCGCCGCTGCAACCCTTTTCCGTACCCGAAGCATCACTTACAGCCACCTAAACCGTCTGCGGATGATCGCCCCGCCACTTAGGCGAGGCGCCCGGCACTGGTGTCGGGCGTGTGCTGTATCCATGCCCACGTAACCTTCCGCGTCGCGACCAACATGCCCGGCTCCGGCCGGCTGGGCTTCGCGCACCACTTTGCAGTCCCATTAGGAGTGCGTGCCATGAGTACCGGTGAAATCAACTACGATCGCATCAACGATTACGGCGCTGTGCGCATCAGTCTGGCGAGCCCGCACGACATCCGCAGCTGGTCCTTTGGCGAGGTCAAGAAGCCTGAAACGATCAACTACCGCACCTACCGTCCCGAAAAGGACGGCCTGTTCTGCGAGCGGATCTTCGGCCCCGAAAAAGACTGGGAATGCGCCTGCGGCAAGTACCGCGGCATGAAATACAAGGGCATGATCTGCGACCGCTGCGGCGTCAAGGTCACCCACTCGCGCGTTCGCCGCAAGCGCATGGGCCACATCGAACTGGCCGCTCCCGTCGTCCACATCTGGTTTTTCAAGGCGATGCCGAGCCGACTTGGCACTCTTCTCGACATGAAGACGACCAGCCTGGAAAAGATCATCTATTTCCAGGACTACGTCGTCGTCGATCCCGGCGACACGGAGCTGAAGGAACGCCAGCTCCTTACCGAGGACCAGTACCGTGAGGCGCGCGAGAAGTTCGGTGATTCCTTCGGCGCCGAGATGGGCGCCGAGGCGATCAAGAAGCTCCTCGAACATCTCGACCTTGTCACGCTGTCGAATGAGCTGCGCGACGATCTGACCGCGCTGAACGCCAAGGAACGGCCGTCGCGCCAGAAGCAGCGTGACCTCGTCAAGCGTCTCAAGGTCGTCGAGGCACTGCGCGACAGCGGTCTCGGTGGCCCGGCCAACAAGCCGGAGTGGATGGTCCTGGAGTGCATCCCGGTCATCCCGCCGGATCTTCGGCCGCTCGTTCTCCTGGACAGCGGCAATTTCGCCACCAGCGACCTGAATGACCTCTACCGCCGCATCATCAACCGTAACAACCGGCTCAAGAAGCTGGTCGATCTGAACGCGCCCGAAGTTATCATCCGCAACGAGAAGCGGATGTTGCAGCAGTCGGTGGACGCCCTCTTCGACAATAACCGCTGCAAGCGGCCCGTGCTCGGTTCGTCCAATCGGCCGCTCAAGTCGCTGACCGACATGATCAAGGGCAAGCAGGGCCGCTTCCGCGAAAACCTGCTTGGCAAGCGCGTCGATTACTCGGCACGTTCCGTCATCGTCGTCGGTCCCGAACTGAAGTTGCACCAGTGCGGTTTGCCGAAGAAGATCGCCCTGGAACTCTTCCAGCCGTTCATCATCCGCCGCCTGAAGGAGCTTGGCCACGCCGACACGATCAAGTCGGCCAAGAAGATGCTCGAACGGAAGGACGACCAGGTCTGGGACATCCTCGAAGAGGTCATCAAGAACCACCCAGTCCTCCTGAACCGGGCACCGACGCTGCATCGCATGGGCATTCAGGCCTTCGAGCCGACGCTCATCGAGGGCAACGCAATTCGCATCCATCCGCTGGTCTGCAAGGGCTTCAACGCCGACTTCGACGGCGACCAGATGGCCGTCCATCTGCCGCTGTCCATCGAGGCSCARGTSGAAGCGACKGTGCTGATGATGTCCACGAACAACATYTTCAGCCCGGCCAACGGGCAACCCATCATCACGCCTAGCCAGGACATCGTCATGGGCTGCTAC
>JRHI01001024.1_pt1 | contig 26351 bp, 21 predicted proteins | sample 215371 | NCBI WGS metagenome assembly JRHI01 (sample SAMN02929681, study PRJNA255918) | sediment metagenome | biome: cave system; feature: Ice Cave; material: Sediment; isolation source: sediment from deep within a dark volcanic ice cave with no known source of... ...
CTCAATCACCTATTGGCGCAAGCTCTAAGGCGCCGGCTCCAGCCCGAACCAGGCGGCGGTGGCGGCGAGGCCGTCCTCGACCGCGGTGCGCGCCTCCCAGCCCAGCCAGCGGCGCGCCCGCGCACCGTCGAGGCTCACCCGCGCCACCTCGCCGGCGCGGGCCGGGACGGTCTCCACGCCGCCGCCGCCACCGGCCCGGTCGAGCAGGATCTGCACCACCCGGCGGACGCTGGTCTGCTCGCCGGTGCCGACGTTCACGAACCCCGAGCGGGGCGCGGCGAGGGCGGCCAGGTTGGCGGCGACGACGTCGAGGACGAACACGAAGTCGCGGGTCTGCTCGCCGCTCCCGACCACCAGCGGCGGCCGGCGCTCGCGGAGGCGGTGGCAGCTGATCGCCACCACCCCGGCCTCGCCGGTGCCGTCCTGGCGGGGGCCGTAGACGTTGCCGTAGCGCAGCGAGAGCCCCTCGACCCGGTGGCGCTGGCGCGCGGCGGCGAGGTAGCCCTCCTCGGCGAGCTTGCCGGCCCCGTAGGCGGAGCGCGGCCGGGGCGCCAGCCCCTCGTGGGCGGGCAGCCGGGCGGGGTCGCCGTAGACCGCGCCTCCCGACGAGGCGCTGACGATGCGACGCGCGCCGGCGGCGCAGGCGGCCTCGTAGAGGGCGACGGTGGCGGCGAGCACCGCGCGCACGTGGGCGGCGGGGTCCTCGAGGGCGCGCGCCACCCCGCCCCGGGCGGCGAGGTGGAGCACCGCGTCGGGGGCGAAGGCGCGCAGGCCCCGGGCCGCCGCCGGGCCGCCGCAGTCGGCCTCGAGCACCTCCACCCCCGGCGGTGGCGCCGCGCCGCAGGGGTGGCTGAGGTCGTCGATGACCAGCACGGAGCCGCCCGCGGCGGCGAGCGCCTCGACGGTGTGCGATCCGATGAACCCCGCCCCGCCGGTGACCGCGACCCGGACGCCGCCGCGTCTCCCGCCCGCGGCTATGGCAGGCCCTCGCGCAGCCGCTGGCGCAGCTCGGTGCGGCGGATCTTGCCGCTCACCGTCTTGGGCAGCTCGGTGACGAAGTGCACCTCGCGCGGGTACTTGTAGGGAGCGGTGACGGTGCGCACGTGGTCCTGCAGCTCCTTCGCCAGCGCCGGGGTGCCCTCGACGCCGGGGACCAGGATGCAGAAGGCGGTCACGATCTGGGTTCGTTCGAGGTCGTCCTTGCCCACCACCGCCGCCTCGGCGACGGCGGGATGCTCGACCAGCGCGCTCTCCACCTCGAAGGGACCGATGCGGTATGCCGAGCTGGTGATGACGTCGTCGGCGCGACCCTCGAACCAGAGGTAGCCGTCGGCGTCGCGGCGGGCGTGGTCGCCGGTGAGGTACCAGTCGCCGACGTGACACGCGGCGGTGGCGTCAAGGTCGTGCCGGTACTCGCGGAACATGCCGATGGGGCGGTCGGGCCGCACCCGCACCGCGATGTTCCCCTCCTCGTCGTCGGGGACGGGGTTGCCCTCGTCGTCCACGATCTGCACGTCCATGCCCGGCGTGGGCTTTCCCATCGAGCCGGCGCGCACCGGCATGCACCGGTAGTTGGCGACAAGGTTGACCGTTTCCGTCTGCCCGTAGCCGTCGTAGACGGTCAGGCCGCCGGTGCCGTCCTCCCAGACGCGCATCACCTCGGGGTTGAGGGGCTCGCCCGCGCTCAGGCAGTGGCGCAGCGCCCCGAGGTCGTGGCGCCGGAGGTCGGTGAGCACCAGCATGCGGTAGAGGGTCGGCGGCGCGCAGAACGTGGTGATGCCGTTGCGCGCCACCACGTCGAGGATCAGGTCGGCGTCGGGCTTGCCCATGTTCATGTTGACCACCTCGACGCCGGCGGCGAACTGGCCGAAGAGCTTGCCCCAGGCGGCCTTGGCCCAGCCGGTGTCGGAGATGGTCCAGTGCACGTCCTCGGCGCGCAGGTCCTGCCAGTACCGGGCGGTGATGGCGGCGTGGCCGATGGCGTAGGACTGCGGGTGCAGCACCATCTTCGGGTAGGCGACGGTGCCGCTGGTGAAGTAGACGAGCATCGGGTCGTCGCTCGCCGTGGGGTCGGCGGCGCCGGCGGTGTCGGCGGCTGCGTCGAGCAGGCCGGCGAGCGGCCGCCACGCGGCCGACGGCGCCTCACCCACCACCACGCTGGTGCGCAGGGTGGGCAGCTGGTCCCGGACCGCGTCGACCTTGGCCGCGCCGCCGGTGTCGACCACCGCCGCCACCGCGCCGGAGCGCTCGATGCGGTAGCGGACGTCGCGGCTGGTCAGCATGGTGGGCGCGGGCATGGCGATGACGCCGATGCGGATGGCGCCGAGCACCGCAGTGTACCACTCCGAGATCCGCGGCAGCATCACGAAGACGGGATCGCCCCTGCCCACCCCGAGCGCGGTGTAGACGCTGGCCATCCGGCGGCTCTCCCGGCAGAGGTCGGCGTAGCTCTGCCGGGAGACGACGCCACCGGCGGCGTCGAGCGAGAGCAACGCCGGGCGGTCCGGGCCGGCGGCAGCCTGCCGCTCGAGCACGTCGAGCACGAAGTTGAACCGGGCCGGCACGTCGAGCCGGAAGCGGGCCCGCTCCGCCTCGTAGTCGGTCATGTTCGGAGCCGCATCGCGCCCGGGCCGCGCCGTGACCGCCATCGCCGATTCCTCCTCCGTTTCCCCTGCAGCCGCGAGTATGCCAGCGTGCCCCCGGCCCGCCTCAGCCGGAGCCGTCGAGGGCGCGCAGCCGGGGCAGCACCTGCTCGGCGTAGAGCCGCAGGAAGCGCGCCTGGTCGGGGCCGGGGTGGTGGAAGACGAGGTGGGTGAAGCCGAGCTCGAGGTACGGGCGGATGCCGGCGATCTGCTCCTCGGGGTCGCTGGAGACGATGAAGCGCGACGCGGTGCGCTCCGCCGGCAGGGCGTCGGCGAGCCGCTCCATCTCGATCGGGTCCTCGACGCCCACCTTCTCCTCGGCCGAGAGCGCCAGCGCGCCCCAGTACCGGGTGTCCTCCAGCGCCCGCTGCCGGTCGGTGTCGTACGAGACCTTCATCTCGATGGTCAGCTCGATCTCCGAGGGATCGCGGCCCGCCTTCGCCAGCCCCTCGCGCACCGCGGGGAGCAGGGTGGCGCGGTAGAGCTCGGGGGCCTTGCCGCTGGTGCAGATGAAGCCGTCCGCCAGCCGCCCGGCGAGGCGCGCCGCGGCCGGACCGGAGGCGGCGACGTAGAGGCCGGGGGGCGGATCCGGACGGTCGTAGAGGGTGGCCATGTGGGTGTGGAAGTACGTGCCCTCGTAGGTCACCCGCTCCTCGGTCCAGAGCCGCTTGATCAGCTCGCAGGCCTCGCGGAGCCGGGCGAAGCGCTCCTTCTGGTCCGGCCAGGTGACCCCCACGGGCACCTCGTTCATCGCCTCGCCGGTGCCCACCCCGAGGAAGACCCGGCCGGGGTCGAGGCAGCCGAGGGTGGCGGTGGCGTGGGCCACGATGGCGGGGTGGTAGCGCAGCGTCGGGGTCACCACGCTGGTTCCCATCCGCACCCGCCGGGTGCGCTCGCCGAGCGCGCCGAGCCAGGCGAAGGAGAAGGGCGCGTGGCCGCCGGTGTGGCGCCAGGGTTGGAAGTGATCGCTGATCACCACCGAGTCGAACCCCACCTCCTCGGCGAGGATGCCGAAGTCGAGGAGCTCGCGCGGGCCGAACTGCTCGGCGGATGCCTTGTAGCCGAGGGTGAGCACGTGAGCCTCCGTTCACTCTCCGACGTCTCCGCGGATGATGCCGGATGGGGGAGGCGCTCAGCCCAGCAGGCGGCCCACCGGGAGCGCGGGGGGAAGGCCCTGCGCGGGGGCGGCGTGGACGTCGATCTCGGCCTCGCCGGCGGCGCACAGCCGGGTGACCAGCTCAGGCTCCTCGAGGGCGGGGTGGCGGGCGGTGTAGGCGCCGAGCAGGACGCCGTCGCCGAGCAGCAGCACGCCGACGTCGGACGCCGTGACCACCCGGACGCCGCCGGTCGCGCGCATCTCGGCGAGGTGCTCGAGGAGCGCGGGCAGGCGGACGAAGGACGCGTGCAGGCGCCGGAAGCGGGCGACCAGGTTGACCATCTGTCCCAGCGCCAGGGCCACCTCGGGGCGGTAGACGGGCACGGTGAGGTCGTGCTCCTCCTCCTGCCCGGCGAGGGGCAGGCGGAGGCTCTCCAGCCGCCGGGTGCCGTTGCGGCCGGTGGCGAGCAGGGCGACCACGTCGCCCCGATGGAGGATCGCCGCCTGGGCGCGCCCACCCCCGGCGGTGACCAGCGCGCCGCTGTGCCCGCGGCCGCCGAGCTCGCGGAGCAGCGACGGGCCGTCGACGTAGCTGGAGTGGAGCGGGCCGAACAGCCGCGCGCCGTCGGGCATGGGGCAGGGACGGATGATCGCCGCCGGCGCCAGCGGCCAGCCCGGCGGCGCCTCGGCGGCCTCCGGCGGGGCCGTCTCATCCAGATCTGGGGGGATACCCCCCGGGACCCCCCGTAGCCGCGGGGGGACTCCCCACGCACCCCCCTGATCCGGGAGGGCGACGGCGACGAGGTGGACCCGGGCGGCGGCCACCGGGCGCGGCGCCGGGGCGGTCGCCACCGCCGCCGCGGCGCCGCCCTCGACGACCAGGGCGCGCCCGGCCGCCGGCTCGGCGGGGGCGCGGCGGCCGGTGGCCTCCTCGATCCACTGGATGGGGATCGAGCGGAGCTCCGCGGCCACGAAGCCGGCCACCGAGACCGGCCGCGCCGCCGGCGCCCCCATCGCCACCGCCGCCGGCAGCTCCAGCCGCGGCGGCGGCAGGGGGGTGCGGGGGGAGTCCCCCCGCGTGTCCTGGGGGTTACCCCCCCGTTCGATGACGGGCAGGTGCAGGTCGGGGGGCGCCGGCTCGGCGCGCGCGGCCGGCGGGGCAGGCGGGGTGGGGACCGCGGGTGCGGCGGACCCGCCGGTGGTCGGTGGGACGGAGGCCGGTGGCATCGAGCCCCGCCACGCCGCCCGCCGGCGGATCCTGGATGAGCCACGACCCCCGGCAGAGAGGGAGAGAAGAGCCGAGCGCAGGAGTCGGACGAAGGAGTGCATTGCAGTGCCCGCCGAGGAGGTCCGGTCGACCGGGGTCGTGGCCCAGCCCCCCAACATGTTGGGGAGCCGTCAAGACCGTAGCACAACCCGTGGGGTCCGGGGAACCCCTGTTCGTCCTGCGGGTCAGCCCCGCAGGGCCAGCTCGCGCACCGCGGCGGCTGCCGCGTCGAGGCTGGTCACCGAGGCGTGGGCGGCGCTCACCGGGGGGCGGGACGCCCCCGGGGCGACGCGGATCGCGCACATCCCCAGGCTGAGCGCCGGGAGCACGTCCTTCTCCTCGATGTTGCCGATCATCACGCACTCCGCGGCCTCGCACCCGGCGAGCGGCAGGGCGGTGAGGAACATCGCCGGGTCGGGCTTGCGACGGCCGACGTCGACCGAGGAGACGATGCCGTCGATCAACGAGCCCACCCCGAGGGCGTCGAGGTCGCACCGGTAGGCGGCGGCGTCGCGCCAGTAGGCGTTGCTGACGATCACCGTGCGCAGCCCCAGGTCGCGGAGGGTGTGGAGCAGGCCCCCGGCGCCGTCGAAGAGGCCGACGAGCCCGGCGGCGGGTGCGTTCATCGCCCTCCGCACCGCCGCCGCCACCGCTGGTGTGACGGGCAGCCCCAGCCGCCCGGCCACCTCGAGCACCAGGCCGTCGGTCTCCTGGACGAGGTCGCCGGAGAACGCGGTCACCGCGTCCTCCAGCGCGGCGCGCAGCCGCTCGCGGAGGTCCGGGCCGGTTCCGGGCAGCGCCCCGGCGAGGCGCCGGACCGCATCCTCGGGTGGAGGCGATGCGGTGGCACGATCGGGCCAGAGGGTGCCCCCGACGTCGACCAGCGCGGCCCGCAGAGGCGTCACCGCAGCCGTGCCACGGCCAGGCCCGCAGCCAGCGCGACCATCGACCAGGAGAGCGCCCGCAGCGCCTGCTCCAGGGGGCGCAGCAGATCCTGGGCGTCCCATCGGAGCTCGCTCCCGTCGTCGAGGACCAGCCCTGCCGAGGCCTCGCGGACGTGACGCCGCAGCAGCCGGGCGGGGGTGCTGAGGCGCCGCTGGGCCCAGCTCAGCCCGAACGCCGCCGCGGCCGCGGGCAGGGCCGCGACCTCCAGCCCGCCGGTCTGGGCGAGATTGGCGGTGAGGACCGGGAAGGCGCCCCAGCCCGCGGCGAAGCCCGCGGTGGTGTGGAGGCTGCCACCGAGCAGCTCGAGGTTGTATCCGAGTACGAGGATCACCCCGAGCACGATGAAGGGGATCAGCGCGGGCCCGACCCGGCCGACCCCGGCCACGCCGAGGCCAACCGCTCCCGCCAGGGCGGCCACCGAGAGGACGGTGAGGGTGCTGGAGGGCACCGAGGTGCGCATCGGCCGGCCGTGGAGCTCGTCGAGCAGGTGGGCGGTCACCCCGACGGCGAGCAGGGCGACCAGCGTGGCCAGCAGCCGGCCGGCGTCGAGCCGGGGCGCGAGCGAGGCTCCGATCACCACGTAGGAGAGGTGCCAGGCGGTGTAGGGCGGGTGGAGCAGCGTCCACCACTGCCAGAGGCCGCCGCGACGCGCCGCGTAGAAGGCCGTCCTCCCGTCCTCAGCCACCCGCCCTCCTTCCCCACATCACCAGGCCGCCGCCCAGGCTCATGGCGCGCATCCCGACGGCCTCGATCCCCGCCGCCTCCCAGGCCGCCCGGTGCCATTCGAGAGGGTGGCGGCGGTAGTGCCCCGAGATGCTCGGACCGAGGAAGCGCCCCACGTCGAACCAGCCACGCCCGAAGAGGGCGCCGGCGCCGGGCAGGACGAGGCGGGTGTGCAACCACCAGCAGCTCCGCCAGAGCGCGGCGCGCGGCACGAGGAACTCCAGGCTGGCAAGCGTCCCCCCGGGGCGCACCACGCGGGCGAGCTCGCCCAGGGTTGCGGCCGGGTCGGCCACATAGCGGAGCAGATAGGTGAAGGTGAGGGCGTCGAAGCTGGCGTCGGGGAAGGGGAGCTGCTCGGCGCGGCCCACCAGCAGCCGGATCCGGGGCTGCGCTCCGCGGCGGCGGACCCGCTCCGCGCCCCGTCGCAGCATCGCCTCGGTGAGATCGAGGCCGACCACGCTGGCGCCGGTCCGCTCGGTGAGGAGGAGGGCGACGCCGGCGGTGCCGGTGGCGACGTCGAGGACGCTGGCGGGGCCGACCGCGGCGACCCGGTCGACCATGGCGCGACGCCAGCGACGGTTCTGGCCGAACGAGAGCACCTCGGCGAGCAGGTCGTAGCGCCGGGGAAGCGGCGAGAAGAGCCGGCGGGCGAAGCCTGCGGGTCGCTCTGCTGCACGTCCCGACAACAGTAGTCGGTCCGAGCGGGTCGGTTGCGCCGCAGGGGCGGCGGGCCGTAGCGTCGCGGGATGGCCGCCCTCACCCACGACGCCGTGGTCGTCGGCGCCGGCCCCGCCGGCGCGCTCGCCGCCCTCCACCTCGCACGCCAGGGCCGCCGGGTCGTGCTCCTCGAGAAGGCGCGCCCCGGCCGCGACAAGCCCTGCGGAGGCGGGCTGACGGTGCGCTCCTGGCGCGACCTCGAGGTGCCGATCGACGACCTGGTGGTGGCGCGGGTCGGCATCGCCGACCTCCGCTGCGGGCCCCGGCGGGCGGTCCGCGTGCCCCTCGGCGCCAAGGCGGTGCTGATGGTCCGCCGCCGCGACCTCGACCGGCGCATCGGCGAGGCGGCGGAGCAGGCGGGCGCCGAGCTCCACCACCGGGAGGCGGTGGTGGCCATCGAGCCCGACGGCGGCGGGGTCGAGGTGCGCACCGGCGCCGGCCGCTACCGCGCCGCGGCGGTGCTGCTCGCCACCGGTGCGGAGGCGCCGCTGCGCTCCGCGCTCGGCCTGGCACCGCCCGCCGGCACCATGGCGGTGGCCCTGGAGCTGGAGGGACGCGCCCGCCTCGCCCCGTCCGGCGACAACGCCTTCATCTTCGACTACCAGGTCCCCGGCGGCTACGCCTGGGCGTTCCCCAAGGTGGGTCACGAGGGCTGGTGGAACGCCGGCATCGTCACCGGCCGCACCGGCCTCGGCGGCGAGCTGCGCGGCCGGCTGGCGCGCTTCCTCGACGAGGTCGGCCTGGACTTCGAGGAGCTCTCGGCGGAGCGCGCCACCGGACGGCGGATCCCCTTCTGGGGCGGCCGGCGGGTCCTCCACCACGGCCGGGTGGCGCTGCTCGGCGACGCCGCCGGGCTCGCCGACCCGTTCTTCGGCGAGGGCATCGCCGAGGCGCTGGCCAGCGGCCGCCTCGGCGCCCGCGCCGCCGGCGAGGTGATCGACGGCCGCCGCAGCGACCTCGCCCACTACACGACCGCCGTGGACGCCACCCTGCGCACCCACCTGTGGCGGATGCGCCAGGCCGCGCGCCTCGTGTACACCGCGCCGACGCTGACGCTGCGCGCACTCGCGATGTCGCCGCACGTGCGACGGCTGGTGACGCGCGCAGCAACCGAGCGCCTCGCCCGCGAACCGGCCACCCCCGTGTGAGAACACGTGTGTGAGACGCGCAGAAGGACGCGTGTCACGCACCGTGGTCGCACCACAGTGCAGACAGCGGCGAGGCCGGCGCAGGGGGGCAGTCGCGAGAAGCGCCAAGCGCCTCCTGCGTCTGGACGGCGGGACGTCGTCCCCCCGAGTTAAAGAAAAGGGCCGGCGCTTGGCCGGCCCCTATTCTTCGAAAGGTCACTTTCGACCCGACTATCATTAGCCGGGAATCGGTCTGAGTACCGTGATGTCGGTCGCTGCCCCAGACCATCCGCGAAGGTTGCCCTTCACTCGCGTCCGTACCCTGCGGTACAGACTGGTGGTCGGGGCTCTAGGTCTCGGCCCGGCCGCGCCTCAGGCGCTGCCAGATGGTTCGCATCATGAAAGGCGATCCCTCCGACAATTGCCAAACTTCGTGAGCCTAGGATGCCGCACGGGACCGCTCCCGTCAACACCCTGCGAGGTTCCGTTACAGGGCAACGGGAGTCGGCGTGCGGACCGGGTCAGGCGACCCGCTCGGGTGTGCGGCTCTCCACCCAACGGCGCAGCGCGTCCCCGCTCTCCCACGACGTGATCAGCGCGTAGCGCGGCTCCGGTCCGGGATGCCACACGACGTGGTACAGGCGCTGCGTGTCGATGAGCAGCTGCATCCCCCGGTGCAACCGGATGCGCGACTCCGTGGTGGGATCCTCGCGGTCCTCGCGCAGCACGAAGTACGAGCTCGGGCAGTCGCTCAGCTCCAACCACGAACGCACCACCCAGCCCTCGCCGTCGGGGTTCAGCCGGTTGTTGTCGTCGAGGTGCAGCTGGCGCAGCGCAGCCTGCTCGGACTCGTACGGATTGAGCTTGATGACGCGCACGCGTCCGAAGCGTGCGCCGACGCTCTCGACGTAGTCGACCAGGGTCGGGCAGATGGCGCGGTTCTTCGTCCACACGCCATCCTTGTCGGGCTTGCCGTGGTCCCAGAAGCCGCCACACTCCATCTCGCCGAGCGCCGAGGCGATGGGCGCGAAGTTGGTGTCGCCGCCGCTCTTCCAGTCCATGTAGTCGAGGTCCAGGTACTCGCTCTCCGGCACCGGCGGACCGTTGTAGTCACGCAGCACGACGAATCCCCTCTCGGCGAGGACATCGAGCTTCTCATGCATGGGATGTCGACCTCGTACTGGTGGACGGTGGAGTGGACGATCGCGCGTCAGGGTAGGACAGTCAGCAGGGCTTCCGGAGGGCCTCCAGCACCTGGTCGTGGAGCAGCCCGTTGCTGGCGACCGCGCTGCCGCCGTCGATCCGCGGCCGGCCCTCGAGGTCGGTGAAGCGGCCCCCCGCCTCCTCGACGATCCGCAGCAGCGGGGCGAGGTCCCAGGGGGCGACCTCGGGCTCGACCGCGACCTCGACGCAGCCCTCGGCGACGAGCACGTGCGACCAGAAGTCGCCGAAGCCACGAGTGCGGGCGCAGCGCCGCGCCAGCCCCAGGAACGGCGCCTCGAGGCCGCGAACGGCGAAGCCCGGGACGCTGTCGTAGGCGAGCTGAGCCTGGTCGAGCGAGGCCACGGTGGAGACCCGGACCGGCCGCCCCGAGGCGTACGCGCCGCCGCCGCGGACCGCCCACCAGCGCGCCCCGAGCGCCGGCGCCGAGACCACCCCCACCTCGATGACGCCCTCCACCTCGAGAGCGATCAGGGTGGCGAAGACGGGGATGCCGCGGACGAAGTTCTTGGTGCCGTCGATCGGGTCGAGGAACCAGCGCCGCTCGCCGCCGCCCTCGCTGCCGTACTCCTCCCCCACCAGCGCATCCTCGGGACGCGCCGCCTCGATCCGGGTGCGGAGCTCGCGCTCGACGGCACGGTCGACCTCGGTGACCGGGGAGCCGTCCCGCTTGCGCTCGACGGCGAGGGCGCTGCGGAAGCCGGCCATGCTGATGCCGTCGGCGTGGTCGGCGAGCTCCAGCGCGAGGGCGAGGTCTGGGTCGGCGGCGGCTACAGGTGGATCCCCCGCATCAGCCGCCCCACCGCCCAGGCCTCGGGGCTGACCGTGGCCGGCTCCGCCCTCCCCTCCCCGTCCGGCCGGGGCGCGCTGTCCGGCAGCACCGCGTAGGCGGCGCTCATCAGCAGCTGGGCGAGCCCGGGGCTGACCGCGTTGGTGACCTGGCCCGCCTTGCCCAGGCGGGTCGACACCTCGGGAGGCCGGCTGATCATCGACTGCACGACCATGTCCGCGGCCTCCTCGGGGCTGATCGTCGGGAAGCTCTTGTAGATCGAGGTGGGCGCGATCATGGGGGTGCGCACCAGCGGCATGTGGATCTCGGTGATGGCGACGCCGTCGGCGGCGACCTCGGCCGAGAGGCAGCGCGAGAAGGCGTCGAGCGCGGCCTTGCTGGCGACGTAGGCGGCGAAGCGCGGCGGGAAGGTCTGGGCGCCGATGCTCGAGATGTTGACGACGTGGCCGCGGCCACGCTCACGCATCCCCGGGATCACCTCGAGGATGCACGCGATGGCGCCGAAGTAGTTGAGCTGCATGGTGCGCTCGAAGTCGTGGAAGCGGTCGAGCGAGTGCATCACCGAACGCCGGATCGAGCGGCCGGCGTTGTTCACCAGCACGTCCACCCGGCCGTGCTCGGCGAGCACGCCGCGCACCATCGCGCGGCACGCCTCGACGTTGCTGAGGTCGGTGGGGTGGACCGTGGCCCGCCCTCCCGCCGCCTCGACCTCGGCACGCACCTCCTCGAGCTTCTCGACGCCGCGTGAGACCAGCGCCACGGTGGCGCCGGCCGCGGCGACCCGCAGCGCCACCGCCCGGCCGATGCCGCTGGAGGCGCCGGTGATCAGCACCACCCGGTCCTGGAGGACACGGCGCAGGTTCGCCTCGGTGGGCAGCTCGGGGTCGAGGTGCCGCTCCCACCAGTCCCAGACCTTCCAGGCGTAGGTGTGGAGCGGCGGGCAGGCGATGCCGCTGCCGCCCAGCGCCTCCCGGGCGTTGGCGGCGTCGAAGGTCGCCGGGTAGTCCATGTAGTGGAGCGCCGCCTCCGGGATCCCCAGCCGCTCCAGCACCTGGCGGCGCACCCGCTGCACCGCCGGCAGCCCGCCGATCACCTCCAGGGCGTTGCCCGGCACCAGCCTGGCCATGCGCCGGTCGAAGCGCAGCGCGAACTCGGGGGCGTGGGCGGCGCGACAGAAGGTGTTGAGGGTGTCGCCGAGGCTGACCGGGACCGGGTCGACGAGGTGGAAGTCCTGCCCGTCGCGCCCCGGCAGGTGGGCGATGTGGTCCATCGCGCGAGCCACGAAGTCGACCGGGACGAGGTTGAGCTCGCCTCCCTCGGGGCCGGCGAAGGGCATCCACTGGGGGAAGGAGTCGCGCAGGCGCTGGATCAGCTTGAAGGCGTAGTAGGGCCCGTCGACCCGGTCGGCCTCGCCGGTCTCGGAGGAGCCGATCACCATCCCCGGCCGGTAGATCCGGTAGGGGACGGCGCTCTCGGTGCGGACGATCGCCTCGGCGGCGTGCTTGGTGCGGAAGTAGGGGTGGTCGAGCTCCTGCCCCTCGTCGAACATCGCCTCGGTGAAGCGCCCCCGGTAGCGGCCGGCGACGGCGATCGAGCTGGTGTGGTGGAGGCGGCCGGCCTCGATGGCGTTGGCGAGGGCGACGGTGTTGCGGGTGCCCTCGACGTTGGCCCGGTCCGACTCCTCCGCGCCGGCGGTGAGGTCGTAGACGGCGGCGAGGTGGAAGACCTGGGCGCCGCGGAGCCGCTCCCGGTCGGCCTCGGAGATGCTCAGCCCCGGCTCGGAGATGTCGCCGGCGACCGCCCGCAGCCGGGAGCCCCCGGGATCGAGGCGCTCGCGGAGGGCCTCGAACCGGGCCGTCGACCCGGGCCGGACCAGGACGGCGATCTCGCCGTCGCGACGGAGCAGGAGGGGCAGCAGCTGGCGCCCGATGAATCCCGTGGCACCGGTGACGAAGTACTGCACGGACGCCTCCTCCTCTGCCCCCTGTCCTCGGTTCGCCTCCGCGGGCAGGATACGGGGCACGGGGAAGGCACCGTCGGGGCGGGGAGGCATATTCTTGACATCGGCGTCAAGGCCGCGCCGATCCCCACCATCGAGGTCGTCATCCCATGCCCGAAGCAGTCATCGTCGCCGCCGGTCGCTCGCCCATCGGGCGGGCCATGAAGGGCTCGCTCGTCGACCTGCGGCCCGACGACCTCACCGCCCACGTGGTCTCCCGGGTGCTCGACAAGGTGCCCCAGCTCGACCGCGGCGAGATCAACGACCTCATCCTCGGCTGCGGCCTCCCCGGCGGCGAGTCGGGCTTCAACATGGGCCGGGTGGTGAGCCTGCTCGCCGGCCTCAACGTCCCCGGGACCACCATCACCCGCTACTGCTCGTCCTCGCTCCAGACCACCCGGATGGCGTTCCACGCGATCAAGGCGGGCGAGGGCGACATCTTCGTCAGCGCCGGGGTGGAGACCGTCAGCCGCTTCCTCAACGGCAGCTCGGACATGCCCCAGTGCCAGAATCCGCGGCTCCAGCCGGGGAATCCCGAGGGCTATCCCGACGTCTACATCGCCATGGGCCAGACCGCGGAGAACGTCGCCGACCGCGAGGAGATCTCCCGCGAGGAGATGGACCAGTTCGCGGCGCGCAGCCAGAACCGCGCGGTGCAGTCGCAGATCGACGGCTTCTTCGACCGCGAGATCATCCCCGTCCAGCGGCCCGACGGCGCCGAGGTGAGCCGCGATGACGGCCCCCGGCCCGGCACCACCGCCGAGGTGCTCGGCACCCTGCGGCCGGTCTTCCGCGAGAACGGGAAGGTGACCGCGGGCAACGCCTGCCCGCTGAACGACGGCGCCGCCGCCGTGGTGGTGATGTCCGACGTCCGCGCCCGCGAGCTGGGGATCACGCCCCTCGCCCGCATCGTCTCCACCGGGCTGAGCGCGCTCGCGCCCGAGATCATGGGCCTGGGACCGATCGAGGCCTCGAAGCAGGCGCTGCAGCGGGCGGGGATGACCATCGACGACGTCGACGTGGTCGAGATCAACGAGGCGTTCGCCGCCCAGGTGATCCCCTCCGCCCGCGGCATCGGGCTCGACGCCTTCGACGACCGCCTCAACCCGTTCGGCGGCTCGATCGCGCTCGGCCACCCCTTCGGCATGACCGGGGCCCGGATCACCTGCACCCTGCTCAACGGCCTGCGCACCCTCGACAGGAGGATCGGGCTGGAGACGATGTGCGTCGGCGGCGGCATGGGGATGGCGATGATCCTGGAGCGGCTCGACTGACCCACTGCGAAACCTCTGTGTGAGCAGGGGCGTTCTGGCTTCGACTGCGCACCGCGCGGCGGCCACGGTGCTCTCCGAAATGTTCCAGGGTGTTACGGTTCCTCCCATGATCTCCACGCGTCCCCGCTCTCTTCCCGCCGCCCTGCTGGCCCTGGCCGGCTCCGTCGTGCTCAGCGCCTGCTCCGGCTCGTCCGCCGCGGGTCAGGGCCAGGCGGGCGGGGGGGGGCCGAGGGCCGCCCCCCCGGTGATCGCCATCTCGCCCGGCGACGGGGACGCGTCGGTCAAGCTCGACGCGCCGGTGCGGGTGAGCAGCATGGACGGCAGGCTCGACGCCGTGGTCCTCCACTCCGTGGCCGACCCCACCCCGCTGGCGGGGCAGATGGCCGCCGACCACGCCAGCTGGACCTCCAGCGCGCTCTTCGACCCGGCCACGAAGTACCTCGTCGAGGCCACGGCGAAGGGGCAGAGCGGGCTGACCGGGATCGCGCGGGCGGCGTTCACCACCGAGGCCACCGCCGGCCGCCTCACCGCCGCGCCCCAGCCCGCCGACGGCAGCACCGTCGGCATCGGGATGCCGGTGATCCTCCGGTTCAACAGCCCGATCCCCCCGGAGCGGCAGGCGGCGCTGATCCAGCGGCTGACGGTGCAGTCGACCCCGGCCACGGTCGGCGCCTGGCACTGGTTCGCCCCCACCGAGGTGCACTGGCGGCCCCGGGAGTACTGGCAGCCGGGCACGAAGGTGACGGTCACCGCAAACCTGCGCGGCCTCGACGCCGGCGACGACGTCTGGGGCCTCGGCGACTTCGCCTACTCCTTCGCCATCGGCGAAAAGCACGTGTCCACCATCGACACCGTCAGCCACCAGATGACGGTGACCGCCAACGACCAGGTGATCCACACCTACCCGGTCAGCACCGGAAGGGCGAGGAACCCGACCATCAGCGGCGTGCTGGTGGTGCGCTACAAGCAGTACGACGTGCTGATGGACTCGCAGTCGATCGGCATTCCCCGGTCCTCACCCGACGGCTACTACGAGCACGTCTACTGGGACACGGCGGTCTCCACGTCCGGGTACTTCGTCCACAGCGCACCGTGGTCGATGTGGGCGCAGGGCAGCTCCAACGTCTCCCACGGCTGCGTGAACCTCAGCCCGGCGCGGGCGCAGGAGTTCTACCAGTTCAGCCAGATCGGCGACGTCGTGCAGGTGACCGGCAGCTCCCTCGCCGCCGACGTCAGCGACGGCGAGGGCGACTGGCAGATCCCCTTCGATCAGTTCGCCAACACCGGCGCGGGAGCGGTCACGCCCCCGGCGACCGCCAGGCCGGGCGGCGGGCTCTGACCCGCGTGCCGGCCGCGTAGCCGCCGGCAGCGTCGCTCCCAGTCGGCCACCCAGCCCCCTGCGGGGGCGCCCCGCAGCGCCGCCAGCCGCCAGTCCTCGAGCCGCGAGCACAGCTCCAGCGAGCCCTCGGCGACGGCGAGCGCCTCGGGGTGGCGCTGCAGCCGTTCCAGGCTGACGGCGAGGGCGCGGGCGGCGCGGAGGTCGCTCGGCCGGCTGCGCCAGAGCCGGCCCAGGATCTCGACCGCCTCGACCTCGGCCGCACCTCTGCGGCGGCGCACCCGGGCTGCCAGGGCGTGGGCGGCCTGGCGGTCCCACGGCCCCCGCGCCCCGGCGACGGTGGCGCGAAGGTGCTCCTCGACCGACTCGGCCACTCCGCTGCGCTCGAGGTGGACGGCGAGCCGGTAGCGGTCGGCGGGGTGCACCGGCGCCACCATCCGGCCCTCGAGGTGGGCGGCCACCCGCGCGGCGAGCACCATGGTGGCGCAGAGGTCGAGCTGGTTGTGGACCACGACGCCCTCGAGCACCCCCCAGGCGGCGCCCCGCAGCCAGGCCTGGTAGCGGGCCGGAGCCTCGCACCCCGGCACCTCGCCGTGGCGCTCGAGACCGAGCAGGTCGCGTTCGGCGCGGCCCAGGGTGCAGGCGCCGAGCCGGTCGCGGAAGAGGCGGCGCACCGGGACCAGCACGTCGCAGTGCATCCCCGCCTCGAGCGCCGCCGGGTCGAGGCGGTCGACCACCAGCCGTGAGCGCAGGGCGGGCACGTCGAAGCTGCGGCCGTTGTAGGAGACCAGCACCCGGCGACCGGCCAGCCGCGCGAGGGCGGCGAGCAGCGCCGCCCGCTCCGCGGCGGGGTCGACGAGCAGGACCTGGTCGACCTCGAGGCGGTCGCCCCGGGGCACCCCGATTCCGGCGAGGAAGGCGAGCACGCCGCTTCCCCGCAGGCCGAGGGTCTCGAGGTCGAGGACCGCGGCCGAGGACGCGTCCCAGCGCGGCCAGTGCGGACCGGGGTCGCCCAGGGTGAGGCGCAGCAGCTGGGCGGCGGTGACCGGCCCGGGGGCGCCGGCGCGCTCCAGGAACGGCCCCAGGTCGACGCTCACCCGCCGCACCCAGGCGATCCCGCCGCCCACCTCCTGGGGCTCGAAACGCCTGACGGGCGCCCTCGGCGCGCCGCTCCGCGACCGTCTCGGCGTCGCGGGCGGCCCGCGGCCGCGGCGCGACCGGTGCGCTCGCGCCGCCGAGGCGGGCCAGCCGCTGACGCAGTGCCGCCACCGCGGCGGCGCGGTCGGCGACCTCCATCGGGATCACACCCCGAGGGCGATGTCGATCAGCGCCCGGGTGCTGCGCCGGGCGTCGACCGAGGCGGAGGGGGGCCCCACGCAGGAGGGGCAGCCGGCGCGGCAGGCGCAGCCGTCGACCAGCCCGCGGGCGGCGCCGAGCAGCCTGCCGTGTTCGCCGAAGAGGTGCTCGGCGAAGCCGATGCCGCCGGGGACGGTGTCGTAGAGGTAGATGGTCGGCCAGCCGCCGGCGATGCCCTCCCGGCGCTCCGCCGCCGGACGCCAGCCGGCCACCTGCTCGACGGGCTCGGTCACGGCGGCGGGCCGCAGCGGCGCGACCGGGGCGCCGGTCGCCGGAGGTAGCGGCGCGCCGCGCAGCTCGGCGTGGCGACCGAGGTCGCGGGGATCGCACATGCAGAGCAGGCAGGCGGCGTGGTGGAGGGCGGCGGCGAGCCCGCCCAGCCCGGTCTCGACGGTGGCCCGGTCGAGCCCGCCGAGCGCGGCGGGCTCGAAGGCGAGCCAGGCGGCCGAGGTGTGGAGGTCCTGCTCGGGCAGGGTGATGGGGCCGGCGCCGATGGTCTCGTGGGTGAGGAAGCGGATCTTCTTGTAGATCGCCGCCAGCCGGCTGATGCGCACCTCGCCGTGGCAGCGCCGGCAGCCGCCGCCGTCCGGGCCGCCGTGGATCTCGAGCACGGCGATCGACAGCCGGATCTCGGCCACGGTGTGGTGGTCGACGGTGACAGGGTGCACGTACGCCCGCTTCTCCTCCCAGTCGAGCCGCTCGACGTGGTACTGGGCGCCCTGGTGGATGTAGACGGCGTCGTCGTGCACCAGCACCGGCGCGGCGAACTGGTCGACCTCGCCGACCACCCGCCCGTGGCTGCCCGGCCTGCCCCCGGCGCTCGCCGCCCACTGCCCCTGCGGCCCCTGCCCGGGGCCGTCGGGAACGGTGCTGGTGTCGATGATCACGACGTTGCCAGCGCACGCGGTGCGCAGGCTGATCGCCTCTGCGGGGAAGGCGTCCGCGCTCCACAGGTAGCGGCCCGCGGAGCGGTGGACCAGCCCGTCCTCGGCGAGGCACTCGAGCAGGGCGCCGACCTCGGCGCGGCCGAAGCGCTCGCCCTCGTCGAAGGCGAGCTCAAAGGCGGCGGCCTGGACGTGGCCGCCGAGCACCAGCAGGTTGTCCGGGTCGATCAGCCCGGACTCCGGCGGCGACTCGAGCAGGTACTCGGGGTGGCGGACGAGGAACTGGTCGAGGGGGCTGTCGGTGGCGATCAGCACCCCCAGCGAGGTGGTCTCGCGGCGGCCTGCCCGGCCCAGCTGCTGCCAGGTGCTGGCCACGCTGCCGGGGTAGCCGACCAGCACCGCGGCGTCGAGCCGGCCCACGTCGATGCCGAGCTCGAGGGCGTTGGTGCTGACCACGGCGCGGACGCTGCCGTCGCGCAGCCCCGCCTCGATGGCGCGGCGCTCGAGCGGGAGGTAGCCGCTGCGGTAGCCGCGCACCGGGCCGGGGCGGCCGGGGGCCGGGGGCGGGTGGAGCCGCTGCAGGTAGGTGAGCAGCACCTCGACCGAGCTCCGGCTGCGGGTGAAGACCAGGGTCTGGAGGCCGCGGCGCACCAGCTCGGTGGTCAGCCGCCGCGCCTCCAGGGTGGCCGAGCGGCGCACCCCGAGGGCGCCGTCGACCAGCGGCGGGTTCCAGAACCACAGCCGCCGCTCCGCCCGCGGCGCCCCGCTCTCGTCGACGCAGTCGACCGGCCGCTCCAGCAGCCGCTCGGCGAGCTGGCGGGGGTTCGCGATGGTCGCCGAGCAGGCGATCACCACCGGGTCGCTGCCGTAGAAGTGGCAGAGCCGGCGCAGCCGGCGGAGCACGTTGGCGAGGTGCGACCCGAACACCCCGCGGTAGCTGTGCAGCTCGTCGATGACGACGTAGCGGAGCTGCTGGAAGAGGCGCACCCAGCCGGTGTGGTGGGGAAGGACGCCGGTGTGGAGCATCTCCGGGTTGGTGACCACGATGTGGCCCGCCTGCCGGACCGCGCGGCGAACCCCCGGCGGGGTGTCGCCGTCGAAGGTGGCGGCGCGCAGGCCGGGGGGCAGGTGGGCGGCGATGTCGCCGAGGGCGGCGAGTTGGTCCTGGGCCAGCGCCTTGGTGGGGAACAGCCAGAGCGAGCGCGCCTCGGGGTCGCGCAGCCAGGCGTCGAGGACCGGGAGGGTGTAGCAGAGCGACTTCCCCGACGCGGTGGGGGTGACCACCACCACGTCGCGGCCCGCCAGCGCCCGCTCGACCGCCTCGGCCTGATGCGAGTACGGCCGGTCGACCCCCCGGGCGCGCAGCGCCTCGACCAGCAGCGGGTGGAGGCCGGCGGGCCAGGGGGCGTGGCGCGCCGGGCGGGCCTCGAGCCGGGCCTCGTGGACGATGCGCCCGGACACGGCGGAAAGGCGGCGCAGCTCGTCGAGGGCGGCGGCGACGTGGTCGGCGGGGAGGGCGGCGATGCCGGGGGCGTCGGCCATGGGCCACTCAGCCTAGGCGAACATCAGTTCGCTCCGCAAGCCCCGGGGCGCCTCAGGTCCCCTGGCCCACCCTCACGCGGCGGAGCCGTCACACTTGTCACCCATGACATCCGACGTTGCCACCCCGACGGTAACCCGGCTCCCCAACGGGGTCACGCTCCTCGACGCCCCCATCCCCTTCAGCCGCAACGTCGGCGTCGTGCTCATCGTGCGGGCCGGCTCGCGCGACGAGTCCGCGACCACCGCGGGTCTCGCCCACTTCCTCGAGCACCTGTTCTTCAAGGGCACCCGGCGCCGGCCCACCACGATGGACATCAGCCGGGAGGTCGACCGCCTCGGCGCCATCACCAACGCCTACACCGACACCGAGGAGGTCGCCTACTACGCGGAGGGCCCGGCGACCACCCTGGCGCCGCTCGCCGACATCCTCACCGACATGCTCAGCCGGCCCCTCTTCGCCCCCGAGGAGGTGGAGCGCGAGCGCAACGTCGTTCTCCAGGAGCTGGCCGCCCGGCTGCTCCGCCCCACCGGCTGGATCGGCGACCGGCTGCTCAGCGTGGCCTTCGGCGGCGGCCAGCCGATGTCGTGGTCGGCCGCGGGCTACCCGTCGGTGGTCGCCGAGGTCTCACGCGAGGCGATCGTCGACTACCACCGCTCCTTCTACTCGCCCGAGTCGATGGCGCTGGTGGTGAGCGGCGGCGCCGGCCTGGGGGTCGAGGAGGCCACCGAGCTGCTCGCCGACGTGCCCACCGCGAGCCCGCGGCCGCGGGTCCCCGCGGTCTGGGGGCAGGGTGAGCGCTACACCGCCAACATCCGGCCCCTCTCCAACCAGGAGGAGCCGCAGGTCGACCTGGCGCTCGCGCTGCCCGGGATCCCCGCCCACGACCCCGACCGCGCCAGCCTGGCCGTGATGACCCACGTCCTCGGCAGCGGCATGTCCTCCCGGCTCTTCCACACCGTCCGCGAGCGCCACGGGCTGTGTTACCGCATCTCCGCCGGCCACGAGTACTTCGAGGACGCCGGCCTGTTCACCATCTCCACCGCCACCCGGCCGAAGGATGCGTCCCGGGCGGTCGAGCTGTCGATCGCCGAGCTGCGCCGCCTCGCCGTCGAGCCGGTGCCCGACGACGAGCTCGAGGCCGCCCGCGCCTCGATGATCGGCCGGCTGCTGCGCAGCACCGAGACCGCCGGGAGCAGCGCCCACTGGTACGCCGCCCGCTGGCGCGCCGGACTGCCGCTGCAGACCCCCGACGACCGCGCCCGCGCCATCGCCGACGTCGGTACCGAGCAGGTCCAGGCGGCCGCGGCGAGGATCGCCGCCGGCCTCGACCAGGTCCGCCTCGCCTTCGTCGGCCCCGAGGACCAGGGCGAGGAGATCCTCGCCGCGGCGGGGTAGCGAGCGCCTAGACCTCCAGCCGTCCTGTGGTCTGGGCGAGGCGGACGAGGCGCCGGATGTCCTCGCGATCGGGCGCGACCGCGACGATCTTCCGGTAGACGGCGAGGGCGCCGGCGTCGTCGCCACGGGAGCGCAGCAGCTCGGCGATGCGCTCCAGGTAGCCGGTGGCGAGGGCGACCTCGCGGTCGGCCAGGCAGACGTCGGCGAGCCGCCACAGCGGCGCCTCGTAGGCGGGGTCGGCCCGCCAGCCGGCGAGGTAGCAGTTGGTCGCGGAGCGGTTCTGGCCGAGGGCCAGGCAGCGGTCGCCGCTGTCGAGGGCGAGGTCGGCGGTCTCGCGGCAGGACAGCTCGGCGGCGACGCGCTGGAGCAGCGCGGCGGCCTCGGAGCCACGCTTGCGGCGCAGCTGCTCCTCCACCAGATCGCGGGCGGTGGCGACATCCGGGATGCGGTCGGGGGCGGCCTGCCTGCCCCGCCGGCGCTTGCGCTCCGGCTCGGCGAGGGCCGCGGCGATCCCGGCCGCCTCCTGGGCCGCCCGGACCGCGTCCTCGCGGCGCCTCAGCGCCATCCGCTCGGTGAGCATCTGCTGGCGCGGCGACTGCCGCACGCTCCAGCCGCTCTCGGCGGGCAGAGGCAGCACCGGCAGCGCGGCGGCCGCCTCGGCGGAGGCCGGGATCACCGGCGGCGCCGGCGGCAGGTTCCAGCGCGACACCGGCGGCGGCGCCGGCGCGGCCGGAGCCACCGGCGCGGGCACGGAGGCGGAGGCGATCGCCTCGCCCACCAGGGCGGGATCGGTGAGGTGGAAGCCGTCACGCGGCGCGATCGGATAGAGGCTGGGAGCGGCCGGCACCACCGGCGCCACCGGCGCCACCGGTCCCGGAGGCGCCGGCAGCGTGTAGAACGCGGGGTGGACCGGTGCCGAGGCCGAGGACAGGGCCGGCGGCAGGGCCACCGCGGCGGCGGCGGGCGGGGGCGCGTCCCTGCGGAAGGTCGGCGGCACCCGCATCGCCTCGGGGTCGAGCACCCCGGGCGGCGGCAGCGCCTCCATCAGGCGGAGGCGCAGCAGCACCGCGCGGGCGGCCGCCTCCTCGGCGTCCTCGATCTCGCCCAGCATCGCGGCTGCGCGGGCCTCCTCGTCCGCCAGCCGGGCGGCCTCGGCGACGGCCCTGGCCTCGGCCACAGCGGCGGCGTAGGCCTGGGCGGCGGCCGCGGCCGCGGCATAGGCGGGTGGCGGCGCGGGCGCGAGGTCGCCGCCGAGGGCGGGGAGGTCGACCTCCAGCCCCTGGGCCATCGCCTCCTCGAGCAGGCCCCGGAGCGCCGAGACCTCCTCGCCGGCGGCGTCGGCGAGGTCGACCAGGCGCTCCGCCTCCGCCTCGCTCCAGGCGTGCTCGCGACCGGGGCCGCTCTCGGAGCGGGCGATGGCGCGGGCCACCTCGGCGGTGACGGTGTCGTCGGCGCCGACCATGCCGCCCAGGTCGAGGTTGAGAGCCGGATCGCCGCCGGCGCGCTGCGCGGCCTCCACCTCCTCGACGCCGATCAGCACCTGCCCCCACCGTGCCGGCCGGGCGGGCTCGAGCGGGGCCACCGGGGCCGACGGCGGCGAGCAGGCGGGAGCGGCGTCGAGGGCGAGAAGGAACTCGTAGATGGAGCGCCGCAGGCGCTTGCTGAGCGACCGGGCGAGATCGGCGGAACCGGTCTCGAGAGCGAGGTGGGCCGCCTCCTCGGCGACCCCCAGCAGCGAGGTCTCGTCGAGGGTGCCGCGCTGCTCGAGCGCGGTCAGCCGGTTGTCGAGCAGCGACCGCAGCCCGGGCAGCTCGGCAGGCGCCCCGAGCGCGGCGATGCCCTCACGCCAGGAGCGTCGAAGGGCCGCGGCGCTCGCGGAGGGGTGCTGGACAGGTTGGGAGGAGCCACCCGAATGATCCACACGACCGATTCTCCCGGCCAGCGGTGAAGGCGCCTGCGTCGAGCCGTTGACGAACCCGTGACAGGAGCGACGGGAGCGGCTACGCGCCCATCCGCGCGATCACCGCGTCGGCCACCTCCGAGGTGCCCACCGCGGTGGGGTCGTCACGCTCGGGCTTCATGTCGTAGGTGACCCGGCGGCCCTCGGCGATGACGTCCGAGATGGCGGTCTCCAGCCGGTCGGCGGCCTCGGGCTCGCCGATGTGCCGGAGCATCATCACCCCGCTGAGCATCATCGCCATCGGGTTGGTCCGGTTCAGCCCCGCGTATTTGGGGGCGCTCCCGTGGGTGGCCTCGAAGAGGGCGATCTCGTCGCCCATGTTGCCCCCCGGCGCCAGCCCCAGGCCGCCGACCAGGCCGGCGCAGAGGTCGGAGAGGATGTCGCCGTAGAGGTTGGGCATCACCATGACGTCGTAGAGCTCGGGCTTCTGCACCAGCTGCATCGCCATGTTGTCGACGATCCGGTCCTCGAACTCGATGTCCGGGTACTCCTGGGCGACCACCTCGGCGACCCGCAGCCACAGCCCGTCGGTGTGCTTCATGATGTTGGCCTTGTGCACCGCGGTCACCTTCGACCGCCCCTGCTGGCGGGCCCAGCGGAAGGCGAAGTGGAAGACCCGCTCGGTGCCGTACACGCTGATCGGCTTGATGCTGATCCCGCTGTCGCGGCGGATGTCACGGCCGGAGAGCTCGTTGATGGTCTCGATCAGGCGCAGCGCCTCGTCGCTGCCCTCGGCGAACTCGATGCCCGCGTAGAGGTCCTCGGTGTTCTCGCGCACGATGATCAGGTCGACCTCGGAGTAGCGCGAGCGCACCCCCGGGTACCACCTGCAGGGACGCACCAGCGCGTAGAGGTCGAGCTCCTTGCGCAGCGCCACGTTGACGCTGCGGATGCCCTTGCCCACCGGGGTGGTCAGCGGGCCCTTGATCGCCACCCGGTTGCGGCGGATCGACTCGACGACGTGGTCGGGCATCGGCTGGCCGTACTGCTCCACCACCCCCAGCCCGGCGTCGTGGATCTCCCACTCGATGTCCGCACCGGCGGCGTCGATCGCGCGGCGCGCCGCCTCGCTGACCTCCGGGCCGACGCCGTCGCCGGGGATCAGCGTGATCGTGTGCCGCGGCATCGTCGCATCCTCCAGGTACAACCCTCTCCGCGGGCGGGCTGCCGCCGCGACCGGCCGCCCAGTCTGCCAGAACACGGCGCGGCCACGATCGGCCCCCGTCTACGATCGGCCCGGTGTGGAGCGATTCCCTCCCCTCCTGGTACGCCGGCAACGGCCGCCACCACCTCCCCTGGCGGCACACCCGCGACCCCTGGGCGGTGCTCCTCAGCGAGGTGATGCTGCAGCAGACGTCGGTGGGCCGGGTGCTGGAGCGCTGGGGGCCGCTGCTGGAGCGCTGGCCGGACCCCGCCAGCCTCGCCGCAACCCCGCTCGAGGAGCTGCTGCGCGCCTGGGACGGGCTCGGCTACCCCCGCCGCGCCCGCGCCCTCCACCTCGCCGCCGCGCGCCTCGCCGTCGATGGGTGGCCGGCGGACGAGGCGGGGCTGCGCCGGCTGCCGGGTGTCGGTCCGTACACCGCCCGAGCGCTGCTCGCCCTCTGCCTCGACGCCGCCGGCCCGCCGCCCCGCGACGTCAACCTGGGACGGGTGGCGGCACGAGCCGGGCTCGGGGTCGAGCCCCACCAGGCGTCGCCGGCGCGGCTCGACGAGGAGCTGCTCCGCTCCCGGCCGGCGGGGATGAGCGCCCGCGACCACGCCCTCGCGCTCTTCGACCTCGGCGCCACCGTCTGCCGCGCTCGCGTCCCCCGCTGTGACGGCTGCCCGGTGGCGGGGGGATGCGCCTCGCGAGAGCGCCTCGAGGGCGCACCCCCGCCCCTGCCGCCTCGGCGGCAGGCGGCCTGGCCGGGCAGCCACCGCCAGCTCCGCGGGGCGGTGCTGCGCGCCCTCCTCGCCGCCGACCCCCCGGCGGGCGCCGAGGCGCTGCTCGCCCGGGTGAGCGGCGCCGCCGCGGCGGAGCGGCCCGGCGCGGTCGAGGCGGCGGTGGCGGAGCTCCACCGCGAGGGCCTCATCGCGGAGCTGCCCGCGTGGATGGAGCGCGGTTCTCCGCCGACCACCCGGTAGCATGATCAGGGGGAGGTCAGCGACGAAGGAGCTGATGGCCTGGGGGAGGCCCCCGAACCATTCGGCGCGTGAGCGCCGAGAGGAGAATAGTGGCAACCACCTCCGACTGGCTGACCGAGGCGGAGCGGTGGCTGTGGGAACGGGAATCGTTCAGCTTCATCCCCGACCGCGACCTCCCCGAGCCGCACGGCGCCCCGGAGCGCGGCGGCGGACCGCGGGTGATCTTCGCCGGGTTCCCGTCCGACTACAGCCTCGCCTTCCTCCTCGCCCTCCTCCGCCTCGACGTCGAGCTGGTGGGGATCGTCACCAGCCCGGGGGCGCACCCCGCGATCCTCGGCACCAACGCGCTGAGCCGGATCGCCGACCACCTCTCGATCCCGCTGCTGCGCCACTGGCGGATCAACGACGAGCACGCCCGCCAGGACATGGCCGGGCTCCACCCCGCGCTCGGCGTCATCGCGAGCTTCGACCAGATCCTGGGGGCGCGGGCGCTGGCCATCCCCGCCCGCGGCTGGCTCAACATCCACCCCAGCGCGCTGCCCGCCTACCGCGGACCGGAGCCGATCTACTGGACCATCGCCGACGGCGCCGCCGAGGCGGGCATCACCCTGCACCGCGCCGTCCCCAGGTTCGACGCCGGGCCGATCATCGCCCAGCGCCGGCTGCGGCCCGCCGCGGACGAGACCGCCGGCACCCTCACCCACCGGCTCAGCGCCCTCGGCGCCGAGGCCCTCGGCGAGGCGGTGGCGGCGATGCTCGCCGGCGACCCCGGGGTCGTGCCCGACCTCGCCGAGGGCTCGTACCGCCCCTCGGTCGGGCACCGCCACCTGAGCACCGCCGGCTCCGCCGCCGAGGCCGAGCGGATGGTGCGCGCGGGCGTGCCCAACATGCCCGCCTGGGTCGAGGTCGAGGGCCACCCCGTCTTCGTCACCCGGGCCCGCACCGTCGCCGACTGCGGGGCGGCCGCGGGCCTCCGCTATCCCGACGGCTGCCTCCAGGTCCTCGAGACCGCGGTCGCGTGCGGCTGCCACCACGACGATCCCCACTGCCCGCACCGCGAGCGGCCGCCCGACTAGCCTCGTCGCGCGCCTACTCGGTCGGCGAGGGCTCGGTCGAGGCGTCCTTGCTGTCGCGCCCGAGGCTGATCCGGCGCTCGAGCATGCGGCCCATGAAGTAGCCGCGGCAGTTCGGGCAACGGGTCCGCTCGATGTGGCCGCGGAGCTGCTGCATCAGGTGCAGGGGTGGCGCGGTGGGGGTCATCAGCTTGTCGACGACGAGGCGGAACTGCATGCAGGTCAGCAGCACCTCGGGCAGGGTGCCGTCACCGAAGACGACCACCGCCAGAGGTCCGATGCCGCTGCGTTCGGAGTACATCACGGAGAGGAGAACGGCCCACACCGACCCGATCCTGCGGTCGCGGTGGCTTACCGGCCTCCCCACGCCCCCTGGGGCCGGTGCGGGACGGCCTCGCCGTCGAGCCAGCGCACCAGCCACGCCTCCAGGGACGGAGCCTCGCGCTGCAGCCATTCGGCTGGGCGCAGGCCGAGCTCGAGGGCGCTGCCCACCCCGGAGAGCACCTCGCCCCCCCGGGCGTCGAGGCAGAAGAGGACGCCGTCGTGGGGCTCGGAGAGGGGCAGCACCGCGGTGGGCCAGGCCTCCACCATGACCACCAGGTTGCGCCCGCCCGGCCGCGGGGGATAGGGCCCGCGGGGGGGCCGGAGCATCCCCTCGTAGACGCCCACGAGGTCGTCGCCCTCGGGGTCGCGCCGGCCGCTGCCGATGCCGTAGAGGGGCACCGGGCCGGCCCCGCCGTTGGCCACCTCCAGGTGGAGGCGGCGGAGCCCGGCGGGAAGGGCGAAGCCCAGCCGCGCCTCCGCCTGCTCGATCTCGGTCACCGTGGCGCGAGGCGGGATCTGAGCCTCGATCCACCGTCGAACCATCGACGATGGGGT
>JRHI01001025.1_pt1 | contig 26341 bp, 27 predicted proteins | sample 215371 | NCBI WGS metagenome assembly JRHI01 (sample SAMN02929681, study PRJNA255918) | sediment metagenome | biome: cave system; feature: Ice Cave; material: Sediment; isolation source: sediment from deep within a dark volcanic ice cave with no known source of... ...
CATCGCTTCTGTTGGTTCTACGTTTGTATTCGTCACGCTCCATGCTCCACGCTCCACGCTCTACGCTCCACACTCCACGCCCCATCGCTTCTATTGGTTCTACACTTGTATTCGTCACGCAACGTGCGCTTTTGCTCAAGCGCTGCCAACTGTCCCATCGCTTCTGTTGGTTCTACATACCCGGAAATGTAATCGTATCCCCACCATCCGCCGTCTGTAGCGTCACCTTTGCCGTACTGTGATCTCTATCCGTCTCCAGGTGGAATGGGCCATAGAACGGGTTGTTGGGCACCACCGTGTAGGATTGCGCTTTGAGTGTCACCATCGCAGGCGCAGAAACGCCTGTGGGCAGATTGAAGGCGGCCAGCAATTGGTCACCTGCTCGTATCGCGCTAAAGGTACAGACGCTTTGTCTGCTTTGCCCACCAGTAAGCATCGTGGTCAAAGCATAGCTGTACGTCGTGCGCAAGCTCGGTTGCTCAGCATGCAAGAGGCTCCACTGCGTAACAAGCCATGATGAGCGGTTGTAATCGAGGTGCTGGGCCTGCCTGTCTAACAGTTGCAAATTGCCCGTAAACATCTTCTGCGACGAGGTTTGTACGACAGGTGCGACAACATAGAGCTGGAATGGAAGACCACCCAGGCGGGCAGGTTGATCGACTAATGTCGCCGTCGCGAATTGCTTCAGCAGCGCGTTCGTCAATCCGTCGTAGGGTCCAACCAGGAGCACTGCGGGACCGTCGGCAGGGTTGGGCAACACAAGGCAACGTGACGCGTCAAAGAGCGTAGTAGGTGTCTGCATCTGCTCAGCCAGGTAGCGCAGCGCTGTCTGTGTGGCGAAGTCTGTGGTGACGTAGACTCTGTCGAGATGGCGCTGCTGAGCCAGTTGATCGGCCTCACCGAGGGCGTTTTGCAGCGAGCGAAGATCGTTATGGTAGGGATATGGCTGGAAGCCTCGATCATTGAAGTTGCCGCTGCTGGCGTCGATAACTGCCGCTGTACTGCCCAACAATTGTGCAATAAACACAAGCGCGGTTAAAGCATACACGCCGTAACGTAAGATGCTCCATTGTCCTCCATGCGCTTTCAACCACTCGACTGCTTTAAAAAGGAAAAGCCCTATGAGGATGAACGGCCCAGGCATGAACATGAGAAAGTACTGTGCGTGCAGGTCAACTGCGTGATGTGAGAGGATCAATAATGGCACAATCTGCCAGGTGAGCAGCAGCAGTAAACCACAACGGGAAGGATTGGCCCGCAGGTCAGTCCACCACGTACGAAACCCCTGCCACTTCGACCGTAACAACACTATGCCCGCTGTCGTGAAACCGCCCAGTGCTAGTAAGGGCACAGCGGTGGATAGCCACGTAAGTATGGGAGCGAGCACGCCCACGGCAGTGTTCGTATTGGTCGGTGGCCTATCATACGGTATGAGGAAGAGACGGTAAAATTGGAGCGCCTGGCTATCAGTGCGAGCATGCTGCTTTGCTAGATTGAATACAGTATGAACGTCAGCAAGATGTGTAAACGCCTCCCAGAGGAGATATGGGAAAAAGATGATGAGCAGTGAGACTACAGCGAGGGCAAGGTCGCGCCATCGTAAGGTTCCAGGTGCCAGCACGACTGCTACAAGTAAGGGAATAGCGAGCAGAAGCGCGGTCGGATGCATCTGGTAGAGAACGCCGAGCAAGAATAGCGCGGGGAATAGCCAGCCTTTACGACGCTCGACGACGCCCCAATAGAGTGCAAACATGAAGAGGACAACAAATGGTGGCATGAGGTTGGGCTGCCAGATAAAGCGAGCGTAATTGAGTGGCTTGGCCGCGCTAGCATAGAGCAGCGCGGCAGCGATAGCCGCAAATCTGCCATAATAGCGGCGCGTGAAGAAATACGTCAGAAGGGCTGTCACACTCGTGAATAGCGCTGTCAACACTGCACCCCACAGTGGGTTGGCGCTCAACGCAGCTACCGGCATGAAGAGGTAGATGAGACCCGGCGGGTGAGCGATACCGATAGAGGCAACATCGCTCGTGGTTGGCAGCAGGCCATGATGCACAGCATCATAGGCCATGCGGTAGATTTTGGCTTGATCGTCATCAAACTCCGTGGTATTGATCTGGTAGAAGCGCAGAAAAGCCGCTACCAGCAGAATAAGGTAGGCTTCCCAGGCGTTAATAGTGAATGAGCGGAGCCGCAGCAACCATGTAGATAACCAGCTACTGCCAGGTGCTGCTACAGATGGGGTATCGGTATCTGACGGTTGTTCCTGTGACAACTTAAAGCTCATACTACAAGACGCTCCATGGCTGACTTCCATACAATGTTCTTTATATTACCCACCTACCTATTCTATTACTACATGCCCACCCATTCTATCATAGTTGTTTTCCAATGGAAACCATGCAATGAATCGCCCTCCTCCTGTTCCCCTCTACCATCCTCCTCCCGTAGGGGCGGGGGTGGCGTGGTCGATGGGGGAGGACGCTTGCGTCGCCCTCGTACCCCTTCCCCTAAATGACAGAGAACCTCAATCGTTTTATCGCCTCATCTCCTTCATCCAACTCTTAAACACACCCTCAAAGAATTTTGCATAGCACGTAGTACCAATACCCATTATCAGCTACTGACATACAGTTGTCACACGTTGGCTATACAATACCTACACTACATACTTCATCGTAATAGAGCAGGTCAATCACACAGGAGAAATAGCCATGGATGAACCCGTAAAGCAAACGGTATTAAAAGAGTTTCAGGAAATTCCTGGAGTGGGCAAGTCCATCTCGCTGGATCTATGGAACATGGGCTTCCGCTCAGTACACGACCTGCAAAATCAGGACCCCGAAGAACTCTATACGCGCTTCTGCATACAGGAGGGCACGCAGGTCGATCGCTGTATGCTCTACGTCTTTCGCTGCGCCGTCTATTATGCCTCCAACGAACAACATGACCCGCAGCTTTTAAAATGGTGGAATTGGAAGGACAGCCAAACCTCGACGCGGAGAGCCGCACAGTGATATACTCACTCTATGGAAACGCAACCGAAGAACTCCACTATCAATCATGAAACCGCGGCGCTCTTACGCAATAACCGGGAACTGGCCGTGCTCTACACCATTGCGGGTCATCTGAACCGCAAGGTAGATGTGCACGAGGCGTTACAGGAAGTATTGGCGCAGGTTACCAAACTCCTTGGCATGCAAACGGGCTGGGTCTGGCTGCTTGATGAGCAGGGTGAACCATACCTGGCTGCTGCCCAATCACTCCCACCCTACCTGGCAGACCACCCGGAGCGCATGACCAGCTACTGCCTCTGTCTGGATACCTTCCTGGAGGGCTGCCTTGAAGGAGGCGCCAATATCGACGTACTCCGCTGTAGTCGCCTCAAAAAAGCCGAGCGCGATAGTGACCCCACCTCCTGGGGTCTACGTTTTCATGCCAGCGTGCCCATCTACGCGAGCGCGACCCCGCTGGGTGTGCTGAATGTTGCCAGCGAAGATTGGCGCGAACTGCTGCCGGAAGAGCTACAACTGCTGCACATTATTGGTGACCAGATAGGGCTGGCAATACAACGGGCGCGCCTCTCCGCCGAACATACACTTGCAGCCGCGCGCCTTGCCACCATCGAGGAGCGCAACAGGTTAGCGCGCGAGATTCACGATACCCTGGCGCAGGGCCTTGCTGCTATCACGCTTCAACTGGAAACGGCAGATGCCCTGGCGACATCGCGTCCAGAACGTGCCAGAAAAGCAACCCGCCGCGCGCTTGACCTTGCCCGTAGCAACCTGAAAGAGGCACGCCGTTCAGTCATGGACCTGCGCGCAGCTCCACTACAAAATCATACGCTCCCTGAAGCGCTGGCCACACTGGCACAGCGGAGTCGCGAAGATGCCGCTGCCACCCTCACCATACAATTTTCCTGCTCACCTGATCACGTTTTTCCCCAACTCTCTACCCGTTTGGAGGTGGGTATCTATCGTATCGCGCAAGAGGCCCTGGCGAATGCCTGCAAGCATGCCCAGGCACAGCATATCGAAATGACGCTCACAGGAGAAGATGAGTATGTAGACCTGGTGGTGCAGGATGACGGGCGTGGTTTCGATCCTGACAGCGTGGCGCAAATCGGCGGTGAGGGCCAACACTTTGGCCTGACCGGCATGAATGAGCGCGTCAAACTGCTAGGGGGCACGATCTCTATTCAAAGTGAATTGGGAGCAGGTACTCGTATCGCTGCCCGCGTCCCCTATCACGAGAAAGGCCTATAGGTACGCCAGGTGTAACAGCTGTGTCAGATTTATAGGGAAGAATATGGATAAAATTCGCATTTTGTTGGCTGACGATCATCCCATACTGCGCGAAGGTTTACGGGCCGTACTCGAGACGCAGCCAGACTTTGAAGTGATCGCCGAGGCCGTCAACGGCCTTGAAGCTGTGCGATTGGCACTGGCCCTGCAGCCGGATATACTCCTCCTTGATCTTGAAATGCCTCAACTCGACGGCGTTGAAACAATTCGCCGTTTACGTCAGCAGCCGCCGCAATTCCGCATCATTGTCTTTACCGCATTTGATAACGATGAACGTATCATACACGCAGTCCAGGCTGGCGCAAATGGGTACCTCTTGAAAGAGGCACCGCGCGACGAAATTTTCAGTGCTATTCGCATCACGATGGCAGGCGGATCACTGCTGCAGCCCATCGTCGCGTCGAAATTACTCCGACACATGGGGCACCAGTCCAACACAGGCGTACAGGGAACAGCCTATACTCATTCAGCACAACATATCCCCCCATATGAACCTCTCACAGAACGCGAGCTTGAAGTACTGAAACTCTTAGCCCAGGGCATGCCCAACAAAGAGATTGCGTCTCAACTCGTTATTAGCGAACGAACCGCCAAGTTCCATGTCAGTTCCATCATGGGCAAGCTAGGCGCCACCAATCGCACAGAAGCAGTCTCACTCGCTGCCCAAAAAGGCCTCATCACGCTCCATTCCTAACCCCCCCGCACGTCTACCACCCGTAGGGGCGGGCGCGGCGTGGTCGATGGGTGGGGACCCTCGTGGTCGCCCGCGTTCCCCTCTCACACCACCATCGATACATAACCTACAACCTACAACTAGCATGTCTCATGATACGTATTACCTATGTATAGCAAAGGAGGAGTTCTGTAATGATGCAATCACAAACATATACTACAAGGCAAAAACAACCCAGCCGCTGGAAAATCTTCATGCACGCTGGTAAAACTTTTAAACTCATCAGAGGACTGATGTCTGATCGACGTATCTCCCTATGGCGCAAGCTACTCTTCGTCGGTTCGATTGGTGCTCTGCTGCTGCTGCTCTTCTTTCCAGATCTTTTCAGTGAAACGCTCTTGAGCGCAGTCTTCCCCTTGATTGGTACAGTAGCCGGTGTCCCTATCGACGCTGGCTTCGACTGGATGGCTTTCTCCATGGTAGCGCTCAACCTGTTCAAGTTCTTCCCAACTGAACTGGTAGCGGAATACTATCAAAATATATTCGGATAGCCCTAAAAGAATAAAAGGGGCGCGCTCACCATCGCGTGAGCGCGCCCCTTCTCTCTCTCCCTTTTTGCGAACCTCATCACAAATGAATAGTGTCTTTCGCATTTGGCGGTCTAAATTTTGTACCTGCGTTGACAAAGACAAAGGTCTGATCCTGCGATTGCAGGTGGATATGAATAATCATATCGACTTTGCTATCAGCAGTAACGTCGCGAAATTCTAGCGTGATCGGCGTCAAGTCACCACCAGGCCCCAAAATATAATAAGGCACGACGTAGCTCAAAGCCCCGGATTGAGCACCGGCGGGAAATTCCACCACGATAGCCTGGCGATTCAAATTGACAGCGATAAAATGACTTGGATGGAGCGGACTATCACCACCATGCCCGACGACCGCATCAATCTGGTAGGTGCGAGGATTGCCATAGCGCAGATCATCGTAGCGCGCTAATCCCCACGCCAGTACCAATGAACCCACCTCCCATAACACAAGCATCGCAATCATTCCTATGCCAACAGGGAGCAGCCAGTGTACTTTTTTCTTCGCCGGCGCTGCCTGCGGTTTCGTTATGTTACGTGCAGTATGCTGAATATGTATTGGAGGCGCCTGAGATGTGATAAGCTGCTTCGATTGCCCTCCAGTGCGACGCACCGGAACAGGAGAGCCTGATAAACCAGCAGTAGGAAGACGTGGTACAGGCAGGTTTGCTCTACGAATAGCCGTGGTATTGGAACGAGGTGGGTCAGAAGCCATTCCATCATCTAATAGCATATCATCCTCAGTCACCTGGCTATCACGTTCTAACGGTCCTGAGAATGTTACTGGGCTTGGATCAGTCCTTCTTGGCCCAGTATTGCGCTTCTGAGGCTGTTCATCACTGCGCCCCATTCAAATTCCCTTTCTCTTGCCGTGTTCTACCGCCTCCAACTGGATTTGACGGACGTATTACACATGTTCAGAAGCGATGTTCACAAAGCGTTATGCTAGATAATACTAGCATGATATGATGTGTGTCAAGTCGTATAGTACTGGTTCAATATATTTCACTATGACCGTCTATTCAAACAGGAACCTGCTTTAGGATGACGCCCAGCAATCAGTATACTCTATAATCTATTTCATGTCACTATACGCGTATACGGGCTTTTGCAATCCACATATTACAGCAAAGGGCCAGAAAGCCCCGCGCCTTTAGGTCAAGGCAATCACCTCTCAGCCAAATTCGCCATGCGGTAAGGCCCAGCGCCCTTCTTCCTCTGGTCGAGCTTGCCACATGGTAGCGTGGACACTCTGGCTGGATACAGCGACGCACCACGATGGTCAATTTCCACTAGCCATCCAACCTGGTCACCGTGCGGGAGCCGTGGTAGCCTACCCACAGCGGCTGACCGCACTGCTCACACGACTCTTTCAACGGGGTCAGTCTGATTGCGTGCGTCGCTTCGAGACGCCGAGTTCGTCCACGCATCCTTTTACGCCTGCTGTGCTTTTCCGTCCTTTTTCTGCTTGTAGACTACACCCACTGTCAAGCTTTGTTTTCCGTTCAGCCAAAAAATGTGATCGAACGCGCGCACCAATTGGGGAACGCCTGGGACTGGCGGTGTGGAATGAAGATGAAGCGGGACCTTATCAAACGATCCCCTATCCCGGGAGCAGTTGGCAGCCCGAAGGCAAAGCTGTTCAACAGCCCACCGTTCTTACTCAATACCTTTGCGCCTTGCGTTGATGTGTAATATTCTTCCAGGTAGGTCATTGGGTAGCGGAGACACGAAATCGAAACAACCCTCTTGACTAATATGATAGTATTGAGTCGTAGAGCAAGAAATTTGTTGCTCCCAGCAAGAGACTCTTTTAGAAGTTATATCGCGTTGATTGACTTCTGAAGTTGCTTTATAAGGCGGCGTAGCTCAGTCGGTAGAGCAAGGGACTCATAAGCCCTGTGTCACAAGTTCGATTCTTGTCGCCGCTACCAAACGAGGAGAGCGTTTTTCACGCTCTCTCTTTTTATGGTTTTAACATGAGATTTGCCCACAAGTCTTGATCACTTACTTTCAAGTGGTACCTCGATCTCAATGTTCATTGTGTCTCCTTCTTCCTTTTGGCTGAAGTAATATTAAGTGGGAGTCTGTTTGTTAGACGGCTGAAGCTTAACACGAAAACTTGCACATCGGTTAGCTATAAAGATACTCCATCATCTGTGCTGTTGGAACAAAGAAAGATTCTTCCTCATCTTCCACCGGTAAATATACGCCATCACAACGATGGCAATAATAGAGATACTGCCATAATGTAATAGCTCTTTGCCAGCGAGGTGCCTGTTCCTCTGCCCAGGCTTTTCTCAATTGTAATTTACTTCTTACCCGAAAAATATACTGAATTGGATATACATAAAACCCAAGAGTTACTAACAAATAAATATAATAAAAGACATCATGCGAATTAGAAAACAAGCCAGGTGTCATAATTATACCAACTATCCCCATTGCAAAGAAGAAAGCCGTTAGGAAACAACCACGATCAGTACTAAAATAGTTAAATATGTTCAAATAGGTGGGCTGACTTGGAGGCGAAAGCGAGCTACTTAACGCGGTCTGGCTACTACTATTTACTGTAATATATTCATTCATTCCTACTGGTCCATTAGGAGTAAAGCCTAATCCATCCACGTGTCCTCTATAGGTATTGGAAGAGGTGCCAGCACTCACTATGGAACTTACTTTTTGGACAAAATCGATCCTTCCGCAGCGGGGACACTCCAATTTATCTTGAAGCATAATAAAACATCCTTTTTCTGCAAATGAGTAAAACTTGTACTTCTTCGATCTTCTAAAATTGTCTGAGTCAGCCACGTCACCCAATTTGGAAATATGCAGCCAACGGTTTTAGTTTTTCTCAGGCATGGTTCAATGTAAGCGTAGATCAATGTGACAGTTTGAACGATCCAGACTGCCGAAAATTAATTCTGGAATGGCTTTCTGAGCGACTTTAGAATTAATTTGAGTACTCCTAAATTGTTCAAACTGTCACATTCATTTGAACCTTGCCTCAGAAACAAAAGACCATTACGATAGTGTTTTCAAAGCGACTTCATATTTAGCAGCCTGAACTGGCGTCAATTGAGCGGAGACATGTAAAATGGCCACCCATCAAGGTACTCATACTCAGCGAACAGAGCGATGCCAGATTTTGAAATCTTTTGTATGTAGGAGAATCGGTTCTTTGCATCTGTGGTAGTAGCAAATACTTCAACAGATACGCCATCCGTAACGCTGATATCTACACCTTGTTCTGTACCCGATATGCGAGTGTCCTTAAAATTGACCTTACCAATGTATTGACCAGGACACCCTAATAAGTGGTTCACATCATTCGCCGCTGTATAGTTAAAAGAAATCCCAACAGGCAATCCATGATGCTTCAAATCTTGCACAATTTGAACAGCCGATTGTCCAGCATGTGCTGGCCCAGAGGTTGGTGTTGGCGAAGGCGTAGATACAAATGTTGGAGATATCCTTACTACAGCCGTTGCCGTAGGAGAAGATGCGCCTGGTATACTCCCGCCACAGGCAGAGAATCATCGTCATAGCAACAGCTAAAACGAAGAAAACATTTTTGATTTTCTTCATACTATTCCTTCTGTGTGCAGGTATCTACTGCACCTTAAAACTTTCTGAATTAGGCATAACCTGAACATGCCTGCTCAATACACATATGTCTCATCAAGCTATTGCCACACCACTACAAAGTAAGAATTATCAGAACCTGTCACGACTTGAAATTGGAATAAACCCCTAGTTGGTATCTTCACAATGTTAGGTTAAGGTCAGTGAAGGTCTAGATGCAGGTGATAAGTAGGTGTCGGAATTGGTCCGAATCTATTTTTGTACCTCTTCCAACCAATGCCCTGTCCCAATATACTTATTGTTACATAAATAAAGATAAGGTTAGGTAATTCTAGTAACAGTAAAAATTAGAAATAAGCTGTAGCACAAACTACCCTAAAATCCGTCATTGTGCTTTCTAAAATCATCAACATGGCAGTCGCTCATGAGGCACTGAGAGAGAGTAAGCTCAAATCATCCTTTATAAGTAAAATCTGTCTGAGCCAATATTGTGCTGTCGTTCTCTATCTGAAGCCTATACTTGCCAGGAGGATTTGACCCCATAACGTCACCTGTGAGAAACTGATTTGCCAATTGGTTAGACTGAGGGCTTGATAACGTAATGGGCGTAGATGAAATGACAGATGAACCACCACCTGAACTAATCTGCACAATTGCAACGGTTAAATGGAATGTATTAAAAGCCTTGTCCATTGAGACAACAAAAGCAAATTGATCTTTTGCTGAAAATGCATCTTTGGGGTGATCAATAATAAACGAATTAGACGATGTATCTGTATGATATGCGCTTCCTAAAGACATGTGATCTCCTTGTACCTGGGGGCATTGGCGTTGGAGTATCTGTTGGTGTAGGAGTAGGAGCAGATGTAGGAATTAAGGTTGGCGTCGATGCGTCAGAAATATTGGTGCTATTTGAGGCGGAATTGGTTGAGGTGTTCCCGTTAACAGTGGATGATGCATACGCAATCACTGAGATACCAAGCACAAGAATGATTATCCATACTGGTACAGGCCCAAACTTCTTGCTGAAAAAGCCTTTCTTTGGTGGTTTCGGGGGAATAGGCGGGAACTGCTGTTGTTGCCATGGTTGTTGTGTGAGCGATTGTGGTTGTCGCTGTAGTGGTGCCTGGTTTGGCATAGGCGGGTTACCGAACTGAGTCTGTTGTGTTTGTCCATACTGTGGCGGTTGGTTCCACTGCTGTTGTTGCGGAAACTGTTGCTGTGGAATACCATATCCCGTCGATGGCTCTTGAGGATACTGCTGTGGTGGCCATTGTGGTTGTTGGGGATACGGTGGTGATTGATTGTAACCTTGTTCTCCATTAAAGGGGTGTTGTGGTGGCCACTGCTGATCGCTCATAATTTCTTACCTTCTCTTCAAGCGCATAAATACAACATTGCCAAGCGCCTCATCAATTATACTGAACCACAACATAAAGTGAAGAGCAAAAGGGTTACGATCTGGTTGAAATTTAGTTGAGCTTTTACGTCAATCAGTTGAATCTATATATATAAGCCGCACAAAAAATAGGATGAGGCAGGACTTGGTCTTAACGTTATGGTAACCGTTGTGACATACCTAAGAGTGGAAGGGATGAGCAAATGGTACTTACTAGCCAAAATTTCTGAACATTGGACAACTTTTGCTTTTCTATTTTAATCGCCTTCTTTATTACCGTGTCCTTTCATGGTGATATCTGAAGTACCTGGATACAGACGGTGAAGATAGGCAACAGAACAGACTGGTAGAGGCTTGAGATTGAAGGTGTCAGCGTGACCATGTTCGTCTTCCATTGCTTCAACGTATTCTCTTGCCGCTTGATCATCCTTAGCCGTGAACAGGGTTAAGCCGATGACACCACTTTTTAGTCTATATTCGACGGCGTATCTCATAGATGTATCTTTCCCCTGTTCTCTGATAATTATGGTACCGTATTTACGGTACCATTACTACGGTGCTTCAGTCAAGGTAGGAGAGTCGGTAGTATCGAGGAAAACAAGGAACAAAGAGATGCTACGGCTACGAGTAAAAGAGATTGCAAAGGAACGGGGTATCAGCATGGGCAAGCTATCACGTGCCTCAGATGTAGACTATAACACGATCAAGAGGATGTATGATGACAAGAAGTACAGCCCGACAATAGAGACGTTGCACAAAGTAGCGAAAGTACTAGGGGTATCCATTGCTGAGCTTGTAGAAGAGGTAGCAGATGACAAGACAAACTAGCTGGTTGCAAAAACGTATAAGGATATCAGTGATTATCGCTATTGCCGTAGTGTTCATAGGCGCAGTACTAATATTCCTAGGGTACAGGTTTCAGATTACGGGGACGGGCTTCTTGACTAAGACGGTATGGGATTGGTTGCAGCTTTTAATTATTCCCATATTACTTGCCATTGGTGGATTGTGGTTTAGCCAAGTACAAAAAGATCAAGAACAAAATGCATCAGATAAGCGAGCAAGAATTGAGCGGGAAATTGCATTAGACAACCAACGTGAAATAGCACTTAAAGAATATTTTGACAAAATGTCAGAACTTCTGCTTGAGAAAAAATTACGTCAGTCAAAACCAGATGACGAGGTGCGCACTATAGCCCGTGTACGAACGCTGACAGTACTAAATCACTTAAATCCATCACGCAGAAAGAGTGTACTCCAATTCTTGATAGAGTCCGGTCTTATAAAAAAAGAGCAGCCTATCATTAATTTACAAGGAGCCAATTTTTCTGAAGTCAATCTACTATCTACTGACATATTGGGAATTAGTCTTGCAGGGGCTAACATGAGTACAGCTAATTTAAGTGGTGCTGATCTTACTGGTGACAACCTAGCCCATACTCTCTTAATAGAAGCTAATCTCCGCGATGCTAACCTTAGTAAAACCGATATGTTTCATGCAAGTCTAGTAGGTGCCAATTTGAACAGAGCTAATTTAAGGGGAGCAGACCTGATGGCAACTAAACTGATGAGAGCTGACTTAAGGGAAGCCAACCTAACGGGAGCCAAAGTTTCGGATTTAATGCTAGAGAGTGCTAAGTCTCTCAAAGGCGCAATCATGCCTGATGGGTCAAAGCACACCTAATGAGCTTCCTAGTGTTACAAATTTACGGATATAGCGTTTCATGCTCTGAGGGATAAGCTTTCAACGAGGATTATTCAAGCCGTCCACATGGTCACTGAGTCCTATGATTAAACTTGCCGAGATGCACTGAACCACTTATAATAGCGGCAACGAATGTAGAGGTGAAATGCTATGGCAAACCAGGAACATCTTTATCTTCTCAAGCAAGGCATAGATACTTGGAACCAATGGAGGCGAGAACATCTAGGCATTCAATCCGATCTGTGTGCAGCCGACCTCAGAGGAGCCGACCTCAGAGGAGCCTACTTCAGAGGAAGCGACCTTAGTGAAGCTGATCTCAGAGGAGCCAATCTTACAGGAGTCCATCTCGGCGAAGCCAATCTCAGAGGAGCCGACCTTAGTGAAGCCTTTCTGAATGGTGCCTATCTCAAAGGAGCCAACCTTAGTGAAGCCAATCTCAGCAAAGCCAGGCTCATTGGTATCAACCTCGAAGAAGCCAAGCTTATTAGGGCTGACCTACGTAGGGCTTACCTCAACGGTGCCGACTTCAAAGGAGCCGATCTGAGTAGTGCTAAACTCATGGGAGCCGACCTTAGCGGAGCCTACTTCAACTATGCTAAACTTATCGAGGCCGACCTCAGTAATGCCAACCTCAGCAGCGCTATCTTAGTTGGAACTACCTTGACGCGTGCTAGCTTAACAGGATGTTCTATTCATGGAATTTCAGTTTGGAACGTAGAGCTTGAAGGAGCCAAACAAGACAGCCTCATCATCACACAGGAAAAGGAAACAATCATCACTGTGGATAATCTTGAAGTAGCTCAGTTCATCTACTTGCTACTTAACAACAATAAAATCCGCGATGTCATCAACATAGTCACTTCCAAGGTTGTGCTTATTTTAGGACGCTTTATGCCTGAAAGAAAAGCTGTCTTGGATGTACTCAGAGGTGAACTTCGGAAGCAGAACTACATGCCTGTAATGTTCGATTTTGATAAGCCAAATAGCCGCAATCTCACGGAAACGATCAGTATACTCGCTGGCCTTGCTCGCTTCGTTATTGCTGATCTGACAGATGCGAAAAGCATACCTCAAGAGTTGGAGCGTATTGTTCCACGTCTACGTGTTCCAGTTCAACCTCTGCTTCATTCATCAGAGGAATACCCATACTCTTTGTTCGAGAGCTTTGAAGACTACTCATGGGTTCTTCCATTGTACCGATATGATGATATAGGAACACTTCTTCAATCCTTACGAGAACAGATCATCACACCAGCAGAACTGAAGGCACAGAAATTGGAAAAACGGAAGCAGGAAGATTAGAGGTCAGGGTAGGTGTAAAATTTTAATCTGAACAATATTTCTCTAGAATTACAAAGGACACAAAATCCTTAGAAAGACGGAAAAAATGAAAAGACTGGCTATTCTCTCGTTGGTATGTGTAACAATGCTGCTTGTAATAGGAGTTTCTTCGTTCCTGACATCTTCCTATGCTCAAGCTGGTCGAGGTATTCAAATGTTGTCAGGCACTTTTACTGACCAAAATCTCCCTACAGATGGTACAAAAGTCACCCTAGTATCTATCCCCTTTAGTGTGTCTGCGACGATCGGTAAACTTGAAGCGACTAGCCTTATTGATGCTACTAATATAGGCGGAATTGCAAACTCCGTGACCTGTGAATTAGATGTTGATGGTGTTTCCTTCTTCAGCGTCACTACTAGTGTAGAAGGGGTATGGCAAAGCGATGTTAGGGATAGTGCAAGCGTAGACTTAACAAGCACAACCACTGGAATAGTGACAGGTAACCACATCTTGACGGTAAAATGTCTAGGCTCACAAAATGCAGGAACTTTAGCTCTCCATAGCTTAGGCACATCAGTAATTATCACTGGCTAGCTGCTGTGGATATGTTGTGCTCTCTAGTTTGTTGTTGGGCTTATTCCCCCACCCTACCAAGTCTATTCAATGCCGTCCATAGGGGTGCCTAAGAGATACGAATAGAACAAATGAACTAGTGATGATATGATCACTAGCCAAAAGAAGAAGAGACGATAGGGAGTGGGGAATGAGACGTGATAAGTTTTACGTTACATGTTGGCTCTATCTTTTGTGGAGATTGTGATGACTCAATGGTATGTTCAACTCGTCAGTACTGATGACACACTTTTGACCTTTTTAGCTACGTGCCTAAACGACCCGTTATGTACTGTTATGATGGAGGATGATAAATACTTCTGGCTTTCTTCTGAATTTGACTTGATAACTCCTGATTGGAAGGTAAGACAATATGCTAAAGAACGACTTCCTCTGCTTAACAGTATTGTTCATCTCAAATTCAACTGGAATATTAGTTGGATTAGAGTTGATGATATTTATCGGCGTGACAACAATGGACACCTAGTTAGAGACCATGCCTCATCTGATTTAATAATGCATTCATATCCAGATGAAAGTTCCCTTCAGGCAGCTAATGCCCAACCCCCTAGCATTATAGATATCTTAGTTATGGCTAAAAATAACCTTCTGGTTGAAGAGGCTTTGCAGAATTACTCATCACCGCATAATTGGCATAACTTAAGAAAAATATTGGAGATCGTCTCGAAGGATGTTAGGAAGTTGGAGCGTAACGGCAAACTTCCCAAAGGCACTTGGAACGGTTGGGCACGTGGCTGGGTATATGACTTTGAGCAGACTGCAAACAGTTACCATTGGAGTAAACTTGGTGCAAGTCACTCTTCGGTGAAGTCAGAAAAAAGAAGGGGAGTTAATCCAATGCCTTTAGATGAGGCGACTGAACGTATAACGGATATTATAATAAAGTGGTTAAAGTGCAACCTTTAGTTACCATCTCACCATTCGCGTAATAAAATGTGGCTACAATGAATTATTGTCCCCACTTGATGGAGAAAAAAGCCATTTTTGATGGGTGCTTTCCCACGTGAGAAAATCTCCTTTCATCGAACGATGTAAAAAATGCTCAAATGGGAGTGAAACCAAGCGAAATGAGCCAATGTGGTGTTCATTTCACCTTTTTCAGCCAGAATAATTCGTTTTTCCTTTTCGCGATTACGCAAATGGTGAGTACCATAGTGTATTAATAGATTTTATTCCGGTTGATGGTATACTGAGGAAATACCAAAGCCGGGAGAGAGTCAATGAGTGGATTGAGATACGCAGAGGTGAGCCAGAGAGAGCTGAAGTTTCTGGATATAACGAGTCTGACAGTGGAGGAATTTGATCAGTTGGTGCCTGGATTTGAGGAAGCGTTTCAAGAACGCATGAAAGAGTGGCGTTTGGATGGCAAGCGACGAAGCGGACGTGGGTACACGACCTACGCCAATTGTCCGCTACCCACCCCCGAAGATCGTCTGCTCTTCATCTTGGTCTACTTGAAAACGAATGTGTTGCAAGTGATCCAGGGAGAGCTGTTCGGCATGCCACAAAATAAAGCTAATCAATGGATCCACACGTTATTGCCCGTTTTGCAAATGGCGCTGAGAAGGCTTGGGGATGCGCCAGCACGCTCGATGGAGCAATTGGCACAGCGATTGGCAGAGAGCGTTGTCCCCCCAGAGCCAGTGGGGCAAGAGGCAGAGAGCCAGGAGAGCATCCCCCTTTTTGTCATGACGGCACCGAGCGACGCATCCAGCGTCCCAAAGACCCGGCTCAACAGAAAAGCCATTAGAGCGGCAAGAAAAAATCCCATACCGTGAAGAACGTCGTGTTGGTGGATAAGCGGCTCATCATTGAGTTTCTCAGCCAGACGCATCCGGGTACTGTGCATGATAAGCGCATCGCAGACGCGACCCTTTATCCGTTGCCACAAGGGAGCCACCTCCTGCAAGATCTCGGTTTTCTTGCTTTCACGCTCTCGGGAGTCATCATCGACATGCCCACCAAGAAACCCAGAGGTGGCGAGTTAACCCCTCTCGAAAAGGACGCCAATCGTGCGCTAGCACAGCGTCGGGTGGCCATCGAACATGTCAATAGTAGTATCAAACGCTGCCGCATCCTCAAAGATGTCTGCCGTCTCTTGCGTTCAGGAGTACGTGATCAGGTGATGGAAATCTGTTGCGCTTTGCCTAATTTTCGTCTTCGCCTTGATCCCTGGCTCCCGATACCTTAAATCGGAATAAAGTCTAATAAGCTCAATTAACTGCAGGATACTGGTTTAGGGAGTTTTCTTGAGCCTTGCCTGTACAGCCGCAATTTTTGCAGGGGCGACATAGAGATATTCGAGGATAGCCGTGAGAAAATCGAGCATTACGGGGGCATCCGCTTCAGTTACTTCATCGTCATTTTCGTCAGCATGAGCACCCAAATTACGAATTTGCCTGATCTGATGTGCCATTTTGGCTAACTGTTCAGGAAGGTTTTTTTCTTTGATCAGGTTATCCAGCTTATCGATTAGCCTGTTTCCTTTGACTTTTTCGTGTTGACAAATCTTATCTAAAGTTCGTCCAATATACACTGCACAAACATTTGGGTCGCTGTTTTGGTACTTTAAGGCAGATGTATACTCCTTCTCTACTGCTTTAGGAAGGTCAATCAAGCGATTTCTTTCTACAGGATAAAGCACAGTTCTCTTGGGGCCATATACAAGTTTCCCATCGTCTAAAACCTTATAAGTCTCATCAAGCATCACCTTCTTACATGTCAAACACTGTAGAATGCGCCAAATTTTAAACTCATCTCCAGGATGATTTTCTTCGGGTTCTACTAGATAATTATACTCTTTTAATATCTGGAAAGCGGTTAGATTACCGCAGTGGCCACAAAGTACAACTACTGTTCCATCCAACATCTCATTCTTCCTTTTTAGTGATACTTACCCCTGCTGATAACCTCAATACTATACCAGTCTACCCCATCCTTGTCCATCCCTTTATCTCATCAATCTCCCACTGAGCAAGACGGTATATTACAGCGTAGTCCAGTTGATGAGCGAGGCAGAAGCCGTGAAGATCGGGAATAGTGCGATATGCTGTCTCGTCTGGTGAAATTAGACCATGCCAAGGATTACAAGGGCTGGTTGTGAAGAGTACAGGCTTATGGTAGGTCCTTATGGTTTCCTTTCAAGATGTTGGCGCGGGGTTGAAGATAGAACAAATACAGTTGTGGGATAAGTGATTATGGGGTGGTGAACGTTACACTTGCATATGAATAATATATGTACCTATTCAGGACTTCTCGCCGTGTTCGCGACTTATCCCCGCCTTCGTTAGATGTAGCAGCAAAACCCCTATCTACCAATTACTCCTCGTGAACCACCGAAGACAATGAATAGCTAAGAAGAGAGCAATCCTCACTCGTTACGGCTAATTGGCGAAATTTTCCGTGAGCCAAAGTGTCGCGTTAGTAGAAATATCCCACTGAGTTTAGCACGAAAAGGCGGTGTATGGAAGAGCATCCATACTACCGCGCTTCTACCTCATAATCAGTTTGTGGCAGGGATTTCACCCACTAGCAATAGAATTCGGTGAGCGCATATGAGGGGCCAGCGTTGTTACGGTTCTGTCCCACAGCCCAAACCTTATTTGTACCCAATACACGCGTCACACTAAACAGGAAGTTATCGCCTGAAAGGTTCGGACTGGCAATGATACTCCAGTTTATGCCGTTCCAATGCTCAATGAGTGTCTGGAGTCGATTAGGATTACTGGCAGAACTGTAACCCACGGCCCAAATAGCTGTTGACGAAACAGTTGTTACTCCGTATAAGTCAGAGCCTCCTCCAGTGTTTGGGCTGGTGTCGATGTTCCATTGCAAGCCATCCCAGTGTTCGATTAGGGGCTCGCCGTCGAGGTTGTTGGCACCAACAGCCCAGACATTGTTTGAGGAAACTGCGGCTATAGCGTCTAATCCATCATTAGAAGGCACAGGGTTCGGACTGGAGACAATGCTCCACTTTAATCCATTCCAGTGTTCAATGAGCGTTAGGGTTGAACTGGAATCCGGGGAGTAAGATCCTACGGCCCAAAAATTACTTGACGAGACAACCGTGACTGCATACAGATAAGCAGCTATCCCCATGCTAGGGCTGGTAACAACATTCCAACTTTTACCATTCCAGTGTTCGATGAGCCCGGTTGAAGTGTTGTTATAACCAACTGCCCACACGTTGGTTGCTGAAACCACTGCTACCCCTGTAAGGGTGGCGCCGACGTTCGGACTAGAGACTACCTGCCATTTCGTACCATTCCAGTGTTCTATAAGCCCTTGGTTTGGGCCAAAATTTTCATAGAATCCAACAGCCCAGACATTACTTGCCGAGATTGCAGCCACTCCGTTCAACCAACTGCCAGTAGGTCCGACGTTCGGACTAGAAACTACCTGCCATTGTGTACCATTCCAGTGTTCTGTGAACGTTTGGTAGTTAGGGGTAGCTTGGACACCTACAGCCCAGATGTTGTTAGCAGAGATAGCAGCTACTCCGTTAAAGCGAGTATAACTTAAGCCCGTATTTGGAGTGGAGACAACATTCCAAGCTCCACAACTTAACGATGAGGCAGCCTCTGCCACTGCTGTTCTGAGAAGTAGCGTGACAAGTACTACTGCAAGTACGCAAGGAAATAGTGGCATTTTCATAAAGCGTTTCATAGTTCTCCTCAAAATCTCTCATTCAATGGTTGACCATTGATGAACCCTCTTTTTATTGGAGGAGCATAATTTCATACCCAACCAAGTCATCTACGTATTGGCTAGCCAGGTGCGCCAAGCATATTGGTATTCTTCGCGCATTTAACGCCTCGCAACGAGAATAATGAGCAGTACTACTGTAGCTGCTTCAAGCAGTGTACCCAGAATAAACAGACCAACAGCTGTCAGAGGCAGCGCGGCTATTTGGAACACGATAGCGCAGGACACCAGCACAAGCGATGCCACCGCTAGACCTTTGCCTTGCTTTTTCGCGGGTGGTGCCCACTGCTGTGGCTGGTATTGTGGTGGGGTCTGCGGGTAGAACCCCGGTTGCGGATAAAGAGGTGGCGGCTATACCGATTGTTGATGCAATGATTGTAACGGTTGCTGTGGATAGTACGTGATTTGTTGTTGCGGTGATGGCGCGAAAAACGGTTGGTTGTTGTCGTTTGATGGATGCTCCATATTCAATTCCTCTATTGATTCATGAAAACAACTCCTTTCTTAAAACAAAGAATAGTATACTTTAGTATACATTATATTATGACATTAAGATAGGGGCATGAAATAAATATATTTTACGTTGTTTGAATGTGCTTGTGAAGCATTTTGTTCGACTACGTAACAGAATCAGATTGAGATTGAAGTGAATTTCATCAAGTAGATGCCAATGGTTCAGCCCTTTAGAGAGTGAATACGGCACCTTGAAAGCCACTTTCGACGAGGCTATTCACATTATGACGAGTGAACACCTGTATTCAGTCGTTGGCGGGAAGTTGTGGTAGTATGGTTCAAGGGATAAGGGTTCGTGAAAGAAAGCTAATTGGCATGATAGACTTTGATGAGCAGATGACAGAACTGTGGGGCTCAGCTGCACACCATTGCGAGTATAAAATAAATGACATCCTTAAAGTACTGCGTTGGCTATTAGTAGCGGTGTATCCATATTCACTTGTCATGTTCTCTACGTACTTCTGAGCGGCTTCTAGACTATCTGAACTGAAGATACACAACCCTACTACCCCACTTGGTGACTCATACTCAACAGCATATCTCAAGTGTCATCTCCTTTCTATTTCCCCTTTTAAGGGCTATCGTATAAGATATACCATTACTGGGAGATACAGTCAAGCCATCTTCTTTGCTACAATCGCGGCAGTAAACAAAGGGGTCAAAGGAATGGCAGTACGGCTACGGGTACGAGAAATAGCAGAGAAACAAGGATTCAATATATCCACGTTGTCTCGCAAGTCAGATGTCAGCCAGAACACGATTAGGCGTCTATGGCATGACTCTTATAGACATGTTGAGATATCTGTATTGGAGCGTATAGCCAGGGTGTTAGGAGTTGCGACAGGTGACTTGTTAGAGGATGTGGCTGACGAGTAGGAAGGTTAAACTGCGCCAGGACAAAACGATGTTACATAATGCCGTGCTTCTCGTCTTATTGATTGAACCGTTGTATTAGTAAGCGGCAACACAATTCACTGTTTATCATACTGAAAGGACACCTTACTCGATCTGATTGTAAAAAGAAGATGGGAAGATGGAAGAGGAAGAGAAATGTATCATTCATTTGCGAGCTTTGTTGTAAGCTTTATCATCACCACGGTAAGCGTTCCCCCACCCTCCGCTATTAGCTCAGCCAATACAAACCCTTCTACACTTGAGATAGCTGGTTGGACAGTCACCATTTTAAGCGCAATAGCCTCATTGCTAGTTCAGCATGATTTACAAACTCGACGTGACAAAGTTACTCATCAACGATTTCAAGGTGACTGTCTCGCACTATCTTGAGATTATCCCTATCCAGTCAAACCGTTCAGGTCTTCTGTCTCGCCTTCGAGGAGTGGTTAGAGTTCGTAAAAGCTCAGCGTTTGTCAAAGGACATTGATATGGTTACAGTCATGATAGACACAACAAGCGGAGTTTTACAAATCTTTTCAGACGTTCACATGGTCAAATTGTCCTGTGATTAAGCTGCTGAGATGCCCTAAACCACATATAATGGCGGAAACGAATGTAGGGAGTGAATGATATGGCAAACCAGGAGCACCTTGATATACTCAAGCAAGGGGTAGGGGTATGGAATCAGTGGAGAGAAGAGCATGTATATGTTGAAGTAGATCTTTATGGAGCTAATTTGCGAAAGTTGGACCTTAGAGGGGCCAATCTTGCTAACGCTGATCTTAATAACGCCAATCTCAGCGGGGCAGACCTTTTTATGGCAAATCTCAACAGATCAGATCTTAGCGAGGCAAACCTCAGCGAGGTAAATCTTACCCTTGCAACTCTCATTGAAGCAAACCTTACAGCAGCTAACCTGAACAAAGCAGAACTTACCTTTGCAAATCTCAGAGGCATCGTCCTGATTAACACGAAACTCAACAATTCAAAACTCGATAGAGCAAATCTGATCAATGCCGATCTTAGAGGTGCTGATTTCACTGATGTACAAATAGGTAATACCGCCTTTGATAATGTTAATCTAAATGGGGTGAAAGGGCTTGAAACAATTTATCATTTTTTCCCATCGAGCATCGGCATTGATACCATCATCAACTCTCGAGGCGAGATACCAGAAATCTTCCTGCGCAAAGCTGGTGTTCCCGAAACCTTCATTACCAATATGCGTGCGCTGGTCGCGTCAATGTCCCCCCTCGATTTCTACTCCTGTTTCATCTCGTATACGAGCAAGGACCAGCCTTTTGCTGAGCGGTTATATGCTGACTTACAAAGCAAAGGGGTGCGTTGTTGGTTTGCGCCGGAAGATATGAAGATCGGAGACAAGCTTCGACCTCGCATCGATGAGTCCATTCGTCTCTACGACAAGCTCCTACTGGTTCTTTCAAAACACTCGGTTGCGAGTCAATGGGTTGAACATGAGGTGGAAACGGCACTAGGCAAGGAGCTTGATGGCAAGCCGAATGTCTTGTTTCCCATCCGAGTAGATCAGGCGATCATGGATAGTAAGACAGGTTGGGCCTCTCACGTGCGGCTCACCAGGCATATTGGAGACTTCACCCACTGGAAAAACCACGACGACTATCAAAAAGGCTTGAAGACCTTGCTTCGTGACCTCACAACAGACTCTAGCGATGAGAAGAAGTGAGGAAGTTATAGCAGAAAGTGAGTAATCAATCATGAACAGTCGGGAAAATATCAGTAGCGCCATACAGGGACTGCATGACCGGCTCGACATGCTGAAAAGCATCAATGAAGCCACTGTTCTGGTACCTGGAGGCCCGCAAGAACGCTCTCATCAGATCATCGAAGAAGCCTATGTGGTCTTAGGACACATAGAAATTGAAGTAGACGCACTACGAGAGGAGCTTGACTATCACCACAAGCGCCTGGATGGTGCAAGAGATACCGTCGTAGCAGAAGCAACGCAAGAACGTCCATCGGCATTTGCCAGCGCTGAACTAAAAGAGATCCTGGAGGATGAGGTATGACCGAATACGATGAGCAGATACGATGCAACCTTGAAAACGACTGGGCTCGGCTGCACACCACTCAGAATACAAGCCAGGTGACATCTTGCGCTATCGTGCAGACGGCTCAACCTGGTCGGACACGATAGTATGGGTTACTGGCCCATCAGAAAGCCGTGTTGAAGGACGCGACCCTTTGCCCATACGCTATATTGTGGAGCGTTCAGGATGGACTGGCTTTCCTGATGTGGTCTACAGCGCGAACATCCTCAGCGTTGAGGCGGAAGAAGAATCAATGCTTGAGAAGTGCCCCTATTGCCAGGGTCATCACTTCAAGGGAAGATTCAGTACTGCCCGAACAAGCCTATGTGATACAATCGTGACAATTTAATGAAACGATTAAGTGTAAGAGAGATACTGCTTGTTTTGAGCGAGTAAGGACGTAGATGAACAAGGACATGAATGAAGGGCCAACACTCTGGCAATTAGCAGAGCCAACGACTCCTGGTAGTAATCCTTATATGGTGGATTATAGCATTCCGCCACCGCCACCGCCGCCACCTCCACCTAAGAAGAGGTGGAGAATCCCACCCATTGTCGCTATTAGTCTTGCTCTTCTGCTCTTCTTTGCGTTATCAGGTAGCATCATTTATTATTATTCTATGCCTCATTCAATACGTGTCACACGAGCCAAAACGAGTGCTAACGGGCCAGTAATTGCAGCGACATCAACCGTTGCACCAACGCGGACACCGACTCCAGTCGTGAATCAGAATTATACCGCCGTTGATCTGATGCTGGACTACCGCAACGCAGGTATCCACCCTAAATACATCCAATATGATACGACGATTTGGAGCTGGACTCAGGATATGTATTATGTGTCAGTCCATGCGACGAGTTCTGCCACCTGGGCAGATGATTCAGCGTGTAGTGGCTACTGCTCTCCTGCTAACTTAGGATTGTGGATATACAGCTCAAAGAGCATAGCACAACAAGCATACAAGGAAGTCAATAATGATGAGAATAACCAGGGGTCAATTCCAATGATAGGAACACCACCGGAATACACGCATGGGCGTTGCTTGCTTCTGGGTCCAGCGTCAAATTCAGTTTACGTACAAGTGATGATGCAATATTGTATCTGAATACAGAAAGAAATACCGTGTTCTGTCAAGTACCCGAATCACTACACACTAAAATAAAGGTAAATAAGGGAGAGTCTGGAAGTGGTTTGTCTCAGCAAACCGATTGGGAGAGAGATACCCCAGACTCTCATGAGGCCGCTCTCGATTGTAAAAGTTGACCCAGGCTTCGGCGGCACGCAGAAACGAGGGCACCGCAAACGTCTCTACTGCGATGATATGTGTAGGCAAAGAGGGCATAGGCACCGAGAGCAAGAAACATCAGAGGCCTGGATTACAGCGCTCAAAAACGAGATAAAGCGGCTGCCTCAGCATGTCTCGCGGTCGCTCTTTGAGGCACGGTTGAGGCTCTATGGATATTCAACTGAGGATATCGCCTTGTTTTGGGAGCATGGAAGGATATGCTGTTCGATGGTAACGTTACCTTTGCCAAACCCTGAAAGGGGATAGTATGCCAAGAGTACTCACCGATCAACAGCGACGAGATAACCAGAGAAAAAGAGACGAAAAGGCGCGACGAGCCCAAGAACAGAAACGCCTTGCCTTCGAAAAGAGGGAAAGGGAAAGGCGAGAAAGGGATAGAAAAGCGCGGGAGCGAAGGTGATATTGGCTCTTGAGTAGTAATGGATACCGTTGGCGAATTGATAGATGMAAATTTGGTGGTAAGTTCATCAACTTTGACAACTAGATAGAGCAGCTTTGCCACAGTCAAGTGGACGAAGACAGATGTAGCACATCTGTCTATCTCCTGTTCATGGGCTTGTCACCAAATGTGCGTCAGAACTAAACTTAGGTACAATCTTCAGGTCTTTGCCTCACCATTCTCGGTTTGCCTTTGGGTATAATCATGCTCAATAGCTTACAGCAGTGTTGACGCTCAGGAAGAATTGAGGTCACAGACGTGAAACAGATGAAGAGTGAAGCCCTTGAACACGCTAGAGGAACTGGAGGCTGCAATCCAGAAGAACGTGCTTGAGCTAGAAAAGCTAGCACAGAATCCTTGGACGCAGACAAAACACGCGCGTGGAGAACAAGGCAGCAAACGTCTGGTTCTCATAGATGACACCGAGCTGATCTCGGATCTTCATGTACAGTGTTCCTTGGGGACAGATCGTCCGGGCAAGTCGAGCGGTTTCTTCGGGGATGGAACCTGGTTCTGGTGGCGGCAAAGACAGAGCTGTTCTCCTCTTACACACGCATCTATTGGCCGGTAAATGCCATTCTGGGTACTATAGGCGGTGGGAGCGCTCCCATAGCCTACGGTAACTCACAATGCAGAGTTCGCCATTCGACGCAATCCGCAGGGTGGATGAGCAGGGACGCGAGTATTGGAACGCAAGAGATCTGGCGAAGCTCTTAGGCTACCGCCAGTATACCAACTTCGCAAGGGCTATTCGCAAAGCAGAGATAGCCTGTAAAGAAAGCGGGGAAGCTGTTTCAGATCACTTCCTGCATGAGCAGGAGATGATCCCTGGTGGCAAAGTAGACAGCCCCTGCTCTTTCCGTTAGAAGATGATCAAAGCAACAAAGATGAATAAGTCAGCTGTAGGGGTTGTATCAACAAAATGGAGATTCGGAAACTCGAGCCAAAGCAATACTTGAGCGAGCCGCTCTATAGATGTACCGATAGCAAGCTGGTTAAACGTGCTATTAGTAACTAAATGCAGTTGTCGTGATTGGGCCATTTGTTCTGCTAAAACCAACATGTAGACATAGGCAAAGACTGTATTCACCGCAACTATGTCATTATAACCTACTCCCATGTATATACGACGAACTTTGACTGCAAGGTTCGCTTTCACTAACTCATCAATTAATTCGTCCTTGAGGAAGCGTACATCATCGAGGTCATCCACTTCATAATTCGGCGGAACAATACGTCCTAATTTATCCCAGTATAAAGCGGCTACCCTAATCCAATCGTTATGTTTGAAGCAGCCTATACACCATTGACCAGAAGTTGACTTTCCTCCGTGGTCGGCAAAATGGGTTCACTCCAAGTAAGGACCGACCCATACCACCACCCTTATATGTCACTTATGCCGCTTTCCGTAGCTGCTCGACCTTGCCGAGTAACTTGGATAGGTGCAATTCAGTGAGTTGCTCGTCGGGTACATCCTCACTCATTACACCTAATTGGCGAAATCCTCCGTGAGCCAAAGTGTCTGCTTGGCATCGATAGATACGCTTATGCCAATACGATGGAAGTCCTTGCTCAGCAGATTGCGTCGATGCCCATCATCGGGTGGCTTTTCAGCCATCATCCCCTGGTGAAGCATCGACACCATATTCCAGGCACCATCATTTGAAGAGATAGGCCCACCCTCACCGATATTCTCACCCACGGTCTGCCATTGCACACCCTGCTTACTTATACGCATCCCCAGGTCTGGCTCATTGGGGCATTGATGCATCAGCCCGCATCCAGCCGCCATCACAAGATCATGCTGGTGCGCGCTCCGTTCCAGCCGAGGCTCCCACGCCAGTGAGGGAAGATTGTTCGCCGCGCGATCCTGGTTCATCTGCTTGAGCAGTCGTTGCGCGAACTGCTGTTCATCTCCCGTCCCTTGTGACTGAGAGCCGATGGTTGTTGCTACAGGAGTCCCCTGACTCACGCTAATACCTGCCATACCTGTACATGCAGTGAGTTGCAACAGGAGCAAGAGGACAACCAGGGAGCAGTATATCTTTCTCATACGAATATCCAGTGATGTAATCTGAACGAGAGTCGCTGTCTTGAGAGCGTTTCTTTGCATAAACAACTGAAACCTTCTGGATGGTACCATATTTGGGACAAGCATACAAACAAGCTTATCAAACTTTGTCCCTATCTCAGAACGCTTTGCCTCACCATTCTCGGTTTGCCTTTGGGTATAATCATGCTCAATAG
>JRHI01001026.1_pt1 | contig 26334 bp, 19 predicted proteins | sample 215371 | NCBI WGS metagenome assembly JRHI01 (sample SAMN02929681, study PRJNA255918) | sediment metagenome | biome: cave system; feature: Ice Cave; material: Sediment; isolation source: sediment from deep within a dark volcanic ice cave with no known source of... ...
GGCATCCTTGTAGCTGTATTGTGCCGATGTCAACCTTTCTGAGGCAGCACGCGTCCTTTCGATACTTTTGAAATCAAAAATCGACTGGCTTAGGGAAGCACGTGCGTCAAAGTAGTTGAATGGGCCAATCACACGGGGGATAGGTGAGTGAAAAACGCTCGGTTTCAACCCTAACGCGGTAAGACTCTGGGTCTGGACATCTTCCATCAGGCGCGCTTGCACGTTAGGCAGAAGATTACTTAACTCCTTCCATTTTTCCCCGCGGGCAGTGATGGTCTGGTCGCCGGAAAGGAGCAGACCGAGGTTGTTGCGCAGCGCACGGGCAATCGCTTCCTTGAAACTCAGTTGAATCACTCCGGAGCTGGCTTTGCCCTCGGGTTCACTTCCGAGGAAGGGACTCTGGGAACCGGGCAAAGACATAGAAGGGATCGGCGCGACGGGATTCTGTGCAACGAGGTCGTGGGTCAGCGACAAAAACGCCAGGCAAACAAATGCGGGAGCGGCGGTTTGTGAAATCTTCAACAGGCGCGGCATGCTTGATCTTGGGAACGCCCCGCGTCCAAACAGCAACTCGGGGACACCTTTCTCTTCCATAGCATAACGTGTTGCTTTCGATTCGTTTAGGCGACTCTGAGATGCAAAGGATTCTGCCAGCAAACCTCGCTATGCCTACTTGAGACCTTCTCGAAATCTACGCGCCTGGCCCCATCCAGTCGAAGACGGGAACGATTTAGTTGAAAAAGAAAATAGAGGTGAAGATTAGTGCTAACTCGCCCATTTCAGGTTGCCTTCAAAAACCATTACCTTCGTGCTTTGTAGGAGACGGCGGCGGCAGATAAGCTGGAACTCGGAAGAGATCCATCGTTTCTCCGCAGCGTGTTTGCGGGTGTCGTTACTACAGCCGGTACTCTGGTCACGCTACCAAGCCCATACTAATTTTAGAAGAATTGTGTCTCAGCCAGCGTCCCATCAACCACAAGACAGCCGAATGCCCTCCCAACCAGGAAAAGCCAAAACCCGCGCGCCTGATCGTCGCCACCGACGATGTCCGCGCTATCGTTGTGATTTTGCGGTGGTACTAACGCTGCTTGCGGGGAAGAATTATCAGAAGTTAAATGCGCACTGCAAAGATCTATCGGAGGCGGGCATGGGCGCAATTGTCGCCGCGGAACTTACTTCCGGCGACGTCGTATCGTTGAGCTTTTCACTTCCTGGGTCGAATAATCCGTGGGAGGTGCGTGCGGTCCTCCGTCATCGCCTTGGATATCACTACGGCTTCGAATTTCTTTCGCTCAATGTGGAACGCATTAATGCCGTCAAGAACTTCATCCAGAGTCGCGAGCGGATTGACTGAGTCGCGCGTGACTTCGGTCATCTTGAAGGGCGCTAGCTTTCGCGTCATCGTAAACAGCACTCTTCTGCCCAAACGGAAGCACAAGGGAACATGACCAATCTTAAGGCGGCGGCCGGTGTGGGGACCGATTGGACACGTCTGCTGTCCGACCCTGATCTTGTCCGGCACGTGGGCAAACTCCTGCAAGCCTATCGCGAAGCTCCGCCGCAGAAACGGGATGAGGCCCTGCTCGCGGCGATGCGAGAGGTCAAAGCCGATGTATCACGGGATGCAAAACCTGGAACTCTTGCGAGGGGGCCATCGGCGTCTGTGATTCCAACGCCTGTTTCGCCCATCCCGCCATTCGAACCGAGTCTCTTTACGCCCAACCTGGGCGATGACCGCCGACGGCATCCACGCATTCGATGCTATGTTGCCGTTGAATTGCGAGTAGACAGTGCAGACGCTCCAATCTGGGGAAATCTTTACAACACTAGTGTCGGTGGGTGCCTGGTGGAAACAGCAATTGCCGTTAAGAGCGGAGCCAACGTCGAGATAGGTCTCTGGGTAGCGAACGGAAAAATTTGGGTCAAAGGTTTTGCTTTGAACGGAATCGTAATCCGCAGTGCGCCGACCACTGGAGTTCGTGTCCGCTTCAGTACTATGGAAACGGCCGAGCGGGAGAATCTTCGCCAATTTCTCAAATACGTACAGGATATGACCCGGGCAGCCCGCAGCGAGCGCAGCTACCTGGAATTGCTTAAGTAAAACCCGATTCCCCTTCTCCGCTTTTTCACAACACCTGCGAACGCCCCCCGCCCGAACTTGATACACTCACTGCGTACTGAACCCTTTTTTCGCCGGGAAACTCTGGTTAGTTGTGACCCCGAATAACGCGCCGGAACTAATTCAATTCCGAAGGAGCACAGTTGAATGGCAGCCAGTGAACAAACATTGGTGACTGGAAAACAGCTGGAAACGCTGTGCATTAATACGATTCGAACTTTGGCAATCGATGCAGTAGAGAAAGCCAACTCAGGTCATCCTGGCGCGCCCATGGGCCTGGCGCCTGTCGCGTATTGCCTGTGGCAGGAATTCCTCCGCTACGATCCCGCAGATCCTGTCTGGCCGAACCGCGACCGTTTCGTCCTTTCAAACGGACACGCCTCGATGCTGCTGTACGCGATGCTTCACTTAGCCGAAGTGCGTGAGGTAGACGAGAACAATCAGGTGTTGGACAAACTTTCCGTCCCCATGGAGGAGATCAAACGCTTCCGGCAACTAGAGGGCCGCACGCCGGGGCACCCGGAGTCGCACATCACCTCGGGAATTGAAACCACCACCGGGCCCCTGGGTCAGGGTTTGGGAAACAGCCTGGGGATGGCCATCGCCGGCAAATGGATGGCGGCGAATTTCAATCGCCCGGACTTTGAAATTTTTAATTACAACGTGTACGCCATGTGCGGCGACGGCGATCTGATGGAGGGCGTCGGAAGTGAGGCTGCTTCGCTGGCTGGACATCTGAAGCTTTCGAATCTTTGCTGGATTTACGACCACAACTCAGTCACGCTGGACGGCCCCGCGGACTGGTCTTTCAGCGAAGACGTCATGACGCGGTTTGTAGGTTATGGCTGGAACGTGACCCGGGTGACGGATGCCAACGATTTGGAGATGTTGGCCCGGGCGTTTGGTATTTTCCTGAAGACAACGGATCGGCCGACCCTGATCGTCGTCGACAGCCACATCGGCTATGGATCGCCGCACAAGCAGGATACAAATGCAGCGCATGGCGAACCTCTGGGTGACGACGAAGTGCGGCTGGTCAAAAAATTCTACGGTTGGCCGGAGGACGCGAAGTTTTTCGTCCCCGAGGGCGTGCGCGACCATTTTCGCGACGGGGTCGGAAAGCGTGGCCGCGAACTTCGCTCGTCCTGGAAGAAGCTTTTCGAACAATATTCGCAAAAATATCCTGAGCTAGCGGACCGATTGCGCCGTATGGAGCTCCGCGAACTCCCCCAAGCGTGGGATAAGAATCTGCCAACATTTCCTCCGGACGCAAAAGGCCAGGCTACCCGCGATAGCTCGGGAAAGGTGTTAAACGCGCTCGCGCAAAATATCCCGTGGTTGATTGGCGGATCGGCGGACCTGGCAACCTCCAACAAGACCACGCTAAAGTTTGAAGGTGCCGGGGATTTCCAAGCAAACTCGTATGCTGGGCGCAACCTGCACTTCGGCGTCCGCGAGCATGCCATGGGAGCAAGCGTTAATGGCCTGGTCGTATCCGGAATACGAGGTTTCGGAGCCACTTTTTTCAACTTCAGCGACTATATGCGAGGCAGCATGCGCCTTGCCGCGCTGATGGAGGTTCCATCCATTTTCATATTCACCCATGATTCGATTGGCGTGGGGGAAGACGGCCCCACACACCAGCCCATCGAGCAACTGGCATCTTTGCGGGCTATGCCGAACTTGATTGTGCTCCGCCCCGGCGATGCCAACGAAGTGGTTGAGGCCTGGAGGATTATTGCGCAGTTGCAGCATCAGCCAGTAGTCCTGGTTCTAACTCGTCAGGCACTGCCCACGCTTGACCGCACAAAGTATGCTTCGGCTTCGGGTACCGCCAAGGGAGCGTATGTTCTCGCTGACGCTCCGGGCGGAAAGCCTGATGTGATTCTTATGGGCACGGGGAGCGAAGTTTCCCTGTGTGTAGAAGCTTACGAGAAACTTAAGACAGAGGGCATCAACGCTCGCGTGGTGAGCATGCCGTCGTTGGAAATCTTCGAACAGCAAGATGAAGCCTATAAAAAGAGCGTGTTCCCGCCTGACGTCACAGCTCGGGTTTCCGTCGAGATGGCGTCGACGTTTGGGTGGGAGCGATACGTGGGGCTAAAGGGCCGGAAGATTGGAATGACTCGTTTCGGAGCTTCCGCGCCTTTGAAGGACTTGTTGAAATTTTTTGGTTTTACTGTGGATCGAGTTGTAAGCGAAGCGCACCAAGCTATCTCCGCAAAGTGACGGCGGTTACGCACCGCGTATTCCGCCGCCGGTATCTTTTAACTCCCCACCGAGACAAGAGTGGGCAACAAAGATTGGATGACATGACCGACATCGACTGTCGGGTTCATGCAGGGAGAAATCATATGCAACCAACTGGAGTTTTAGAAAAAACCGGAAAAGTTACCAATCCATTGAAAGAGCTGCTCAAGTACGGGCAGTCGATGTGGCTGGATTACATTCGCCGCGATCTGATTACCAGCGGGAAACTGAAGACCATGATTGACGAAGACGGACTGCGGGGCATGACGTCGAATCCGTCGATCTTTGAGACGGCAATCGGAGAAAGCTCGCTCTACGACGACATGTTGAAGTCGCTGTCCACGCGCGACGATCTCGACACGACCAGCCGGTACGAACACATTGCGATCCGTGACATTCAGGATGCGGCCGATTTGTTGCGGCCGGTCTATCTAGACTCAGATTTCCACGACGGGTACGTCAGCCTCGAAGTCTCACCCCTTCTCGCTCTGGAAACGCAGGAGACGCTTGAGGAAGGACGCCGCCTGTGGAAGGCGGTAAACCGCGAGAACGTGATGATTAAGGTTCCGGGCACTGCCCAGGGCTTGCCGGCGATTCGGCAACTCATCAGCGAAGGCATCAACGTCAACGTGACTTTGCTGTTCGCGCAAGAAGTGTACGAGAAAGTTGCGGAGGCCTACGTCACGGGACTGGAAGATCTGATGACACGCGGTGGCAACCTTAAGAAGATGGCTGGCGTGGCCAGCTTTTTTATCAGCCGCATCGACACGCTTATAGATTCGATGATTGATGATCGCCTGAAAACCACGACAGACGCAAAACAACAGGAATTATTGAAGAGCCTTCAAGGCAAAGTGGCGATTGCCAACGGAAAGCTGACTTACCAGCGTTACCAGCGCATCTTCAGCGGCCCTCGCTGGGCGGCCTTGGCAGCCAAGGGAGCCCAGACACAACGTGTCCTGTGGGCGAGCACGAGTACGAAAAACCCAAACTATCGCGACGTGATGTATGTGGAAGAGTTGATCGGTCCGGATACCGTGGACACTATGCCGTTGCCTACGATCGACTCTTTCCGCGATCACGGTAAGGTAAGAAACAGTCTGACCGAAGATGTGCCAAGCGCGCAGAAGGTGATGGACAACCTTGCGAAGGCCGGTATCTCGATCAAAGAAGTAACCAACAAGCTGACGACGGACGGCGTCAAGCAGTTTGCCGACGCCTTCGCCAAGCTGGTCGCTGCGGTTGAAAAGAACACGCAGCGAAAGGGGCAGTGAGCGTGAGCCGACTGAAGACTTCCCTGCCGGACAAGCTGGCCGCCTCGGTGAAGGCCACCATAGCCGAGTGGCAAACAGGCGGTAACGTGAAGCGTCTGTGGCAAAAAGACGCTTCTCTGTGGACGGGAAATGACGAAGCCAGTTGGCTTGGTTGGCTCGACATTGTTGATGAGCAGATCGCGCAGCGCGACCAACTGCGCAAGGTCGCGGAAGATGTGCAGAGTTCCGGCTTTCAGCACGTGCTCTTGCTTGGCATGGGTGGATCTAGTCTTTGCCCCGAAGTTCTGCGGATGACGTTCGGCAAGATTCCAGGCTTTCCGGAATTGCACGTGCTTGACTCCACCGATCCGGCACAGGTCAAGCAATTCGAGAGTCACTTCGACATTGCGAAGACGCTCTTCATTGTTTCCAGCAAGTCCGGCAGCACTCTTGAACCCAACATCTTCAAGCAATATTTTTTCGAGCGAACTAAGCAAGTGGTGGGCACGGAAAAAGCGGGCGGCCATTTCATCGCCATCACCGATCCCGGCTCGAGGATGCAGCAGGTGGCCGAGGCCGATCGCTTCCGCCACATTTTCTATGGCCGGCCTTCCATTGGCGGACGCTACTCGGCGCTTTCGAATTTCGGCATGGTACCCGCCGCCGTGATGGGACTGGACACGAAGAAGTTTCTCGGGCGCGCAGCAGAGATGGTGCGGGCTTGCGGAGAAGGCGTGGCCGTGGAAGAAAATCCCGGCGCAGTGCTGGGAATTATCCTTGGGACCGCAGCCCTCGCACGCCACGACAAGGTCACAATTATTACTTCGCCGGGAATCTCCGATCTGGGCGCATGGCTGGAACAGCTCCTGGCCGAGTCTACGGGCAAGTTGGGAAAGGGCATCATCCCGGTTGACCGCGAACTGCTAGCCGCACCGGAGACTTATGGCAATGATCGCGTGTTCGTTCACATCCAGTTGGAATCTGAAGCTGACGCCGTGCAGGATGCCAGAGTAGCGTCCCTGGAAAAAGTAGGACATCCCGTGGTGCGCATTGTTATTGCGGACATCTACGATCTGGGGCAGGAATTCTTCCGCTGGGAAATCGCGACAGCCGTAACCGGATCAATCCTCGGGATCAATGCCTTCAATCAGCCGGACGTCGAAGCCAGCAAGATTGCGACTAAAACTCTGACGACCGCGTATGAGAAGACCAATTCCTTGCCAGCAGAAAACCCTGTCCTTGAAGACAGTGGCATCAAAGTGTTTACCGACGAAAAAAATGCTGCGGAGTTAGCCAAGCAAGTTGCGGGTGACAAGTCGTTGAGCGGATATCTCAAGGCTCATCTGGAGCGGATCAACACGGGGGACTACTTCGCGGTCCTGGCGTACATCCAGATGAATTCGGAACACGAAACTAAATTGCAGGAAATACGGCATGCGGTGCGGGACAAGAAACGAGTGGCCACATGCCTCGGGTTTGGGCCGCGGTTTCTGCACTCGACCGGACAGGCGTACAAAGGCGGCCCGAATTCAGGCGTCTTCCTGCAGATAACTTGCGACGATGCGGTCGACTTGCCGGTCCCGGGACAGAAGTACACTTTTGGAGTCGTGAAGGCGGCACAAGCGCGTGGTGACTTCCAGGTGTTAGCCGAGAGGGGTAGACGGGCGCTGCGCCTGCATTTGGGTTCGGACGTGAAGGCAGGTTTGGCGACGTTATTAGCGGCGGTCAACAAGGCACTTCGGTAGTTCTACAATTAGTCGCGGCTGGGTGCGGACCAACAACACCTGGCAACGCAGCGCAGTTTTGGTAAGGAGCAAACATGCAATTGGGAATGGTAGGTCTCGGCCGCATGGGCGCGAACATGACGCGCCGGTTGATGCGCGGCGGACACCAGCTCGTTGTTTCTGATCATAGCCCCGACCCGGTCAAACAACTTGCCAGCGAAGGAGCGGCTGGCTCGTCATCACTCGAGGACTTGATCAGCAAACTGAAACCGCCACGGGCTGCGTGGGTCATGGTCCCGGCGGGAGCTTCCACTGAAGAGACCGTGCAAAAACTTGCTCAGCACATGCAGTCGGGTGACATCATCATCGACGGCGGCAACTCCTATTTCAAGGATGACGTGCGCAGGGCGAACGAATTCAAGGACAAGGGCATTCATTACGTGGATGTCGGAACCAGTGGTGGCGTTTGGGGATTGGAACGCGGTTACTGCATGATGATCGGCGGCCCGGACGAAGCAGTGAAGCGTCTCGATCCCATCTTTAAGACCTTAGCGCCGGGAAGGGGAGATATCCCCCGCACACCCGGCCGGGAGAAGATGAGCGGCACCGCCGAGGATGGCTACATCCACTGCGGGCGTTCAGGCTCGGGACACTTCGTGAAGATGGTGCATAACGGCATCGAGTACGGACTCATGCAGGCCTATGCAGAGGGTTTTGACATCTTTAAGAACGCCACCAGCAAGGAGCTGCCGCAGGATCTGCAATACGATTTAAACTTGGCCGATATCGCCGAAGTCTGGCGGCGAGGCAGCGTGGTTAGTTCCTGGTTGCTGGACCTGACGGCGATGGCGCTCACCGAGAGCCCGACTCTGGACGAATACGAAGGATATGTGCAGGATTCGGGCGAAGGCCGTTGGACGATCCAGGCGGCTCTCGATGAGGCAGTACCAGCCGATGTATTGAGCGCGGCGTTGTACGTACGGTTCCGCTCGCGTCAGCAACATACGTTTGCCGAAAAGATGCTATCTGCCATGCGGCAAAAATTTGGCGGACACGTGGAAGCCGGCGCGGCGAAGAAAAGCGCATAGTCGGAAAATTCAAACGGAGATTCTGGTCACGAAATTTCTGAGGACCTGATCCATGGCCCAAGTAGCAGAACAGCCCGTGGCAATTACGCCGCGCATCGGCAAGCAAGGCGACCCCTGCGTGATGGTTATCTTCGGCGCGGCCGGCGATCTCACCGGCCGCAAGTTAATTCCCGCCCTCTATAATCTGGCGCGCGCCGGACTGCTTTCGCGCGAGTTTGCCGTGGTAGGAGTGGCGCGGTCGCAAATGTCAAACGATGACTTTCGCAAGAAAGTTGCTCAGCATGTCAAAGAGTTCTGCACCGAAGCGCCTGACGACGACCTTTGGGAGTGGTTCGCTCGCCGATTCTTTTACTTTGCCGGTGATTTCAGCGAAGACCGACTTTACCCCGAGCTCAAAGATTTCCTGGCTAAGGTGGATCGAGATCACTCGACACACCAAAACTTCTTTTACTACCTGGCCACAGCCCCCAATTTTTTTGGAGCCATCGTCGAGAAACTGGCCTCCGCTGGACTGATGGAGCAGGGCAACGATCACTGGCGACGAGTGATCATCGAAAAACCCTTTGGCCATGATCTGGAGTCGGCCAAAGCCCTGAACCAGCAAGTGTTGAAAGTGGCTGACGAAAAACAGATCTACCGTATCGACCACTATTTGGGGAAAGAAACCGTACAGAACATTATGGCATTCCGCTTCGCCAACGGAATCTTCGAGCCTATCTGGAACCGCCGCTACATTGATCACGTCCAGATTTCCGTCGCTGAAACGGTGGGAGTCGAAGGGCGGGGCAGCTACTTTGACCACGCCGGCTCGCTGCGTGACATGGTGCCCAACCACATCATGCAGTTGATCAGTCTGACCGCGATGGAACCTCCAATTTCATTTGACGCCAATGCCGTCCGCGATGAGCAAGCCAAGATACTGCATGCCATCCAGCCCATGAGCGACGAAGAAGTTCTTACCCGGGCAGTGCGCGGGCAGTATGGCGAAGGTACGAGCGGGGGAGAACATGTTCCATCGTACCGCGCCGAAAGTGATGTTCCACCGGACTCGCGAACCGAAACCTTCGTAGCAATGAAACTGCTGATCGACAACTGGCGCTGGGCTGACGTTCCGTTTTACTTGCGCACGGGCAAGCGCATGCCGATGCGTAATACCCATATCGTGATACAGTTTCGTCGGGCGCCGTTCGTACTGTTTCGCGACACTCCGGTGGAGAATTTAATGCCCAACCAACTGGTGCTGCACATCCAGCCGGAGGAAGGAATTTCGTTGCGCTTCGCGGCCAAGGTTCCAGGACCAGTCATGCGGTTGGGCACGGTGGACATGAACTTTGAATATCAGGAATACTTTGGCAAGCAACCCAGCACCGGTTACGAACGCCTGCTGCATGACTGCATGATCGGTGATCAGACGCTGTTTCAGCGGGCCGATATGGTCGAGGCGGGTTGGTCCGTTGTTAATCCCGTGCTCGACCTTTGGAAAGCGCTTCTACCGCGTAATTTTCCCAACTATCCCGCGGGCACCTGGGGACCGAAAGAGGCCGACGAACTTCTGGAGCGCGATGGCCGCCGCTGGAGGAATTTCGAGAAATGATTCTGGCCGGCGATATTGGTGGAACCAATGCTAGGCTGGCTTATTTTCAACCTCAGAACGGAACCCTCCGTCTGGTTTCGGAGCGAGTCTTCCCCAGCCAGGAACATAGCGAACTCGGCGAGATTGTCAGTAAATTCCTCGATGATTCGAGCGTCCGTCCGGAAGTTGCGTGCTTCGGAATCGCCGGCCCCGTCCTCAATGGCCGGGTCGAAACCTCCAATCTGCCCTGGGTTGTGGAACAATCGCGGCTCGCAAAACAGATACAGCTTCCCGCGACTTGGCTGATTAATGATCTGGAGGCCAGCGCTTGGGGCGTTGGCGCACTGACCGCCGATGACCTGGTGCCGCTGAATTCTGTAAGTAAGAAAGCAGTAGGAAACCAGGCGGTCATCGCTCCCGGAACAGGGCTTGGAGAAGCCGGATTATTTTGGGATGGCGGCAGACATCACGTTTTCGCCTGCGAAGGCGGCCACGCGGACTTCGGTCCCCGAGGAGATCTGCAGATCGAATTGCTGAGGTCTCTAGAGGTGCGCTTTGGACATGTCAGCTACGAGCGCGTGCTCTCTGGACCCGGTCTGGTGAATGTGTATGAGTTTCTGCGCGGAGCGGGTTGCGGTCAGGAATCGCCCGAGTTTGGCGCAGCTTTGATGAAAGGTGATGCCGCAGCAATCATTTCGCACGCCGCACTCAGTGGCGGCAATCCGCTGGCGGAGAAGGCGCTTGATCTCTGGATTTCGGTGTATGGCGCGGAGGCCTCTAACCTGGCTCTTAAAGTGATGGCGACTGGCGGCTTGTTTCTGGCGGGAGGAATATCTCCCAAAATTCTTTCCAGATTAAAAGGACCTGTGTTCATGGAGGCTTTCCTCGCAAAGGGCCGATTGCGATCCATGGTTGAGTCCGTTCCGGTGCAGGTCGTCACCAACGAAAAGGCAGGTCTACTTGGAGCGGCACGTTGCGCTGCTGTTCGAAGCGGCCAGCAACCTTCTGAACGGGTATGAGTTCGCCTCCCGACATCCGAAAACTGATTACTCCGCAGGAATTGTTTGAAGCCGCTGCCGAACAAGTTGTGCGTGCCGCGAACCAGGCTGTAACCCAGCGCGGCCGTTTCACTATTGCTCTCTCGGGTGGATCGACCCCAAAAAATCTCTACACGCTGCTGGCAACGAATGCTCGCACTTCCCTTCCCTGGGATCGAACCTATTTCTTCTGGAGCGATGAGCGGCACGTTCCTCCCGAGGATCCGGAGAGCAATTACCGCATGGCGGAAGACGCCATGCTTTCAAAGGTTCCGGTTGCGACCAGCAATGTTTTTCGGGTTCCGACTGAGAATCCGGATGCAGCGGCAGTCGCGGAAGCTTACGAACAGACTGTGCGCAGGTTCTTTGCTGGCGATGCGGGTCAGGTTCCATGTTTTGACCTAATCCTTCTCGGATTGGGTCCGGATGGGCATACGGCCTCGCTTTTTCCAGAGACCGCCGCCTTGCGGGAAAAGTCTCGCCTCGTGGTAGCCAACTGGGTGGAGACGTTGAAAACCAGCCGTATTACTTTCACGCTTCCCTTGCTGAATGCCGCGGGTTGCGTAGCCTTTCTGGTCAGCGGAACGGACAAGGCTTCGGCTCTTCACGAGGTGCTGGAAGGTAACGCTTCGGGCGAGCATTACCCGGCGAAGTTGGTACGACCTGCCGATGGAAAGCTGATCTGGTTTTTGGACCGGGCTGCCGCGAGTGGACTTACACTGTCTTGATTAAAGCCGCAAACCGCAGACGCTCCTGAACCCGAGCGCATTCCCCTGACTTCGGCAACCGTCATCTCCCCACGAAGACCCGCGTCAGCCCCCGAGGAATGAATTGAGAAGTTGTGGACTAGGACGCCTTGCGTACGACTTAAAGCCGCCAGCCGGCAATTTCCTTGAGGCCTTTGCCGCGTGCGTGCTCGAACAGGCGGACGCGATGACGGGAGTGCTCAAATTCGTGGATGTCGGCCCAGACCTCAGCCTTCCACCCTTTGTCGTGAGTTGCGGTCTGGCCGCAGGTGGCACAGCGCGTATGAAGCGTAACCGAACCGAGTTCGGCCTCGGCGGGGCGAGTTCCCGGCAGTTCGATAAAAATGCAGCGCACTTCCTGAATCTCTTCATTCTCGCCAAGCAGATGCTCGTAGCGCAGCAGGTAACCGAAGCCCAGCTTCTTGGCTTCAGTTTCCGCTTCTGCCCGAGTGTGAAAAGGCCCGTACTCCGCCCGCAATTGCTCGGTGGAGTCACACGCCATCCAGAAAACTTCTTTATAGGCCATTCCCGCCTCGCCCCTGGGATGCGGAGGCCTGTGACTGCCTGCGAGCCCTCTCTTGCATATCGAATCGTTCATTGCAATTTGTAGACCGCAGGCCGTGTTATGCAAAACGTCGTCGAAACAGCAGCTTAGAAGGATGCCATTCGAAGCGAGCTAGAGTGACGTGAAACGTTTTGCAGAAGTTGGGCCGTCAGTTGCGTCAGGGCGTCGCTTGGCCCCGTCTTCGGCGCTGGAGGCCCAACCCGGTACGCTACGAACCGTCAGGCTCCGCCCCATCAGCGATGCCCTACTCATCGACTACCTCCTAAACCAGAAAAGATGCTGGCGCCGGGAAACAACGCACACGTAATGGCACGCAATTTACACGGCTACGGCCTTACCTCGTTCGTCCCCGGATTCCAGCCCAGAGCCTTCCGACCCACACGGACAGACCCTACCTCCGTGGCTGGCAATGTACATAGCCAACTCCAGCCGGCTCCACACTCCCAACTTGTCGAAAGTGCTGCGTAAGTGATTCTTGATCACTTGCTCGCTGGTGCTCATGATCTTGCTAATTTCGCGATTGGTCAGACCCTGCCAGACCAGAGCCGCCACTTGAACTTCTTTGGGCGTGAGACGTTCTCTCGGCATCATGAATTCTCTCCTTCCTTGGCGTACATGGCGATGGCTAGTTTTACGCGCTTGCGTCCATCGCGAATGCCGGCACGCAAAAAAAGCGTGCGCAAATGTTGCTTAACGGTGCGCGGGCTGATGCTAAGTTGGCCTGCGATATCCTTGTTGCTGCATCCTTGGACAAGCAGATTCAACACCTGCTGGTCGCGAGGTGTGACTTTGACTTCATTGAAATCGATCACGGTGGTTCCTCCTGCCTGTCGGCTGCGTCTTTCCGAACCTCGCAGGCAGTTCAACAGGCAGTTCAACTACAGCACGAGCTTCGCCAATTGTTCGCGCCTCTCACACATCAGAGCTAACCCTTATGAACGTCAGCACTTCGGGCCATATGCCGAAGGCTTTCATGTTGATTTCAGAAAGCCTGTGGTAGGCTACGAATTCCAAATTGGCCCTGCCATTGTGCCCATGACTCTCACCACGACAAGAATTCACCTAGCTTTGGCGCCACTACCGCGGAAGCAGGTGAGAGAATCTGCACCCGAAGTGCATTCTTATCGACTCTCGAGCCTCCTTTGCCATCAAAGCGTTGCGAGGCGAAAGTTCCCGCCAATTTTTTTTCGAGGTGGCTTGTGAAAGCTTGTCTGGCAAATGCGATTGCTGCGAAAGGGGCGCTTTCCCGTATCGGTAGTTGCCATGCGCGATCGCTGCTCGTTTTGGTTCTGCTGGCATCTCCACGCCTGGGATTTGCACAGGCTCAGCCTGAAACTCCGTCCCAAACACTGACCGCTCAGACGCAAACCGCTATTTCTGCCGAGGGAGCGGCACCAGTGACCATTACGTTGCAGGATGCTCTGCAGCGGGCGCGGCTCAATGATCCGCAATATCGTTCCGCATTGACCGATCTCGGACTGGCGCGCCAGGACCGAGTACAGGCCCGCTCCGGCTTGCTCCCGAATGTCACTTACAACAGTTCGTTCGTCTACACCCAGGGAGTTGGACGGCTGCCCACGACCTGCGCGCAGCTCGGGGCCACATGCACGCCGGTTCGCTATATCGCCAACAATGCCGTGCATGAGTACAGCAGCCAGGCGGACGTTCACCAGGCGCTTTCACTGACCGGATTTGCCGATTACAGGCGGTCCTCAGCTCTTTTGGCGCAGGCCAAAGCCAAGGCGGAAATTGCAACCCGGGGCCTGGTGGTCACGGTTACGCAGGCCTATTACGGATTGGTAGTGGCCCAGCGCAAATATGCCAGCGCGCAGCGCGCGGCCAGTGAGGCCAGGAATTTCCTGAGCCTCAGCCAAAAGCTTGAGAACGGCGGAGAAGTTGCCCATGCCGATGTGCTGAAAGCTTCGATCCAAAGCCAGCAACAGGATCGCACCCTGCAAGAAGCGCAGCTCGACATGGAGCGGACCCGGCTCGATTTAGCCGTAATCCTGTTTCCCGATTTTAATCAGGACTTCGCCGTCGTGGACGACTTACAAACTCCGGAGCCGCTGCCTGCCTTCCCCGACGTGGAAGTCCTGGCCAAGAAGAACAATCCTGAAGTGCGCTCCGCTTTGAACGCACTTGAGGCCGCGAAGCACGAAGTCACTGCCGCATGGGGCGGCCTTTTGCCTTCGCTGAATATCGATTATTTTTACGGCATTGATGCCAACCAGTTTGCTACCAAGGATCGCAACGGCATCCGCAACCTGGGATACTCTACCGTGGCCAGCCTGCAAATTCCGATTTTCAGTTGGGGCTCGGACCGCAGCAAGCTCAAGCAAGCGGAATTGCGGCGCGGTCAGGCGCATGTGGAGTTAAGCTTTGCGCAGCGCCAGCTTCTCAGCCATTTGCGCCAGTTCTATCATGAGGCCGACGTGGCACGATCAGAGATGGCGTCATTGGCCAGCTCCGCCGAAATGGCTGCCGACAGCCTGCGCCTCACAACCCTGCGTTATCAGGCAGGAGAAGCGACCGTTCTCGAAGTGGTGGACGCGCAAAATACCCTGACCCTGTCGCGTAACGCGTATGACGATGGGCAAGCGCGCTTCCGGGTTGCTGTAGCAAATTTGCAAACCCTGACGGGAACTTTTTAAGGACAGGAATTTCTTGAGGAATGAAACACATCAAGCTTGCCGTCATTCCAAATCGCAGAAATATGCTGGATCGCTTGAGGCACACCTTCCCTCAACTGATAACCCTCGCCACAGTGGCTGGACTGGTATTCGCCGTCGGCTGCTCGAAGGAGAAGGGCGATCAGGAGCCGACTGTCGCCGTACAGGTGGCACCCGTAGAAAAAACCTCCATCGAACACACGGTTACCGCCCAAGCCATCCTCTTCCCACGACAGCAAGCGGCGATTGTCCCAAAGATCAGCGCGCCGGTGCAGAAGTTTCTGGTGAAACGCGGCAGCAAGGTACGTCAAGGCCAACTGCTGGCAGTGCTCGAGAATCGCGATCTGGCGGCGGCTGCGCAGGACACCAAGGGCGGCTACGAACAGGAGCAGGCGGCCTACGCAACCACAACCGGGGCGAGCCTGCCGGAGGAAATGCAGAAGGCCGAGGCCGACGCGCAACAAGCCCAGAAGGCGCTTGACGCTCAGGAGAAGGTCTACCAGAGTCGCCAACAGTTGTTCGAGCAGGGAGCATTACCGCGAAAGGAACTAGACCAGTCAGGAGTCGACGTCACCCAGGCGCGCAATGCCAATGCGATTGCCAAGAATCATCTCGACGCCTTGAAGGCGATCGGCAAGCAACAGGAACTGAAAGCTGCCGCCGGCAAGTTGGAATCCGCCAAGGGAAAATATATGGGGGCGACGGCACAACTCGGTTATTCGGAGATTCGCAGCCCCATAAACGGATTTGTCACCGACCGCCCCATCTATCCCGGTGAGATGGCGGCCGCTGGAACTCCACTGATCACGGTAATGGATACCTCCGCCGTCATTGCGAAGGCCCACATTCCGCAGGCCGATGCAGCCCTGCTAAAAGTCGGCGACAAGGGAACGATTACCGTCCCCGGAATCGAAAAGCCAATTGAGGGAAAACTTACCGTTGTCAGCCCCGCTCTTGATCCGAGCAGCACCACGGTGGAAGTCTGGCTGGAAGCCAAAAACCCGAAGCAACAACTGAAACCCGGCACCAGTGTGCAGCTTTCGGTGACGGCCGAGACGGTAAAGGATGCACTCGTAGTGCCTGCCAGCGCCCTGGTAAGCGCACCGGACGGTAGTCCGGTCGTGATGGTCGCGGGCACAGATGGCAAAGCCCACCAGAAAGCGGTGAAGATCGGCATTCGTCAAGGCGACGACGTTCAGATTCTGGAAGGACTTACCGAGAACGACAAAGTAGTTGCGACTGGGGCATACGGATTGCCCGACAACACCAAGATTAAAGTCGAAGCAGCCCCAGCGGAGGCTCCGGCCGCGGGTGGTAAAGGTGAGGGTGCCAAGGGTGAAGGTGCCAAAGGCGAGGACTCCAAGGCTCCGAGTGAGGGCAAAAGTGAAAAATAATCCCTGCGGAGCGATGGCGTGAATCAACCGAAAGCGGAACACTGGATTGCGCGGCACTCCAGGCCTGTTATTTTTCTGATTCTGACCCTGGGTCTTCTGGGCGCTTACCTCGCCTTCACGATTCCGGTGTCGGTATTCCCTTCAACTAATTTCCCGCGCGTTCTGATCGCCGTGGACAACGGCGTCATGCCCATCGATCAGATGATGGTCACGGTCACCCGCCCCATCGAAGAGGCGGTAAACAGCGTACCCGGGCTGTTGAACGTGCGTTCGATCACCAGTCGCGGCTCGGCGGAAGTTGATCTCTACTTCCGCTGGGACCTGGACATGTTCCAGACCCTGCAATACGTGAATGCCGCCATTTCACGCGTGCAGCCGGAACTTCCCAACACGGCACGGATCGAAGCGCACCGTATGACCTTCGCCAGCTTTCCTGTGATCGGATATAGCATCACGTCCGACACCATGCCCCAGACCAAGCTCTGGGAGATGGCGACCTACGAGATGAAGCCCCGGCTGAACCGCCTGGAAGGTGTCTCAACCGTAATCGTTCAAGGCGGCCAGGAACCGGAATTTCAAATAACTCCCGATCCATCGAAGCTGCTCACCGCCAGCGTCACCGTGACTGACATTCTGGACGCAGTTAAGCGCACCAATCTAGTGGATTCGCCCGGCCTGCTTGAGCGCAACCACCAGCTCTTTCTCGGACTCATCAACGGCCAGATACGCACTCCCGAAGAGATCGCCAATACTGTCATCAAAACCACCACCACTGGAATCCCGGTACGAATCGGTGACGTTGCGGCGGTAGCTCCCAATGTCAAGCCCGTGTATACCGTCGTAACGGCGAACGGAAAACCTGCTGTATTACTCAACATTAATCGCCAGCCCGACGGCAACACCGTCCAGGTCGCAGATGAAGTGCACGCCGAAGTCGATCGCATCAGCAAGACCTTGCCGCCTGGAGTGGAGATTCGCCCCTTCTATGACCAGTCGATCATCGTGGGCGAATCCATCAAGAGCGTGCGCGACGCAATCCTTCTGGGGTTAGTTCTCGCTTCCATCATTCTGGTGGTATTCCTGCGTGACTGGGGAACATCGCTGGTAGCGGGCCTCGTGATCCCGGTGACGGTGATGGTAACTTTTATCGCCCTCAAAGTGATGGGCGAGACGTTCGACCTCATGACCCTGGGCGGATTGGCCGCCGCAGTGGGCCTGGTCATTGATGATGCGATTGTGGTGGTTGAAAATATTGTGCTGCATCGCGACGCCGGACAGGGCCGCATTGAAGCCATCGAGAGCGCCCTGCGGGAAATTACCGTCCCCTTGATTGGCTCGACGATTACTCCCGTCGTAGTTTTCATCCCTCTCATCGCCATCACCGGAGTCACTGGAGTTTTTTTCCGTGCGCTGGCGATCACCATGAGCGTCTCGCTTCTGACTTCGCTGGCGCTCGCTGTCACCTGGACACCAACGCTAAGCCAATACTTTATTCGCGGGAAGCACGGCAAAGAGGCCGAGTCACACCCGGCTTCAAGCCCGGTTGGACAGGAAGTCACCGCTGCGGGTGCCACCCATGGAGGAGACGACATACAGGGCCTGCTGGCGGCAGAAGAAAAACACTTGAGCGGCTTTTTCCTTCGCGTAGTGAACTTTCACGAGCGCTGGTTGCGACGGGCATTGGAGCGCCCGCTCTTCCTGATCTTGTTCAGCCTCGCGCTAATTGTCGTTTCTTATGTCTGCTACACCTTCTCCGGCTCCGATCTGCTGCCGGAGATGGACGAAGGCGGATTCACCATTGACTACATCATGCCCGCCGGCAGTTCGCTGGCGGAAACAAACCGCGTCGTGAGCCACGTGGAACAGATGCTTCGGGACGTCCCTGAGGTAGAGAGCACTTCGCGGCGCACAGGCCTGCAACTCGGGCTCGCTTCCGTAACGGAAGCCAATGCCGGCGACATTCTCGTCAAGCTGAAAGCCAAGCGCGACCGCGGTATCGACGAAATCATGTCCGACGTGCGAGCCGACATCAAGAAAGAGGAACCTGCCCTCGATGTAGATTTCATACAAGTTCTGCAGGATATGATCGGCGACCTCACTTCCTCGCCTAAGCCGATTGAGATCAAGCTGTTTTCGCCAGATGCCAAGCTTTTGGAACAGTGGGCGCCCAAGGTGGCGGAAGCCGTCGGAAAAATTCCCGGCGTTGTGGACCTCCTGAATGGAATCGACAACACTATTAGCGGCCCCGCAGTCACTTTCCAGGTCGATCCCAGCGTGGCTGCCCGAGCCGGATTCACCGCCGAAGAGGTTGCGCTCGACGCCGCGGCAATTTTAGAGGGCGAACCTTCACCAACGCCGGTGGTTGCCAACGATCGCGCCTACACACTACGGGTACGTTTTCCGGCGGCCAACCGATCATCCCTTGAGGCTATGCGCGACACCCTGCTGGTCAGCAGCACCGGGCACACCGCCACCTTAGGCTCGCTTTCAACGGTGGTCGAGAATCCTGGACAAACCGAAGTTCTTCGTGAAAACCTGCAACGCGACGTAGCAGTCAGCGCGCGCCTTGAGGGCAGAAGCCTGAGCAGCGGCATGGCCGACGTGCAAAGAGTTGTCGCCGGCTTGCACATCCCTGCCAGCATTCGCGTGGTGTACGGCGGCACGTACGCCGAGCAGCAACGCTCGTTCCATGATCTGGTGATCGTTCTGATCCTCGCCGTCCTGCTGCTCTTCATCGTCCTGATGTTTGAGTTCGGGACTTTTTCCGCGCCTGTCGCTATTCTCTCGTCGGCGCTGCTTTCCACGTCGGGTGTTTTTATCGCCCTCTTGATTACTCGCACGACATTCAATATCTCGTCCTTCATGGGCATGATCATGGTGATCGGCATTGTGGCCAAGAATGGCATCCTGCTGCTCGATGCTGACCAGAGGCTGCGGTTACGCGGCATCAGCAATCATGACGCGATTCTCCAGGCGGGACGCCGCCGTCTTCGCCCCATCGTAATGACTGCATTGGCCACGGTCGCAGGCATGTTGCCTCTGGCCTTTGCCATCGGCGCCGGCTCGCAGATGCTGCAACCGCTCGCCATCGCCGTCATCGGAGGAGTCTTAATCTCCATGGTTCTCTCGCTTATCATCACACCCGCCGTCTACTTCTTCCTGAACCGTAAAGGCCAGACCGCGGCTACGCCCCAGTCCGCGATGTAATGTGCAAGGAATTTCCGGGCTCGACTGTGCAAGCTTTTGCGGTAACCTGGGTCACCGCGATGCCACCGCTACAAGCCCCGGCAGGGCCGCGGTGCCCGTTGCTGAGGTTAAGATGAAACTCTGTCTCGTAAACAACTGATTCTGCGATGGTTCCTGCTTCTCGGATTTTCGTAAGTTCGCGCTGCACCCTGCCTTTCTGAGCCTCCGCTCCGGCGCAGCGTTAATGTCATCGGCTCGATTGGCGTGGCATTTGCACTAGAATAGCTTCATCCCCGGTCCGGTAGCCTGGCCGCACACATTGGACCGCGTTTGCTTGATGACAAAAGAACTCGTTTCCGACGGGAAAGATAAGCCAGTTCTCGACGAACACACGTTCGCACGGCTGCTTGAAGCGGCCTATGTTCTGCAGGAGCACCACCAGGAACTGACGGCGAATCTCGGGTTGCGGGCCGACCTGTTACGAGAAGAGGAGTCGACCGCCCAGTCCCCGCCCGAGCAATCAGATACTGTCAACGCCGAGCCGGATGCCAATAGCGACTACTCCCCAACCCTTGCGCAGATCGTGGAGACTCAACGGCTCATCCAGGTTGGGCATCTTGACCTGGCGAATGCGATGGAGTTGGTGGCGAAGCGAGTCGCGCAGATCACGAGATCGAGCGGCGCCGCGATTGCAATCGTCGATGGAAAGCGGGTTCGTTATCAGGCTGCGGCCGGTCCGTCGTCTCTGTCCTTAGGAACCGAAGTTTCCATGGCAAAGGCGTTGTGCTTCTCATGCTTCCGTACCGGTCAGCCCTTCCGCTGCCCTGATGTGAATCCGGAGTTTCTGTTAGACGGCGAAGAATGCCAGAGGCGTGGTATCCAATCGTTGATTGCGGTGCCCGTCTTCCACGATGGGGGAATTGCTGGAGCGATCGAGGTCTACTTCGCGGGAACGAACGCATTCGGCGAACCTGATGTCCACACCTGCCAACTGATGGCCGGCCTCATCACCGAAGCCCTTACGCGGGATTCCCAGGTTGACTTCAAAGAGTCGCAGGCGGCCGAGCGCGCCTCCGTGCTTGCGGCTTTGGAGAAATTGAAACCGAGCCTCGCAACTTTACTTGAGACCTCGCCAGCCGCGGGCGCGAATACTAGCGGCATAGGTTTCAGCGCGGTTGCCACGGCGCAACCATTTGTATGTCGCAAGTGTGGCCATGAACTCGTGGGGGAGGAACAGTTCTGCGGGAAATGCGGATCTCCGCGAATCAGCGACAGTGGTCTTCCTACCATGCAGAGCAAAGTGGCATCGCTACGGCGGATGCAGGAAGCGAACGAGCAGAACGGGCGCATTCCAGCGAATGGGGCGGGACATCAATTGGCGACATCCGATACTCCCAAACATAGTTTTCTGCATGAGCATGAAGCAGAACACGGTGGGCCGAATGATGACAACCTTCCCCGGCGACTGGCCGCGACCCAGGCGAACCCGAAACTGGAGAAGACAGGTGACCCTGTTATCGGATTGAACCTGCACGCAGCACAAGACAATACGGAGCTTGAAGCGGAATCTCCGGTTGAGCCCGAAGACCTGGAAAGTCACGCGACGGAAACGAGCCCTACGAAACCCGATGGAGCTCTGGCCTGGAGTTCGGCGGCGAAGGCTAAAAATTTTCTCGAGGAACTGGCTGTCTCGCAAAATCGAAGCGCTCTCGGGAACTTTTGGAATGCCCGCCGCGGCGATGTCTACCTGGCAATCGCAGTCATCCTCATGGCTGGCGTAATTCGTTGGGGAATCTGGTCCGATCACTCGGTGAGCGCGATCGGGAGACCAGGTGCGGCGGGTGAGAGCCGTTCCAAACGGGCCCAGGATGCCGATCTTTCTATGTTCGACAAGTTTCTGATCGGCATTGGCGTAGCAGAAGCGCCCGATGCTCCCGAGTACAAAGGGAATCCCGAAACGCAGGTCTGGGTCGACCTGAATACCGCACTCTACTATTGCCCGGGCGCCGAACTCTATGGGAAAACGTCTAGAGGAAAGTTCAGGAGCCAGCGTGACGCTCAGCTTGATCAATTCGAGCCCGCTTACCGCAAGGCATGCGACTAAAGCGGCGTTGTTCCCAGGTTCTGACGGCGCACAGCCCGCCGGTGTGGTTCGAATTCATCTTTGGATTTGACAACCCTGTGAGCCAAGAGAGCAACCATACTATGGCTGCCCATTTCTAATGGAGATACGCATTGCCGCGTCCAGCGGATAAGCCCGAATCCAACAGCACGTTGCCGCATCATGACCTGAACCCTCTGGTCAATCCTTTGCTTGCCCAGAACATGGGGCGATGGGCTGAGGTTTATTTCACCAGTCCCCCTGACAAGAGGGAGGAGGCTGTGCTTAACCTGCTGCGCGAGCTAGGGCAGACTGCTTCGGCGACACCGAGTAATCTGCAAATCCAGCCCCGTCAGATCATTCAAAGCGAAGCCATGGATGAACACCATCCACAAAACTTAACACCGGCTCCACAGCCCGAGAAAGTGAGACAGGAGTTCGTCGATTGCCGATCGTGCGGCACGGAGAATCCTGCGGACCAAAAATTCTGTGGGCAGTGCGGATCGCTCCTGCCAGATCAATCACCAGTGGAAGTTGACTCTGCGGCACGCAACTGGTCCCCGCAGGCACTGAACCATGAAGCGTCGTTCTCTTCGGAGGAACCCGCTCCCCGGCAGTCGTCCTACGAGGGCGGGTACTACCCGGACACGAAGACTTCTATCGAGGCCGGAACCGAATTCGACACAACGATGGCGTATGACAATCCGCGGGAGTTAACTTGGCAACGCGATGTCGACGGTCCAAAGTTGATGCCAGAATATGAGCCTGTCCCCTATCGCTATCGGATCTACGTTGGAGCCGCGCTCGCGCTTGTGATTGCTGCGCTGCTCTACATTGGGTGGCGCGGAACACAGGCCTCGTCGGGAAATTTGCACACTCTGCCCCAGGCTGCTCCCTACCAGGCAACACGACCTCTGGCCCCCAGTCAGGCTTCCCTTCCACCAGCGGCGGCTTCGTCCGCCAAGGAGGCATCGCACGCCGATAAAACCAGAGAGGCCGCTCCACCCGATAACCAGACAGCAGTTCCTAACCCGACCCACGCAACCACTCGCATGGCCGCTCCGACTCGGACGAAGAAGGTCGCCCCTCCGGCCTCGGCCTCGACCATGTCGGCCCAGCGCCCGGCCACAGTGCAACACGCCGCAGTGCAAGACGCCGCAGCGCAAAACAATGGCACTCGGGAGTTGGCCATCGCAGAAGGCTACCTTCAGGGCGCCCAAGGGAAGACTCGCGACAGTGCCGAAGCTGCAAAGTGGTTGTGGCAGGCGGTTCGAAAAGAAAATTCTGCGGCTGCTCTTCTTCTGTCGGAGCTATACCTCAGAGGGGACGGGGTTCCGAAGAGCTGCGATCAAGGTCGTCTGCTGCTCAGCGCCGCGGGACGCAAGGGTGCGCCAGGGGCGAGCGAGCGCATTCGCAACTTGCGGGCCTTTGGCTGCCAATGATTCGCCATCGTCACCTAAAATTACGTCCGGGCCAGCGCGCGAGTGCTTCCCGCGAATAAGCCATCCAAAAACTTAAGCGTTACTCGCAGGAAGCTCGCTGCTTTGGCGTCGGTTTGACAGAGTTATAACTAATTAGACAATGCCGGTACACTGCGCCTTGATTCATACCAGAGCGCCAATTCGACACGGTTCCAGAGACCTAATTTATCGTAGATCACTCGTAAATAATTCTTTACCACATGCTCCGTGGTCCCGATTTCATTCGCTACCTCACTATTTTTTAGACCTTGCGCGACTAGTTGAATGACTCGGTGTTCGCGTTCACTTGGGACACGGTTTCCATAGCGTTCAATTGCGGACATGTTTGCCTCCGATATAACAGGGTAGCGAGCTTTACTCGCTTGATTCCGCCGGTAATTCCGAAACGGAGAAATAACCGGTTGAAATGAGCCTTCACGGTTCTACGCGCCATATTGAGCTGACGGGCGATCTCCGCATTGTCACAACCTTGCAAAAGCAATTCGACGATTTGTTGCTCGCGAGGGCCTAACCGAACGGCCTGCTCTTTCATTCACGTCCCCCCTTTGGATCGCCCCGCCCGGAGTTGGCCGAGCTTTCCAGAATCCATAGCATCCACGATGCCATTTTGAGACGCCGGATGGCTGTGACAGCCAAACAACTAATTTCCACAGGCACTTACAGGCGTTTGCCTTAGCTCCGAGAAGGCGGATTTTCGCCCTAAAGGTGTGCGCTAATCGGGACAAATTCCGTGTCATCGGCTAACGGTTTTAGGAAAAAGCCCGTATAATGGATGGTATTGCGAGCGCATGCTACAGAAATCCGAGATGCCAAAATCTTAGGTTTACTTCGAGTTTGGTACTGGCAAGCGCAAACGGAAAATCCAAACGGAGAATTTTTTGCGGAATTGAGTAGAGACTTAGCGATCTGATCGCATCGAATAAGGTTAAGACCTTAGACGAAAATTCCATTCAGCTTAGACAAAATTACACGATTCACCCTAGTGCAATTACTTCGCGGTTGAGGCTCGACGACGGGCCCTCTAACAGCCTGGCGCGAAACTTTGATTCGATGGTCTATTCCCTCCTCGCGTTCAGCCACTTTTTTTTGCCGTTCCCTGTCTTCTGAAACCCCCCGGTGAGACCCAGTTCCGAGCCCACCCTGGCTTATGATAGGTAAGCCCTCGCACCTCTTCAACATCTCAACTCAACCCGGGCGGGTCATAAGCGGCAGATCGTAAGCGATAGATAATAGATAAATGGAGTTATGCGAAAACGCGAAAAAATTCAGATTCTCAAGAACATAGGCTCGAGTTGGTTTGCCCTCGGTGTCAACATCCTGATGGGAGTTTTTCTCTCTCCATTCATTCTCCACCGGCTGGGGGACACCGCTTTCGGAATTTGGGTTTTGATTTTCTCGGTCACTGGCTACTACGGAATCTTTGACTTTGGGATTCGTTCCTCCATCATCCGGTACGTTTCAAAGTACACGGCCACGGGGGACGTCGAAGAGGTCAGCCGGCTGATCAATAGCGCCATGTTCACCTACATGGGCGTCGGCGCTTTAAGCATGCTGGTCACTGTCGTCGGAGGCTTGTATGTAGACCGGCTGTTTCACATTCAGCCTGCGTTTCAATCCACCGCTCGCTGGCTCCTTCTCCTCGCGGGCGGTTCCGTCGCCCTGGGTTTCCCGCTGGGCGTGTTTGGGGGCATGCTCGAAGGACTGCAGAAGTTTTACATCCTCAATTGGACCAACATCGTCTCGACGTTGGTGCGCGTTCTTCTGATCGTGTTTTTTCTGAACCGCGGCTACGGACTGCTAACCGCCGCCTTTATTACGGTTGCTTTGCCCCTTGTTGCTTCTGTGATCCGAGCCATCATTGCACTCCGCGCTTTGCCCATAACGTTTTCATGGAAGTACGTTGACCGCTCGGCGTTTCGCCAAATGGCAAACTATAGCGGCGTCACGTTCATGGTTATCGTGGGGTCTCGTTTAAGGTTCAAGACTGATGCACTGGTCATCGGCACCTTTCTCTCATCGGCAGCAATTACATATTTTTACGCCGGGTCACGACTGGTCGACTACGCCGGTGAGGTGGTAAGCAGCCTGGCGCAGATTTTTGTTCCCATGTCGAGTCAGTCCGATGCCGCCGGTAACACGGATCGCCTGCGGAAAATTTTCGTCGCTGGCAATCGCGCCTGCGCATTCACCACCTTTCCCATCACCGCGGTGTTCGTGATTCTTGGCAAATCCATCATTGAAGTATGGGTGGGCAAAAAATATGTAGCGCAAGGTTATCCAGTACTTCTGATTCTTATCATTCCTTACACGGTGATGTTGATCCAATCGGCTTCCGGACGCGTCTTGTATGGGATGAGCAAGCACGGCAAACTTGCGATTGCAACCTTGATCGAAGGCGTGTCGAACCTTGTGCTGAGCATTCTGCTGGTCAGGATCTACGGAATATTCGGCGATGCTCTGGGTACCGCCATTCCCTTGGCTGCGACCTATCTGCTGTTCATGCCCTATCATCTCTGTTCACTTCTCGGGATTCGAATGCGGACATTTCTCCGGCAAGCGTATCTTCTGCCATTAATGTTGTGCACTCCGCTGGTCGTTGTGCTCGCTCTGATGCAACGCTGGTTTGTCCCTCACAGCTACCGGCAACTAACGTTGCACTTGCTCGCCGGTGGACTGGTATACGGTGCCTGTATGGCTTGGGCCTATGTCAGCAACAAAGCTCTCCATGTCGGCGAACTCGTTCCAGCCGCAGACAAGCTGGTCATAGAAATGCCAGGCTTGAGAACGGCAGCTGAGACCTACGAAGAGGAAATCTAGTTGGTGATGGGATTGGTTCAAGCTACGTTGGTCTTCCTGCACAAGCCACGGTTTTGCGGAGCATCTAACCTCAGTTTGGAAACACGTGACTCAGCAATGTACGTTTTTGGACGATGAGAACGAGCAGACCGGGGCACTAGAATTGACCGGAGAAAACGGTCCTTCGATACCTATGCTTCTTGCGTCGACAATCGACGTGTGGACGATTCCGCTTTGCATCTCGGATGACGTTTTTTCGACGCGTCGAACAATCCTGTCCGACGACGAACAAGAGCGCGCGTCACGATTTCACTTCGAGAAGGATGCCCGCCGTTTTATCGTGGCCCGCGCC
>JRHI01001014.1_pt1 | contig 26296 bp, 27 predicted proteins | sample 215371 | NCBI WGS metagenome assembly JRHI01 (sample SAMN02929681, study PRJNA255918) | sediment metagenome | biome: cave system; feature: Ice Cave; material: Sediment; isolation source: sediment from deep within a dark volcanic ice cave with no known source of... ...
TTACTGGAAATCCTTTTTTCCGTCAACCCTCCTGCGGAATGTGGGATCAGCATAGCATACCTTCTCCGTTGTTGACGAGCGTGACCGACGTGATCGGTTGGCACAGTTCCTTGCTCCAATTGCACGCTCGTCTGGCCTCTCACTTTGCCCGCCCCGAGCCCTATCAGCGAGTGGTGCGCTTTGTGCAAGCCCTCTTGAGTAGCGTGGAACGCAAAAATGGCTGGCAGATGGCCGAGCAGGCACGCGAAGGGACTCCCTACGGCATGCAGCGTCTGCTCTCTTCTGCCAAGTGGAATGTGGATGGGGTGCGTGATGAGGTACGCACCTTGGCCATGGAGCACCTGGGCACCTCGCAGGTGATTGTGGCCATCGACGAGACCGGCTTCCCCAAACGCGGCACGAAATCGGCGGGCGTCAAACAGCAGTATTGCGGCACCACTGGCCACATCCAGAACTGCCAAGTGGGCGTGTTCCTCTCCGCGCATCACCCCTCGTGGACATACCCTCATTGACCGCGAACTCTATCTGCCACGAGACTGGATTGACGGTCAGGGACGCTGTCAAGAGGCCGGGATTCCTCTCACCATCCCCTTTCGCACCAAACCCGACCTCGCTATGGACATGCTCGCGCGCCTGCATCAGCGGCAGGTGCCTGTGGACTGGGTCGTCGCTGATTCGGTCTATGGGGGGCATCTGGACCTGTGCACGTGGTTGGAAGCCCATCAGTATTGCTATGTGGGGGCGGTTGCCTGTGATGAACCCGTCGTGCTTGCGGCACCTCATGGGGTGCGCCGGGTGGAAGTGCGCGATGTCCCTGCTCTTGTGCTCTGCGACTCCTCGTGGCAACGCCTCTCGATGAGTGAAGGGAGCAAAGGACCTCGGCTCTTTGACTGGGCATGTGTGCCAGTGTTGCATCACGGACAAGACGAGGGCTGGCACTCTTTGCTGCTGCGTCGCACCATCAGTGCCAGCCCTGACTTGGCGTATTATCTGGTCTTTGCTCCTCCTGCTACCCCTCTGCAAGCCAAAGTCACGGCACTGGGAGGGCGCTGGCACATTGAGGAAGACTTTGAGAATGGCAAAGACTTGGGGTTGGATCACTATGAAGTACGCAGTTGGAGGGGATGGTACTGCCATATCACCCTGTGTCTGCTGGCTCTGGCTTTTTTGGTGGGGAGTTGTGTCCAGGAGCACGCTGCCACTCTCAGCCTCCCCGAGGTGCAGGATCATCACGGGGCGCAAGGCACCCCCACCCAACTGCAGCCGCTCTCGGTTTCTGAAGTGCGTCATCTGCTGGGACGTCTGCTCTTTGCGCCTCCCAGCAGTGTCACGCTGGTGGTGGCATGGTCGGCGTGGCGACGCTGGCATCAGCGCTGGGCTCGCTTTTTCCACACCCGACGGCGTGTGAAGGCCGGCTAACTGCGTCAGGCGCTCTTTCTTGGCGCGTTCGCTCGGCTTGCCACACGCGCCAAGTCGCTTCCCAGCCGTCTCTGGGAATTCCCAGAGACGGCTGAGAGTTTCCCTAAGAAGGTGCTGGGATGTCCCTGCACCCCGTTGTCTTGGCTTGTGCTCGAAAGGAGAACTGCTCATGACCCTTCTGCCTTTGACTGAATGTGGTTTACTCTTAGGCGTTGATCCCAAGACCTTACGTCTCTGGCTCAAAGCCGCCAACGTCTCCTGCACCGAGCATCCTGGCGATGCTCGTCTGAAATGTCTGACCCACCCACAACTGCTCCACCTGGCTACCTTGCATGGTCGCATGCTCCCAGAGTCGCTTGGGGGCACTTCCCCAACCACGGGCACGGGCGATGCCTCCGCCTGCAACGCGTCGGTGGGGGCGAGCGCTGAGCCCGCATCAGCACTCCGGTGTTCCTGCGCGTGCTCTGAGCCGTCTGCCCACACCGACCTTGCACGCCAGTTCTCTCAGCTGCAAACCCAGCTGGTCACCTTACAAGAGCAGGTCACCCACCTTGCACTCGCGCTGCTCCGCGAACGCGAATGGGGCTGGCAACACCAGATGAGTCTGCCGCAGGGACCACTCCCTCGTGCTTCTCATCTAGACACCAGCCCTCTGCCCATGCCAGAGCCTCCCACGCCTCGTCCAGCCCCTGCTGATCTCTGCGCACACGAGCCTCGTGCTCGTTCGCGGGCTCTTCCTTTGATTGAATATGGGGCTGATGGCACCTATGTGCTCATCTCTCCCACACAAGGCGTGTTGTCTCTTCTGCCCGATTCACCCGCGTGGTTTGAGTGGGTGGCTAGCGTGACCGCCTTCACCTTCCACGGTGCCCAAGGCCGCTTTTCCGCCACCCGCAAAAGGCGCAAGGGCCAACGCGTTCAGGCGTGGAGTGCCTATCGCTCTTTGCATGGCCGCTCATCCACGTTCTATCTGGGCTTGACCGCTCATCTGACTCTCGCTCACCTTGAACACATGGCTACCAAAATACACTCTCATCTGACCTCCTTCTAAGCGGCTTCGCTTCCGCTCAGCATGGGGGGGGTTAGGCTGCCTTTTCTCTTGACAAGTGCGACTGTAGTGTTAATGCCCACGCTTGCCAGTTGCTGTTTTGAATGGACGCGATGACGTGTTGGGCTTGCTCCCACTGTTGTGCCTGAGCGAGGGCTTGTCCTAACTGGCTTAATGCCCGCACTTGCCAGTTGCTGTTCTGAATAGTAAGTGCTATGTCCTGGGTTCTTAGAAAGAGTTGTTTGCACTCTATTTCTCTCTCAGGCAAGGTTGTGAAGTGTGTGGCGATAAGAAGGAAAATTTCTACTTTGTGCTTAGCATCGGTAAGCAACTCGGCAAGACCAAGGGCTTTTGTCTCCTGCCCCAAAGTCAGCATGAGTTCAAATGCTGCCTTTGGGTAGTTATCTGCTTTGCTTGCCAAACTAGATCGTAACAGGGTATAACTCCATAAGAGCGGGAGCTGCTCAATCGCCTCTTGTTCGCTCCACTTGTCTGACGTCGTAGCTTTTTGTCCCATTTGTAAGTCGAGAGCATAAGCACGCGCACTGAGATCAAATCGTACCTTTGCTTTGCCATAGGTACTCTCATTCAAGACTTGGTAGAGGCGTTGCCAGTCACCTCCTGCGTCGTAGAGGTGAGCAACATAGTATTGCCGAGCGTAGAGGCGTCGCCTCTGTTCGCTTGCATCGCGTGGTATATCTTGCCAAATAAGATCAAGTTGGGTGCCTTCGCACCACGTTGCGAGGATGCTGTGCCACTGTTGCTCATCGTCGGCATCAAAGATAAAGTCCTTGTCGGGTTTATTTTCGTCTCGGCGCAAGTAGTCACGAAATTTCAAATGGAATAAGGAATACGTGTCCAATCTGCCCTTGCTATCCTTTACCACGAGACCTCCAAGCCGCTCTAAACCACTTTCGAGTTCCTCGCTATCTATATGACCCTGAGCATCTTGCTTATGCTTCAGATTAATGAGTTGTTTGAGATGTGTTCGCTCTACTGGCTCATGTGCCGTAAATAAGACGCCAAGCACTGGTTTGATGACCCTTTTCCAGAGCATGTCCAGTTTGGGGTTGTTGCACCCAATCCGTTCTAATGAGAGAGAAAACAAGTTCTCTGGATTATCTGAAATCCGCTTGATAATTTCATCAGGTGTGAGGTCACGATGCTCAGCAAGTTCTTTCGCAGCTAAGTCAAGGAAGAGCGCATTTGCTTCTAGCTTGTCGTACAGTATCTCTACATCGCGTAGTTCTAAAGGTATCTTGCGATGGTGCAGAATCAGCTTGAAATCATATAGCGTGAGTGCTTGAAGAGGATATTCATAAAAGGGTGCATGACGTTTGAGTGAACGTAAAGCATTGGGACGTGTTCCTATGACAAACACAATTCCTTCCGGTGGGGCAGTGGATGGCAGAAGGTTTGCATCTCGCGTCCCCGTAGCATCTTCTTGGAGTTGATCGAGTCCATCGAGAAAAATGATCTCTCGCCCGCCTCTTCCCGCAACCTCTCTCAGAAGCGAAGGAAAGAGGCCATGTAATGTTGGAAGGGAATCGCTGTCGATATAGAAAGTGGGGAGATGGTATTTGAGAATCAAACGAGCCATGAGGTGTTTTAGGAGAACCACTTGATACTCATTTCCAGCGTTAAATGGAATAAAATGGTAGATAACCAGTTCTTCCTGTTCTTTGTCTTGTTTGGTTCGATACAGATCGACGAGTTTCGCAATGATACTACTTTTGCCTTGTCCAGCTTCTCCTACGATAGCAAGATAGCCGCCTGTCTGCAATTGTTCTTCGATATGTTGGCAAATGTCGTTCAGTACTGGTTCTCTTCCTACAAAGCTCTTCAAGCGGTTCTGGAGCAAGAAATCGCTGAACACATGCTGGGAGAACGCACGTAACTTCTGCTCTCCTAGAGCTTTTTGCTCTGCCTGTTGTCGCGCTCGTCGTGCTTGGAGCGTTTGCTCGGCAAACGTAGCGAGAATGACAGAAGCATGAATGGGCTTATTGGAGATGCTGGGCTGTTCTGGTAGATGTTGACGTAAGTAATCAACAAGCCTTTCAAAGGTGATTTGGCCTTTATCGTTGGCGACTCCGCAAGGTTCACCTCTTAATGGAGGGAGAAGATGCCGTACTAGTAAGCTATATCCATCTCTTTCGGTTGTCGTGCCATTATAGCTCGTTGTGGCAATGGTAATGCGTATTCCCTTCCTCTTCTCGTTCTCGGTGTTTCCCAAATAGGAATCGAAGCACTTTTGAATACTTTCTTTGAGAGCCTCTAGTGGCTGCTCTTCTTGCTGATACCCGGCATTGCCAGCGTAGCAGCAATCAAGGATAACCAAGACAGTCCCTGCATCGGTTTCCTCATACAGAATTTTGCTCAGCCACCTGAAAGAGATATGAGCATCTTTATGCTTCTCAGCACGCTTGGGATCAAAGTTCTGAGAGACGAGATAGACATCGCGTTGCTCGGACTCGATAAAGAGAGGTTCACCATGTCCACAAAAGTAAAAAAGGAGAAAATCATCAGGAGTACGATTATCCACCAAATCATAAATAGCGTCTTTCATACTCTGAGTAGTAGCATGGTCGCCAAGGAGTGGTGGAACGAGGAGTTCAAAGCCGCAGGTAGCTTGTAAGACGTTGGCGATGGCTTGGGCACTGTGAGTGGCATATTTGAGGGCATCCCTTCCTGGTTTGCCATTGTTTCCGACCACGAAGGCAAGACGTTTGCCCGTAGATACTGGCTCCTGGGTAGGCTCTTTCTGCGCAGGCATCGTGACCACAAACTCCTCAATCTATCAAAAGATGAATATTCATTGTGCGACATGGCATCTATTGGGGCTAAGTATACATGAAAGTGCATCTCTATGCTAGTGTTTTGTCTATCTGTCTTTCTCTCTCATCTTCTCACGCTTATTTCCGACGTTTTCTCTTTTTGGGAATTTTCGGCTGAATTTTGAGCGTCTTGGAAGAGGAAGGATGTGAATGGGGCATTTGGGAGAGGTGTAGTAAGTGCTGTGCGATATCTTGCGCTTGAGTAACACTCGATGTTTCGATGGTCACAGACCTTGTTGTATCAAGCGCAATAGTCAGTTGAATTGGTCTAGCTACGCTTTCTTCCTTTCCGACATGCTGTTCATAACTCTGCTTCACATGAGTGATGATCGTCTGAATAAAGCTAGCGAGAGTCAGCACTGCACTCGCGTCGTTGAGCACTTCTTCTATGACTGCCTTGTTATTCCAGATCGTTGTAGCAAATTGGGCGAGTGTAGGAACGATCTCAACCAGGAAATCGCCTCCTTGTTGCCCGGTGTAAACAGGTTGCACCATAATGCCATCATGTTGTAGAGCCTCGACGGTATCGCGTCCAATCGCATGTATCAAGGCTGGGTCGCTCTGCTCTGGCTGATCTGGTAAGAATTCCAACAGGAAAGTAAATGGTTGAATGGTGTCTTGGGTTGGTTGCTGATTCTGCATAGAATGTGTACCCTCCTCGAAAGATTTCTCTCATTATAACAGCTTTTCACGCCTGCGCTTCACCCTATTTTCTATAGCTGATCTGTTTTGAGTTTCAAGGTCTGGACTGAGTAACAGATAATGGTATAATAGAAGCTGCATAGGTCGTAGTTAAAAGGAGATCGCTTTTATGTCAGATCAAGCAGCAGGTGTTTTCGTCACCGTCGATATCGTTATTCCACGCCTCTCGCCTTCTGGGTCTGGATTCCATCAAGGCTCTTTGTGAACAAGTTAATTCCTCTAAATTCCTGGTTCTTCATATGGGTGCAATTGCTTAATAGTCTGCTCAACTTTTTTTATATAAAGAACGTCGTGTCTTTGCTGTGATAATCCATTCCTGTGCAGATGTTATCTCACCATGACAATGGACACATATTCTCATGTGCTCCCCTCCATGCAGCAAGATGCTATGGCAAAGCTTAATGACGCTTTTAAGAAGCAAACGTAGCTTTTGCTGTCAAGATTGCTGTCAAGTATGCTACAATGAACGCATTGACAGTCCCACAAGAGCGTGTAGAGCGAACCGACCGGACCAAAGGAGGCCATTTTGGATTTCTCTCTAACTGATGAACAGAAAATGGTACAGCAGACGGTACGCCGTTTTGTTGAGCGAGAATTGATGCCACTGGAAAACGAGGTCTTGCAGAGCGAGGGCAAGTATCCAACAGGCGTTGAGCCGAGCCTGTACAAATCATTGCAGGAGAAGGCAAAAGAGTTGGGCTTCTGGGGCATCAACACACCAGAAGAGTATGGCGGCGCTAATTTGGGAGCTGTCATGTCGGCCCTGATTGCTATCGAGATGGGACGCACCCTCGTACCCTTTACCTTTGGCGGCAACGCCGATAATATCCTGTATCATGGCAATGAAGCTCAGAAAAAAGAGTATCTGATCCCAACTATTGAAGGTACACGTAAATCGTGCTTTGCCTTGACAGAACCGGGCGCTGGCTCCGATCCCTCTGCGATTAGTGCAACGGCGGTGAAGGACGGGAAGCATTGGGTTCTCAATGGGCAGAAAGTGTTTATTACCGGCGGCAACGAGGCTGATTTCACAATGGTCTTTGCCGTCACTGATCGCACAAAACCTCCCCAGAATGGCGGCGTAACCTGCTTCCTGGTAGACCGCGCTATGGGCTGGACCTCGCGTCCCGTGCCTACAATGGGTGGCTGGTCGCCTGCGGAACTGTTCTTTGAGAATGTGCGCGTGCCAGAAGATCATATTCTGGGTGAAGTCGGACAAGGCTTCTCACTCGGTATGCAGTGGATTGGTCAAGGACGTTGGCTGATTGCGTCGCGCTGCGTCGGCACCGCCGAGCGCCTGCTGCAGATGGCCGTTGACTACGCGAAGCAGCGCGTCACTTTTGGACAACCTATCGCTGACCGCCAAGCCATTCAATGGATGATTGCCGACTCCGCCGTTGAGATTCAGGCTACCAAGTGGCTTGCATTCCATGCCGCGTGGAAGGCAGATCAGCACCAGGATAACCGCCATGAAGCCAGTATGGCAAAGCTCTACGGCTCTAACATGGCAAACCGCGTCGTTGATCGCGTCATGCAGATACACGGCGGCATGGGCTACACACGTGAGATGCCCATCGAGCGCTGGTATCGCGACCTGCGCGTTACCCGCATCTACGAAGGCACGGACGAGATCCAACATTTCATCATCGCCCGCGCTCTGCTCAAGGGGTATGCGAAAATAGGCTCGTGGGAGTAGGTTGGAACTCATCATTGGAAGAGGGCAACAAAACGGGTAAAATGCGTACCATTTTACCCGTTTTGTTGCCTTCTTCCAATGATGAGTTCCTGGCTATCTCGGTATACTGATAAAAAACTGGCCGATCTTACAGCGAAATCCTGGCAGAAGAGGCGTCTCTAGCATATCATTCTCATCGAGTGTCCTGTCAAGTATCAAGACAGCATTTTCGCGTCGATAGACTTCAAGGCGCCGATCTTGCCAACTCACAATCCAATATTCTTCAGCACCACGACGTGAATACAATTTGAGTTTGGTTTCCCGATCACGACGCTCATTCTCTGAACCTGGAGAGAGTACTTCAATGACTAGTTCCGGCGCAGAATGAAATTTCCCATCTTCTTGCAGCGCCCTAACATAGCGCTCATAACTGATCCAAACGACATCTGGCACCACTGCAGTATCATTAGCAAAAATGACACCCGGTGTAGAAATGGCAACACCTCTTTGTGTTTGATAACTCCATGCGTCGAGTAAAGAGGCCATTTTCGTACACACAATTTGGTGCTGCATATCAGGTTGTTTTGACACGTACAATTCTCCGTCAACAATCTCGTAGCGGCTTCCGTCGTCTGGCAAACGTTCCAGGTCTTGTATGTTCCAGCTTAGCGTATGCATCATTGACCCCTTCTATTGATGGCCTATGCTTAGATTGCGTATATTGTAACATTACCTAAAGCATCTTGCATACAGGCCCAAAAGCTGATAATACTGTCATATACATGCTTCTTGAAACGAACAAAAGGAACACATATGAGAATAGTTGCAATTATTGCTGGCATCCTACTGATCTTTCTTGCAGCACAAGATGGCTTTGAAACCATTATTCTCACTACAGTGGCACTTCTTTTTGAGGGTGGTGAGCTAAACCAGTCTCGAAAACTCAGCTTTTCAGAGGGAGTGAAGCTCAAGCAAGCTAGCGACTACATGAGATGAGCTTGCAAAGCCTCAGCCGCTTGCTCCAACACTGCAAGAGTCAGCTCGTGGCTAGGTGCCAGACGCAGCGTGTAGCTGTGGTTGCGGATGTGCCGATGTGCTCGCCAAGCGCCCTTGGGGACACGCCACTCATGATGAGCGGTGAAGGAGCCCCTTTTGCCCACAAACCGAAACGCGTCCTGCTCGGCCACCCAGGCAAACCACTGCTGTGTATTAGGCTCAAACGGGAGCAAGCCGCGTTTGGGACAGATGATGACGTAGCGTCCATCCGGCCCGTACTCAACGCGAGGGATGACATGAACCGTCTTGGGAGGCGTTTTGGGTGTGGCAGAGGCAGCGCGACGAGAGCTGGGAGCAGGGGAGGTGAGCTTGGCGGGACGCTTGGCCGTGCTGGCTGGTTTCGTCGGAGCCAGCGGGATGACGGGGTCTGGCCGGTGCTGCATCATGAGGCCAGTGAGATCAGCCACTTGCTGCTGCAAGGCGGCGATCTGGGTCTGCAAGGTGGTAAGCCGCTCTGGGAGCGCCAGAAGCGCAGCAGAAAGCTCCGGCGCCTCGGTGAGAATGGGGGCAGGCAGTATTTCGGGGAGGGGAGTCAGGCTGCGCTGATGCAGGCGAGCCAGTACTTGCAGCTGATCACTGCTCACCCCTTTTTTGCGGCCATCGTGGGGATGGCTGTGCAGGGGGATGTGAGCCTCGACCAGCCAGCGGCGCAGCGTTTTGGCATCGACGCCCAGGCAGATGTGAGCCTGGGCTAAAGAGACGAAGGTCATAGAATCACTCCTTTGGTGTCGTGTATGCAACAAGAACGAGCATGAGACAAACTCACTTTGGGGAAAACTCCTGGGAGTTTTCCCCGAAACAGGGCACGCGACATTGAAGAGAAGAATTCCCAGGAAAAGTCCTGGGAAGGAAAGACTGGCTTGACACGCAGGCTTACCCAGTTTTTTCGCGACGGCGGCGATGATAATAGCCAGCCCAATATTGATGGGTGCGTCGAAACCGCGACCACAGGCAGATCAGGAGAGCGGAAGTGGGCAAGGGAAAGAAGAGGCGTGCGAGCACGTGACGGGCTTCGGAGGTAGTCAGAGGGATGAGGGCAGCGTCAGCCGCAGATTGGGCGCGGTGGGCAGCAGCCGTGAGGTGGTGCTGGACCGTGATGGCAAGCAGGAAGGCGCAGGCAAGCAGGATCAGGGTGATATGACGATACCAACCGAGGTAGCTGCGTCCTTCATAATGAGCCAGTCCAAGCGCTTTGGAGGCTTCGAGGTCCTCTTCGATGCGCCAACGGGCGCCAATAGCCTGGACCATGATGGGCAAAGAGGCGTCGGGTGGGGCCCAGATGAGGAAGTAGGCCAGTGTGTTGGGATCGTCAAGGCAGCGACGCACCAGGAGCCAATGACGACCATCGACCTGACCAGCATGGGCAACGGGCAAGCGAACCCAGTCAAAGAGGCGCTCACCTTTGGTGCCCAGGCTCTGTGAGAGACGTTGCCAATCGCGAGCGCGGGGCACGTGTTGGGCAATGGTGGCGACATCGCGCAGCAGCGGACCAGTTGGTGTCTGTACACAGATCGCTTCAGTGGAAGGAACGGCGAGGACGTAGGCATAGCCTTGCTCCTGCAACCACCGCCGCAGTTCTGGAGCGTGACCATAGACCGTATCGGCCACGACCCAGCGGATGGGCAGGTGTGCTGCCTGAGTGCGTTGAACCATACGTTGAGCGAGTTCGGGTTTGGTGGCGAAGGAAACAGGATCAGGGATATGAGCGGCCTGGCGGCGTGGGAGGTCAGCGCACCACTCTTGGGGCAGGTACAATTCGCGGTCGATGAGGGCATGGCCTTGGGCGGTGACGTAGGAGAGAAAGACGCCAACCTGGCAGTTTTCGACGCGCCCGGTGCGCCCGCAATACTGTGGAGCGACGCCAGGGGAGTGGCGTCCGCGTTTGGGGAAGCCACTTTCGTCGATGACGAGAACTGGGAAGGGGGGCTCATGTTCGCAGGACAACAAGGGAGGTGGGTGCAAGGTCTGGCAGACCAACGCCCGCAGGTCATCACGGACGCCGTCTTCGTCCCAAACGGCACGTGAGAGCAAACGCTGCATGCCGTAGGGTCGGGCTTGTTGAGCGTGCTCAGCGATCTGCCAGCCATTTTTGCGTGGGATGTCACTGAGGATGGCTTTCAAAGAGAGCAGAACCTGCTGACGAACTTCTGGGCGAGCAAAGCGGGGATACAGACGCTGATGCAAGCGGTGCAAGCTCAGGAGCCACCCACTGATCTCACCCATGCTTGGCTCAACGGGTTCGGATGTGGTATGCTGAACAAACTTCATGCTGATCTCCTTTCCGAGAGACGATGCAACGGAGAAAGATTCAGACTTCTAGCATGTCACATTGGCAGGGGGATGGCACGAAGAAATGTCCGGCTCCTGGGAATAGTCCTGGGAGAATTCCGGGGAAAATGTCTGGCTTTTCACGTGAAGATACATCGGCTTTCCATGTGGGCGAGTGGCGGGAAAATTCCCAGGAAAATGGCGTTCTTTTAAAGTGCCACTGTAGTGATTCTGCCACGGCGCGTCGCACGCAAGTTTCGCTTGGCACGACTCTTCTATAGTTCAACCTGGCAACTGTGGATACTGCCTATCCGTAGAATGCGTTCAGGTAATAGGCGTGAGTATTATCTTAGTTACTATGGGCCATTATCCCTGATCGCACTGCTTGCACTCTGGGCGACATTGTTTGTGATCGGCTTTGGCTTGATACAGTGGGGGCTAGACTCGCCCCTTAACATCGCTGAAAAATCTTCTACTCTTGGCACCTATCTCTATTTGAGCGGTACCACCTTCATCACACTAGGATTAGGTGATGTGATTCCCCTCGGAGACTTGGCACGCTTCCTGACCGTGATAGAAGCCGGAATAGGCTTTGGCTTCCTAGCCTTGATTATTGGCTATGTACCTGTGATCTACCAAGCTTTCTCTAGGCGCGAAATCAATATCTCTCTGATGGATGCACGTGCTGGCTCTCCCTCTAGCGCCTCGGAGTTGATTCGCCGCCATCGTTTCAGTAGAGACCCAGGCGAAATCGTGCAGTATCTGCGCGAATGGGAACGCTGGTGCGCGGAACTGTTGGAAAGCCACCTCTCGTATCCAGTCCTGGCTTATTATCGCTCACAGCATCAAAGCCAATCCTGGCTGGGAGCATTAACAACTATCCTCGATACGTGCGCGTTAATTCTGGTCGGCATTGAGGATATTCCAGTAAAGCCCGCGAAGTTTGTGTTCGCTATAGCACGCCACACCGCTGTAGACCTATCTCAGGTCTTCGGTGCGATACCAAAGCCTAAGGTGAGTCGGCTCTCACCAGAGGACTTTGCACGACTACGCTCCATATTGGCCGCCAAAGGTATACTTTTGAGCGATGGCGAGGCTACCGAAAAGAAACTTACAACCATACGCGGCATGTACGAACCCTTCGTCGATGCACTTGCACGCCGCTTCCTTATCACCCTGCCACCGTGGATTGCACCAGATGACGAGGTGGATGACTGGCAGACTAGCGCTTGGGATCACTTTCTGGAAACATCACCGCACACCGTCGATAGAGCTATTCGCGCAGAATAGCTTCCCATTCAATAAAACAGGAATTGCCAACCGATATGGCTTCGCCATATCGGTTGGCAATTCCTGTTTTATTGAATATACATCTCATCTTGTTGCTTGAGAATCGCTGCAATTTGCTCTATCAAACCGAGAGCGACGCTGTCCCAGAACAATCGAAAGTAGAGGCTACGCAAGAAGTTTTTCATGTTCGTGACGCTTGTCCATGATGCAACATCGGAACCACGACGGATCAGGCAGGTTTTGAGCCACTCACTGACAACCTCCGCATCAAGCTGTTTACAAGCAATGATATGATAGACCACCGTTGCAAGGCGCATATCTTCCTCATGGTAGAGAGGTTCAGGCAGTTTTGCTAACATATATACAGTATCTAAAATCTCCTGCCTATCCATAGCAGCCATAGAGGTATTCTGTGCGCACTCATCCAGAGCATCTGCAAGATGAGCCATCGCGTGCGCCCAACCTTTCCCATCTACATAGCCGCGCCAGTCCCTCTCCTCACGAGCATAACGCAAAAGAGCTACCTTAATGCGGAGAAGAAGCTGTCTGGGTAGCTGCGGCTCCTTTGCATCGGTGTAGAGAATAGTATTGATCGCCAATGCGGAAAAGCTGCGCATAAACACCGCATCAGTTCCTATCTCACCGATACGATAAAACAGGTGCTGCTCATCTATGCACATAATCAGTAGCGCTTCTAACTGCGCCAGCGTCAATTTACCCTTATCAATCAGTCCATTGGCAAGCACCATGTAGCTGAGATCATCGCGCAGTTCACCATCGGGCGACGCAAAATTCGCCAGCAGTGCCCTAGCCAGTATATAGCTATCGATATCTGCTGGCACTGTATAGTCATTATCGACAATTGTGTGTAAGAATTGTTTGTTCGTTACCACTTCCATCACATCTTGCATAACACATTCTTTCTCCTCTAGTGCATATCCACTTGACCTTTTCGGATTTGAGAGGTATGGGCGCGATAAATACTTCCTTTCCGAGCACCTGAGCGAAGCTAGCGCGGAGCGCGTTGGTGCTCGGAATATGGATTTGGGACCCTACGGAGAGCGGCCTGACGGACGCGGACGGACGCGCTGAAGCTGGTCCCTACGCTGGTCCCTACCATGTCTTTTCCTGCCCGCTTGAGGGGATTGAAACTTCTCTGCGATGCCAATCAGTCAACTGCTGATATGCATGCGCCACACGTAACACTGTGGCCTCTTCAAAAGGCTTACCCGCAATTTGTAGCCCAATGGGGAGATTATTGCTGGTGAAACCACAAGGACAGGAAATAGCTGGCAATCCGGCGAGATTAAAGGGCATGGTCATACGTAACAGTGCCACAGTAGCATTTTCAATGATACCATCAATTTCAATATCCTGACCCATCTGCTCTATCGTGACAGCAGGAATGGGCAACGTTGGCAACACGAAAGCATCGACACGCTGTAATAGTGTACGCAAACTAGCCGCAAAGACACGGCGGTCGTTTTGTGCCGCTAAATAGTCAACCGCCGGAACAGTCCGTCCTTGTAGTAAGCGTGTCCGTGTTCCCTCTCCATAGCGATCAAGTGCGTTGGTCAACCAGCCTTTTTGCAGGTGAGCCAGTGTTGCCTCTGGTGCCTGCACCGTACGATACTGCTCCATTGTGGGACGAGGCAGTTCGACCGCGAATACCTCGGCACCCGCTTCCTCCAACACACGCAACGCAGACTGCCATGCTTGGCGCACCTGGGAATCGAGCGGCGCGAAAAATTCCTCTTGTGGCACACCAAGCTTGATGCCTTGCAAAGACATGGGGCCACGTCCCTCGGTACCCTCAATCAGTGTAGTGGTAGAGCGGCTCGATGAGAGTGGCGGACCTGAAACGCTATTTGGATCACGGGGATCATATTTCGCAATCGCGTCGAACAGAATGGCGCAATCCTCCGCGCTCCGTCCCATCGGCCCAACATGATCGAGCGACCAACTCAGCGGAATCACGCCATAACAGCTCACGCGCCCGTAGGTCGGTTTTAAGCCCGTGATGCCGCAACAGGCTGCAGGGATACGGATAGAGCCACCAGTATCTGTCCCGATTGCTCCCAGGCACATACCTGTGATCACAGCCGCCGCAGAGCCGCCGCTTGAGCCACCAGTCGTACGCGTAGGGTCCCACGGATTACGTGTTGGCGGCGCATATGGGCCATACGCAAACTCAAACGTATTGGTTTTCCCAATCATGATCGCCCCACTTTTACGTAACTGCTCAACCACCATCGCATCCTCTTGTGAAATGTGATCAGCTAGCACCCGCGAGCTAGCCGTTGTGCGTACCCCCTTCACCGCTATCAAGTCCTTTATAGCTATAGGAATGCCATGCAACTTACTTCGATACAAGCCCGTACGCAACTCGCGCTCAGCCTGTTCCGCATCTTGTAAAGCCTGCTCACGCATCACCGTGACATACGCTTGAATAGTTGTATCTTGCTCCTCGATTCGTGCAAGTGTTTCCAATACCAGTTCTGTCGGCGTGATCAAGCCCGAATGTATTTCCTCAGCAGCCTCGCGTATAGATGTGTAAGGCATGATTATCAACCCTCTTCTCGCAGTTTTTTCGCATCGTCATTGCCCATGTAAGATACACACTCTTTGCAGCGGCAAAAAGTTTTGCATGTTCTATTGTATCATTCGCGTAAGTAGGGCCCCGATGTATCGCGCCCACCTGTGAGCCACGATGACTGTGATAGATGACTGAACCGTCGGCAACGGTACGGGCGCAATTCATTGCGCCCAGCAGGGACGTCCCTGCTCGTCTCCCCAACCAAGCGGGCGCAATGAATTGCGCCCCTACCACATTCACACCGCCTGCCACACCTGCACCGTCTTATCCGCAGAAGCAGAGGCTATACGCGTGCCATCAGACCACGCTACCGCACTTAACCATCCAGAATGCCCCGTATAGGTAAGCAGCCTCATTCCTAACAGTACACTTTTTGTTTGACTTGCCTCTTCTAAAGCCTCGGCAAATTCTCTAACACTAGCATACCGTTGTGTTGAATCCTTTGCCAACGCTTTCAGCACAACTTGCTCCACTTCTGGCTTAATACTAGGTACTTTGTCGCGTAACGGCGGAGGTGGTGTCATGGCGTGTTGTATGGTGATTTCGGTCCACACGTCGCCAGCGAAGGGGCGTGCGCCGCAGAGCCATTCGTAGACGGTGATAGCGAGGGCGTATTGGTCGCTGGCAGGTTGAGGTTTGCCGTTGATCTGCTCTTTGGGCATGTAGTCGATGGTGCCCGCATTACCCATTGTTTTGAGCGAAGTGGCACTGTGTGCGGCTACGGCTAGCCCAAAGTCGCTGAGGATAACTTCCCCGTTATGGCCGAGCAGCATGTTTTCGGGCTTCACGTCGCGGTGAATAATCTTTGCGTCGTGCGCGTGCTGTAGGGCGTCGGCTACCTGTTGCACATAGCTCACTACTTTTTCGAGTGGCACGATGCTACCATGTGGGTGCAGCGTGCGTAAGCTGCCGTGCGGGGCGTAGTCCATCACGAGATAGAGGGTGTTGTGGGTGTTATCGATACCAAAGTCTTGCACGCGTACAATATGGGGATTGCGCAGTTTGGCGATGGTCTGGGCCTCTTTCAAAAAGCTCTCAATGGTCTTCTGATCAAGTTGTGTGTGCAGAATTTTCACGGCGGCGGGTGCCTGTAAATAGAAGTGTTCTGCCAGGTAGACATCGGCGAAACCACCACGCCCCAATAGGCGTAGCAGGCGGTATTTGTCTAGTTGACGCCCCGTGCGATCTATAATGTAGGTGTCCTTCAATGAATGAAATAATTTCGTTGTTACCGATTCCTTTAAGATTGATGGAATTGTAGGGCATGATAAATAGGAATGTCAAGCAGCTAAAAAGCCCTCTACTCTGTCCGAAAGGCAGAGCAGAGGGCTTTTTAGCTGCTTGACATTCCCTACATGTTTCAACTACTGTATGTACGTCCTACTTGGCAATGAAGCTATCGGTGTTTCCGGCGCCGTCCACGTAGAAGCCGACGAGTTGACCGTTGTCATTGAGGCCGTTGACGGTGGTGGTCCCGACGCCGTTGGGGTCGTCGATGGACTTCCATTTTGCGCCCGTTAACGGGTTGGACAAGAGGAAACCGTGCATTTTGTTGTTGCCATCGACATAGACACCGACGATCTGATCGTTCTGGTTGACGCCTAGAGCGGTTGTGTTGGTTGAGTTGGGGAAGTCGAACTCGGTGAAGCTGCTCCCTTTGAGCAGGAAGCTGACGACAGACCCATTGGAGGCGGTCAGGAAGCCGACGATGTCACCATTGTCGTTGATACCTGTTGCTGTCACATTGGCCCCACCCGGTGGGACGATTTCGGTGAATTTGCCATTGTTCTGGTTGAGCTTGTAGCCATGGTTGACTCCGTTACCATCGGTGTAGAAACCAACCGCGATACCTTTATCGTTAAGACCGAGCAACTGATTGACTGTTCCTGTGCCCGTGTTGGGGTTCTTGTAGGAGGTGAAGACACCATTCCACTGGATGAAGCCAAAGTTGTTGCCATTGCCATCGACCCAGAAGCCAGCCGTGTAGCCGTGATTGTTGATGGCTGTGACCTGCGTCTGGACCGAGCCTGGGAAGTTCTCATTGGTGTAGTTGCCTTGCCCATAGGGTGGGTTGAGGGTATAGCCTTTGTTGGGGTGCAAAGTGCCATTGACCACTGTGCCGCTCCCAAAGTAGCCAGCAATGACGCCATGGTTGTTGATGCCCAGCAACTGGTTGAAGGTGGGGTCGGCGTTGTCGTTGAGCGTCTTGAAGGTATACGCTGTCCCTGCCTTGTGGCTACTCGACTGCAATGCATAGTCCAGCGAGTCGCTAGATGTTGATGCCAACGTCAGGGGCCACTGCATGCGGCCATTACCAGCATCAAGAGTCCCAGTAGTCCAGCCGCGAAAACCGGCAGAGCTAATTTTCGATACATGTTAAACATCGTGTTGTCTCCTTTTCCTAGCCATTTTCTCAATTCTTACAATAGGACCGCCCCTTCCCTACGGTGCGCACGCCCCTAGCGACGGTCCTTATCACTTGTCGGTGTTGATTTTTATCTTCACCTCACATCCAAAGAACACTACGATATTCGTGAAAAATCTGTATTTATTTCCAAAAATTCGCAGTAAAATAGGTCGCTATTGAATTTAATCGTATTAAGACAATGTTAAAAATACGAAATCCGAGAAAACGGTATTCTTTTGACGTTCGCCTGTGCGTACTCTATAATCTGCACATCTAGAGAAAGAGAGGATCGCTTGTATATGGCAGAAACGAATGAGCAAGACAACAATTTTCGTCCGTTGACGAAGGCTGAGCGGCGTGGGTTGTGGTTGAAAGAATATGGGGAGCAGGACATTGCGCTACAGTCGTGGGCACGGCTGGTCGAACAACAGAACATTGAGATCGAAGTGATGTTTCAGATGCATGGCTTGCTTGTGTTTGGAACGATGGTTAGTACGCGAGCGTATGCGCAGTTCTATATTGACTTGCACGAGCAGATGTACCGGAAGCAGGAGCCGGAGACCGCCGATTTTCTGCAAGAGTATTATACCGCGCTTGTGCCGCCAGCAGATCAGCCAGAGATCGGCCCAGAGGGTTTGCCTGTTGTCTTTCGTTATGCGCATATGCGCGATGTGACGATTATGAGTGCGGGCCATAAGAGCAAGGTTCCCTATTGGCGTGGCAAGATGAGCGAGATTGACGCCTTTGTGATTGGCGCGAGCGCGGGGGAATAACACAGAGAAAAGATGTTATAGATACAATAGGTGCGCCAATGGCGCACCTATTGTATCTATAACATCTTTTCTCTCTAGAACAATGATAATTGTTGTGGCGGTGGCTCCTCGGCCTTCTTTGTAGGAGCGGGGGTCTGTGCTTGTGCAGCAACACGTTCGGCCTCGGCAATGATCTGGGGGATTTTCTTGAAGTCTTCGCGGATCACATCTTTGAGGCTGGCTTGGTGTAGACCTGCCGCAGGGTGATACATAGCGATACAAATAATACCATCTTTGCGCCGAGCACGCCCGTGGATGGCGCTAATCTTCTCGTTGCCAAAGAATTTTGCCATGGAGTAGCGGCCCAATGTGACGACGACCTGCGGCTTGATGGCGGCAATCTGACGATCAAGATAGTTATCGCATGCCTGTATCTCTTCTGGTAGCGGATCGCGGTTATTGGGAGGACGACATTTGACAACGTTCGTAATAAATACATCTGCACGTTTGAGATCGATACTACTTAGAAGTTCATCCAGAAATTGGCCTGCAGGACCGACAAAAGGGCGTCCTTGGCGATCTTCGTGGAAACCAGGTCCTTCACCGATAAAGAGGATTTTCGCGTTGATATTGCCTTCACCAGGCACTGCTCTTGTGCGTCCCTTGCAGAGGTTGCATTTTGCGCAGGTAGAGACCTCTACTGCTACCTCGCGCAGAACCTCTTCTGATGATATCGACATTCTTACCCCTTTATATGTTTCTACCTATATGTCGTAGGGGCCAGATTGATCGCGCCCGTCGTGGGCATCGACAATGTTGGCGAAATTGACCGCTCCCACGACAGGCGCGATCAATCTGGCCCCTACGACGAATAGTATTGCCCCATTCATAGCGTCCGTCGTGGACATGGTCAACGTCACCGACATTGACCATGTCCACGGCGGGCGCGATCAATCTGGCCCCTACGACGAATAGTATTGTTACCAGCGACGCTCTGGGGGGCGTGGTCCGAAGCCACCATCACGACGTGGTGTGTTTGGACGATTGGGGCCAGGGTTCGTACTAGGGCCCATCGGACGGCGTTGGAAGCCTCCACCACCACTGTTGCGGTCGCCATAGCCACCACTACGATTGCCGCCGTCACGGTCGCCGTAGCCACCACTACGATTGCCACCGCCGTAGCCGCCGCGATCTCCATAGCCACCACCGCTAGGACCGCGATTGGGCATGCCACCATCACGGTTGCCGCCGAAACCGCCACCTGGGCGACCACCACCACGCGGACCACCACGGTTGGGGCCACGTTCACCCTCTAGCTCTGCTGCTGATGGCATTTCACCACTTAATGCTGCACGCCGTGAGAGGTTGACACGTCCCTGAGGATCGACCTCAATCACCATTACAGTGATCTCGTCACCGACGGAGACGACATCTTCGGGGCGCATAACCTGATAGTCTGCGAGTTGTGAGGTACGTACCAGTCCCTCTTTTCCCGGCAGGATTTCGACAAAGCAGCCGAAGTCTACCAAGCGACGCACAGTTCCCGTGTAGATGCGTCCCACCTCGACCTCTTCGGTCAGGGCGCGTACAGCATCCATTGCGATCTGCATCGCTTCTGCAGAGGTTGCGGAGATGTTGACGGAGCCATCATCCTCAATATCGATCTTCGCGCCACTTTCTTCCTGAATCTTGCGGATCATCTTTCCACCCGGTCCAATGACGGCGCCAATCTTATCAGGGTTGATCTTAATGGTCTGGATACGTGGTGCGTATTCGGAAAGCTCCTCGCGGGGTGCGTCGATAGCATCAAGCATCTTTTCCATGATGAACATACGACCTTCACGAGCCTGCGCAAGCGCCTTCGTCATGATTTCGTACGTGATACCCTTGACCTTGATGTCCATTTGCAGTGCGGTCACACCATCGGCAGTGCCAGCTACTTTGAAGTCCATATCACCGAGAGCATCCTCAATGCCTTGGATATCGCTGAGCACGGCCCATTTACCGGCACGCTCGCCTTCACCAGTAATCAGCCCCATAGCAACACCGGCGACAGGAGCCTGTATCGGTACACCAGCATCCATGAGGGCCAGTGTTGTACCGCAGACAGAACCCATTGAAGAAGAACCATTGGACGAAAGCACATCAGAGACAGCACGAATGGTGTACGGGAACTCGGATTGTGGTGGAATGACAGCAGAGATGGCACGCTCTGCCAGAGCACCGTGTCCAATCTCGCGGCGACCTGGGCCACGCAGAGGCTTACTCTCACCCGTAGAGTAGGGTGGGAAATTGTAATGGTGCATAAAGCGCTTGTTCTCACCATAGCCCAGCCCGTCTAGTATCTGCTCATCGCCAGGAGAACCCAGCGTGACGACACTCAATACCTGTGTCTGACCACGTGTAAAGATGGCCGAGCCGTGCGTACGCGGCAACAACCCAACTTCACAACTAATCGGGCGAATGGTCGTGAGATCACGCCCGTCAGGACGTGTGCCATTGTCTAGAATGTTGTTACGGACGTAGCTCTTTAGCTCTTTTTCATAGAAGGTGATGATGTCCTTCAAACGGTCGGGCATTTCTGCACCAAGCGTTGCAACCAGTTCATTCTGCACAGCATTCAGCGCCAATGAACGAGCTGCCTTATTGGGATGGTTGACAGCAGCTTCAAAGCGTGGCTGCACAAAGGCTGCGACCTTGGCCTGTAACTCTTTGTCAACAAGCGGAGGATTGAAGGGGCGCTTGGCAATGTTGATCGCCTGTGCCAACTTCTCCTGCATTTTGATAATATCCTGCAATGCCTCTTGTCCGACACGTACCGCCTCAAGCATCATATCTTCGGGCAATTCTTTTGCGCCAGCCTCAACCATCATCACGGCATCAGAGGTACCAGCAATAGCCAAATCAAGACGGCTGCGGGACAATTGTGACTCAACAGGGTTAATGACAAATTGGTCATCGATATAACCAACACGCACAGCCCCAACTGGGCCAGCGAAAGGGATATCTGACACGCTCAATGCGGCAGAAGCGCCCACGATACTCAGAATATCGGGATCATTTTCTCCATCTACAGAGAGGACCGTGATGACGATTTGTACATCGTTACGATAACCTTTAGGAAAGAGAGGACGCAGGGGACGGTCTGCGAGACGACAAGCGAGGATAGCGTGTTCTGAGGCTCGACCTTCGCGTTTGATAAAGCCGCCTGGAATCTTACCTGCGGCATACATGCGCTCTTCTACATCAACGGTTAATGGAAAAAAATCAATGCCTTCACGAGGCTCATCACTACCAACAACGGTTGCCAGGATGACTGTGTCTCCGTAGCGCAACAACACTGCGCCACTAGCTTGCTCTGCCACGCGACCGGTCTCAATGCTCATGACGCGGCCACCGATGACAGCTTCTTGACGGTGAATCATATTTCCTCCGACTATTAGCAACCCAGACATTTCGATACTCAACTCACCCAATGTCTGCATCATTCTCTCTATACCATATGCCAAAACCTGGGTGGAATGTTTCTTCTTACGCCTGCATGTACCTTACAAAAACTGGAATTTGCCCTTACACGCCTTGCAGTATCCTCAATTGAATTGGTGCTCCTTGGCACTATTTAGGAATGCACCTTGTTATTTTGTTTCTTCTCTCTTCGCTCAGTGTACTGTACGTAAGGATGTAGAGGCTCTAAGTAGATCATACTCTTAAAGCCTGCTGAGGGGAAAATGGAGTCGCGGTCGGGCAGAACCTTTGCTGGGTATGTGTAGATATACAGACTATATAGCTACAATAATAACCATATTTTTACCACTACTACCCTAACCGCATCCACGAACGACCCAAATCAGACGCGTAGGTTGCGTGCCTGACGCAGACCCAGTCTCGCGATCAGTGCACGATAGCGGTCTGGACTTTTCTTACTGAGATAAGCAAGTAAACGCCTGCGTTGTCCAACTAAGAGCAGTAAGCCACGCCGTGAGTGGACATCATGCTTATGGATCTTCAAATGCTCTGTCAATTGGTTGATACGGCGGGTCAGGATAGAAACCTGCACTTCTGGTGAGCCAGTGTCAGTTTCATGCATACGATAATCCGCAATAATTTCCGATTTTTCTTCGAGTGTCAATGCCACGTTCTTAAATCACCTCCCAAAACCAAGGTGGGTACTAGAATACAACGTTCCGTTCGCATTATAACATGGATAGCATGCTGGCGCAACGAATTCATCTTGCATGCTCTGTAAACATTGCGCCAGGGCAGGATTCCCCTGCCCAGGTGCAATATTTACTTGATAGTAACTTTTGCGCCGACCTCTTCCATCTTCTTGGCGATGCTCTCGGCCTCTTCTTTGGAGACAGCTTCCTTGATAGGTGCAGGAGCGCCATCAACCACAGCCTTGGCTTCTTTCAGGCCCAAGCCGGTGATTTCACGGACAACTTTGATGACGTTGATCTTGTTAGGGCCAATTTCGCTAAGAATGGCATCAAACTCGGTCTTCTCTTCAACTGGTGCAGCGGCTTCTGCGACTGGTGCAGCACCGGCTGGTGCAGCAGTTGCAACAGCAGCGGCGGCGCTGACGCCCCAGCGCTCTTGTAGGTCCTTACTCAGCCGGACAAGTTCCAGCACATTCAATTGTTCAATCTCGGCAATGATGGTTTCGACAGACATGGTAATATTTCTCCTTTTTCTTATTCTGCAGCGGGGGCCTCTGCGGCTGGTGTCCCGCCGTTGAGTTGTTCAGCGTGTGCTTGTAGCACATAACAGAGATCGCGCAATGGCGCGGTCAACAATCCATATGTAGTAGCCAGTGGGCCTTGGATAGTACCGACAACTTCGGCCTTGCTCTGCTGTTTTCCACCCGGCATTTTTGCCAAGCTTTCAACTTGCTCTGCGGTCAATGCACGGCCACCAAGAATGCCAGACTTCACAATGACAATCTTCGACGTACGTGTGTAATCGGTAACTGCCTTCGCGGCTGTCACTTCATCTTCATAGCCCAACGCAACAGAGGTTTGACCATTAAAAATGCTCGTGTCCAGCTCCGTCATATTGTTACGTTCTGTTGCGATACGCAGGAACGTATTTTTGGCAACCCTGAACTCAATCTTAGCTGCACGCATCTTATTGCGCAGATCGGTCATATCTTTGACATTCAGGCCTTGTGTTTGTACCAGAATGGTGACAGTGGCACGGCCCAACTTCTCCGCTAATAGATCAATAGCAGCCGACTTTGCTTCTGTTGGCATAGTTGCTTCTCCTCCTTTCCTTCAAAATCTCAACCGACGACGGACGACCACAAGGGTCCCCACCCCACCTCTCATCCACCCACGTCCCTACTGAAGAAGTTTCAAGAGTAGATAGTAATAGAAAAAGCCTTTAGGTATATAACCCAAGGCTCTGAGAAATGTATATTCTTTTCGCGTCACATACTGTCTCACCTACCCAGTATGGCAGATGATGCCAGTGATATTCACGTTATGAATAGTTATTTCCTCGGCAAGCTGACAATGAGATATGTCATTTACATACCGTGATGGTATACTTGCTGTCTTAGGTTAACTGAATAATACCAGAATTAGGGTTTGAGCGCAAGTGCTGTTGGAATATCCAAACGAATGCTGGGAGACATGGTGGATGACAAGACAATGCTCTTAATGTAGGTACCTTTGGCACCCGATGGACGAGCACGTACCACCGAATCTACGACCGAAGCAATGTTGGTAAGCAACGCATCTTCGTTAAATGACAGCTTCCCTGCTGGAATATGCAGAAGTGCCGTCTTATCTACCTTGAACTCGACACGTCCCGCTTTTACTTCGCGGATGGTCTTAGCCAAATCAAAAGTGATGGTCCCAGCTTTAGGACTAGGCATCAGGCCACGAGGTCCGAGCTTCTTACCGAGCCGACCAACCTTACCCATCACATCAGGTGTGGCGATGGCGACATCAAAGCCGAGCCAGTCACCTTCAATCTGCTTGATGATATCATCGAGGCCAACAAAGTCAGCACCTGCTGCCTCGGCCTCACCGACCTTTTCACCTTGCGCAAAGACCAGAACTTTTACTTCTTTTCCAGTACCGGCAGGTAACATTGCGACACCGCGTACCATCTGGTCTGCGTGGCGGGGATCCACGCCAAGTTTCATATGTACCTCGATAGTTGGATCAAACTTGACGTAGTTAATTTTCTTGAGGAGTGAAATGGCTTCCTGAGGTTGATAGAGCTTGTCGCTCTCAATCAGCTTCTCGGCCTCTAGATACTTTTTACCGTGTTGTGCCATGTTTTTCCTGCCCTCCTTGAGGCTTAAACAACCGCAGTGACTTGCGGGCGATTTTCTCTCGTGAATGCTTTGCAGCTACTCGATGGTAATACCCATGCTGCGTGCGGTGCCTGAGATCATGCTCTCTGCACCTTCGATATCGATAACGTTCAGGTCCTTCATCTTGATTTCGGCGATCTCGCGTAGCTTTTCCTTGCTGATCGAACCAATCTTTGCCTTGTTTGGAGTAGCAGAACCCTTCTCGGCATTGACCGCCTTCTTGAGTAGATCAGGAACGGGTGGAGTCTTGGTGATAAAGGTGAATGAACGATCTTCATAAATGGTAATTTCGGCGGGAATAACCATGCCAACTTGATCGGCTGTACGTGCGTTGTATTCCTTACAGAACATCATAATATTGACGCCCTGTGGACCAAGCGCGGTACCGATTGGAGGAGCAGGATTTGCCTTCCCTGCTGGAATCTGTAGACGGACTACAGCCTTAATACGTTTTGCCATTGTATTTCAAAACTCCTCAGAAAAGTGTTGATTAAATTTTCTCCACTTGGAGAAAATCCAAGATCACTGGTGTTTCACGACCGAAAAACGAAACCAGAACAGTCACTTTATTTCGGTCCATATTGATATCACTTACTGTACCAATAAATTCAGTGAATGGGCCATCTATGACACGTATACTTTGGCCCTTAGAGAAACTGATCTTCGCCTTTGGCTTCTCTGTTTCTTTCGTCACCTGCTTGAGTATCGATTTGATCTCATGCTCTTGCAGGGGCACAGGGCGTGTGCCAGAGCCTACAAAACTTGTGACTCCTGGAGTGTTACGAACCACATACCACGCTTCGTCACTCATCACCATCTCTACTAGCACATAGCCGGGAAAGACTTTGCGCTGTACAGTGCGCCTTTGACCCTGCTTAATCTCCACCTCTTCTTCCATTGGGACGATGATACGGAAGATTTTGTTACGCATATCCATAGAGGCAATACGTGCTTCAAGGTGACTTTTTACTTTATTTTCATAACCCGAGTAGGTATGGATAGCATACCACGCACGTTCGTCCTTATTTCCTTCGGGCTGAGCATTTTGTCCATTGTGCCCATTCTCGTCGGTATGTTCAGTAGCCACGGCAATTTCCTTCATGATGTTCCTGGTTGGTGACACGGCTCATTGCCCTCTGCCGCTTACAAGAAAGAAGAGTTTTTGTAGCCCAAAGTCCGCTAAGCCTAGTATTGCAGCAATCACAAGGGAAAGACCAATCACAATAAGCGTCATATTTCTCGCCTCTTCAAAGGTCGGCCAAGTCACTTTATGGCGAAGTTCATAGTAGGCGTCAAGCACAAAGTGTCCGATACGATTAGCACGAACACGTGCCATAAATGTGGGCTGACCTTTTGTGTCACGTCGTACCGGCTTGGCCTCCTGCTTTGCTGTGTCTTTCTTTGCAGGCTCTTTACGCTCTTTCTCTTTGCGCTCGTCACGTGCCATGGCGCTTATGCTTTTGGCAGGCTGCTCTTTCTGGTTATCCTGTGCCTTCGCCGGAGCACTGGTCTGACTGCCTGTCCGATTACGTAGTACATTCTGGCCAGTGTTTTTCTTTTTTTCAGCCATTTTGTTTGCCACGTTCAACCTTTCTCGATCAGTAGTAATCGCATGCTGCTTGACGCTTACGAGAGATGCTCTACATGTTCATCTACTACTTGGTCTCACGGTGAGGTACATGAACGCGGCAGGTAGTGCAAAACTTTCTCAGTTCAACGCGCTCAGGATTATTCTTCTTGTTCTTCGATGTAGAATAGTTGCGGCTTTTGCAAGTAGTGCAAGCCAGTGTCACCACAATACGATTTTCTTTACCTTTACTTGCCATATTTTTCCTCCTATATTTAGGAGCGGACCGATACTCTTTAACTTGGGTTGCGGATGTCGTAGGGCCCCATTTATGGCGCCCGTCGTKGSRNTASKNCANGT
>JRHI01001027.1_pt1 | contig 26292 bp, 22 predicted proteins | sample 215371 | NCBI WGS metagenome assembly JRHI01 (sample SAMN02929681, study PRJNA255918) | sediment metagenome | biome: cave system; feature: Ice Cave; material: Sediment; isolation source: sediment from deep within a dark volcanic ice cave with no known source of... ...
ACCTGCTGAAGTTGGCTGAGGATCATGGGTAATCAGGAAAGCCTTTTAGTGGGTCAGAACTGATTGCGACGTTGAGTCGGGTCGTCGCATCCACCCGGTTGACCGGAATACCTTCCGACTAGGTGGTCTTGCAATAGGAAGGCTTTGGGTCACGACCGCCCTGGCACGCGCGGCATCGGGCTGAAGCACAGCGAAAGCTGCCGCGCGGCGTCGCACGCGGCGGCCCCGGCCTGAGCGTTGGCTGGGCGCGTTTGGCCACCTGCGCCCCGCGCCGCCTTACGGTTCGGACGTGCGGATGCCCGCCGGCCCGCCCTTGGTCTTGATGGTGCCGGCCTTCTGCAGCGACTTGCCGGTGAGGCCGGAGAAGCGCACTACCGTGATCTCCTCTTCTACCATGCACTGCACCAACAGCGTCTTGCTGTTGGCGGACCACGCGACGCCCTGGCACCACTTGCCGATCGGCAGCTCTCCGGACTTGCTCAGCTGCGTGCCGGTGCGGGCCCACACCTGCAGGATACCGCTGTCGTTGTAGAACGGTGAGCCCGGTGCCGCATTGGTGCCGTTCATGACGGTGACGGCGATAAATCGGCCGTCCGGCGAAATCTTCATGGCCTCGGGTGTTACGCCGACGCTGTAGCTGTTGACCACACGTGGCGGCTCGAGTTTCAGGTCGATGATGCCGATGGTGCTGGCGTCTCCGCTGCCCGTAATCCCGATGTTGGCCACCACCGCCACCTCCCCCTTGGCGGCGACGTCGATGGCGGTGGGACGCAAGCCCGACGCGATCTCGCGCTTGGTCGCCTCCACTTTGTTGCCGTCGACTGAGAGCACCACGACGCGGTTGTCGTTGCTGACGGTGACGAACGCGCGTTTGCCGTCGGGCGCGAATACGACGTGGCTGGGCTGCGAGTCCGGCTTGCCGACTGTCACTTTGCCGGCCGGCGTCACCGTCGTGCCGCTGACGGTGAACACGGACACGGTCCCCTCGGCCCGGTTGGCGACCAAAGCCAGGGTTCCCGCCTTGTTGAAGGAGACGCCCGAGGCGCCCTTGCCCGCTTGCAGCGTCGCGACGACCTTGGGGGCCGGCGAGCCGCCTTTGGGAGCAGCGCCCACAGCCGTGCGCAGACGGCTGACGAGGCCCGGTTTCAAGGGCGAGAGGTCGATGACGGTCAGCCTGTCATCGGGGACCTGCTTGGTCGGGTCGGCCGGATCGATCTGCATCGAGCTGGCGACCAAGGCGATGTCCTCCTTCGGCGAAATTGCGACGTTCGTCGGCGGGCCGACCACGCTGTTTGGAACATCGATCTCTGCCAGCACCTTGGGCGGCGAGGCCCTGAGGTCGATGACAGTCACGGTGTCGGCCGGTGGGCTCTTCTGCACCTCGACTTTGCCGTTGACGAGCTTGACCTTGGCATCATTGGCCGAGACTGCGATCTCGGCGTAAGCCGCCACGGCGGTGCCCGCCACCAGCAGGCCTGCCAAGGCAGCGGCCCGTGTATGATCCCTCATGCCGACCTCCCCGATCGAAGCCTTCTGGCGCCGCAACGCGCAGGCCTCTTGCCCTCTTGAAAGGGCGGGCGCATGAAGTTATCACCGCGTGGCGCCCAAAACCAGTGCGCCGCCCAAGGCGCTCGCAAGGCGCTGCGCCGGCCGGTATTGTGCCTCGGAGAGGCTCACACTCGGCGGTGACCGACGGCGCGAGCCGTGATAAGAAAGTGACCGGAACAGGGGACGCAGCTTTGGAGTGGTGCATAGATGTTCACGAAGAAGCCCGAGAGGGAAGGCTCACCCATCGATAGCGGCAGGCCGGGAACGCCACCTCCGAGGCTCCCGGCGTCGCCGCAAATCGTCAACGCCAGGCCCGGCCCCGCGGCACGCGCGAGCGCGAGTGCGAACGGCTCGGCTTCGGTGATCGGCGTGGACCTCAGCATTACGGGCAACCTCGAGTCCAAGGGCGAGGTCCAGGTCGAGGGCGAGGTGCAGGGCGATATCCACGCCCAGCGCATCGTCATCGGCGAGCGGGCACGCATCACTGGCGCGCTGATCGCCGAGGAGATTGTGGTGCGCGGCAACGTACAGGGATCGATCCGCGGCAACGCCGTGACGTTCCAGTCTTCCAGCCGCGTCGAGGGCGACGTGTTTCACAAGTCGCTGACGATCGAGCAGGGCGCCTTCTTCGAGGGCAAGTCGCGCCGATCCGACGATCCGATGTCGGTGCAGCGCACCGCCAACGGCGTGCCCCCGCCGACGAATTGAGACGAGGGGGTCAGACCCCTCGGCGCCACGCTGCTGCACAGCCTCCGACGCTTCGGCGAGGGGTCTGACCCCCTCTCATCGCCCCGGGCTGTTAGCGCGCGCCCGCTCCGAGGTGAGCGATGGCCTCGATCTCGACTTTGATGTCGGGCGACGCCAGTGCCGCGACCTGCACCAGCGTGCTCACCGGAAAGTCGCCCGCGAAAACCTCCCGGCGCGCCCGCCAGACCTGCTCGCGGTTCTTGATGTCGGTGACGAAGATCACGACCTTGACGACATCGGCCATCGTGCCGCCCGCCGCCTCGATCAGACCGCGTATCTTGACGAAGATGTCCTTGGCCTGATCATACTCGTCGCCAGACGCCTTCCCGTCCTTGCCGCGGGCGACCATGCCGGCCACGTATGCGACGCCGTTCACCACCAGGCAATTCGACCAAGTGCCCGGAGCGGGCTCGGGCGCCGCTGGGCTGGTTACGCGCGTGATGCGGGATTTGCTCTGTGCTGCCATACGTCTTTCCTCCCTAAGCAGGACGATGAGTGCATACTGGCGTACAACTCGCAGGGTGGGTCAACCCCGGCGCAGGCCGGGGGTCGACCCACCGCCGGCCGGCCCCTGCGACATGCGTTGCGTCATCGCTGACGCTCGACGCAACCTACGCGAGATGCAGCCGATCCTTGCGGATCTCGTAGAGCATCAGCGCCGTCGCCACGGCGAGGTTGAGGCTGTCGAGGGAGCCGGCCATGGGGATCTTGACGAGGCGGGAGCAGGCGGCAGCCAGTTCGGCCGAGAGCCCGGGTCCCTCGCTGCCCATCGCCAGCAGGGTAGGCCCGCGATAGCGCGCGGCGCGGAAATCCTCGCGCCCCGACAGATGCGTACCGACCACATCGCCCTTCCACGCCGCGGCCGAGGCCAGGAAGCGCTCCAGGCTCATCGGCACCAGGGGAACGTTGAAGATCGAGCCCATGCTGGCGCGCACGGCCTCGCGCGAATAGGGGTCGCAGCTGGTGCCCACCAGGATCACGCCAGCGGCAGCGACGGCGTCGGCGGTACGGATGATGGTGCCGAGGTTGCCGGGGTCGCGGATGGCCTCCAGGGCCACCCACAGGGCGACTTGCGCGAGCCGCTCCACCGCGGGCTCGGGTGCCCAGCGCTGCTCGAACACGCCCAGCATCGTCTGCGGATTGTCCTTGGCCGCGAGCTTGGCGAGGACGGCCTGCGACACCTCCAGGCACTCGGCACCGGCAGCCTCCGCCCACGCGAGCAGCTCGCGGGCCACGCCCGCTTGCGCGCTACCCGCCAGGAAGACGAGCATGCGCGGCGCCCATCCCGCTTCCCGCGCGGTCACCAGCACGGAGGCGCCCTCGGCGACGAACAACCCCGTTTCGCGCCGAGCCTTGCGCATCTCCAGCGAGCGGATCAGCTTCACCCGCTCGTTCTGCAGGCTGGTGATGGCGCGGACACCCCTGCGCTGCGGCTCAGGGTGGGACATCGCCCGAGGTCCATCGAGTAAAGAGCGACGTCGGCAGCAGGCGTCCGCCGGCCTCCTCCACCACGGCCAGCTCGCCGCTCTCGGTGGTGCCTGGACGGCCGGCGAGGCATTCGCGCACGAGCGCGTCCGTCGCCAGCGCCGAGGCGCGGATGGCATAGGTGGTCAGTACGAGCGCCGCTCGCCCCGGCGCCAGCAGAGGAGCGCAATCGCGCAGCAGCGAAGCCAGGTGGAGGAACACGTCCCACACCTCGCCCTCCGGTCCACGCCCGAACTTGGGCGGGTCGATGAGGATCACGTGGTAGCTCTTGACGCGCCGCACCTCGCGGGCCACGAACTTGCGCGCATCGTCCAGGATCCAGCGGATCGGCGCCTCGCCCAGCTTCGATACCGCCTGGTTCTGCTTGGCCCAGGCGATCGCCCGCTTGGAGGCGTCGACGTGCGTCACCTCGGCTCCGGCGCGGGCCGCGATCAGCGAGGCGGCACCGGTGTAGGCAAACAGGTTGAGGACGCGGGGCGTCTCGCCGCGCACCTCCCCCAGCCGCTCCAGCATCCATTGCCAATGCGGCAGCTGCTCGGGGAACAGGCCCAGGTGGCGGAAGCTGGTTAGTCGGCCGAGCACGGTGACGCCGAGCACCTTCAGCGCCCAGGTCTCGGGCAGCGGCTTGTTCCTGTACCAGCGCCCGCCGTCGCCGTCCTCCTCGCCGCCGCCGGCCTTGAATTGGGCATCGGCCCTCAGCCACGTGCCGGGCTCGAGCGCCGGCTGCCACATTGCTTGCGGCTCGGGGCGGTCGACCGTGAAGCGGCCGAAGCGCTCCAGCTTGCGACCGTTGCCGCTGTCGAGCAGGGCATAGTCGGCAAAGCCGGTGGTCGCGAGCACGCGCAGGCAGGTTCCGGTGGTGTCGGACCCTCCGGGTCTGACACCCTTGGCATCTCCGCTGGCGGAATCGGCGACCATCTTCAACCGCTCGTCATGGTGTAAGACCGGAAGGGTCTGACACCACCTATCGCTGTTCGTCAAACGGCAGCGCCATGACGACCAGATCGTAGAATACCCCATCGACCAGCACCGCGCGCCGCTTTCGTCCTTCCACCGTCGCGGATCGGGACGATGGCGATGGTCACCGGCCGCCGGCTTCACGCTGAGGGATCGCCATCTTCGTCGAAGCGCAAGCGCCTCCCATCCCGCGCGCTGTGCACCACGCGAACGATGATCGTCTCGCTGTCCGTGACGCGAAAGTAAATGTTGTAGCGGCCGTGGGTCGCCAGCCGAAGGCCGGGGCGAATGTTGTCGCGCGGTACTCCGCCGTGCCCTAAACGTGCGATGCGCTCCAAATGCGCATTGAGCTTTGACATGAACCGGCGTGCGGTTTCCGTGTCTCTCTCTCGGCGGAGATAGTCATATACGGCGTCGAGATCGCGCAAGGCGCGATCTGTGAGGTTCAGGCTTTTCTCTTCAATGGGGCTTCTCCGCGCGCAACTATGTCTTGCATCAACTCATCCGCGCTCGCATAGCGATGTATGCGGCCGGCGGCAATATCGGCATCACCCTCGTCGATCAGCTTCCTCAGCTCCTGCAGTTCCGCCTCCTGCGCCTCCAGCAGCTGTACGCCCGCGCGCACGGCCTCGTCGGGCGTGGCGAAGTTGCCCTTGGCAACCTGGCGGGCGATGATGACGTCGGCCTCCGGGCCTGGGGTGTAGGTCTTGCTCATGGCGCTCAGTTTAGCGCATCGCGAGGCGAAAAGCCAAAGCGGGCTTCCCTCGCCTAAGACCGCGGGAGGAATAGGACGTTGCGATTGCGGATCGGCGATCCCCAGGTGGTGTTGCTGCCGAGGCTGCGCATCACGGGCAGCGCTTCGACCCTGGCGTGGACCTTCGTGACGAGCCACGCCGCGTAGCCGTAGCTGGCGCAGATCGTCTCCGTCAGGGCGACCGGATCGGCGTGAGCGCCGGTCAGCAGTTCCACGATCAGCGGGGGCCGGTCGCGTAGGATCGTTGCGCGCCCGCCCTCCAGAACGTTCATCTCGCTCCCCTCGACGTCGACCTTGATGACCCGCACGTCCCTGAAGGCGTAGCTGTCGAGCGTGCGCACCTCGACCTCGTACCGCATCGCGTTGGAATGCTGGGCCGTGGCCTGCTGCAAGTAGCCACCCAAATGCAGGACGGTCCCCTTCTCCGAGACCGGGACGACGAATTCTGCCGTCCCATTCGCGTTCGAGAGGGCAACCTGATGCACGCGCGCTCGCGTACCCAGCATGCGGCGCGCGAAGGCGGCATAATCGGGGTTGGGCTCGAAGGCCTCGACGGAATCGGCGCTCTTGGAGAACGCGAACGCGAAGAACCCCTGGTTGGCCCCGACGTCGATCGCGGTGCCGCCCGGCTGCACGATCTCGCCGAGCACATCCAGCTCGTGCTCGCCCCAGGCAGCCTCGTCGGCGATCCGTCGCCGGTAATAGAGCGCAGACGGCATCAACAGCGTGGTGAGACGCTCTTTCAGCGGCAGAGCCATGGGAGCGTCCTCGACGTATCAGGCAAATGGCGCTTGCCGCCTCGCTCAGCTCGGCGCCCCTGAGCCCGGCAGCGTCGCCACTTTCTCTCGCGCCGGCTGGACGGCCCCGGCACGCACCGCAGCGCGTGCGGCCGCTTCCTGCCGCTTCTTGGCGACCGCGCCCTGGCCGCCGCGCGTTTCGGTGAAGAGCGACAGAGCGTCGAACTCGCCCTCCTCCTGCTTGGAGAGCGACAGGTCGGAGTACTGCTTGCGCGCGGCATCCGCCTTGATGCGCCAGCGCACGCGGTTCATCTTGAGGATCCAATAGCCCATCCAGAAATGGCTGCGCACCGTCTCCCAGGCATAGCGCGGATAGAACACCAGCGCGCTCTCGCGCGGCATCGTCGGGCGACGATCGCGGCGGAATTTCAGGCGGAAGTAGCCGCTCTCGAGGGGATGCACGCGGTCGTAGCGGATGGAAAAGAAGAACCACAGCATCATGAACATGACCTTGCCCACGCTCATCCCGCAGGCCGCCGAGCGCCGCATGATCGTTTCCATGTGCTCGGGCGAATAGAACCACTCCCAGGCCGACCAGTAGGCGTCCTCCCACTCGGCATCCGACATGGTGGGGTGATGCACGACCCGGTGATTGAGGTCGTACTTGTTCATGTCGGGGTCCATCCAGGTGCCCTTGCCGTGCAGGACCTTGTGGTCCTCCGAGCCCGGCAGGGGGGTGAGGATGAAAAATTCCAGGATGTCGACGGGGAGCTCGCGCTTGATGATCTCGATGTCGCGCTGGATCGTCTCCTTGCGGTCGTTGGGGAAGCCCAGGATGTAGCCGGCGTAGGTGATGCAGCCCTGCTTCTTCCACGCCTGCAGCATGGCGCGGTAGTCGGTGATGCGGTTCTGCTTCTTCTTGGCGCCGAGCAGGCTGTCGGGATTGATGTTCTCCAGCCCGATGAACACGCGCGCCACGCCGGCCCGCCCGGCCTTCTCGATGAAGTTCGGGATCTGATGGCAGAGCGTATCCACCTGGATCGTGAACTTGATGTCGAAGGCCTGCTCCTCGCGCAGCCAGATCAGCCGGTCGAAGAACGCCTCCCAGTTGCGGTTGCGCGCGAAGTTGTCGTCGGTGATGAAGAAGCGGTTGATGTTCTGCGCCACGTTCGCGCGGATGACGGCTTCCAGGTCGTCGGCCGACCGGAACCGGCTCTTGCGCCCCTGCACGTTGATGATGGTGCAAAACGAGCACTGGTAGGGGCAGCCGCGGCCGAGGTCGACACTCGACAAGGTGCCGGCCGTCCGCCGGACGTGCTGCTCCGGCAGGATCGGCATAGGCTGGTTGCTCATGTCCGGCAGGTCGGACATGAAGTTGTAGAGGGGGCGAAGGGTCCCGGCGTAGGCGTCCTTCAGCACCGTATCGAGGCGCCCCTCCTCGGCCTCGCCGGCGAACAGCGAGATGCCGAGCCGCTGCGCCTCCTTCATGTCATCAGGGATCTCTTTCAGCATCGAGATGCATCCCGACACGTGGAAGCCGCCGATCGCCACCTGCAGCCCCGCCTCGCGGAACCGCCGGCTGAGATCGAGCGCGCGCGGGAACTGGTTCGACTGCACGCCGACCAGCGCGATCAGCGACCGGCCACCGAGCTTGCGCAGCGACCGGATGATGCGGTCCGGATAGACTCGGCGGTTGGTCTCGTCATAGGTCGTGATGCGAATGTCGACGTCGTCGCCCAGCACCTGGCGCTCGCGGCAGTCCTCGGCGAGGCCGTTGAGGCAGGCCAGCGTATTGGAGGGGATGGCGGAGCGCAGCCACTGGATGGGATAGCCGTTGTCGTCGTAGTGGGTCGGCTTGATCAGGACCAAGTGGAGAACGCCCGAGCTTTGCGGCACTGCTGCGCGCTGCCGGATATCATCCTGATGGACGTGATGAGCTAGCGCCATGTGCACCCCTGTGCCCCCGCCGGATGCCAGCCACTATATCGCAGCTACGTCAAGCGTTTGCGCAACTTCCGGTGGCGATACTCGGGAACCGAGCCTACACGATGCTGCAAAGCCACAACATGCACACGCGCCATGAATCGGGGCAAAATTGTGGATAAGGATTTGCGCGAGCCGCGACGCCACCGGCTCCTTCTTAATCGACCTCAACCAAGTCGCCCGAAACACTGGACATAGCTGGCTGAGTTGCAGAAGTGATAGCGGGTCGGCCCTGAGGGTGAGTTCGGGAAACCCCTGGGCGGCCCAGCAACGGTCGAGGGATGATGATCATGGCCGGCCCGAGCGAGCAAAGCCACGCTGTAGGCACGCTGCCGCAGGCGTTGCGTCGTGATTTCTCCGGCGTCGGCTACGCCGAGGCCATGCGTCGGGCGCGGGAGATCGTGCCGATCCTGCACGAGCGCGCCCAGAAGGCCGAAGAGGCCCGGATGCTCATCCGCGAAAACGAGCAACTCCTGCACGAGACCGGGCTCTTCCGCTTTCACCAGCCGAAGGCCTTCGGAGGGATGGAGCTGGACTTCGTGGCGGTCGTCGACATCGCGGCGGAGCTGGCGCGCGGCTGCCCGTCCACGGCCTGGAACGTGGGCAACCTGGCCTGCCATCACTGGATCCTCGGCTACTACGACCCCGCGACCCAGCGCGAGGTGTGGGACACGAACCCGGACGCGCTGATCGCCTCGTCCATCGCGCTCGCCGCCGGCCGCGGGCGGAAGGTGGAGGGCGGGTTCGTCGTCAGCGGCCGCTGGCCGTTCTCCTCGGGCGTGGACAATTCGGACTGGAACATGCTGGCCGTCACCGTTTACGGCGACGACGGCAAGGCGCCCATCGATTGGCGGCTGTGCCTGGTGCCCAAGTCCGACTACGAGATCATCGACACCTGGTACGCCATGGGCATGGGGGCCACTGGGAGCAAGGACATCGCTGTCACGGAACAGTTCGTCCCCGACCGGCGCGCGTTGCCGCTCCAGCGCTGCCGCGGCGGACCCGATCATCCGGGAGCCGCCCTCAGCCCCGGCCCGCTCTACCGCATTCCGATCGTGGCCGCCTCCAGCCATCCGCTGGCACCCGCGGCGCTCGGCGCGGCCGAGGGCGCCTACGAGCTGTTCGCAGCATCGATGGCCAAGCGCATGGGCACGTACACCGGCGCCAAGGTTGCAGATTTCCAGGCGGTGCAGATCAAAGTGGCCCGCGCCCGCTGCCTGATCGACTCCGCGCGCTACCTCTTGCGCCAGTCGGCCATCGAGTTTCAATCCAGCGCGGAGCGCAACGAGACGCTCGACCTCCAGACGAAGCTGCGGTACCGCGCCCATTCCGCTTTCGCCGTGAGCCAGGCGCGCGAGGCCGTGGAGACGCTGTGGTCCTGCTACGGGGCGCAGGGGCTTTACACGCGCGATCCCCTGCAGCGCCACCTGCGCGACGTCATGGCCATCGGCCAGCACTTCTCCTTCAACTTCGACATCGCCGGCTCCGCCTTTGGCCTCCACGCGCTCGGCGGGCCCTACGCCAATCCGACTATGTGAGCAGGAACCGAGGCGAAGCCCACCGCCCCCTAATCCAAATCCTCCACCTTCGCCGGCCCGGCGCTGGACATCTTCTGGGCCAGCGCCGTCTCCAGGAAGGCGTCGATGTCGCCGCCGAGCACCTTCTGCGGGTCGCTGCTCTGGGTGCCGGTGCGCAGGTCCTTCACCAGCTGGTAGGGCTGCAGCACGTAGGAGCGGATCTGGTGGCCCCAGCCGATCTCGGTCTTGGAGGCGGCAGCCAGGTTGGCCTTCTCCTCGCGCTTTTTCAGCTCCAGCTCGTAGAGGCGCGATTTCAGCATGGCCCAGGCGATGGCGCGGTTCTTGATCTGCGAGCGCTCCTGCTGGCTCGCCACCGCGATGTTGGTGGGCAAGTGCGTGATGCGCACCGCCGAGTCGGTGGTGTTCACGTGCTGGCCGCCGGCGCCGGAGGCACGATAGGTGTCGACCCGGCAGTCGCTCTCCTTGATGTCGATCTCGATGTTCTCGTCGACCACCGGAAACACCCACACGCTGGCAAAGGAGGTGTGCCGGCGCGCGTTGCTGTCGTAGGGCGAGATGCGCACCAGCCGGTGCACGCCCGATTCGGTCTTGAGCCAGCCGTAGGCGTTCTCGCCCTTGATCTGCAGCGTCGCCGACTTGATGCCGGCCTCCTCGCCGGCGCTCTGCTCGATCAGCGACACCTTGTAGTCGTGGTTCTCGGCCCAGCGGGCGTACATGCGCGAGAGCATCTCGGCCCAGTCCTGGCTCTCGGTGCCGCCGGCACCGGCGTGGACCTCCACGTACGTGTCGTTGCCGTCGGCCTCGCCCGAGAGCAGCGCCTCCACCTCCTGGCGCCGCGCCTCCTCGGCGAGCTTGCGCAGGCCCGCCTCGCCTTCCTCGACCGAGGCCGCGTCATCCTCTGATTCGCCGAGCTCGATCAGGGTTGTGGCATCGTCGAGCTCGCGTTCGAGCCTCTTGTAGCCGGCCATCGAGCGCTCGAGCGCCTGGCGCTGGCGCATCACCTTCTGCGCCGCCTGCGGGTTGCTCCAGAGGCTGGGGTCCTCCGCGCGCTTGTTCAGCTCGGCCAGGCGCGCGGGCGCGCTATCCCAGTCAAAGATGCCTCCGCAGCAGCGCAAGCGACTGGCGGATGGACTCGGCGAGCTTCTCGACTTCGGCGCGCATGGGCGGCCTCCTGTCGGCGTGTTGGCGCCAAGTTCATATAGGCAGCCGCAGGTTGGGTCGAGCGTGAGCGATGACCCAACGCGGGCGGCGGTCTGGACTTGCGTTGGGTCGGCGCTTCGCTGGACCCAACCTACGCCGGCCGCAAGCTCAATACACCCCGCGCCCGGCGCTCATGCCCCGCGACGGCTGGTCCGGCTGGTCGCCGGTGAAGAAGCCGCCGCTCTCGTTGGTGAAACCGATCACCGAGAAGGCGTCGTCCGGCTCCTCGTACGGCTTGAAGGCTTCCTGTACCGAATCGGGCTCGCCGCCCTGGGTGCGCAGCCCCGTGCGCAGGCTGACGCGGACGAGCTTGATGCCGGGCGGAATGCGGAAGGGCACGGCCTTCTTGTCGGCCAGCGCCATCTTCATGAAGTTGCCGAACACGGGCGCCGCCACGTGGCCGCCGGTCATGCCTTTGCCGAGGTGCTTGGGTGAATCGTAGCCGATGAACACGCCCACCACGAGGTCGGGCGTGTAGCCGATGAACCAGGCGTCCTTCTCGTCGTTGGTGGTGCCGGTCTTGCCGGCGATCGGCACGTTGGGGAGCATCTTGCTGATGATGGTGGCGGTGCCGCGCTGCACGACGCCCTCCATCATCGAGGTCATCTGATAGGCCGAGTGCGGGTCGATGATCTGCTTGCGGTCCTCGGCAAGCACGGGCTCGGGCTGGCCCTGCCACTTCTCCACCTTGCAATCCTTGCACTCGCGCTTGTCGTGGCGCCAGATCGAGTGGCCCCAGCGGTCCTGGATGCGGTCGATCAGGGTCGGCTGCACCTGCTTGCCGCCGTTGGCCAGCACCGAATAGGCCGCGCACATGCGCAGCAGCGTCGTCTCCCCGGCACCCAGCGACATGGCGAGCACTGGGAGCAGGTCATCGTAGACGCCGAAGCGCTTGGCATACTCCACGATCAGCGGCATGCCCATGTCCTGCGCCAGCCGCACGGTCATCTGGTTGCGCGACTTCTCGATGCCGAGCCGCAGCGTGGAGGGTCCGAATGCCGAGGAGCCGTCGTAGTTCTTGGGCTGCCAGACTTCCTTGCCGGGGCCCTGGTCGATCTCGATTGGCGCATCGAGCACGATGCTGGTCGGCTTGTAGCCGTTGTCGAGCGCGGCGGTATAGACCAGCGGCTTGAAGGACGAGCCCGGCTGTCGCTTGGCCTGCAAGGCGCGGTCGAATTGGCTGGTGGCGAAGGAGAAGCCGCCCACCACGGCGTGCACGCGGCCCGTGTGCGGGTCCATGGCGACCAGGCCGCCGCCTACCTCGGGGATCTGCATCAGCGACCAGATGCCGGCCGGCTTGTTGGGGTCCTTGGGCGCCACCCAGATGACGTCGCCGGGGTTGAGCACGTCGGTGACGACCTTGGGCGCGGCGCGGCCCGAGCGCGCCCACTTCACCTCCTCGAAGGGGATCTCCACCGCCTCGCGGTCTGCCACCAGGTTGCCGTCCGTCTGGCGCGCCGGGCGCAGGCCCACCAGCGCCTTTGTCTTCTGTGCCTCGATGACGACGCCGAGGCGCCAAGGCGCCAGGTCGCCCGCTATCTCGATGCCGGTCAGCGCGGCACCCCAATCGCCGGCGATGTCGATCTTCTGCACCGGCCCGCGCCAGCCCTTCTCACGATCGAAGGTGACGAGGCCGTCGATCAGCGCCCTGCGCGCCATGCGCTGCAGGTTGGGATCGAGCGTCGTGCGCACCGAAAGGCCGCCGTTGATGCGCCCGTCGCCCGTGGCCGATCGCTCTGCGTGGCCGTAGAGCCCGTCCTCGCCGAAGTTGTTGACGAGCGTGCGGCGCACGTCCTCGGCGAAGTAGTCGGCGGCATAGATCTGCGTGCCGAGCGGGCGGATATTGACCTTGAGCGGCTTGGCCTTGGCGAGCTTGGCCTGTTCGCCGGAGATGGTGCCGAAGTCGGCCATCTGGTCGATGATCCAGTTGCGGCGGGTCGTCGCTTCCTTGGCCCGACGGAAGGGATGATAGTTGTTGGGTGCCTTGGGCAGCGCCGCCAGGTAGGCGGCCTCCTCGATCTCGAGGTCCCTCAGCTCCTTGTTGAAGTAGTTGAGCGCGGCGGCAGCCACGCCGTAGGATCCCATCCCCAGATAGATCTCGTTGAGGTAGAGCTCGAGGATCTTGTCTTTCGGGTAGGCGCGCTCGATGCGGATGGCGAGGATCGCCTCTTTCAGCTTGCGCTCGAGCGTGCGGTCGCTCGACAGCAGGAAGTTCTTGGCCACCTGCTGCGTAATGGTCGACGCACCCTCCGTGCGCCGGTCCGAACGGTTCACGATATTGGTGAGGAACTTGTAGCCGGCGCGCCCGATGCCGGTGAAATCGAGCCCCCCGTGCTCGTAGAAGCGCTTGTCCTCCGCCGACAGGTAGGCGGCGATGACGAGTTTGGGCACCACGTTGATCGGCACGAAAATGCGCCGCTCGCGGGCGTACTCGGCCATCAGGGAGCCGTCGTGCGCATGGATGCGCGTCATGACGGGGGGCTCGTACTTGGCGAGGCTCTCGTAGTCGGGCAGATCGCGCGAGGCCTTCCACACGAAGAAGCCGATGACGCCGGCGGCGGCCACGAACATCACGACGCCCGAGGCAAAGCCGAAGCCGAGCAGGCTCAATAGCCAGCTGCGCCGTCGCCGCCTCCTCCTGGGCAGGACCGGCGGGGGAAGGATCGGCGTCGGTCTCATCGCATGAAGTCCGCTTTTGTCGCGCTCATCTAGAGCAGGATCGCTTCAGATTGAATCACGTGGCCTCGAATGCAACGTGGGGGGAAGCGTGAATCCTGCTCTATTTCTTCAGTTAGACGGCCGGTCGCACCAAGCGCGGGTAGGAGACCGCGGCACCTTACCATGGAATATGGCAGCATGAGGCCGGATTTGCCGCTCTTCTCAGGGAAACGAAATTAACGCCGATTCGTATCCATCACGGCTTGCGGGCGACCCGCTTGGCGAAATACTCGTCGACCGCGGCGGCGATCGAGGTGGCCACTTGCCGCTGCCAGTCGGGTGAGGCCAAGAGGCGCGCATCCTGGGCATTGCTCATGTAGCCCAGCTCGATCAGGACCGAGGGAGATTGGGTCTGCTTCAACACCTTGAAGGCTGCGGAACGGGCCGGATCGCGCGAGAGCGCGATCTTCCGCTTCAGATGCGACAGCAGCCTGCCGCGGAAGTCGGCCGAGAAATTCGCCGTCTCTCGCCGCATGAGGTCGATCAGGATGCTCTTGACCTGATCGCTCTCCTCCTCGGAGCGGGACTCCGCGCCAGCCAGGATGTCGGAGGCGTTTTCCTTGTCCGCCAGCAGCTGAGCCTGCTTGCTCGAAGCCAGCTCTGACAAGGTGTAGGCGGTCGCACCCCGCACGCTCTGCGCGAACTCCTGCGCACCCACTGTGTCCGCGTGGATGGAGATGAACAGGCTCGCTGCCTTCTGGCGCGAGATGGCAACGCGCCGGTCGAGCGACACGAACACGTCGGAGGCGCGCGTCATCTGTACGTCGTAGCGCCCCTTCGCCGCCAGGATGGTGCGCAGATGCCGGGCGACTGCCAGCACCACGTCCTTCTCGATCACGTCCCCGCTGGCTGCGCCGGGGTCGACCCCGCCATGGCCGGCGTCGATCACGATCACGGGCTTGGCGTTGGGCCTGGGGGCCGAGGCGCCGGCGAGGTCTTCGGGCTCATGCCCCCGCGGCTCCTTCGGCCGCGGTGCGGGCGGCGGCAGCCTGCCCAGAAAGCTCGCCCGGTCGGTCGGGGTGAGATCGAGGTTGAGCCGCGCCACCATCGAGCCCTGCCGGCGCACCATCGCACCTGCCTGCACGCGTACCGGCCCCTTGGTATCGATGACGATGCGCGACTTGCCGGACGCAAAGAGGCCGTAGCGATAAGCCTGGATCAGGCCGCGGCCCTGCTGGCCTGCTCCCTTCGGCAAGCGAAAGTCCACGTCCGAGATGTCGATGATGACGCGGTAGGGGTCAGCCAGCAGGAAATACTGATAGGGCGCGGTGCCGGACAGGACGAGCGAAAAGCGTGTGCGGGCCTCGTCCCCGCCGATTTCGGCCGACATCGCCGCAATCGCGCGGTCGTTCACCTCCGCGGACCATTGTTTCGGGGCGGTCTCGGCGGCCGGAGCGGAGGGGCCGTCTTCCGGGGTACCCTTCCTGACCTCGCTTTGCGCTGGCGGCCGCACCTCCGGCACGGTCTTCTTCATCTCGGTCTGCGTGCGGGCCGCGGTTGGCAGCAGGACTAGCCCCGCGCACGCCAATGTGCGCAGACCGCCTAGCCAGCCTTCGCCGGCCCTTACCATGGCAACCCTCTCTGCTGCGCCCGGAGGCACCCCTTTCGCGACCTTAACCAGTTGTTTGTCGAATCCATGCACAGATCAAGGGCCGGAAGGTCGTGGCGCCTCGGGCAAAACTTTCTTGCCACAGAGGGGATGAAGCCCTAGAAGATTCTATCGCTTACCGCCGTATCCGTCTTCCCGCGGCGCTCGCCGAGGTGTGCGATTGGGCCCGGAGCAGTAGCTCGCCGCCCAGACCGCATACAAGGACAAAGAGACCGCTTGGCGCCGATGCGATGGTTCGTTTCGATGTGAACGAAATGCGATCGCCCGCTCGCTGCGCTGAAACGCGAGGGCGGGTGGGTTTGGTTTCGCTCAATTCTTGAGGCGCGGGCCCCAAGCACAGAACTGCAAGGGACCGTGCCCCGCAACAATCGGGAGACTCTCTTCGAGCGGCATGCGGCCGCCGCCAAACAGGCCGCAAGGTTTGCCCGCGCCCCGGGCATGAGACGAGGAGCTGGGGCATTCATGACGCTCGCCAGCTCCGCGCATTGAAGTGGATCATGACGGCAACATACTCAACTTGCAGGGATAAATGCGAACGACCGGGGGCTGGTGTTCAGCTCCGCAGCCTCGCTGCGCCGGTCGCCGCATCGGTGCCCGGTCGCCTAACGGCCTATGGGCGCAGTCGCTGCCGTCAGGGTCCGGTCACAGCAACCAAGATAGGCGCATTGACGAGGAGCGCGTCCCGCATGGGGCCCGCCAATGATCGGCGTTCAGCTGCTCGCCTCGGCGCCAAGGACCCCATCACATGGAAAAAAGCAACAAGATGCTCATCGATGCCACGCACCCGGAGGAGACTCGGGTGGTGGTCCTGCGCAACGGCCGGGTAGAGGAATTCGACTACGAGTCGGCCGCACGCAAGCTGCTGCGCGGCAATATCTATCTCGCCAAGGTGACACGGGTAGAGCCGTCGCTGCAGGCGGCCTTCGTCGACTACGGCGGCAACCGTCACGGTTTCCTGGCCTTCAGCGAAATCCACCCCGACTACTACCAGATCCCGGTTGCCGACCGGCAGGCGCTGCTGGCCGAGGAGGCCGAAGCGGAGGCCGAGGCCGAGGCGGAGGCCGACGCCCGCGCAGAAGCCGAGGAGGCCCGCTCACCACACGAGCAGCAGTCCGCACGGCAGAGCCAGGGCCGTTACAGAGCGGCCCCGAGCGACGACCAGCCCGACGAGCCGCCCGAGAGCCAGGAGGCTCTTCCCGAGGCCGCAGTTCGCGATGACCGCCTGCAGGAGCCGGCGTCGGTGCATGCGCCCGAAGGCGAGACGCTTTCGTCTGCTTCGCATTCCAGCGAAGACGCACATCCTCCCAGCCATGGCGACAATGGCCACAGCAATGGCGAGGCGACGTCCGAGGTCCGTGGCAATGGCCACGTCGAGGACATCGGCAGCGATCAGGCCGAGGCGCCCGAGACCGTCAGCACGGTCGAGCAGGTCGGCTCCGAGGACGCGCTGGAAGAGGTGCCCGAGCGTCCCCGCCGGCGCATGCGCTCCTACAAGATCCAGGAAGTGATCAAACGCCGCCAGATCATCCTGGTGCAGGTCGTCAAGGAAGAGCGCGGCAGCAAGGGCGCAGCCCTCACCACCTATCTTTCGTTGGCCGGCCGGTACACGGTGCTGATGCCCAACACGGGGCGCGGCGGCGGCATCTCCCGCAAGATCACCCAGCCCCTGGACAGGAAGCGCCTGAAGGCCATCGCCCACGAGCTCGAGGTGCCGGAGGGCATGGGGCTCATCATCCGCACCGCCGGCGCAGCGCGCACCAAGCAGGAGATCAAGCGCGACTTCGAGTACGAGATTCGCCTGTGGGAGAACGTGCGGGATCTGACGCTGACATCGACGGCGCCCTGCCTCGTCTACGAGGAAGGCAACCTCATCAAGCGCTCGATCCGCGACCTCTATAACAAGGATGTGGACGAGGTCATCGTCGCCGGCGACGAGGCGCACCGCGAGGCGAAGGACTTCATGCGCATGCTCATGCCGAGCCATGCCAAGAACGTAACCCCCTACGCCGAGCCCGAGCCGCTGTTCACACGCTTCCAGATCGAGCGGCAGCTCAACGCCATGTTTAGCCCGTACGTCACGCTGCGCTCGGGCGGCTATCTCGTCATCAACCAGACGGAAGCGCTCGTCGCCATCGACGTGAACTCCGGCAAGGCGACGCGCGAGTTCTCCATCGAGGAGACGGCACTTCACACCAACGCCGAAGCAGCCGACGAGATCGCCCGCCAGTTGAAGCTGCGCGACCTCGCCGGCCTCATCGTCATCGACTTCATCGACATGGAGGAGAAGCGCAACAACCGGACGGTCGAGCGACGCCTGAAAGAGGCGTTGCGCTTCGACCGCGCACGCATCCAGGTCGGGCGCATTAGCCACTTCGGGTTGCTCGAGATGTCGCGCCAGCGCCTGCGCACCGGCGTGCTCGAAGGCTCGACCTCGCAGTGCCAGCACTGCCAGGGCACCGGCATCATCCGCTCGACAGAGTCGGTGGCGCTCGCGGTGCTGCGCGGGCTCGAGGATGCGATCACGGCAGGCGCGCGCACGCCGCTCGTCGCCACCACGACGCCGTCAGTGGCGCTCTACATCCTCAACAACAAGCGCCCGTTCATCAACGACATGGAGACCCGGCACGGGCTCCCCATCAGCGTCACCGGCAGCGACAAGCTCGCGGGCGCCAACTTCACCATTGAGAAGGGTGCAGCGCCCGCACAGCCGACGCGCCGCCCCGACCGCGGTGCGGTCAATATGGAGTGGGGTTTCGAGGACGAGGGTGAGGCCGTCGTCGAGGCCGAGGTCGACGAGGCGCCCTCGCGCGCCGGCTCCATGGTCGAGGAGGTTGGCGACGACGAGCGCGAGGAGCGCGACACACGCTCCGGCCGGGGAGAACGCAGCGAACGCGGTGGCTCCGACGAGCAGCGCCGGCGTGGACGTCGCCGTCGCCGCGGTGGTGGCGGTGGCGGTGGACGCCGCGACGAGAGCCGCGAGGGCTCACGGGGCGGTGCTGAGTTCCGTGCGGGCGGCGAGCAGCCTTACGAGGCGGGCGAAGCCCCCGACCGAGGCGAGCCGCGCGAGCGCGCGGAAGCATCTCCCGAAGGGGCAGGCGAAGGCGAAGGTGGACAGCCGCGCGGCGAAGAGCGCGGAGGCCGGAGCCGTCGGCGTGGACGCCGCGGCGGCCGGCGCGGTCGCGATCGGCAACCACGGAATGGTGGCAACGGCCACGACGGCGCGCGCGAGCATGACGGCGAGACCTACGCTCACGCCGGCGGCGAGCAGCCCTTGGAGGGCGCGCCTTCGGTCGAGCCCCGCACGCCGCAGGCCGAGCCACGATCCAGGCCCGAGAGATCGCGTGAGCGTTCCCGCGAACGGACACATGAGCAGGCGCCTGAACGCTCGCCAGAGCGGCCGCAGACGGTAGCAGAGGCCGAGCCGAGCCAGCCGTCACCGCGTCAGAGCGAGCCTTCCGAAGCGGCGGCCGGCGAGCCAGCCGCGGAGAAGCGCACGCGCCATCGCGGCAGCTCGAGTGAGCCGCGGATTGAGCGCATCGTCGTCGGACAAGCCAACGACGATGCGGGAAGCGGCGCGGCACCGGCGGAATCGTCCACACCCGCGCGCAAGGGCTGGTGGCAACGCCGTCTCGGCGGCGAGTGACCTAGCCGTCCGTCAAACCACTATCAAAACGAAAGGGCCGGAGCACCGCTCCGGCCCCTTTTCGTCGGTGGCTCGTTCCGACGAAGTAAGCTCAACCGTTAGTGCCAATCGCGGCCGCCATCGCGCCCACCGCGGCCCATGGCCCAGCGGTGTCCAAAATGGCCGCGGCCGTCCTGGCCGAAGTGGCCGAGCACCTGCGAGGCGACGGCCTTCTGCTCATCCGACAGCGACGCGTAGAACGGCTTCAGAACCTCGGCGTACTCCTTGGCCGTCTGCGCCCGTTCGGTGATCTTGGCGGCGGCCTCGGTCAGACGCTGGCTGCGCTTCTCGATGCGCTCGGGCAGAGAGACCTGCTGATGCTCGTGCTTGCCTTTCTCGGCGCGGAATTGCTCGCGCTTGGCAGCCCAAGCCTCGCGCCCCTTGCGGCGGTCGGCGAAGCCGGCGCGGATCTTCTCCTCGACGGGGGCAAAGAGCTTTTCCTGGTCGGGCGACAGCTTGAGCGCCGCCTTGGCCATCGCGATGCGGCCGTCCTCGAGACGGGCGAGCGTCTCGGGCGACGGCCCACGCTTCGCGTCGCTCTGCTCGGACTTCTGATCGCTCGGCTCGGGATCGGCCAGGACGATCGTGGCCGGGACGGTCGCGGCCAGGAGCGTGATGGCAAGGGCACGTGACAACTTCTTCATGATTGTCTCCTGATTAACTCTAGGCAGCCGCTAGGGGAATGCGACGCTGCTGGGTGGGAAAACGCGTCTCCCCCGTGCAATCCGTCGTCAGGCATTGGCGAACCATGTTTCGGGGCGGGGCGGCGACCTCAGGCCTGCCGGCGGGCGCATGCCCACGCTTCGAGCCGCCGCGCGGCTTCAACCATGTCCGCCGCGGTGCCGGCATAGCAGAAGCGCAGGTAGCGATGGCCGCGCTCGGCGTCGAAATCGACACCCGGCGTCGCCGCTACACCCACCGCCTCCAGCATCGCCTTGGCGAAGGCGGTGGCGTCGTTGGTCAGGTGGCTCACGTCGCAATAGAGGTAGAACGCGCCGTCGGCGGGCGCGAATTGCGTGAAGCCAGCGCGCGGTAGCGCGTCGAGCATAACGATAAAGCTCGGGATATTGCCGCGCACAGAGCCCTCGCCCAGCAAGGATGCCGCTCCCGCAAGCCGCTCCGATTTTTCCCGTTCAGCCATGCCGTCCCGTATGCCTCAATTACCTTCCGGCGCGACGCTTAGCGCGGGCCTTCCGCCGCATTCTCGCCCGGGGGCGATGCTACCAAACCCTCCGACGAACGGCGCTTTTCGCGCACTCGCTCTTTGACCCGTGCGCCGCGGCGTGGGGTTGCGTTGACGGGGTTTCTAACCCCAACTAGGGTCCGATCACAGCGTCAAAAATCGAGCACCGAGCCAGGTCCGTTGCAGATGATGGTTCGCTTCAATCCCACCAGCGGCGGCGCGCGAATGGCGATGCGGTCGGCTCTGTGCGGGCTCGCGTTCGCCACCACACTGGCATCGGCACCCGCGCAAGCGCAGAACCTGCCGCTGATCCGCGACACCGAGATCGAGAACCTGCTCAACGACTACGCGCGCCCCATCTTCCACGCGGCCGGCCTCGGCTCCGGGCGCATCAAGGTGCGCATCGTGCAGAACGACGCCTTCAACGCCTTCGTGCTCGATGGCCGCAACGTCTTCGTCCACACCGGCACGCTGATGCAGGCGCAGACACCCAACGAGGTGATCGGCGTGATCGCACACGAGAGCGGCCACATCACCGGCGGCCACATGGCGGCCCTGCGCGCACGCGTCGCCAAGGACCAGACGCGCGCGCTGCTGGCGCAGATCCTCGGCATCGGCCTGGTAGTTGCGGGCGGCGTCGCTGGCGGTGGCGCCGCCAACGATCTGGGCGGCGCGGGCCAAGGCATTCTCTATGGTGGCAACGAGATCGTCATGCGCTCGCTGCTGGCCGAACGGCGCCAGCAGGAATCGGCGGCCGACCAGGCGGGGCTCACCTTCCTCAACGCGACGAAGCAGTCCGGCCGCGGCATGCTCGCGACCTTCGAGCGTTTCGCGCAGCAGGAATACATCTCGGATGCCCAGAAGGACGCCTGGGCCCGCAGCCATCCTCTCTCCACCGACCGTCTCGCGCGCCTGCGCCAACTCGTCGAGTCGAGCCCCTACTTTCCGGCGAAAGACCCGCCGCAACTGCAACTGCGTCACGACCTGATGCGCGCCAAGCTGTCGGGCTACCTGGAGCGCCCGCAGACGGTCTACAACCGCTATCCCTCCTCCGACCAAAGTTTGCCCGCGCGCTATGGGCGCGCGATTGCCCGCTTCTTCGAAGGCGGACCCGGCGCGCTCGAGGCTTCGCTCGCCGGGGTCGACGGGCTCTTGCGCGAGCACCCGGAAAATCCCTACTTCTGGGAGGTGAAGGGCGACCTCCTGATGCGTGCGGGCAAGACGCGCGAGGCCATCGCGCCGCTGCGCCAAGCGGTCAAGCTCGTTCCCGACGCCAACCTCATCCTCGTGCAGCTCGCCTCCGCCCTGCAGACGGACGGCAGCCCGGCCGCCGTCGCCGAATCCACTACGCTCCTGCGCAAGTCCCTCGCGGACGATGAGAACTCGCGCGCCTACCGCCTGCTCGCCAACAATTTCTACAAGGAGGGCAAACGGCCCCAGGCCGACGCCATGATCGCGCAGGCCTATTTCATCGAGGGCGATTTGAAGCAGGCACAGATTTTCGCCAAGCGCGCGCAGTCACAATTGCGCGCAGGCAGCCCGGAATGGTTGAAAAACGACGACATAATCAACTACAAGCCTGAAACCTGATGGCGCCAGCCCGTACCGGCTGTTATCTGCCGCCCCGACATCCCGAAATGAGGCCTGCACAATGTCTTTGAGTTCCCGCCCGAACCTCCTGCGCGCAGCCGTCCAGAGCAGAGCTCTCTGGCTTGCCGTGCCGGCGATCGCCGCGCTCATCCTCCTGGCCTTCCTCGGCCACTGGTCGGTCAACACACCGGCGCCCATCTCCGTCGCCGAAGCGGAGCCCGCAGCTCAAGCGGCCACCGAGCCGGTAAAGGCACCGGAAGCGACGAAGGAGCCCGAGGCGGCGAAGGCGCCCGAGTCCGCCAAGTTCACCGCCGACCAGAAGAAAGAGATCGAGCAGATCGTCAAAAGCTACCTCGTCGCCAACCCCGAGGTCTTCGTCGACATCCAGAACGCACTCGAAGAGAAGATGGAGAAAGAGCAGGCCGAGAAGCTCAAGGCCGCCATCTCGCAGAACTCCGCCGAAATCTATCGCGAGCGCAACGCCTCTATCGGCGGCAACCCCGACGGCGACATCACCGTCGTCGAGTTCTTCGACTACAACTGCGGCTACTGCAAGCGGGGCCTGCACGACGTCGTGAAGCTCGTCGAAACCGACCCCAAGGTGCGTGTGGTGTTCAAGGAGCTGCCGATCCTGTCGAAGGGTTCGGAGGAGGCTTCCCGCGTCGCGCTCGCCGCGCAGAGGCAGGGCAAGTACTGGGAGCTCCACAAGGCCATGCTTGCGGCCAAGGGCCAGATGAACGAGCCCGCGGCGCTGCTGATCGCGGAGAAGCTCGGCCTCGACATGACGAAGCTCAAGGCTGACATGGCCTCGCCCGAGGTGAAGGCCGAGGTCGACAAGTCGGAGGCGCTCGCCAAGAAGATGGGCGTCAACGGCACGCCGCACTTCCTGATTGGCGACCGCGCCATCGCGGGCGCGCCGGAGGACCTCTACGACCAGCTCGCAAAGAACGTCGGCGAGCTGAGGAAGCAGGGTTGCTCCTATTGCTGAGCTTCACGGCGAGCACCCCCCACGCCGCGCCTCAGGTTGCGGCTGCACGCGGGCGCCGGGCAAGCTTTCCCGGCCGCCCGGAGCGGGCTTCCGTGGGGGTGGGAAAGCTGATAGATGGGGAACAACAGTCCGTTCCGGGCCGCCGGCGTGCCCGGCGTTCCCTGGGCGGCGCTAGAGAATCATGGCCAAGCCGATTTACGTCCTCAACGGACCCAACTTGAACATGCTGGGACTGCGCGAGCCTGCGGTGTACGGGCGAGACTCGCTCGGCGACGTGGAGAAGCGCGCGCAAGGGCGCGCCAAGGCGCTCGGCCTCTCGATCGACTTCCGCCAATCGAACGAGGAAGGCAAGCTCGTCGACTGGATCCAGGAGGCGCGCGACAAGGCGCAGGGCATCATCATCAATCCTGGCGCCTACTCGCACACCTCCATTGCCATTCTCGATGCGCTGCAGGCAGCCGAATTGCCCGCGATCGAGGTGCATCTGTCGAATATCTTCCGCCGCGAGCCTTACCGGCATCATTCCTACGTCTCGCTCGCCGCCAAGGGAGTGATCTGCGGCCTCGGCGCCAAAGGCTACGAGCTAGCGCTCGAGGCCATGGCCGAGATGCTGGCATCAGCGCAGCGTGGCTAAGGTTAAGGGCGGACGGCCTGCAAAGCGGCCGCACAAAAAAGGACAGCGACGTATGACGGCCAAGGATCAGGGCGAAAACGCCAGCGCCGAGCAGCAGTTGATCCGCGAGCTCGCCGAGCTCCTGAACAAGACCGGCTTGAGCGAGATCGAGATCGAGAAGAGCGGGCTCAAGGTGCGTGTCGCGCGCACCATCACCGTGCAGGCCGCCGTCGCCGCACCGGCCGCAGCCGCAGCCTCAGCCACGTCGGCCGCCGCCACTAAGCCCGCCGGCACCGATCCCGCCAAGCACCCGGGCGCGGTGAAATCGCCGATGGTCGGCACCTGCTACCGCTCGCCCGAGCCCAGTGCGCCCGCCTTCATCGATATCGGCACGCGCGTCTCGCAGGGCGACACGCTCCTCATCATCGAAGCCATGAAGACCATGAACCAGATCCCCGCGCCACACGCGGGCAAAGTCACCGCGATCCTCGTCGAGAACGGCCAGCCGGTGGAGTTCGGCGAGCCGCTCGTCATCATCGAATAAGGAGTACGGCACAGGGCAGCAGGCAGCAGGCAGCGGAGCGTTTCACCTCCCTACTGCCCATTGCCCACCGCCCCCTGCCCAACCAAGAATGTTCGACAAGGTTCTGATCGCCAACCGGGGGGAGATTGCACTGCGCATCCAGCGCGCGTGCAAAGAGCTGGGCATCGCCACCGTGGCGGTGCATTCGACCGCCGACGCCGACGCCATGCATGTGCGGCTCGCGGACGAGAGCGTCTGCATCGGCCCTCCGGCTGCCGCCGACAGCTATCTTAACATTCCGCGCCTGCTGGCTGCCTGCGAGATCACCGGCGCCGACGCCGTGCATCCCGGCTACGGCTTCCTGTCGGAGAACGCCCGCTTCGCCGAGATCCTCGAGGAGCACCAGATCACTTTCATCGGGCCGACGTCCGAGCACATCCGCATCATGGGTGATAAGATCGCGGCGAAGGAGACCGCAAAGCGCCTCGGCATTCCCGTGGTGCCGGGCTCCGACGGCGCTGTCACAAGCGAGCCCGAGGCGATGAAGGTCGCCAAGGCCATGGGTTTCCCCGTGCTGATCAAGGCGACCGCCGGCGGCGGCGGCCGCGGCATGAAGGTCGCCCACACGCCGGCCGATCTTGGGCTCGCTCTCTCCACCGCGCGCGCCGAAGCCAAGGCCGCCTTCGGTAACGATGCCGTCTACATCGAGAAGTATCTGACCACGCCGCGCCACATCGAGATCCAGGTCTTCGGCGACGGCCAGGGCAACGCCATCCACCTCGGCGAGCGCGACTGCTCGCTGCAGCGGCGTCACCAGAAGATCATGGAGGAATCGCCCTCACCTGCGCTCAACGCGGATGCGCGCAAGAAGATCGGCGAGACGGTCGCCGAGGCCATGCGCGAGATCAAGTACCGCGGCGCCGGCACGGTCGAGTTCCTCTACGAGGATGGCGAGTTCTACTTCATCGAGATGAATACGCGCCTGCAGGTCGAGCACCCCGTGACCGAGGCCGTCACCGGCATCGACCTCGTGCTCGAGCAGATCCACGTCGCCTCCGGCGCCCAGCTCGTGCATAAGCAGTCGGACATCACCTTCTCCGGCCACGCCATCGAGTGCCGCATCAACGCCGAGAACCCGCGCACGTTCCGCCCCTCCCCGGGCCAGATCACCTATTGGCATCCGCCGGGTGGGCTCGGCGTGCGCGTCGACAGCGGCGTCTATCAGGGCTACCGCATCCCGCCCTACTACGACAGCCTCATCGGCAAGCTCATCGTGCACGGGAAGACGCGCAACGAGTGCATGATGCGGCTGAAGCGGGCGCTGTCGGAGTTCGTGATCGACGGCGTGGAGACAACGATCCCGCTGTTCTCCGACCTCGTGCGCCAGCCCGACATCGCCAACGGGCTCTACGACATCCACTGGCTGGAAAAGTACCTGGCGAAGGGCTGATCGACCTCTCGCCGCGCAGACGTTTGCGAATTCTTCTCAAGATTCCTAGATTAGGCTCGGGAGGCACGCAGTCCCCCAAGGGCTTCGGTATGGATTGGCTCGGTTTTCGAGCCCGGCAATTGCATGGCTTCGCGCGACGACATCGTCATCGAGATCACGCCGCAGGTGCTGCTCAAGGCGTACACTTGCGGCATCTTTCCCATGGCCGAGAGCGCAGAGGATCCGGCGCTATACTGGATCGAGCCGCAGCACCGCGGCATCCTTCCGCTCGACAAGGTGCACGTGCCGCGGCGGCTCGCGCGCACGCTGCGCACCACGCACCTGCAGGTCCGCATCGACACCGACATCGCCGGCGTGATCGAGGGTTGTGCCGCCTCGCGCCCGGGGCGGCGCTCCACCTGGATCAACGAACGCATCCGCTCGCTCTACAAGGACCTGTTCAATCTCGGCCACTGCCACACCGTCGAGGTGTGGAGCGGCGGGCGCCTCGTCGGCGGTCTCTACGGCGTCGCGCTCAACGGCGCCTTCTTCGGCGAGAGCATGTTCTCCTACGAGCGCGACGCCTCCAAGATTGCGCTTGTGTATCTCGCCGCGCGGCTTGCGCACGGCGGTTTCCGGCTCCTCGATACGCAGTTCGTGACCGACCACCTGCGCCAGTTCGGCACGGTTGAGCTCAACCGCGAGGAGTTCCACCGGCTCTTGGAGAAGTCGCTCGACGTCGACGCCGACTTCAACCGGCTTGCGCCCGACGCAGGCCCGGACATGATCCTGGCGATCCTCGAGTCCACGGCCGCGCCCTCCCGCCGCTAGCGTTCGCCCTGTTCCCTGAGTGACAGCGGCGGCTACCCGCGCCCGCTACCAATCCTCTCGACAGCGGCCGAACCTGGAACGGGACCTCTGTCAGAGAAGACGCGCTGCGATGAGCGCGGCGCGTCTTCAACCCGCTTGCAGAGTAAGCGCTGCGCCGACCCCACCTTCCACGGCGTA
>JRHI01001028.1_pt1 | contig 26288 bp, 23 predicted proteins | sample 215371 | NCBI WGS metagenome assembly JRHI01 (sample SAMN02929681, study PRJNA255918) | sediment metagenome | biome: cave system; feature: Ice Cave; material: Sediment; isolation source: sediment from deep within a dark volcanic ice cave with no known source of... ...
TGGAAAAACGGTTACAGTAGAACTATGCACTTTTGCCGTAACGGATAATCCCCCGGTCAAAGAGCGCCCCATTCCGCCCCCTACGGCGCCTGCTCCGCTTTCCCCGGCGGAGACGCATGCTCGCGAGGAGGAGGCAGTGGTCCAAAGATGGCTCCAGCAGTTGGAACTCCCGGACGCGGCGGCGCCGGGAGGCCGTTCGCCACCTGGGCCATCTCGCTCGTCCTCCCGCGGCGGCCGTCCGCGGCCTCTGCAAGGCGCTCAAGGACAGGGATAAGACTGTACGGCTCGAGGCTGTGCAGGCGATCCAGACCTTGGGCGTCGCGATCTACCAGGAGACGCACGCGCCCCCGGACGCGTTGGACAGGAAGGAACCCCCCGACCTGAAGTTAGCTGTTCCTGACCTCATCGAGGTGTTCAAAGCCGACCCGGAGAGAGAAGTACGGTTGGCGGCTCTCTCCGCATTCGGTCAGCTCGGCTCGCTGGCCGATTCCACGGCACCTGCGTTGGTCGAGGGCCTCAAGGATACCGATGCGCCCCTCCGGCGGCGGGTGGCAATCGCACTCGGGCTCATCGGTCCTGGAGCGAAGTGCGCGGTGCCGGCGCTTATCGAGGCGCTGCGCGATCCGGACGACGCCGCGCTGCCCCTGCCGAAAGTGATGACCGTCGCTCAATGCGCTGCCCAGGCGTTAGGAAGCATGGGGTCTGAGGCGACCGCTGCCATCCCGGCCTTGAAAGAAATGGTCGGCCGGGGCGAGGCCATGGACAGGGCTTGCGCCATTGGCGCGCTCGGTAGGGTCGGCGCCAAGGACAGGACGGTGATCGCGCTACTCGTCCGCCTGGTGGACAAAGGCGATGACGAGTCGGGTATGCAGCTGTGCGCCATAGGGGCCCTTGGCAGCATCGGTCCGCCGGCACGCGACGCAATCCCCAACATCTTGAGGGTTCTCGAGTCTGCACCGGCGAAGGCGGGACCGAAGGCGTACCGCATCCAGATGACGGTCTTCGATGCGCTCGGGCAAATCGGCCCTGACGAGGCAGCGGTCCACGTCCTGTTAGCGACCATTAAGGACAGGAAGATCGACTGGCTTACCCGCAGCCGGGCCCTCGCGGCTCTCCGGCACGTGGGTGCCGCCGGCAAAGAGGCCATTCCCGATCTCAATGCCATCATCGAGGGCAGTGTTAAGAATAGCGATAGCGTGAGCCTTTGTTCGGAGGCCAGCAGGGCCCTACGCTCCATCGGCCGGGATGCCGTTTCTCCCCTGGTGGCTGCCTTGAGCAGCCCAGACGCCACCGTCCGCCGGAGGCTAATGGATACCCTGGGGGACATGGGCCCCGACGCCAGGGACGCGATCCCGGCACTGCGGAAAATGCTGAACGACCCGGAATCAAAGGATGATGCGAAAAGAACGCTCCCGCTAATCGAAGGGAACTTCTGAGGCACCCTCCTTCGACCGGGCCGTCGTTTTGTGTAGCCGTGACGCGCAGCGGAGCGCGAACGTCACGCCTGCCGCTGCCCCTACCAAATCCGCACCGGCTTCGGGTTCAGGCGGCTCCCCGCCTGCGCGGGACTGGCGTCGAACGCCTCGAAGAATTCCGGCATGTTGTACAGCGGCCCGAGTACCCGGAACCGCGCCGGCGAGTGCGGATCGGTTGTGAGCCGGACCCGCGCCGCTTCCGGCCTCATCTTCGCCCGCCACAGCTGGGCGAAGGCCAGGAAGTAACGCTGCTCCGGCGTGAAGCCGTCGATCTTCGGCGGCGCCGGCTTCCCCCGCAGCGCCTTCTGCAGCGCCAGGTAAGCAATCTTGAGCCCGCCCAGGTCCGCGATGTTCTCGCCCAGCGTCAGCTTGCCGTTGATGTGCAGGTCATCGAGGACGACGTAGCCGTCGTACTGCCCGGCGATGAGGGCGGCACGCTGCTTGTACGTCTCCGCATCCTGCGGCGTCCACCAGTCGCGCAGGTTGCCCTCGGCGTCGAACTGCCGGCCCTGGTCGTCGAAGCCGTGCGTCAGTTCGTGACCGATCACCATGCCGATGCCGCCATAGTTGACCGCGTCGTCGGCCTTGGGATCGAAGAACGGCGGTTGCAGGATGCCCGCCGGGAAGACGATCTCGTTCTGCGACGGGTTGTAGTAAGCGTTGACGGTCGGCGGCGTCATGTGCCACTCCGTTCGGTCCACCGGCTTGCCGATCTTGGCCAGGTCCTGCCGGCGCAGGAAGGCGTCGGCCTGCAGGACGTTGCTCACGTAGACGTCATGATCCACCGCCAGGCCCGAGTAATCGCGCCACTTTGAGGGATAACCGACCTTGACGGTGATGGCGTCGAGTTTGCGAAGGGCCTCCTGGCGCGTCGCGGGGTTCATCCAGTCGAGCGTGGCGAGACGGTCGCGCAGGGCTGCCTTGATGTTTTGCACCATGGTCTCCGCCTTTGCCTTCGCCTCCGGTGGGAACGCCTTCGCCACGTACAGCTGACCGAGTGCTTCGCCGAGCCGTTGATCCGTCGATGCGAGCACGCGCTGCCAGCGCGGCCGCATTTGTGGTACGCCGGTGAGCACCGTGCCCTTGAAGTGGAAGTCCTCCGCGACGAAGGCGGAGCTGAGGCTGTCCGCATGCGCATCGAGGACGTGCCAGCGGAGGTAGGCTTTCCAGTCCTGGAGCGGGACGGCGGTTGCCATGGCGGCAACCTCCTTGAAGAAGGCCGGCTGCCCTACGTTCGCTTCCTTCAGTTCGCCGACGCCGAGTCCCTGGAAATAAGACTTCCAGGCGACGCCGGGCGCCAGGGTGTCGAGCTGTTCCAGGGTCATCAGGTGATAATTGGCGCGCGGGTCGCGCAACTCGACCCGCGTCCGCGAGGCTTTCGCCAGGCGCGTTTCGAAGTCGAGGATGGTCCGGGCCTGGGCGCCCGCCTGCTCCGGCGCATCGCCGAGCAGCGCGAGCATCTTTTCGATGTGGGTGCGGTAGGCGGCGCGGATGGCCTCGGTCTTCGCGTCGGTCTTCAGGTAGTAGTCGCGATCGGGCAGACCGAGGCCGCCCTGGGTGAGCACGCCGATGGTGCGTTTGCTGCTCATGAGATCCGGATGGGCGTCAAAGCGGAAGGCACCGCCAACGCCCCGGCCGTGGAGTCGAGCGAGTGCTGCCACGAGTCCGGCGGGATCCTGAATGGCGGCGATGCGGTCGAATTCTTTCTGGAGCGGTTTGGCGCCGGCTGCCTCAATGCGCGCCTCGTCCATGCCACTGCGGTAGAAAGCGCCGACCTTCGCCGCAAGGCTGTCCTTCGGAACCTGGGCGCCCTTCACCTCCTCCAGGATCTGGTGCAAGACTTCCTCGTTATGGTCCTGCAGCAGGGTGAACATGACGATGCGCGCCCGGTCCGCGGGGATGGCGGTCCTGGCGAGCCACTTGCCGTTGGCGAATTCATAGAAGTCCTCCCAGGGTTTGATCGAGGGGTCGATGCCCGTCAGATCGATGCCGCTGCGCGGTGCGGCAGCGGGTGGTGAGGCTGGCTGGGACCGCGCGCCGGCGGCGACGATGAGCAGCACGGCAAGGGCGAGAAGAGGGGTACGCTGGCGGTGCATCGCGTCCTTCCATTCGAACGTGGGGTGAACGACGGATCGAGCGGCCGATCCGCTTATTATCGCAGTTTTTCGCGCGCAGGGAAACCGCTCGTGCATCAGAAACACGGACGGCAGCCGGCCGCATCAGCCGAGCCGAACCGCCTTCTGCGCCTCGAGCGACAGAACCATCAGCTCGCCCATCTCCCTGCCCGAGCCGAGTTCGCCCATGAGTCGGTGGCAGACCTCGACGACGGTCTGCGCCGCGCCATTGGCGATCATCGCCATGGCCAGTTCGCGGAAGTTGTGGGCCGCCTCCTGGTCGCCCTCGTGGCACCAGGCCCGGCCGATCTCCAGCAGTTCCGGATCCGCCGGCTCGGGAGGCTGGTCTCTCTCAGCGGAACCCAGGTCAAGGGCGATACCGCCCTTCGCCATGAAGCCTTCGAGGTACTGCAGGTAGCCGCGCGACTCGGGACTCGAAGAACTCCAGACGTTGATCGAGTTGAGCGTGGTCCGGAGCACGCCGATCAGGTTGTCCACGCTGGGTCGCGGCTCTATGTCACGCCATTTGCTGCGGATGCGATGGACGATCAGGTCTTCCTCCTGCCCCTCGGCAAACTTGGCAGTTCCCCTGTCCTCCAGGGGCGGAAGCGGGGCGTGCCGCATTTGCAGGATCAGTTTTTCCAGGGTCGAACGCACCAGGCGATCCGTCAACTTCCGGTCCGTCATGACGTACGCTTCGCAAATCCTCAGTTCGGTCTGCAGAAAAACCGGCACGAGTTCCGGCTTCTTGTACTTGTTTCCCTTGTAGGCCAGGGAATCGTGATGCGGCGCGTGCCGCGCTTCCCTGGCCAGCTTGGCCTTGCGCTTCTGGTCATGGCTGAGGCGGTTTTTCTTTACCATGAATTGCTTCCCCTTATGGGCAATCGGTTCGATGCCCGTGGAAATCTTCCCACCCGCATCTTATCCGTCCGTGTCGGGGCCGGACAAGCGCGCAACGAGAAGACAGGGGAAGTTTCCGGGAAAGGAGGAGAGTCGCTATTCTCCTGATGCGGCGGCAACAAACACCACCGCCACCGCATCCTCATGGACCAGACGGAACCGCCCGTCGCGGCGCAGCAGCGACGTCAGCGGCGTCCGCGTCTCGGCGATAACGACGCCGGCCGCGGCAAGTTCCGGGTCCGCTTCCCAACCCGGCCGGCCTTCCCATGTTGCCATCGACCGGGCGAGGCGCTCATCGCCGTGCAGATTGTTCCGGCCGTCGATGGACACAGGCAACTCGGGCAGGTCCCAGATCAGGTAGCCGCCCCAGTTGAGATGATTGTAGAGTGGTCCCCGGTAGCCCCGTTCGCGGACAAACGCGGCCGCCTTGCTCGGATACTGGGCCTCCAGCGTCGCCTGGACATGGTTGCCGGAAGCGGCGTAGCTGCCGTAGGCGATCAGCAGCGGCAGCACGATGCCGGCCACCGCCAGGGCCTGACGGCGCGTCGGCCAGAACACGGCGGGCAACGCCGGCAGCGCGGCGGTCATCACCGCCAGGGCCGCCAGCACCAGGAACCACACGTCGCGCCGGCCGCGGAAGGCGAACCACGCCGCGGTGGCCAGGAATAGCAGATCGAATGCGGAGGAGCGGCCCCGTCGGCCCAGCGCAAAGGCCGCACTCGCGCCCAGGAGCAGGGCACACCAGTCCCACGGATCCCGGAACGCCAGCGCCTGGTTCTCCGCAATGTCCCGCAGCGGCACCCGCTGGGTCGCATACTCCAGGACCACGCGATAAACCTCGACGTGATACGGCGTCACGAGCGTGGCAAGCACGCAGGCCGCTGTCAGCGCGACCAGCCCCAACCAGGATCGGTGATCGATTCGGTCATGCCCGCGCAGTCGATCGACCACCGGCGCGAGGCACGCCAGGCCCAGCAGGAAGAGGCCGTAGACGAACTGGATGTGCAGGTTCGCCCAAAGGGCGAACACCAGCGGCAGCAGCCACGCCCGCCGCGCCGGCCGGCCGGCACGCAGATCGAGAATCGCGTCGAGCGTTATTGTCCCAAACAGGATCGTGATTAGCCATGGGCGATCCGTTAGCAAGGGCAACAGCGCGAGTACCGCCAGTATCATCAGCACGGCGGCGACGGCGAAATGCGGTGCGCGCTTCGCCACGAGACGATGCAGGGCCAGCACGATTGCCCCTACCATAAGCGCCCGCCAGACGAAGATGCCCTCCTCGCCGAACGTGCGATAGAGAGTGTAGACCAGCAGCTCGAAAAGCCAGCTGTAAGCGAGCCACGGCTTGCCGGTGTTGAGACCGTACTGCGAGAACGGGTCAGTGGCAGGGAGGGTGCCGTGGACGGCGATCCATTGGCCGGTGCGCAGATGCCACCAGAGATCATAATCGAGGAGCGGCAGCAGCGCCACCGCCACAGGCAAGGCGTACAGCGCGCTCCAGACGAGGACGCGCAACAACGGGGCCGGCGCGGAGGAGATCGTCTCAGTTTTCATCGCGTGTCCTCTGTGAATAGGCCCCCTGTTCGCTAACCCGCAAGCGGGTCATTGCCTCCTCCACCTGCGCCCGGCCAAGGAGCACGGTCTGACCGTCCAGATACAACGGCTCGCCAAGGTGCGGTTGCAGCTTCCGCCACAATTCGCCGCGCGGCCCGGTTGTTTCCAGCAGGAAATAATCGGTGCCGCGCGCCAGCACCCGTTCCAGCCGGTCGTGCCAGTCGGGACAGCACTGCGGCAGATAATGGCTATCCTCGAGTAGTTCCGCCGAGAAAAAGAAACCGCGCGTATCGGTGTAGCACCGCGCCCGCTCACCCAGCCGCCAGGTAACGTAGGCGCCGTAATCGGGCGGGCCGAAGAAACGGCCGTGAACGTCGTGGGCCGCCATCCAGTCGAGCGCCGCCGCCGGCCATTCCTGCGCGTCCTGCACGGGCATCCGACGCGATACCGGCGGCACCAGCGACAGTACCACCAGCAGCGCCAGTCCCAGCGCCGGCCAGGTCCATTGCCAGCGCAGTAGCGGGGCGTGCAGCATGCGTTTGCAGGAACGATCGAGGCGCACGAGGTAGCGTGCGGGCAGCCAGCGTCGCCCCGCCGGGGCCAACGAGCGGCATTGCGCGGCCAGCCGGCGCGGCAGCCGGGCCAGGTACGGTACGCTCAGGGTGAGCATCACGAGCAGCCAATCCTGCAAGCTGCGGAAGGCGAGGTTTGCCAGGCCGGTCAGACCCAGCAGTAGAGCCACTTCCCAGAGCCGAAATATACGGAAATGACACACTACTATCACCGCCACGACTGCGGCGACGAGGTAAGCCAGGTTCGTCAGGTACGGCGGCTGGAAGATGAAATGGTGCAACGGCTGCATCTCGGAGAAGATGCGCTGCACCGGGTGCGACACCTCGCCCCGGAACGGATACAGCAGCCGTTCTACGGGGTCCGGGCTAACCAGCGTGGCGGCCAGCCCGAGACCGCCGACCAGCGTCAATCGCCAGCAGGCCGGCCGATCGAGCGGCGCGTTCAGCTCCAGGCGGCGGTTCAGCCATTCCCAGCCGATGGCTCCGGCGAGCAGGCCCTGCCCCATGATGATGCCGGGATGCAGGTTGGCCCAGAGGAGCATGACCAGTGGTAGTAACCACGGTAGCGGCCGGCGGCCGGTGCAGTGATCGTGCAGCCAGCCGGAGACGAGCAGCAGGCCGATGGTCGTGCAGTAGAGCGGCCGCAGGTTCCAGGCCGGCGCTCCCACCGCCACCGCGACACCCAGCGCCAGGGCGATGCCGTGCCAGCCGACCCGTTCGCGGCGCAACCGCCATGCCACGAGCAGCAGGGGCGCCGCCACAAGCAGGACGCGCAGCAGTTTCAAGCCGCCGTAGCCCCAGGCGTTCCAGACGCCCCACAGGATCACTTCATAGAGCCACTCGAAATCGGGCACCGGCCGGCCGGCGATGGTATAGGTGAAGGTGTCTGTCGTGCGCAGCTGCCCCGTCGCGACGATACGGCCGCCGGTACGGACCTGCCACGAGTAATCGAGATCGCCAAAGGCGCTGAAATAGTTCGCGGCGAGGAGAGCGAGAACGCACAGGCTGGCCAGGTTCGGTATTTGTTTCCAGGGGGGTCGTACGGACATGCGGCCACTCTCCACGTCTCACCGCGGGTCTCGGGGAATGAAGACGATGGCCACCGCGTCGAGAGTCAGGTGGCTGGTGCGGAGGTGCCACCAGGTATCGTATTCATCGATCGGCTGCAGGGTCGTGACCGCCGCAATGGCGTAGAGCGCGACCCAGACGGCCAGGTGGAGCAGGCTGTCGCCGCGCTCAGGGACCGGCAGGGGCGTAATCCGCTCGCACAGGTCGGCCTTCCGGATGAGGACGCTCATCTACTCCTCGATGGCTGCTTTCGTGGCCATGCGGATCAGGCTGAGAATGAAGTGGCCGTAGATAGTCTGCACGCCGAGCACCATCGCGGTGAAGCCCCACAGGGCCCAGCGAAGCGTGGTCTGCACGTCGAGCGGTCCCAGGTGAACGGTAAACCATTCGCCGACCAGCCACAGGTTGCAGCCGAGACCGACGACGACCAGGGCTGCGCCGGCCAGGAGGCCGCGCTCCAGGGTGAAGCGTGCGAGGACGTGTTGCAGGAACGGGTCGGGCGGCAACAGTCCGCTCTTGGAGGCGTGCAGGCCGGCGAAGGCCCACAGCCAGAGCGTCTGGTAGCCGAGGACGATGCAGAGGGTGCCGAGGAGCATGCTATGGACGTCGAGGGTGACGTTGCCGACGATGCGCGGCCCCGGCGATAGCCAGATCATGAGCGACAGGCCGAGGCCGAGCAGCGCGACTGCCGGGATGCGGAACAGCCACAGCGGACACATGAGCAGGAGGAAGCGGAGGTGTCGCCAGCCATCGCGGAAGCTGCGCAGGTGCGGCGGCCGATCGCGGCCGTCGGGGTGCAAGACGATGGGAACCTCGCTGATCTTCTGCCGTTGCAGGCACGCCTTGACCACCATCTCGCTGGCGAACTCCATGCCGGGCGTGGCGAGGCCAAGCTGCTCGTAAGCGTCCTTGCGGAAGCCGCGCAAGCCGCAGTGAGCGTCGCGGATGGGACTGCGGAAGAACAGGTTGAGGATGCCGCTCAGGACGGGGTTGCCGACGTAGCGATGCAACCAGGGCATGGCGCCGGGGCGGATGCCGCCCTTGAAGCGATTGCCCATGACGAGGTCGTCGCCGCCGCGGAGGCGCTGCACGAACGGTTCGAGCTCGCTGAAGTCGTAGGAATCGTCGGCGTCGCCCATGATGACGTAGCGTCCGCGGGCGGCGGCAATGCCGGCCTGCAAGGCGCTGCCGTAGCCGCGGCGCTGCACCGGAACGACGCGCGCCCCATGGTCGCGGGCAATGTCCTGTGAGCCGTCGCTGCTGCCGTTGTCGGCGACGACGACCTCGCCGCGAACGCCGAGAGCGGCAAAGGCGGCGCGGGCCTTGTCGATGCAGATGCCGACCGTGAGTGCTTCGTTGAGGCACGGCATGACGACCGACACCTCGACGGCTTCGGCGTCGCTGGAGATGGGCGCAGCGCGATCGGGGAGCGTCGCTTGCATGGAGACGTCTCGCACCAGGGGAAACGGAATGCGGGGGGGGTCCCGTGTGAGACAACCATAGGTCACAGGACGGCGGGAGGCAAACGACGGCATGGCGCGGCCGGGCTTTGCAAGCTCCCGCGCCCAGAGTAGAGTCATACCAGCCGGCGCTGCGATGGCGGCGTGGAAAAACCCAAAAGTGATGGAGGTGTCCGCATGCAGCCTGCCCCGGTCGTGTTCCTCTTCGACGTCGATAACACCCTGGTGGACAACGATCGCGTCGCGGCCGATCTCAAACGCCACCTCATCCAGGCGTTCGGGCCGGAACGCCAGGAGCGCTACTGGACGATCTTCGAGGAACTGCGCGCGGAACTCGGCTACGCCGATTACCTCGGCGCCTTGCAGCGCTACCGGACCGAGAACCCGCACGATCAGAATCTTTTACAGATCTCGTACTATCTCGTGGATTATCCGTTCGCCAACCGTCTGTACCCGGGTTCGCTCGACGTGCTGGAGCATTGCAGCGATTGGGGACCGACGGTCGTGCTCTCCGACGGCGACGTGGTTTTTCAGCCGCGCAAGGTGCAGCGCTCCGGCCTGTTCGAGGCGGTCGAGGGCCGGGTGCTGATCTACATTCATAAGGAACAGGAACTGGAAGACGTCGCGAAGCGTTACCCGGCCGAGCATTACATCCTGGTGGACGACAAGTTGCGCATCCTGACGGCGGTGAAGCAAGTCTGGGGTTCGCGCTTGACCACCGTGTTTCCGCGCCAGGGACATTACGCGAGCGATCCGCAGGCGCGGGCGGCGTATCCCCCGGCGGATGTCACGGTCGAGCGGATCGGCGACCTGCTCCAGTATGACCTGCCCGCCCTGCTCGCGGCCGGCCAACGCTGTTAGGGAGATCCGCCGGCGAAGGATGGAAAGCGCTCGCAACGCAGAGACGCGGGAGAAAGCTCACCCTGCTCTCCCCGTACCGACCCTTTCTGCACTGGCGGAAGAAAACACTCGAGCGAGTTAGACGGCTAATCAGGCGCTGCACCTGACCGCGGAGACATTACGGCGCTGCAAGGGTTACGTCTCATCGGCCGCCGCGGCCGGCGAGTTTTGGCGTTCGGCGGTTTGAGGCATCAGGGAGTATTCGTTGCTGTGTCTGAACATCCTCCGATCGCCGGCTATGAATTACTGCGGCTACTCTGCCGTAACGGCCACCTCATCTACCTGGCCAGAGAGGCAAGCAGTGGCCGGCTCGTCCATCTGAATGTGGTTCATAGTTCGGGGGATTTTGGCCGAACGGTCGCGGAGGGTCTACGGCAGCAAGCAGCGTTGCTTGCCGCGCTCAACCACCCGAACATCCTCCGGCCGGTCGAAGTCGGACACGCACAAGGGTACGGTTTCTTTAGTGCGCTGGAGTATGCCGAAGGCGGCTCCGTCGCAGACAAACTGCGCACCGGGCCGCTGTCCCCTAGCCATGCCGCATCCATTGCCCGAGCCATCGCCGGCGCCTTGGTGTATGCGCATGCACAGAACGTAACCCAAGACGACCTTACCCCGAGCTCGGTCCTCCTCACAAGGGATAATGTGCCGAAACTCAGTGACTTTCGGTTAGCTGGTGCTGTCCGCGGGAAGGAGCGAGCCGGGATCGCACTCACTCCCGTGTTCGCAGCGCCGGAGGAACTGTCCTTTCCCGAAGGAGGGGAACCGGCTCTCCCCACGGACGTGTACCGCGTAGGCGCGGTGCTGTATGCCATGCTTACCGGCCAGCCGCCCCTCTCAGGGGGCAGAGACCCGCGCGAGACGATGCGGCAGGTGCTGGAACTGTCGCCGGTGCCGGTGCGGCAGTCCAACCCGACTGTGCCTGCGGATCTGGAGCCAATTTGCATGAAATGCCTGGAAAAACCCCCGGCGTTCCGGTATGCCGATCTGGGCGCGTTGGTGGATGCACTGAGCAAGTTCCTTGCGCACAGGTAGCAACGGGCCGGAGCCGGTATTGCTGCGCACCGGCCACGCGATTGGCGGCTTTTCCAGCCGCAGCGACCTGCCCACGCAAGCCGGCTGCTGAGCCGGGTCGTCATGCTGTATCGTAGGTGACCCCATGCAGGAGTCCGTTAGGCTGAAACCGGTTGGTTACTGATGTGACATCCGTGCTGAGATTCGCCACGAGGTTCCTGTCTTTCGTGGCAGCGATCGCATGACCGACGATATGGATTGGGACATTCGATCGGCGGATTACGTCCTTCTGCCGCATCCTCGTGACGTCGTCGGACCGGCCTGGACTCCCGACGACCGCGCTCGGGTCCTCTCTTATCTGCGTTCGGGCTGGACGTTTGCCACCTTCGACGGGTTGTCGTACTGTCGCTGCGGATGTCCGGAGGTGGGAGGGTGCCAGGAGTTCACCGACGGTATCTGGGTATGGCCGGAGGCACTCCCCCACTATGTCGCGGAGCGTGACGTCTGCTTGCCGGATGCGTTCCTGGAAACCGCGGAAGTGCGGGCGTGGCGCGTACCACCGCAGAATGTGGTCGAGAAACGTGGGCGGCTTTTCCGGGATCTGCGCACTCGACTGGAGCGCCTCGGTCTGGTTCGCAGCACCTGGGACGTGTTCAATTGGTTACACTGGATTGCCTGGGCCGAAACCTGCCGGCAACAGAGGCCGGCCTAACGGGTTACCGGAGTGGAAGTCCACCTCCCGCCTACTGGCCATTCTGGACATGAGTCTTCCACCACTCCACCAAGTCCCCAATTCGATTCTGGTAGCGCGTCGATGAGACGAAGGTGCCCTTGTTGCTCCCCTCGGTACCCTCGGCGCTCTTGTCAATCACTCTTTTCTCGTCCGGGGTCAGATACCAGGAGAGGGAGGCCTGGCGGGGGAACTCCAGGACCAACGTCGTGAAATAGCGGTTGGCGCGCGGGCCGGGGCTGCTCTTCCCGCCCTGCGCCGTCTGGTAGTACCCGGACAGCAATTCGACCTGCCCGTCGTTGCGGAACGAGGACGAACCGATGCGGGCGTTGTAGAGTCCCGCCAGGGGGGAGGTCAACTCTTCCAGCGCCCGCGAGACCTGGGTGGACCCTTCTGGCGGCACGTCCTCCAGCCGGCGGGTGTACTCGTCAAGGCCGTCGCGGATCTGGATCAGGACGATCCCGCTGGCGCGGCTCTCGACCCAATCGTGGTGCTTGTCTTCGAACAGCCACTAGGCCGCCAGGCTGACGCCGTAGTTGTCTTAGTAGCCGGCGTCGACGACACCGCGGCGTGGCGTCGTCCGCAGCGACACCGCCGGGCTGAAGAACGGGAACGAGGCGCTCATCCGGGCGGCGGTGCTCACCGTCACGCTTTTCTTGAAGTTGGGAAACATCCGGAACAATTCCAGTGCCTCGTGGGAGTAGTTGCCGGACGCGTCGGGAACCTGCACGGTGCCGCCGAGCATGTTGCCGTCGTTGCTGACGATGTAGCGCAGGTCGAGGTGGTTGACGAGCAGGCGGCGGCCGTCCTTGACCAGCATGGGGGAGAACACCAGCGACGGGCAGGCGTTCGCCATCTCCTAGTCGCGCAGCTCGGCGAACTTCATATCCAGCGGCGATTTCCCCCCGGGCCGTCGCCGGCCAGGTTGCGCCGCCAGGACGATGAACACGGCCACCCCGGCCACGGTAAACAGGAGGGCCATTTCATAATAGCGGTAGGGGGCCAACTCCTGGGACCGGGTGTTGCGGGCGAGGGCGTGGAGGACTGCCCGCACCTTGTCTCCCGCGAGGAGACTTAGCAGCGTGGGGACGCCCAGCAGGAGCAGGACGGCAGTGCCGGGGCCGCACCACCACCCGTACCCCCACAGGTTCAGGTTTTCGCGCGTCCCCACCCAGACGACGAGGACATATCCGAACCTGCCAGGATCACCAGGAGGAGCACGAAGCCGCGGGGCAAGGGGACCGCGTCGTCGTCCGTCTGCTCCCCTTAGTCAAGCAGTCGCCGGCCCAGGCCCCGGCCCCAGGTCGTCTCGTGCCACCCGGAGGCCAGCGCGCGGAACACGGGGCCGACCAGGGTCACTACAACCACGGCGACACCGGCCCCGGCGACCAGAGGCCAGCCGACCGCCGACTCCCGGTACAGTTTGCCGAAGGCAGCGCGCGTCTCCCCCCAGCGGTCGCGGATGTTGTAACGGGCGGTGAGCCAGAGCAGCACGCACACGGCGCCGAGGACGAGGAGGGTGCCGAGGAAGCAGGTGAGGATGCCAGTCGCGTACCGCCAGAAAGGGAGGACGAGCCAGGCCGGCGCGCCGCTACCGGGAGACCGGGCGGCGGCGCTGTCCCGGTCCACGGTCTGGAGGAGGAAGCCGACGAAGAGGCACTCTAGGGTGACGACTGCCAGGCTGAAGCCCACCCAGAACTGCTTCCACGACCACCACGAGGATTCCTCTTCGTACTTGATGACGTGGGGGATGCCGAAGCCGGCCCCCAGCCGCCCGGAGAGGAGGGCGACAAATAGCAGGAGGATCAAGGGGAGCAGCGGGTGGCGGCTGAACTGGGTGAGGAACTGGTCCCAGTAAAACGTCAGCCAGGTGTTCATCCAGACAGCAAAAGACGGGGTCGGGTCGCGCGCGCTGGTCGCCATGGGTTTGGCCTGTCCGAAGAAGAGTTGTCGCTCCGCGTGCATCCGGCGGACGGCCGCCGGAAGAATCACATGGTGGATGGGGGAAGTACGCATCTATCATGCTGTGTTCGTTGCCGACCAAGAAGTCCCTAAGTGGCCCGTGTTCTTGGTATTATGACTTCTCTTGTGATTGCGGCGCCGGCTGGGCGCAGGCCCGGGTGCTGAAAACACCGACAGAATCCTGAAAAACTCGACACCCGGGTGACTGGAGCGTTGGCGCTTCCGGTAGCTACTTCCCCATTAGAGAGTCCACTTCATTTTTCTCTTCCTAAGCCGATGCATTTTTCGTAAATTGCCCCAACGCCCAGCCTTCTCCTCGGCGGCCGTCGTTGCGGGCTTCTTCACCCCTCTTGCTCGCTGATGAGAGTGTCCAATGCGCAAAGCCGTGTTCCTCCTCTGCGTTGTCGTGGCGGCAATGCTGGCGTGGGCCACCGGGAGTGAGGGTGGTTGGCGGCGGAGACACGCCTGCTGCCCTCCTCTCTGTCATCCTATCTTTCTGCCGCCCTGCGCTTACCCGTGTCCGCCTGCGTACTGCCTGCCATTCCCCCGGCACTCCCGGCCGAAGCCCGGGCAGCCGACCGAAACGTGGCGCGCATCCTGACGAGTCGCAAGGGCAGAACCTTTCGGCTCATCGCCACCGACAACCGCAATGACGGAGCGTCCCCGGCCTGACGGGCGTCTCTCCGGTCAGTCCCAGCGCGGATGGCCCAACGGTTCCCCTTCCGTGCCGAAGAATTCGGCAGGCTGCTGAAAAAGCCGAAGTATGCTTGGGGCCCCGCCAGTTCCCTGTTTGCCGCGCCGCTCGCTGGAACGGCTATTTCCCCAGGTTCTTCCAGATCGTCAGCGACTGCGGCGCCTCGATCGAGGTAAATGTGCCCGTGACAATATCCATCCTTCCCGTACCATAAATATCGCCGACTGCGCAGGTGACGTGGTCGCAGGTCCCTGTCTCCAGCGCATGACGGGCGTACTTTCCCGAACTCGTCTGCTCCAGATACAGCACCGCGTCCAGGTTTTGTTCCTGCCGTTGCGGGAACCCCTCCACCGGCAGGAAGCTCACCGCGACGATGTCTTTCCGCCCTGTCCCCGTAAAGTCGGCGGCCAGCGCCCGGTGGACGCCGTACATCGGGGCCACTGGATGATGCACCCAGCGAAAACCGTCCTGCTGCTCCAGCCACTGGATGCCGTGATACGGCTTCAGCAGATACGGCCGATCCAGCGTGTCGCCATTCGAGTAGAGCACGTCAATCTTGCCGTCGCGCTGGCGCGGGACAAGCTGGATGCCGCTGGAGCCATACGCCGGGTGCGGCGCCGTGAAGAGCGTCTCCTTGCGAAACCGGCCGTTGCCCTCGTTCAGAAAGGCGACCACCGTCTCATGTTCCTGACTAATCAGAGAGATGAAGTCGGGTTTGCCGTCGCCGTTGAGGTCCACCACCGGCACGTGGATGGCGCCGTGCCGCTTGTCCACGATGCGTGCCACGAACTTCGGCTTCGACCAGTCCGTCGTCTGGTTCTCCAGGAACTGGATCTCGCCGAGGTTGCGCCAGCCGAACACGGCGACCACCAGGTCGAGCTTGCCGGTGCCGCGAAAGTCGGCGGCCTGCACGTCGGCTACCCGGCCCACGTCCTCCAACAGCGCGATCGGCGTGAACGTGCCGTCGCCCTTGCCGCGCAGCCAGACGACGCTGCCGCAGCGGCGGTCCATCGGCGTGAAGTTGCCGAGGTTCGCCACGAGGATGTCCTTGATGCCGTCGCCGTCGAGATCGACGATCTCGGTGTGGCACGGGTTCGGCACCTTTGCCAGCACCTGCCACTTCGGCAACGGCTCGTAGGGACGCAGGACCATGACTAGGCCGTGGTACATGTCGCAGGCCAGCACGTCCAACCGCTTCTCGTCGAACAGGTGGACAAGGTTAACGTTGCTGATGTGCGGCGGCGTCGCTCCCGGCAGGATCGGGAAGTCGTGCCGCTCGAAGCGCACCGGCAGCGGCGTGGTCGCTTTCTCCATCGGCGGCAGCGGCAGTTCATCCGGAGCGCGGTCCTGGTAGTACTTTAGCACCGCGGGGAGCGCCGGCGGCTGAATCGGCATGCCGGCATTGTTGAAGAACTGGTAGGCCTGCTCAATCTCCATCGGCCAGGCGGAGCGCGGAAAGGTATCCGGCGGCGGAAAGGTGTGGCAGGCGGTGCAAAAGCGATGTGTCTGCTCTTCAACGGTTCCGGTCAGCACCGGGCCCTCGTCGAAAGTGGACGGCGGCGTGGGCAGGAGATGATCGCGGTAAAAGTAAGCGGCGGCGCCCGCGGTCAGCAGGCCGGCGGCGACCAGCGCCAGCAGCCAGCGGCCCAGCGCGCGCTGCGAGGCCGGTTTGTCAGTCATGGGATACACCTCATTCATCGTTAGCACGGTCTAGGGGGACCTTCCCTCTTCCCCCAGCATTTCCAGTCCCAGCAGCGTCAGGTCGTCGTTCGGTCCCGTCTGGCCGAACAGATCGTGCGTCACAGCGGCGACGAACTCCTGCACGGGCAGCGCGCGGTGCCGGGTAGCGCAGGCGACCAGACTCTCCGCGCCCGGCGGTTGCCCCTCGAACGTGGCGTTGTCGATGCCGTCGCTATAGAGCAGCACCTTGTCGCCGGCGTGCAGCTGATGCGTCTGCACGGGGAAGGTGGTATCGAAGACGCCCAGCAAACTACCGGCCACCTGCCACAGGCACGGTTCGCCTTCGCGCGGCACGTACAGCGGATAGGGATGCCCGGCCCGCGCGAAGCTCAGGATGCCGTCGCGGAAGTTGCACAATACGTAGACCATGGTGATGAACGGCTGCTCGGACAGCGCCTGTTCGATCAGGTCGCGGTTGAGATGTTGCAGCACCTCGTCGGGCGGCAGGAGACGGTACTGTTTGCCGAAGATCTCCTTGGCCTTGACGCCCTTCTTGACGAAGATGGCGAGCAAGCTGGCCGGCACGCCATGGCCCATGGCATCGGCGACGTAGAAGCCGACGTGGCTCTCATCGAGACGAAAGACATCGTAGAAGTCGCCTCCGACCTGGCCGCAAAGCAGGTAGTGGACGGCGAAGCGCAGCCGGGGCATGTCCGGCATGCGCTGCGGCAGGAAACTCATCTGGATGCGGTGGGCAAGTTCGAGTTCCTGGTCGATCTGCTGGTACGCCAGCTGCAGGCGCTTGTTGATGCGATGGACCTCGGCGGTCTTGTCGGTGAGGCGGTCGTGGACCTGCTTGATGCGGAGGAAGGCCTGCACCTGAGCGAGCAGTTCCTGCGGCGCGAAGGGCCGCAGGAGGTAGGCGTCAGCGCCGCTCTCCAGGCCGGCGAGGCGCGCCTCCGGTGTGTGGTCCCCGGTCACGAACAGAATGGGCACGAAGCCATCGGCCAGGCCGGAGCGAAGGCGCCGGCAGCAGAGGAGCGCGGCGGCAGGGTCACGGCTACCTTCGAGGACGACGAGATGATGCGCGGCGGCTTCGGGCGCCGCGCTGCCGTTGATGGTGTGCCAGCCGACCTCGTGACCGGCCTGTTCGAGCAGGCGGCGCACGTCTGCGATGCCGGTCTCCTCATCGGCGCAGAGAAGGATTCGCGGCGTCTCGGCTGATGACGTCATGGGAAGACTCCTTGCTGCCCCTACTATACGCGGCGGCAACCGAGGCGCTAAGCCCCGCCTGCCGTTGTCAGCGCCCACAGCGTCAGCGACGGGTTCTTTTCCAACTTCGGCTTGCCACCCCGCTGCGTATCGCTATCATGTGGATTCGCGGAGCGTACCCGATCCCATGACCTGCACGGAGGCAGCGCCATGAGCACGACGCTCAACATGGTGGATCGTCTTTTCGCACTCGCCCAGCGGCACCGCGCCCTGGGCCGCAATCACACTGCCCTTTCTCTCTTCCAACGACTGGCCGCGCTGCCCAACCTGCCGGCCGCCGTCGCCGAAGAAACCCAGGTCCAGCTCGCCGAGATGAACCTCGACCGCGGTCGCCGTCGCCAGGCGCGCCGCCATCTGACGGCGGCCTTGAGGCACTGTCCCGATAACGCCTACTATCACCACCTCATGGCCGAGGCCCTTGAAGAGAGCCATCCGCAGCGGGCCGTCGAGCATTACGAGCGGTCGCTGGAAGTGGGACCGGACCAGCCGGAGTACCTGTGCGCCTACGGTCTGCTGGCTCTACAACTGGGCAAGCGGCAGGAAGGACTGGACAGTTTGCGCCGAGCCGTGGAGCTGGCGCCGGACGATCCGGAAATGCTCCATTGCCTGGCGGATGGCCTGTGCCATGCACGGCAAGCCGATGAGGCCAGGTCGGTGCTACGGGCGGCGTTGTTCCGCAATCCGCGCGACGTGCGTTTCCGGCAGCTGTGGCAGGAATTCCAGTTCGATCAGCTGCGCAAGGAGCAGGAGATGGGCCGGCTGGGATCTACCGGCGAGGACGAGGAAGAGAATTCCGCCCTGTTGCCGTTCATGCGTCCCCAGGTCAACCCGGTCGCGCAGCGCAAGGTGATGCGTCACGATGCGGCCGGCCCGCTGCCGCCGCCGCACGGGACCGGACTGCCGGTCGCGGCGCCGAAGCGGCAGGCGCTGTAAGCAACACGCGCTACCTAACCCGGCCTTCCTTTTCCGTCCCGCGCAGCCTATCCTGGTAAGCCAGCGGCCGCGCACAGACGCGCTGCCGGCCTCAGACGCCAATAAAGGGTCGGGACCATGCACATTCGCGATATCTTTCAGCAGCATCAGACCACGTTCAGCTTCGAGTTCTTCCCGCCGAAGACCGACGCGGGCTTCGAGGAACTCTTCGTCACCATCGCTCGCTTGCAGGAGCTGCAGCCGTCCTTCGTCTCCGTCACCTACGGCGCCGGCGGCTCCACGCGCGAACGCACCCACACCCTCGTCGTCCGCATCCAGCGCGAGACGAACCTGACCGCGGTCGCCCACCTCACCAGCGTCTGCCACACGCGCGACGAACTCGCCGGCATCCTCGATCGTTATGCCGCCGCCGGCGTCGAGAACATCCTCGCCCTTGGCGGCGATCCGCCGCGCAACCTAGCCAATTACGACCGCGCCCAGGACGCCTTTCGCTACGCCGCCGACCTGGTCCGCTTCATCCGTTCGCGAACGGCCGTGCCGGACGAGCGCGGCTTTGGCCTCGGCGTCGCCGGCTTCCCCGAGGGCCATCCCACGACACCGAACCGTCTCCAGGAGATGGATTATCTCAAGCAGAAGGTGGACGCCGGCGCCGACTACATTTGCACGCAGCTTTTTTTCGAGAACCGCGACTTCGACGATTTCCGCGAGCGCTGCGACCTGGCGGGAATCAAGGTGCCCATCGTGGCCGGCATCATGCCGATCACGTCGAAGGTGGGCATGCAGCGCATGGCGGAACTGGCGCTGGGGGCACGCATCCCGGCGGCGCTGCTGCGGGCGGTCGGCCGCTGCGCCGACGATGAAGCCGTAGCGCGAGTGGGGATTCACTGGGCGACGGAGCAGTGTCGCGATCTGCTCGATCACGACGTGCATGGCATACACTTCTACACGCTGAACAAGTCCGACGCGACGCGGCGGATTTACGAGAACCTTGGTGTCAAGGACTCGGTGGCGCTGCGAGCGTGACGAAAAAGGAGCCGAAAAGATGCCGTCAGCCAGGTCGTCCCTTTCCTGGTTGCTTCGTGGCTAGGGAGCGTGCCGTGCTGCAACCGCCAGCGGCCGGCGCACTCACTGCGCCGTCCTTCGTGGCACGTTGCCCGGTGGGACGAGCTTCTGCCACTGGGCCACCACCTCGTGGCGTGGCCCGCTGGCAGCTGCCGGGTTGTAGGGGGCCTTCGCTGCCGCCGCCGGCACCAGGTCCTCGAGGTGCCACGACGCCAATTCGCGCACGGCCAGGTCGTCGTCGTCCAGGTACTTGATGAGTTTCTGATAGGTGTCGGGGCGCTTGAGGTCCTCGTCCGCAAAGGGGTGCAGCAGCTCGAGGAGGACGTTGGCCTTCTGCGCGGAATTCACCTTCACCTTGAGCAGGCTCCCCAATTCCGTGCCATGGCCTCGACTCAACCACGCCCGCAGAGCGTGGGCCGCAGCGCGGCGCACCCGGCCATGCTTTCCATCCTCTAGGTGATTCACCAGGAACGACGCCTCATCGAGCGCCTCCAGGAAAAAGATACCCTGCTCGCGAAAGCCGGGATCGTCCGACCCAGCCACTTCCTTCTGGATGGTCTCCACGAGGTCCCCCGCGCTGCTCAACTTGCCGGCCCAATCCTTCAGAGAGATCATGACGTCGGCGACGCGGTCGTTGCCCGCGTCGGGCGGCTTGGCCCACCAACCGGGCAGCGCGGTCATCGCCTCGCGGTACAGCGGCTTCCCAGCCTCGTTGACCCAGGCGATGCGCGTGTGGTCGGTCAGATCCAGCTTCTCGTCCCGCTCCCCATTCGTCCGCAGCGTTGCCGGTCCTTTCGTGAAGAGGCCGAGGTAAACCGGCGTGCGCTGCCGCTGACCCGCCGCGACTGCCGGCGCTAGCGTCGCCCACAGCTCAACGCACACTTCGCTGCCGGGTGCCGGCAGGGTCAAGTCCCAAACCTCCCGCTGGAATTGTAGCCGGACCTGGGCCGGCCCCGACTCTTTGCGGTTGGCGAACTTGATCCGGCCCCATTCCAACGTCACGTCGAGGTCGAGGCCGCTCCCCTCCGCCGGGGCGTTGAGTGTCACCACGCTTTCCAGCAGCAGCGGCGGCGCACAGCAGAACGGCGGCACGTTGCCCCAAAGCGTCAGTTGCACACGGCTATCGAGCGCGATTTCGCTGCGGTAACCGGGCAGGCTGAGAAGGGTCCGCGCGGTCGTGACCTTGGCTTCCGGCCGCAGCGGCACCCAGGGATACGCCTCGCCTCGCCGGGACAGCAGCACGCTCGGCCCCCACTCCGGCAGCGCCAGGTAACGCCCCACCGCCACCTCGGGCGCGTCGTCCGTGCGGACGATAGGGGGAGGTGGGGAGAGTGGCGGCGGACTTGTGTGGAAATCCTTCGCTGTCGTCGCAGGCGGCGAACTCTTGCCCGTGTCGTTCCGCGGAACCGGCACGGGTTCCGGCTCGGTGGCCTGCTTTCCCTGGGTCACTTCGGTTGACACCAGGTCTGGCGGCTTGCCGGTCCTGTTCAGCATCCACACCAGGCCGAGCACCACGGCCAGCGCGACGGCGATGCCACCCCCCACCAGCGCGATCGGCAGCGGCAGCCGCGCCGCCGACGTCGGCGCGGGGGCGGCGTCGGCCAGGTCGAGCCCCAGCACGGTCAACGTCGGGCCGGTGTAGCCAAGCTGGATGCGGTCGCCGACCTTGAGCGGCATGACTCCCACGATGGGCCTGTCGTTGAGCAGGGTGCCGTTGCTGGAGCCGGCGTCGGCGACGGTAGCGCCTGCGGTACTTAGTTCGATGCGCGCATGCTGTCGCGAGACGCCTCTGCTGGCGTCTCCCTCGAAGGCCAGGTCGCAAGCAGGATCGCGGCCAACCTGGATCACGGGGCTGCCGTGCTCGAAGGTCGTGGTCCGGCCGGCGGCGACGATATTGAGGCGAATCTTCATCTACAGCACCCGAAAGAGAAAGCGTTGCTCGCCCAGGCGCAGCTGACAGGTGGTCCCGAGCGGAATCTCCTCGACGCGCAGCCAGAGGCCGTTCACCGACCTGTTGTTTTCGACGTGCCACTGCCCCCGCGCATCGCGGTGCAGCCGGGCGTGCCGCGGATTGGCGACCGGGTCGTCCAGCCGGGCAATCACGCACGCTTTGGGATCGCGGCCGATCCAGTACTCGGCGACCGTCAACGGATAGCGCTGGCCCGCGCCGCCGGGCGTGATGTCGAGGAGCGACGTCGGCGCGATTTGGGTCAGTTCGGGAACCCAGGCGAGGGTGCCGCCGGCCGATCCAGCAGGCGGAGCGGTGGGAGCCTGACCCGCGCCACTGACCTCGAAGCGGTAGTGGCCGCGGCCAATGAGCAACTCGTTCGCCGGCCGCAGTACGGTGTTACCGATGCGTACCCAGGAACCGTTCGTGCTCTCCAGGTCGGTCAGCACCCAGCGATAGCCGTCCTTGGACTTCTGGCGAACGATCTCGGCGTGCCGGCCCGACATGAGGACGTCGTGGGGGATGCGCACGTCGCCCTCGACGCGGCCGAGCAAGCAGCGGTCGCCGCGGAGCCGCACCCATTCGCCATCGGCCCTGGCGTCATCGAGGATGCAGAGCATGGCCATGGGCGGGCGTTGCTGCGGTCGTTCGGCGGGCGTCTCCGGTTCGGGCGGTGGCGGCGCCTGCTGCTTTCCGCAGACGGGTGGCCCCTTGCCCTGGATCTGGGCCAGGCGAGCCTGGAGGGCCTGGTGGATTTCCTCATCCGACTCGAGGCGCGTCCCATCCGGAGGCGCCTGCGGGCGGGGAGCGGGAGGTTGCTTTCCGGGGGAGTGGGGCATGAAAAACTCCTGAGTCGTGTCCTCTGGCCTCACGGCTTTTCGCCAATGCTCGGCACGGCGCTAACTCGTTTCAGCTCGTCGCGCAGGGCGTGATACAGGGCTGAGTAGTAGCGTTCATCGCCGAGGGTTGCCGGGGCAAAAGAGACACCATCGCCCCTCATGTTCCCCATCAGCTCGGCCACCGTGTTCCCCTTGAGGGGGTTGAGGTAGTAGGCGGCATCCGGCTGTTCCAGGATGACGAGGGCGTCCTTGAGGTCCTTGAGCGCTCGCCGGGCCCTGTTGTACTGACTTGGGCTCCACGTGGAGTCCTCGGCATCGGCTCGAACCTCGGCCTTGAGCCGGTTCTCCATCTGTTGTACCCGCTGGCGCAGTTCGATGATGTACGCGGCCGGGATCTGCTTGCCGAGCACGGACGTCTTGCAGCGGTTGATGAGCTGGTCGATCTCGGCACGGTCGTTGGCGAAGTCGGGGCGACCGAGTATGAGCAACGGCCAGGTGATGTGGTCGTTCTTGAGCAGGCCCACGTTGCCGCCGACCGAGGTGATGTGGACGTGCTCGAGGCATTCCGGATTGACCGAAACGGAATTCCCGTCGGCGAGCCGGCTCGATGCACTGAGCAATTCCTTGCGGAGCGAGTTGAGGGCCGCGCCCGAGTAGATCTCCTGCTGGTCCGCGTCGTTCACGATGCGCCGTACTTCCATGTCGTGGCTCAGCTGCTTGTACTCTTCCCTGGCGTGGGCCAGGAACGTGCGCTCCCAGGCCCAGTGCTCCACCTCCTTGCGGCGGGAGACGAGTTTCTCCTGGCGCACCTGTTCGCGCAGCAGCTTGGTCTGCTCCATGTTCATGAGGAACTGGCCCTGGGCGTCGATGAGGTCGGCCGCGACACTACGGCCCCCGTACCAGTAGGGACCAGGGGCGACGAGAATGTTCCTGTAGGGGTCCCCGCTGAGACCAGGACTCTGGGCCGGGACCGAGCGGGGCAGGAGGAACAGCACTACCAGGATGAGGCCGTGGGTGCGGGAAGCGGTCATGAACGAGTCTCCGCGGTGGTCCACCGAAACGGGCCGACGCGCGCGGACCACCAGGGTAGAAAGTGCGCCAACCGGCAAAAGCTGTCGAAGAAAACCCGTCTCCGTCTCCAACGAGCCGGCCAGGATGGACGCCCGTCCCGTAACTGGGCATTGAGTTTAGGCCGGCAGGGGTCCCCGGACAAGGAAAAACTGCGGTCGCGCTCAGAGATTCAGAGATACCGCTCCAGCAAACGGCGACTGTGCGCGTCGAGAGTGCCGAGGTTCAAGATGAGATAGCGGATGCCGTGCGCGTCGGTGATCAGGGCGCGCCGCTCGTCCAGCGGCCGGATGTCGTCCTCGCTGTTGAGTACGAAGTGTGTCCGGCCGCGGTCGGTCTCCACTTCCCATTCCGACGGCTCGATCGGCGCCGACACCTTGAGGATACGCCGCACCACCGGCACGAACTCGCGCCGGGCCAATTCCTCTTCCAGCAGCGGGCGCAACGGCGCCGGCACGTCGTCGAGACAGTCGATCCAGACGATCTCGTGTCCCTCGGTATCGCAGAGAGAAATGCCTTGCCGCGCATCGGAGAGAGGAAAAGCGCGCACCGGCTCGATACCGACGTGTACTCGACCAGCGCCGTCGGTCAGCACGAGGCGACCCCATGCGTCCTGATGCAGCCCGAAGGAGAACGCGACGGGTCGGCCGTTCGTCGAACCATTCGTGTGCATGGGTGCTTTCCTCACCAGCCCGTCGCGCCAGCGCGGGCCGCTCGTGCTCGTGCCGGGGGCGGGTCATGCTCAGATCACGTGTCCCGCCGCTAACTCCTGCTGCGCCCGGTGCAATCGTGCATAGCCGCCATCCGCGTTCAGCAGCTCGTCGTGCCGGCCAATCTCGACGATCCGTCCACGCTCCAGCACCACCAACCGATCCGCCCGCCGCAACGTGCTCAGGCGGTGCGCAATGGCAATTGTCGTTCGTCCCTTGATGAGGTTCTCGAGCGCTTGCTGGATCTCGCGCTCCGTCTCCGTATCGACCGAGGACGTCGCTTCGTCCAGGATCAGGATGCGCGGATCGATGAGCAGCGCCCGGGCGATGGCGATGCGCTGGCGTTCGCCGCCCGACAGCGCCTGGCCGCGCTCGCCGACCAGCGAATCATAACCGTCCGCAAGGCGCAGGATGAACTCGTGTGCCCGCGCCGCACGCGCCGCAGCGATGATCTCCCCGCGCGTGGCATCCGGCCGGCCATAGGCAATGTTTTCCGCCACGGTGCCATAGAACAGAAACGAATCCTGCAAGACGATGCCGATGTTCCGGCGATACTCCTCCACCGGAAACGAGCGCACGTCGCTGCCGTCCACCAGGATCGCTCCGGCAGCGACGTCGTAGAAACGGCAGACGAGGTTGATGAGCGTGCTCTTGCCGGCCCCGCTCGGCCCGACCAGGCCGATCATCTCGCCCGACTCGATCTTCAGGTCGAGACCGTGCAACACCTCGCGGGCGCCGTACTTGAAGCGGACGCCGCGCAGCTCGATGCGTCCTTCGAGCCGGCCCGGCCGCACCGGCTTCACCGGCTCCGCGACGCTCGGCACCCGATCGAGGATCTCGAAAATCCGCTGCGTGCTGGCGGCTGCCCGCTGAGTCGCCGACGCCATACGGATCATCGACTCGATCCGCACGTAGAAGCGAGCGATGTACGCCAGAAACGCGGTCAGCACGCCGACCGTGATGTGATGCTCGTAGACGCGCCACGAGGCGAAAATCCAAACGATGAGCAGGCCCGTCGTCGTCAGGAGGCCCACGGTCGGCCCGAAGAACGCCCAGATCCGGTTGAGACGGTCGTTGGCGTTGAAGACGCGCTCGTTGCTCGTCTCGAAGCGCTCGATCTCGCGCTGCTCCTGGGCGAACGCCTTGACGACGCGGATGCCGGGAATGGCATCGGCGAGGACGCTGGTCATCGCCGACCAGGCGACGCCCGCCTGGCGGTAGCCGCGCAGCAGCCGGCCGCGCGCCTGGTAGACGAGCCAGACGATGAGCGGAAATGGACAGAGGGCCGCCAGCGCCAGAAAAGGGTCGATGGCCAGGAGAATGCCGGCGGTCATGAGAATCATCAAGATGTCGGTGGCAAAGTCCACCAAGTTCAGCGACAGGAAATTGCAGATGCGCTCCGTGTCGTTGCTGACGCGGGCGATCAGGTCGCCAGTGCGTTTGCCGCCGAAGAATTCGAGCGAAAGCCGTTGCATGTGGGCGTAGGTGTGGACGCGGAGTTCGGCGCTGACGCGCTCGCTGATGCGAGCCATGACGTAGAGCCGGCCGCAGTCGAGGAACCAGGCGACGACGGCCGACGCCCCCAGGCCGATGAGGTAGCCGACGAGCAGGTGGAAGTCGGCCGCCTGGCCGTTCTGGTACGGGATCAACACCTTGTCGAGCAGCGGCATGGTCAGGTAGGGCGGCACCAGTCCGGCGGCGGTGCTGCACAGGGTCAGACAGAAACCGAGGACGATGAGGCGAGCGCAGGGACGAGCGAAGGACGCGAGCCGGTACAGGGCGGACACCGAGGGCCGGTGCGCCGTGGGGGCGCAGGCGGCGCAGAGGCCGTCGTCCGCGGGGATGGCCGCTCCGCAGCTGGGACAGACCGCTTCGAGGGCCACCCGGGTGGCACCGGCGCGGCGGGCCAATTCGCCATCCCAGCGCTGCACGAGGCGCTGGACGGACGAGCCGCGCCCCGCGGTATAGCGCCACTGCACTAGCCGTCCTGCCGGTCCCGCGAGTTCCAGGGTGCCGACGCCGCGCTGCTCGACGCAGTGCAGATCCAGTTCCCCTTCGAGCGGCCAGGACTGCCAGCCTGGCGCGGCCCGGGTCAGGAGACGCCGATCGGTTAGAAGGACGAAACCGGCGGCGTACTGGAGGCGTTCATCCAGATCGGGCTCGAAGGAGGCCAGGAGCGTCTCGCCGGGCGCCAGCTGCGCTTCGACCTCACTTCGCTGCTCCGGTGAGAGCGTTTGCCAGGTTTTTGGGAGGTCGGTCAAGAGCCGCATTCCTCGCAAGGGAAGGCACATGGGTAGCCTCGTGCTGACCGACGGCGCTGGTCGAGTACACGTCGG